>ERZ1292633.94-Hain-H41-02um-R1-94-length-122796-cov-11_pt1 | contig 122796 bp, 97 predicted proteins | sample MGYA00564406_ERZ1292633 | MGnify/ENA primary metagenome ERZ1292633 (study PRJEB36523, sample SAMEA6512639) | groundwater metagenome | collected 2019-01-08 | study: AquaDiva: Metagenomics assemblies of 32 groundwater samples
GGATGGGCAGTTAAATTCCATAACACTTTTTGAAAACCATCATCAACTTCAACCGTACTCACTAAACCCTTCCTAAGCCTCCAAAATCTCTTGTAGACTTTTGGTGTTCGATCGAACAGCAATAGTCTATTTAGAAATTGTGACCCTAGAATGGCCACCCGAAAATGTCAACAATATATGTACGATCGTACATTAAAAGGTGACATTAAGATGTGACATCAAACAGAGGACTTATCTACGGACTTATCTACCAACGAGTTTGAGGAGATCGGCGAGGAAGTTTTGGGGCAAAAAGTTTTCGAAACCCGGCAACCGTCTCTCCGAGTTTTGGATAATCACTTCCGATTTAACTTCCGGTAAAGTCTGGCTGGCGAGCAGGAAAACGGTCCGGGAGGCGTCCATTGCTTTAAGTACCCCGGCCTTGCCTTCCTCCGGAATTCTTTCAAAGATATTTTGCAATACGACCTGTTGCCGGATGGAGGCTTCCGTTTGGAGCTCCTTCAGTGCTGCGACCCGCGCTCCTGCTGCTTCGGCTTTTTGTAAAGCGTCCTGGCCCCGGAGGAGGAAACTGACATAACGGCCTAGAGTTTCTTCAGCCAGTTTAGGATTTTGCTTTGTCAGCATTGCTTCCGCCTCAGCCAATCTTTCTTCGGCGTAATTAAAAAGTTTTTCCGCCTTGGCTTTCTGGTCAAAGGTGAGAGTCAAGACTATTTTTTGCTTTAGGCGTTCGATTAAATAAAAGGGACTATCGGGAAGAACTCCGGGGGAGGCGTTCAGCAGCTGTCCCTGGGCATGGCTTACTCCCAAGTTGGCGAGGAACAGGAGAGATACGAATAAGGCGGTAGTTAGTATTTTCCTCATCTGAGTAAGTGTATCAAACCCAAGGGGAATTGAAAAGTCAAAGAGATTGCTTCCCCTTCGATCTTACTCAGGGTCACAATGACGTGGCCGGACGAGGTGATTGCCGCGTCGCGGACTCCTCGCAATGACGTTTCCATTCCGTGTTATACTAGGAAACGTATGAAAATTGCTGTCGGATACCCACCAATGAAACTCCGCTACAGCGGGGTGCCGTTACTGTCGCAAAACCGTCAGTACCAGATCTTCCACGCCCCGACCTTTATCTACCCGATGGTTCCAGCGTACGCCGCGTCGAATCTGAAAGCCCACGGGTATGAAGTCGTTTGGATGGATGGGATTGCCGAGAAGCTGACTTATGAACAGTATCTCTCGCAACTCGAGAAAGAACGTCCGGATGTTTTACTCGTCGAAACCAAAGCCCCGGTTCTCCACCACCATTGGGAGACGATTACCGACCTGAAGTCTAAATTTCCGGAGATGCTTCTCGTTTGGGTCGGGGATCACTTGACCTGGGACCCTACGGAAACGTTCGATAAATCTCCGGTTGATTTTATCCTGACCGGCGGAGACTACGATTTTTTAATTCTTAATTTGATTGACCACCTAACAAAAGGAACTGCGCTTGAAGGCGGGATTTGGTTTCGCGACGGCAACTCTCGGATAAAAAACCAGGAAACCCTCGAACTTAAAACCTCCCCGGCGGGCAATAAATTGCGCGTCACCGGCCCGATTTCCCTGAAGCACAATCTCGATGACTTGCCTTTCGTTGACCGGGATCTAACCAAGTGGGAGCTTTACGCTTACGCCAACGGCAACTATAAATATTTCCCCGGGACCTATATGTATTCCGGCCGTGACTGCTGGTGGGGGCGGTGCACCTTCTGCGTTTGGGATCATACGATTAATCCCCTCGGTACCTACCGTTCTTTTTCGCCAAAGCGCCTTTTAGACGAAATTGGCTATGTACTAGACCACTATCCGGTGAAGGAAATTTTCGACGATGCCGGGACGCTAAGAATCGGGCCCTGGTTGAAGGAATTCTGTACCGGGCTGATTGAACGCGGTTACAACAAACGGGTCGTTTACGGCTGTAATATGCGCCTCAACGCCATCCGCGACCAGGAAACTTACGATCTGATGGGGAAAGCTAACTTCCGGTTTATTCTTTACGGAATGGAATCTGGCAACCAAAAAACGCTGGATAAACTGGATAAGGGTTTACAGGTGGAGCAGATTGAAGAGGGTGTCCGGATGGCGAAGAAAGCCGGACTCGATCCGCACTTAACGGTGATGATGGGTTATCCGTGGGAGACCTTTGAAGACGCGAAACGGACGATTGATCTGGCCGCCCACCTATTTAAAAAAGGCTACGTCGATACCCTACAGGCAACCGTAGTCATCCCTTATCCGGGGGCTCCGCTTTGGAAAGAGTGCCGGGAGAAAGGCTGGTTATTAACGGAGGATTACGCCCACTACGATATGCGTGAGCCGGTGATGAAATCAGAGCTGACGAAGGAGCGAATTATGACCCTGACCCAGGAACTTTATAAATCTTTTCTGAGCCCGCAATATATTGTCCGGAAAGTTTTAGAAATCCGCTCGTTCGACGATATTAAATTCCTAGTCCTGGCCGGAGTCAAACTCGTGGGCCATCTTTTGGATTTCAATAAAGATCAGGTTAAATCAACGAAGACTCTCTAAGAGTTGGAGATTCTTCTGCAGCTGAGTGTTTCCCGGATCCGTCGATAACCCTTTTCTGATCGCTTCAATAGCGGCTTCCACGTTATGATTTTCGTATTCGATTGAGGCCAGAAGATTATATGTGTTCGGGTCGTTCGGCCTGATCCGCAAAGCCTCTTTTATCATCAGTCCCGCCTTTTCCTGGTCGCCTTTTTCGTGGTAGATCCACGCCAGTTTCGTATAGGCCTCAACCAGACTGGGATTAAACTGCAACGACTTTTCGAAATACGGAATCGAGTCGTCCGGCCGCCCGTTTTGGAGCAGAACGTTGCCGGCGTTATGCCAAGCGTCGGAATAGGCGGGATTGATCTGAGTAGCTTTCACGAAAGATTCGAAGGACTTTTGCGGGTCGCCATGGCGGCCGTAATAATCGCCGATGTTGTTTAAAGCTTTTGAGCTCGTCGGCGAAGTTTTAATTGTCGCCAGCCAAAGGCTGTCCTCGTCCTTCCAGTCAAAACCCCGAAAAAAAGTAATTGCTGAGTAAGCCAAAATTATGGCGGCGAAGATATATTTTACCAGCCGGTTCGGTTGAAGTTTTTTAATGGCCAAGTCAATAACATAAGCAACGAGCATTGCCGGACCGAGGGCGGAAAGATAAGCGTAACGCTCGGCCACGATCCAGGAAACCCGAAAGGGGGTAATTGTTGGTAAAAGGGCAACTAGAAATATGCCCACGGACAAGATAAAAAACCGGTTCTTTTTAATAAAGACCAAGGGCACGAAAAAAAAGATAATTATGACCAACGTTCTGATTGCAATATCGAGGGACCCGGTCGGAATAGCTTCGTGATAAAAAGTTAAACCGAGGGGTACTAAAAATAGCTGCAGATAGGTGGAAAGGGCGACAATATCCGCCTGGATGAAATTAATTTGTGGACTCGAAAGCGGGATATTACTCCCGCGGACGTCCTGGATTCTTAAGGCCACCCGGCTTAATGAGAGCAGGGTAAAGATACCTGCTAACAGAATATAAGGCCAGTAACTCTTGACTCCTTGCCGTAACCTGCCCTGATAGAAGTCAATTAAAATTAGAAGGAAAGGCAGGACAAGGGCCTGTTCCGGAAAGGAGTAGACGGCGAAAACGAAAAAAATGACGGACCACGACCGGTATCGTGCCGGCGCCTCAGGTTTAGCGGCGAAAAGATGCAAAATTAAAGATAGGAGAACAAAGATGGCGTAAAGAATATAGTGCCGCCCGGAAACCCAAATAACCGGTTCAGCGTGCAGGGGCACTACCAGAAAGAGCAGACTGGCGAAAAAGGCGACCCTTTCTTTAGTTAAGAGACTTAGAAAAAAGTAAGCCGTAAGGGTAAAGGTAATATGGAACAAAATGTTAACTAAGTGGTAACCCAAGGGGTTGGTTCCGTGCAGATAATAATTTAGGGTATAGGTCAGGGAATTAAGGAAGGCGCTGACCGGTTCGTTAATTATCTGGTTTAAGGGATTTTGCAGGTTGGGGCTTTTCAGCAGGGGCAAATCATCCGAAACAAATCCGTTGGGAAGAGCTGAGGAATAGACCAGTAATCCGAGGCCTATTATCAGTAAGATTTTTAGCCGCCGGCCGCGCCAGAAATTATATAGTTCGTCTATTATTCCCGAACTATCCTTTTTAGTCTCAATCGTGCTGTGTCCCCGGCTTTCGAGGTAGTGGCGAACCTCCGGCGCGGGCAAATTGAGTTTTTGGGCTATATCCTCCGGCCCAAGGTTTTTTATCGATTCAACGGCTAATTTTTGTTTCCCGGTTAGCTTCATAGATTTTCTTGCTTTTAATTATATATCTTCCATAATAGCTTTGTGACAGTAAAAAATAAAATATCCGCCAACAGCTTTTTCCTGGCGGCGGTGTTGCTGGCTTTTATCCCCCTGCTTTGGTTTAGGCCGTGGGATACCCTTATTACTAACGGCGATTTCTGGCTTCCACTTAATCCTCTAAATACCCTTCGTCAGTTGAGCAGTTCCTGGTTGGAAAACATTTCCGGCGGCCAGATAAACAGCCTCTCATTCCATATAATCCCTTGGGTCGGTTTTTGGGCATTATTTAAGTTTTTTTCCTTATCCCTCAGCACCATTGAAAAAATGTGGTTCGTGTCCGTCTTCCTCCTCGGGGCCGTTTCCATGTATTTTCTGACCAAAGAGATTTTTGAGAATAAGAGGGGAAGTTGGCGTAATTTTCTTCCTTCGGTCCTTTACCTTTTTAATCTTTACATAATGATCAACGGGTTTGTCACGACAAATCTTTTGGCTTATATGATGATGCCGCTGCTTTTACTGATTTATATGAAAGGCATTAAGGGAAAGGATTCATTTAAGTTTGCTTTCTTTTTGTCTTTGGCGACGGTGTTTATGGCTTCCGCTGCGGGAAACCCACCGATCTATTCCATTCCTTTTCTTTTACTGGCTTTTTTCTTTGTGTATTCGCTTTTTTTCCGGCGGCAATACCCTTTTTCCTGGAAGTTCAATTTCGAATTTATTATTCTCTATCTGCTCTTCAATGCCTGGTGGCTCTATCCGTTTTTAACCTCCCTGCTGAGCCAGGCCGGAACGATTCAGGGTATTACTGCCGCCGCAACAGTCGGGGCGACCTCAAAGTTCATTGACCTGGTGCGGCTTTTAGGCTCCTGGGCATTCTTTGCCGGTCATATGGGTTTCCCTTATTTTCCTTTCGCGAAGAGTTATTTAAATCCGGTTTTGGCCACTCTCACTTTCTTAGTTCCGTCACTGTGCGTACTCGGATTTGTTTTTCGCGTTAAAAAAGGAAAATCTGCAGTGACTTTCTTCGCCCTTCTGGCCCTGGTTGGAATTGTATTTTCTCATGGCCAGGCGGGCGATATTTTCGGTCGGTTAAACGCCTTAATCCACAGAGTCGTTCCATTTTTTTGGATTTACCGGGAGCCGTTTGCGAAGTTCACTGCTTTGACGGCTTTTTCATACGCGATTCTTTTAGGAAGTCTGTTTTCTTATTTGGAAAACCGCCTTAAATCGCGGTTGTTACTGAATATCCTGGGGGTTGCCGCCACTGCCTTGGTGCTCACTGTTGCCTGGCCGCTTTTAAACGGCGACCACTACCCGGGGACGCGTGGGGTTCTGGGTTCCTCAAGAACGAAAATTCAGCCGTACTGGTTCGAAATGTCCAAGTGGTTTGCCGGAAAAGAACGGGAAGGTCGGGTTTTAGTTTTACCGGAAAATCCCGACTACCTTCACTCCGGCATACCTTATGCTTGGGGTTATGATTCAACAGACATTACGCCCTTCTTTCTCAGTGCTCCCTGGATTGAAAGGAATAACGGAGCTTACCCGGTGACGGCGCTGTCCGACCGCGTCTCGGCGTTGGTCTACAACAGGCTTCACGGCTTTAGCCGCAGTCCGGATAATATCTCCGGGCTACTGAGTCTTCTTAATGTCAGCCGGATACTTCAACGCAATGATGTTGATCTGCGGAGAATTAACTCCCAACCGGAACGCTACTCTCCTGAATACCTCCGGCGTGTTTTGGAAGCGCAAAAAGATATCGCTTTGGAAAATAGTTTCGGGTTATTGGATGTGTATAGCTTAAATAAAGAGCAGCGGTGGGATAGGATTTATGTTCCAAATGAGATCGATTGCCTCGGTGGAAATGCTCAGGCTTTGAACTACTTTCCCGATTTTGCCGCCCCCGGTTCCGTTCCGGTAATATTTTCCCAGCCTTCGGGAAACACTGCTGTTAATGGCGACGGATGTCACGAAAACGTTATCGTCCCCGTTAAATTTACCCGGAAAGGACAGACTTTCGAAACCGGTCCGATCATATTTGTTCCCGGCGGTGACTTTAAAACCGCGGTTTATCCCGTGACCGACGTGCTCGGAGCCGCTGCCCTAAATGGGGATGACAACCACTATTATCTGCCGGTTAGTACCTCCGGAACTTACCGGTTGCTTGGAGAAAGGGCAGATTCTCCGGTCGGGGGCGGCTCTTCACCGGTTTTTAATATCAGGAATATTCAGACCAACGAGACTGTTGCCGGAGCCCTGGTTGAGGGGTTAAGCTTCAGCCCGGATTTGGATTACATCGGTAGCTACAACTTGAACCCGGGGAGCTATGTTTTTAAGGTATCCGCTTCCGGTTTACCGAATTTGCTTAAAGAGGGAAGTGAGAGCGGTCTTTGGAAAAGCAGTTTGACTGGCGTTGTCACGCCGCTCTCCGGCGACTCCTATGCCGGCGAAAAGTCTCTTGGTCTCGGACGCGGCCTGACTGACGCTTTTTATAGTTTTCCCCTTGATAAAATTGGCGGGGGTTACTACGAGTTGTCCTTTTTTAACAAGGTAAATTCTGGCGCCCCGCCGGCGGTAATTATCTGGGAAAATAATTGCGATATCGATCAACCGGTTTGGGTTAAAAGCGGCGGATCGGGGGAAGATCCATGTTCTTCTACATTTCTCGTCCAACCGACGATGACTGCTTCCGCCGATTGGTCGGAATATAGCGTGGACTATAAATTAAACCCGAAAGCCAAAAAGGCGGGTGTTGTTTTTGCCTTTTTGGACGCCCCCGGCAATATTTACACCAACTCCGGCGAAACTTTAATTAACAATGTTGCGCTCCGGATAAAGTTCTACCGCGGCTTCGTTTTGGAGAATAGGAGTGGGAAAACCCTACTAAACCGTCCGGAGATAAAAATCGCTCAGCGCTCTGCGACGAAATATTCTGTTGCCGTCAGGAATGCGACGGCGCCGTTTTATTTAGTCTTTAGCGAGAACTTTTCCGAGGATTGGCAAGCCTCCGTTGCTAACTCCGGGATTATCGGCGAAGATAAGCACTTCTTAGCCAACGGATACGCGAATTCCTGGTACCTAGAAAAAACCGGTGATTATCAAATTGAAGTAAGTTACCTGCCGGAAACATGGTTTAGGTTTTTTTCCGCAGTGTCGCTTATAAGCATTACAATAGGTCTATTGTTGTTATTCGTCATTTGACGAGAAGATTTGTTTGAAGAACCAAACGAAGATTGTTTTGAGGAAACACGATTTTACTAGTGGTAAATAGATTCCGCCCGCCGTTTTAGCGGTTCCCACCACCCTCTATTTTTGCCATACCAGTTGATGGTGTACTCCAGCCAGCGGTCGAGGTTGTGTTGAGGTTTCCAGCCCAGCTCCCGGTTGATTTTAGACCAGTCCACAGCGTAACGACGGTCGTGGGCGGGACGATCTGTTACGTATTCTATCCAAGAGCTATCTTTACCTAATAATCGAAGTATTTTTTTGGTAACTTCCAGATTATTAACAAGTTTGTTTTGTCCGCCGACGCAGTAGGTTTCGCCGACCTTTCCCCTTAATAATACATATTCGACCGCTCGGCAGTGATCCCCGACGTAAAGCCAATCACGGACGTATCTTCCGTCGCCGTAGATGGGGACTTTTTTTCCAGTTTGAACATTGGTGATGAATCTTGGTAGAAGCTTTTCGGGGTCCTGGTAAGGGCCGAAGTTATTACTGCAATTGGTGATGGATATAGGCAGTCCGTGGGTTTTGAAATAGGCTCTGACAAGATGATCAGCAGCGGCCTTAGAGGCCGCGTAAGGGTTAGTGGGGTTATAGGGAGATTTTTCGTTGAATTTTTTTGGACTACTAAGCTCTAGACTTCCAAAGACCTCATCGGTAGAAACATGGTGGAATCGGATAACCCGATTTTTTAGCGCCGAATGCAATAGAACATTTGTACCCAGAACGTTTGTTCTTACAAAGTTATTGGCATTTACGATAGAGCGGTCTACGTGTGACTCCGCGGCAAAGTGGACGACGATACTAGTTTTGCTCATCAGCTGGTCCACCAGGTCTGGTTTACAAATGTCCCCTCTAACAAACTGATAGTGGGGGTTATCACAAAAGTCCCGAGTCGAGGCGAGATGACCGGCGTAGGTTAATTTGTCGAGATTAACAATTTTGTCTTGTGGGTGCTTCTTCAGCCAGTAGCGGATAAAATTTGAGCCAATGAAACCGGCTCCACCCGTCACTAATAATTTCATAGATGTACTTCGGACAGATCAGAAATAATTAATCGGTGGTTTCTGTTTTTTCCGGTAATTGTAACTTCTTTACCGATAAAGCTTTGATCTATTCTCCTTTTAACTTTTTCGATTATTGTTCCTTCCATAATTACACTGTTTTCAATTTTGGCTTCTTTGATTTTACAGTTGTGATAAATCGAGGTGTAAGGCCCAATGTAGGATTTGGCTATTTCCACGTTGTCGCCAATTAGAACCGGGCCTTCGATGACACTATTATATATTTTTGACCCTTTGCCAACTCCGACTTTACCAATTAATTTACTTTTCTTAATCAACGGAGACTGTATTATGAACTCTGCTTTTTGTTCCATAACTAATCGGTTGGCTTCGGTAATATCACAAAGTTGGCCAGGGTCCCGCCACCAACCATCAATTTCGTAGGTTTCCACATAATAGCCATGTTCCATCAGCCACTGATAAACCGAACCTATTTCCAGCTCGCCCCGTTTTGACGGGGTTATTTTGTCACGCCCGGAAAAGCACTTAAAAACATTATGGTCAAAGAAATAGAGTCCAGGAACAGCCAAATCGTGCGGTGGATTAGCAGGCTTCTCCACATATTTCATCAGTTTACCTTTTGTATTGAAGTAAGGTACGCCCAGCCGACGATTATCCTTGTGGTGTAAATACGGGGCGAGGGCATTGGCCTTTGTTTTAACGAAACGCGCTAATGGTTCCCCGATACCCTCTGTAAAAAGATTATCACCCAGATGAAAAACAAATCTCGATCCTTTTAAAAATTTTTCTGAAACCTGAATCACGTGAGCGAGCCCGCCCGGATAAGGCTGGTCTATATAGGTAAAATTAACTCCCCACTGCTTACCGGTGCCAAGCACCTTTTCTATTTCCGGGCGGGTATCATTTGTGACAATGCCGATATCTTTAATACCAGCCTTGGCCAGGGCTTCAATCGGATAGAAGACTAAAGGCTTATTAGCTATAGGTATAAGGTGTTTATTTGTACTAAAGGTGAAAGGTCTGAGGCGGGTTCCCCTTCCACCGGTTGGAATTAAACCTTTAAGCATACCAAACATTGGGCAAGTAACGAAGTATTCTACCATATTGGTATTCGGTTAGCATTGTTTCCGCCCCTGAAGTATCCTATACTAGACCTAATGGACGAGATTGAGAAAAAATTACGTTGGGAGATCTCCGCAAAAATAGAGGAGATTTTTAATCTCCGGAAGAAAAATAAAATCTTTGTCCCAGGTAAGACCAGAATTCAGTATGCTGGTGGTGTCTTTGATGATAAAGAGATTAACGCCAGTGTTTCCACTCTCATTGACGGTTGGTTCGGTTTAGGTCCGAAGGCCGAAGAGTTAGAGACGGCTTTGGCCAAGTATGTTGGAGCCAGAGGATCAATTCTTACTAACTCCGGATCCAGTGCCAATCTTCTGGTGATTGCCTCGGTTATGTCAGACTTTTTCCCCGATCACTTAAGCCCGGGAGATGAAGTATTGACCTCGGCCTGCGCCTTTCCCACGACGGTGAACCCTGCCGTTATTTACAATCTTGTGCCGGTTTTTTTGGACATAAACCCAGAAACATATAATGTTGATGTCGAAGAGCTGGAAAGAGCCGTTTCGCCCAGGAGTCGTGCAGTAATGCTGGCGCATACTTTGGGAAACCCTTACGAGATGGATAAGTTGGTTGAATTTTGCAAGGCGCATAAGCTGCTGCTCATTGAAGATAACTGTGATGCCTTAGGTTCCGAGTACGATGGAAAGCGAACTGGTTCCTTCGGCGTTCTTTCCACCCAATCATTCTATCCGGCTCATCATATGACCACCGGAGAAGGGGGAGCAGTAAATTACAGTGATTTACGCTTCGAACGGATTACACGGTCGCTTCGGGACTGGGGGAGATCATGCTGGTGTCGGGGTGACGAAAAAAGGACACTTGGGGCCTGTGACGCGCGTTTTAATTACAGAATCGGCGGAAAGCTGAGTGATCATAAATACATGTATAACCAAATCGGTTTTAATTTTAAACCGACGGAAGCTCAGGCAGCGATGGGAGTAGAGCAAGCAAAGCGTTTACCACAATTCTTTAAAAAAAGAGAGGAAAACTTTAGCAGGTTTCTAGGTTATGCGAAACAATGGGAGGAGTATTTTATTCTACCCAAGTCGCTTCCTAAGGCGAAACCATCCTGGTTTTCTTTTCCATTAACTATCCGTGATAGGGCTTGTTTTGAACGGAGCGAGATCACGGTCTTTTTAGAAGAAAGAATGATACAAACCCGGCCCCTGTTTAGTGGTAATCTTACCAAACACCACGCCTACTCTAAGATCAACTATCGCCAAGTAGGAGATTTAGAAAATTCAACCCGGGTATTACACAACACGTTCTTCTTAGGGGTCTATCCGGAGCTGGGTAACGCGGAAATAGATTTTATGGCTGAGAGCATAAACGACTTTTTGAAGTCAAAGAAGCTTATTTAGGAGTCAACACTTTGGAGAGCTTGTTTAATCTGCTTTTGAATGTCATATTCTCGGGCCAGTTCAAGGCAACTTTGTTCTCGGCTTTTTAAGTTATTCGGGTCAAGGAAAAATTTAAGGGATTTCTGATCCGCTATTTTATTGTGAGGCGCCAGGAGGTAAGCGACGCCGGATTTTCTGATTGCTCCGGAGAGAGAGGGTTCGCTGGAGATAATAAAGGGAAGGCCGCAAAGGAGGTAGTCCCAAATTTTAAGAGGTTCAATATATTCCGTCGATCCAAACCAGTCATCATAGACAGCGATACCGACGTCGCACGTGGTTGCGAATTCCTGCCACTGCCGGCGGCTCGTCAGGTGCAGGACGCGCGTGTTTACAAAGTTGTACCGCTTTACATAGCCCTCGAAAGTATCGTGTTCTCGGGTCGGCGCTAGGTAAAATTCCAGGTCGGGGCGGATCGACAGAATTTCCTTCAACAAGTCAAAAAACATGTCATAAGTTCTAGCCGTTAAGAAGGCGCCGCTCCAGGCCAGCTTGTGGCTGGTTTTCAAAGGCTTTCCTTTATCAAAAATAACGGGGTCGAAAATGGTTGAGTTTGGAATGTAGCGGGAACTAACAGAATACTTTTCTTTCTTGTAGTCCTGAAGAGCTTCACAAACAACCCACACTTGATCTGAGAGTTGACTGCTTAAGCGGTCGGCAGTCTGATACAGACTTTGGAGGATACGGTTTTTAAACCTATTTTGGTTGAAGTCTACACTGTAGAATATTAGACGGTAGTTTGCTAGTTTCCGCAGGATTGCTAAAGGCAGACAAGATAGGGGGTCCACACCAACGATAAGAACTTTCCGTTGCTGCCCTTCCAAGTAACAATAGTGGAAAGTAAAAGCGGTTATCAGTAATACATCCAGTAAGTATTTGATAAAACTCACCTTTCCCAGGAAAGTCGGAATTTTCACTCTATTTTCCTTTTTCCACAGCCCCCAGAGGATTGGGGATTCATAACCGTTCAGTGGGAGAAAGAGCGAAGTTACAGACAGTCCCGAAGCCGTGAGAGCCTCGCAGACAGAACTATAAGGACCTTCGATCGCATCGAAGGGAGCGAGCGGGCGGTAAACTACGTGACTTACAACTAGGGCACTGTTTAGCCCCCATTTAATCGTCATGTTTTCCTGGAAGTATACCACTTTTGTATACCACCACCAAATGTTATAATCACTTTGAAGTGACTACTCAAGATATCTCAGAATGGCCAAGTGTTTCAGTAATTAATCCGACTTACAATGGGGCTCGGACTCTCGGTGAATGCCTCGCCTCAATCAGAAACCAAGACTACCCGCAAGATAAAATCGAAATTCTCGTAGTGGACGGCAATTCCAAGGATAATACCAAGACTATAGCAGAAAAATACGGTTGCCGTTATACAAATTCCGGAGACCCCTTTAACCCGGAACCACGTCGGGGAATAGGTCTAATGGCGGCCAAGAATGAACTTGTCGCCTATATAGACCAAGACAATATTTTACCTAACAAATCTTGGTTTAAGGAAATGGTCCAGCCGTTTGTGGAAAATAGTGAAGTTGTAGCTACGCAGACCTGGCGCTATGGTTTAAAACCTGGATTTGGGCTCTTTAACCGCTACTGTGCTTTGATTGGGGCTAACGACCCTGTGGCTCTTTATCTGGGGAAATCGGAAAAGGTCAGTTGGTTGGATGACAAATGGAAAGTTTCTCCGATTCTCGAGGATCACCCCGGCTACATTTTAGTTCGTTTTAACGGAGATAACTTACCAACCGTCGGAACTAACGGATTTATGGCGCGGCGTAAGACGCTGCTACTTTCCCGTTGTGATCCGGAAAACTTTTTCCATATTGATGTTATGGCGGATCTAGTGGCGGATGGCTACGATCTAATGGCTATGGTGAAGAACGAAATATACCACGATACCGCTGCCAAGCTATCTACTCTCGCCTACAAGAGAATGATGTTCTTTACCGAGCATAGTCCCTTTCGTGCTAATCGGCGCTATTTGGTTTTTAATGCGCACAAGCGTAAAGACGTTATTAGCGTAATTCTGTTCTCGTTATACACGATTACTCTGCTTCAACCTTTAAGCTTGTCGATTCGAGGGTACCTTAGAAAAAGGGACATTGCTTGGTTTTTACATCCCCTGGTCTGTTGGAGCTTCTTAATTGCTTATTCATGTTCGTCGATAATTCTTTACCTTAGGGTTATGGCGTATCGAATTTCCTCAAAACTCGCTAAAAAGTAGTTTCAGTAATAATTATTGCTTTAGATAACCCTCATAGAATAAGATGGTTACGTGAAAATCTTAGGAGTATATTACGGACATACCAGCACCGCCGCTTTATTAGTCGATGGTGTAATTACTGACTGTGTGAGTGAGGAGAGGTTTACGAATGTCAAAAACCAGTCGGGTCTCCCAAAGAACTCAATTACTTATATTTTACAAAAGCATAAATTAACGGGCTTGGATCTAGACGCAGTTGTCGTTCCGGTTAGATCAACAGCTCCGATTTACGCGTCAGAAGAAAATAAGAAAAGTCTTTTCATCCAACTAGTTAACTTCATTTACTACCGCATCCCACTTGTCAAAAATACTTACGGGTTCGTCAGTTTTTACAATCCCAGGCTAAGGAATTTAGGGCGGTTGTTTTATCAACTTTTTTCCCGTACTGTCGGGGTCTACACATCTTCTAAAGAAAGAAAATTACTTGCAGATTATTTGAACATACCGTCGGATAAGCTGGTCGCGCACGATCACCACAAAAGCCATGCTTTTGCCGGGTATTACGCTTCAAAATTCAGTAAAGAAAAAGCCTTGGTTTTAACTTTGGATGCAGAAGGAGATGGTGTTTGTGCCACGGTAAATGTCTTTAACAAAGGACGCTACGAAAGGATTTCCCGGACGCATGCAGATAACTCTCTTGGTCTTATGTACGCCGCCGTTACGAAGCATTTAGGAATGAAAGTGGGCGAGCACGAATACAAAGTCATGGGTCTTGCTCCCTATGCCAAAGAATATTCAATTAATAAGGCTTTTATCAAAGTGCAAGACTTATTTCGACTTGGTGGAAAGGATAATCTGGAAATACACTCTAAGTTTGACATGAGGCAGATGCCCAAGTACTTACGTGAGGAAATGAGTGAGGTCCGCTTCGATGTTCTAGCTGGTGTTTTTCAGAAAGTCCTTGAAGACACTGTTTTGGCTTGGGTACGCCAGGCCATTAAGGTTACCGGCGTGGATACACTTTGCTGCACGGGAGGTGTATTTATGAATGTTAAACTTAACCAAAAAATTACGGAACTGCCAGAAGTGGGTAAAGTTTTTTTCATGCCAAGCGGCAGTGATGAGTCCAGCCCTTTGGGCGCGTGCTTCGTGTCTTACGTGGAGTCTCTGAAGTCAACGTACAGGGATCCGGAAATTGAACCAATTAAGGATTTATACTTAGGCCCAAGTTATTCTCTTCAAGCCGTTAAAGACTTCCTGGACGAAAACTCGGTTGCAGATAAGTATAAAGTTGAATACTTCGAGGACATCGAGAAGCGAATTGCCTTGCTACTATCCGAAAAGAAGATAGTGGGACGTTTATCCGGGAGGATGGAGTGGGGAGCCCGAGCCCTCGGGAACAGAACAATTTTAGCCAACCCCTCTGACCCCGAAGTGGTCATGATTATTAACGAGCAAATGAAGGATAGGGATTTTTGGATGCCGTTTGCTCCTTCTATTCTCAAAGAACGGGCCGGAGACTACCTTGTGAACCCGAAGAATGTCGAGGCGCCGTATATGGTGCTATCTTTTGCTACAACGCCATTGGGTAGAGGGGATCTTAAGGCAGCTCTTCATCCCTATGACTTTACTTGCCGGCCACAAATCGTGGAGGAGTCGTGGAACCCGAAGTATTATAAAATAATTAAGGAATTTGAGAACCTGACGGGGATCGGAGGCGTCTTAAATACGTCTTTCAATTTACACGGGTATCCTATTGTCCTCGGGCCAAAAGAGGCCTATAATGCTTTCGAGAAGTCCGGGTTGCAGTACTTAGCGCTGGAAAATTATTTGATTTCCAAACTATAACATGAAGATAATACGTGTATCGAGACCAACTATCGGGAAAGAAGAACTGGCCGGAGTAAAGGATAGTCTGGAATCCGGTTGGCTTACGGCCGGACCTAAAGTTGCTAAATTCGAAGAAGAGCTGACCAAATATCTGGAGGTGAGAAATGCGATCTCGACTTCCTCCTGTACAGCCTCTCTCCATTTACTCTTGATCGCGTTGGGGATAGGAAGCGGCGACGAGGTGATTACTCCCTCTTTGACTTATACTTCACTCGGAAACGTTCTCTGCAATATTGGCGCCAAACCAGTATTTGTTGACGTTAATCCCGGGACGTTAACAGTCAATGTTGCTGAAATAGCTAAAAAGATTACGAAAAAAACTAAGGCCGTTGTTCCGGTGGATTATGCCGGGCTGCCTTCTCCCATAGGTGAGATAAAAAAGATAGTAAAGGGGACCGGTATTCATATAATTCAGGACGCTGCAACTTCTTTTGGAGCATCGTTTGGAGGAAGGAAAGTTGGTTCAATAGCCGATTATACTTGTTTTAGCTTTTACGCTACTAAAAATATGACAACGGGAGAGGGGGGAGCTCTCACCACCAACAATGATAGGATTGCCAACAAGGTTAGGCTTCTTTCAAAGCTGGGAGTGGATGCTTCGGCGTGGAAAAGGCACAAATCCCGTACGAGCTGGTTTTTCAAAGTTGTGGAACCCGGCCTTAAGTACTATATGACCGACCTGCAGGCCGCTATTGGTCTGCCACAACTTCACAAGGTGGATAGTTTTGTCGCTCGGAGAAGAGAGATTGCCAAAAGATACTATCAGGAGATAACCCACCTAAATATTGTCCGATCCCCTTACCCGATATTTCCGAAGGAACACGTATGGAATTTTTTCCCTATATTAGTAGATAAAAAAGTTAACCGTAATCGTTTTATGGAGGAACTGGAAAACTTGGGTGTGGCATCGAGTGTTTATTATATTCCAATGCACACCCACCCGATTTTTAAGAAGTTCCTCCCGAAAAACCTTTCTTTACCGATCACAGAAGACGTATTTTCCAGGGTAGCCACGTTGCCTCTTTACCCGGGATTGTCAGATAGAGAGGTGGAAACAGTTATCAGGGCCATCCGCCGGTTAGACAAAAAACTACTCTAATGCCATCTTTGTTATACTAACTCCATATATGAACATTCTGGTGACCGGCGGTGCCGGCTACGTGGGTTTCTTCGTAACTAGAAAACTTCTTGAATTAGGCCACAATGTCACGGTTTTGGACAATCTTTCTTACGGTAATAAGGGGCTCGAAGAATTTATCGGTCGGGATCGCTTCAATTTCGTTCTCGGTGATATATGTGATTTAAAAGCTGTTGTGAGAGCCACAAAAGGAAAGGATGCGGTTATAGCCTTGGCGGCAATCGTTGGAGATCCTGCCTGTAACCTTGACCCGGAAGAAACAATCAATACTAATTATCTGGCCACAAAAACTATGATTGATGTTTGTGACCAATATAAAGTTAAAAGAATCGTATTTGCGTCGTCTTGCAGTGTTTATGGTGATACAAAAGACCTCGTAGCGAATGAAGAGACTACACCTAACCCGCTTTCTCTTTACGCGGAAACCAGAATTATGTCCGAACAATCCCTGCTTAATTCGCCCGGTACAATTTCCCCGGTAATTTTACGTTTGGCTACTGTATTTGGGTATTCTAGGAGAATGAGGTTTGATCTCGTGGTTAATTTTCTAACGGCTAAAGCCTTTTTTAAGCGGAGTTTTACAATTTTTGGTGGGGGTCAGTGGCGACCCTTAGTCCATGTTCAGGACGTGGCGGAGGCTTTCGTAAAGGCCGCTCTTGCTCCAGAGGAGACAGTTGATCGGAAAATATTTAATGTCGGTAGCATTAACAATAACTTAACTATAGAGCAGGTAGGCGATATTGTGAGCCAGGCTATTCCTTTGGCCACTGCCGAAGTAAAGAAGGAAATAGAGGATAAAAGAAATTATCGCGTCAGTTTTGAAAAGCTGGAAAAGGTTTTGGGAATGACCTGTACTCGTAGTGTTGAGGATGGAGTAAAAGAAATTATCGGTCATTTAGAGAAAGGTGAGATTAGTAACTTCGAAGAAGACATATACTACAACGTCCGTTATATCTATAAATCTAGGAGTGTTGGAAAATAAATATAATGGAAACGGTAACGGTAGTGATACCGGTTCATGATGAGGCTGCGACAATCGCAGAGCTTTTTTCCGCCTTTGACTCAATAGTTAGAAAAGCCGGGTATTATCCGAAGTTCGTGGTGGTAAACGATGCTAGTCAGGACGATACCTTGTCAGTAATTCTAAGGCTTAAGGAGGGCTTTGGTTACCAGATTAAGGTAATTAATTTGGAATTTAACGTTGGTCAACATCCCAGCTTATTGATAGGCACACGGTCAGTAACTGATAGTGATTATGTGGTTATTGCCGACGCCGATATGCAAAACCCGCCCGAACATGTAATCCGGATGCTTGAACTGATGAAGGCCGAAGGATATAACATTGTTTATGGTTTGCGGCGCGACAGCCGTTTGGGAAATGGGCTGCTTTCTAAAATATTCTGGATCGGAGTTTATTTAATTTCTCGTTTTCAAATTCCCCGAGACCAAACCCCACTCAAAGTTATTGACGCCAAATTCTTATATGACTTCAACCGTTTGGAGACTTACTCGTACGCCTTCTTTCCCTATAATCTGTCCAAAGTAAAAGCTAAAGTTGGATATTTTTCTGTTCCCACTGTTCCCCGTAAATCCGGTGTCTCCAAATATAATCTATTTAATAAACTGGAGTTATATGTAAAAGTCTGCGCGGCAATTTTGTTAGGATACGGACGCAAACTTAACTACAAAATAGAAAATACTTTTTAGCATCGGCTATTTATGGCTTATCCAAGCTCTAATATGAAAATACTAGTTACCGGCGCAACCGGCTTTATAGGGAAACACGTTTACGCGAAGTTAAGGGAACAAGGGTATTCAGTTATTGGAATATCTAAAAACGGTGATCAGGTTAATGGTATCTTAGGTGTAGATATTGTAAAAAAAGAAGATTTAGAAAAACTATTCTTAAATAACCGGTTTGATTTAATATTTCACCTAGCTGCCTATATACCTAAAGCCGACTCTAAGAACTACGTCGAGGAACTGTTCAATTGTTTTAACGTTAATACTCTTGGTACCATTAATTTAGTCGAAGAAGGCTTGAAGCACAAACTAGGAAAACTTGTTTTTTCGTCCTCCGCCTCGGTCTATCCGGAATATCCGGAAAAGCTGCCGGTTTCCGAAAATGAAGTATGCCCCCGTAATTTTTATGGAGAAAGTAAACTGTTGGGAGAAGTATATCTCGGTAGCCTTAGTCGTACCCACCCATTTTCCTGCGTAAGTTTAAGATATTCTTCAGTCTATGGACCTGGTCAATCACAAAGGAGTGTCCTCCCGCTATTTCTCGGTAACGCAAAAAAAGGAGGAACTCTATCGGTTTTTGGATCCGGAAGCAGGAGCCAGGACTTCGTTTATATTGATGATGTCGCGGATGTTACAATTAAAGCCGGCTTAGAGGGAAAATGCGGCGTTTATAACATTGGATCAGGCCAGGAAACGAGCATGCTAGAGCTTGCCAACGGGATTGTAAATGTTGTAGGTAAAGGAAAAGTCGAGATTAGTCAAGAAATTGGACAGGATAGCCGATTTTATTTGGATATTAGCCGGGCAGTAGAAGAGCTGGGTTATACCCCGGCCTACTCTTTAAGCATGGGTTTGGAAGTATTGTTTAGGGCCGACAGCGGATGATTTATGAGCACACCTTTGTCCAATAAAACGCTGGTTATTTTGCAACCCCTATTCTTGCCATGGTTGGGTATGTTTGACATGATGGCCAGGTCCGATTTGTTTGTGATCCTAAATAATGTCCAGTTTTCCAGGCAGTCGTGGCAGCAGCGCAACAGAATTAAAACTCCCTCGGGAGTAAAGTGGCTCACTGTTCCGGTGAAGCATAACTTCGGAACAAAAATAATAAATGTGGAAATCGATTACTCCACTAACTGGCCGGAAAAGCACTTAAAAACAATTTCCCAGAGCTACCGGCATACCCCTTTCTTTGGGGAAATTTATAATATTGTGGAGAAGGTTTATTCGGAAAAACCAACTTACTTAATTCAGCTCTCTATTGGTCTAATCAAAGCCGTCCGAGGTTATCTCGGGATATCCACACCATTGGAAATGGCCTCCGATGTTTCTATTGCTAATCATGGTGGAAAGAGCTACGTACTGGATCTATGCAAGTACTACGGGGCGACAACATACCTTAACGGGCCGGCGGGTAAAACTCTTTATTCCCCGGAGGAGTTCAGACAGAACGGGATAAAATTAATTTTTCACGAGTATCTCCATCCCATATACCCCCAGCTTCACGGGGACTTTGTCTCGCATCTTTCGGTTATAGATACCCTTTTCAACTGCGGTCCCGGTAGTATAAAATTTGTCAGCGGTAATAATGAAAAAATTTAAATGCTTTCTAAGTAGCAATAGATACCCTCTGATTTTGCTCATCCTACCGTTTATTGTTTTTTGGAGGGACTTATTACCGGTGCCCGAACGCGTATTTTTTGGCAACGACGCGATATTATCCTTTAATACTCTTGCATCGATAATCTACCAGCTTCGTGAGGGAATAATTCCACTTTGGGATCCGCATACGTTTTTCGGCATTCCTCTTTTAACCCGCCCGGATTCGATGGTCTTTTATCCTCCGTTTGGTTTACTTGTCCTTATTAGTACCGTTTTTAAGATATCAAACCAGGCCATTTATCTTTTAATGGAGGTGACGACGGTATTCCATTTTTCTCTGGCCGGAATAGGTACCTATTTGTTCCTAAGAAAGATTAATCTTTCCCGATTTTCCGCTTTTATTGGCGGGTTAATCTACATGCTAAATGGTGGGTTAATTGCTTTCGCCAACACAACCGCTCTGCAGGTCAGCATGAGCTTACTACCATTTGTTTTAATTACCTTCGATGATCTTATTAGAAAACCTAATCTCCGCCGGCTTTCTATTTTTTCTTTAGTTTTTGCCATGCCTGTCATTACGTTTTCTTGGACAAGCGCTATCACTTATCACTCCATGTTACTTTTTTATTATTTTCTTTTCGTCTTTTTTTCCCGAGATATAAAAAGCTTTTGGAAATCGGGAATCTACGCCTTCTTGGGGCTTATTTTCGCAGCTCTTATTTCTGCGGTTGTTGTTTTACCGGGTTTAGAGGTTCCTCTTATCTCTAACCGCGCAACCCTTAATTTTACTCAATCAGCTTTTGCCGGAAACCTAAAACCGTGGCAAGTATTCGATTTTATTATTCCATACCTGACGGCAACCAACTACGGTGGTACAGAAGTACTGCATCTATATCAGGGGACACTTCCTTATACCTACGTGGGGATACTTACTTGGCTCCTTATTATTCCAGCGTTCTATAAAAGAAGGCACAAGCTTCAACTATTTTTCTTTTTTTTGGCTGTTACTGTTCTTCTCTTTTCCTTCGGTGGTGATAGCCCAATTTTTGGTATATTTTACCTGCTTTTTTTCCCCGTGATGCGGGTTTTTAGTGAGCACCGTCTGGCTTTATACATAGTCCAATTTGGTTTAGCTGTTACCGCCGCGTACGGTTTGGAAAACATAACCGTCTATTACCAGGAACATAAAGAGAAAATAATAAAATATAAGGAATGGTTGCTCGGTTTATTTAAGCTGATTTTGTTAGTTACGTTTATAATATTCTTTCGGGTCGATCAGTTTTTGTGGTCGCTTAAGCAGCCGGAAAATCCGCCTACGCCTTATTTCCACGGGCTTAATGCACTGGTTCTCTTCGTATTGTTATTTGTTTTTTCCCTTTGTTGCTTCTATCTGCTGGAATCGAGCAAGAGGGTTTTTAAAGTTGTCGTATTTCTCGTACTATTTTTTGACCTATTTCTTTTTGCGGAAAAATATCCAATTAACTTGATCGGGGTCGATCCCACAAAACTGATTCCTAACCACGAGGTTGTTAAATTCATCACCAAAGATAACAACAACGGTTTTTATCGGTCGGACGTTAGGGCACTGCCGCATAATTATGCGTCGGGGCTCTTTGGTATTAATCATATTGTTGGTTACCTCGTTTATACCAATAAGATAACTTTCAGTTTTTATGAACTTATGTCTTTAGCCCCCCGCAATAGCCTTGTTGATACCCTTTCAGCCCTAAGATACGCGGTTACGGAAACCGATATGAATTCGGAAGGTTATAAACTTGCTTTTACGCAGGAAGTTAATCGGACTAATTTCCCTTACTACTTCCACCTGGGCGTTGGGGGATGGGAGCCCGTTCCGTTGGGAACGAAGATTCGAGTGTATGAGAACACGTCCTATTTTCGATATCCCATTCTTGTTGATAAGGTACTCTCGGTCAACGATGATGAGGCCAGGTATCTTATCTCCAGTCAAAAATTTAATCCACAAGAAACGGCTCTCGTGTTTAATCAGCAGTCTAACTTAGTATTTAGCGATCCATCCAACCTAGTAAGTAATTTGGGAGATACTGGACCTTCAGTAGCCTCCGCCTCCGAAAGTCTTCTAACCATTGCGGAAAGAAATACTGAAAAGATTTACTCAGCAAATATCCGAAGTACCGGTTTTTTAGTCACCAGTTGGCCTTATTATCCTGACTGGAAAGTTCAAATAGACGGGGTAGATAGGGAAGTCATCCGGACCAACCTGGCTTTTATGGGAGTGACTGTTCCTCCCGGAAAACATGAAATAAAATTTTATTACCAGCCCCGCGCCTTTTTTATTGGACTAACGATCAGCGCCCTTTCGTTGATATTATCACTGGTTTTTATAGTTCTCGGCCGTCCGCCCAAAGAAAAAAATTCTAAATTGTAGCTTTAATTTGAACGCTAAACAAGTAATATGTTAACAGTTTTGCCGGAAGACAAGCCTAATTTATTAAGGCTCCTAATGCTGGGAGGAGTTGTTTTTCTCGCCGTTTTTCTTACCGTTCCCGTCCTTTCCAACATCACTCCCCATCCTGATGAGCACCAATTCTTTCTTAACGCCTGGAGTATTATGGGCGGAAAGCAGCTGCAAAATTTTCTCCACGTCGCCTTAACCGAGTATTTATTGACCGGATTCTTACTCCTCGCAAATATCCTAACTCCCTCCGGGGTTAACTTTCCACAGGGAGAGCCGTCGTTGGTAACGTATTTTTTCGGACGAGTGTTCGGGCTGATTCTTTATCTGGCAACCTTTATCTTAGGCGCTTTTGTCCTCCAGGAAGGAAAATCCCGCGTCCGCGTGAGGACACTAATTTTTTCGGTTTTGTACTTCGGTTCCATCGGGGTTTTCGAACGGTTCTTAAGGGTTAATTCCGATTCGATGTCTGTCTTTGTCGCTTTAAACTATCTCTTTCTTTCGCTGCGTTTTCAGCAAAAGAATTATTCCGTTGCCCGTTTTTTTCTTCTCGATTTAGCCTTTGTGTTTCTAGGCAGTTTCACCAACCTTAAGGCCCTTTATTTAATTCTGCCGGTTACCGCCTACAATTTTTATTTGCGGCAGTTTGTAAACTTCGGCCGGGATTCTGAGGATGAGTCGGCTATATTTAGAGTTTACAGGGTAGCCGGCTATATCGCCGGTCTTGCGCTCGGCACCGTTGTTCTTTGGTACCTATTTATTCCCAAGCCGGTGGATCCTAAGACGTTCTGGTACAACATTAAGAACGCGACCGTACGCGGAACCGGGTATGATTTTGAATATCCCAGCCAATCTTACCGAAGTTGGCTATTTTATCTTTACGATTTCTTTATAGAGTATTTAGGTCTTAGCCAGCTGTTTGTCATCGGGCTAGTTTTAATTTACGCCGGCTATTTAAGAGGTGTAAAGGCAAAACGGGAGCTCCTGTCCGGTCTAAGAAAATTCCTCGCTTTCCGATACCTAAACAAGGAGAACTACTATTCTCACGCATTGCCTCTAATAACTGTTCTGATTCTTGCCTACTATCTGGGGGTTTCTAAAACGCTCGTCCATTGGTCGCGGTGGGGAGTTCCCTTGGGGGTTTTGGGTTTCCTGCTCCTTAGCGTTCTACTGGAAAAGGTATTAATATATATTTCCGACCGCACTAAAAATTATTCAATTAAACCTGCGATGCTTCTGCCCTCACTTTTTATTATCGCTTGGACTTTGCGTATTTTCCTGTTCTTAGACCTTGCGGCTACAAATTACCCGGTTCTCGGCGGTTACCGCCAAACTTACAATGACATTAATAAATTATTGGAAGAGAAGGATATCGCAAAGGCTGACGCTAAGAATAAAGCCGCCTGGTTTACGGGTTATACCAATAATGTGGGAAATATTTCGCTGGAAAAGCTGGTCGATCCCGAGGGCAGTCAGGTAGAATATCTTCTTTGGCCCTACTGGAATATCGGCCTGTTATACACCGAAAATAATGTCGACAAATTTACCAGTAACCAAAGGGCGTTTGTTGATAAATATGCCGAGTCCGTCAGTTTCCGTTTTCCGACGATTCTGGCCCGCTATATGCACTACACCAAATATTTTGCCTGGCACTACTTGGGCGTAACGTGGAACCCGGAACTCGATTCCCTGATTGAGCCTCAATACGGGGTAGTCAAACTCCGGCCGGTTGGTACCCCGATAAACTTCGGTTACGCTGTTTCCGACAGCGACCTATCCCCCTACAAGTCCCCGAAATCTCTGACCTTCAATTATAAGAATCTTCCCGATACTTATATCTTTCCAACGTGCGCAACTAATCCCGATGTCCGTAAAGTAAATACCGGCGAATACATTTATCCGACGCCGGAGTTGTCGTTAAATGGGATCGGCGGAAAAACGGCTGGGCTCAACTGCCACAGCCTGTGGTTCCGGGTTTTACTGCGGGGAAACTACTATATAAGGATTGAGGGTCTGCCCTACGACTTTGATGATAGTCAGCTGGTGTATTCGACTCTTCCTTTTCTTTGGGATCCGGGTACAAAAACTTTGGCCACGGCGGTTGAGGATACTCGAATTTCGGCTGAGTTCGGTGTGGCAACAAAGGAAAAGTCCATTTCCTCTTTAAAGTTTAGGGTTTATTATGAATCTATCCCAAAGGCGGAGGAGGCAAGTGCTTCCGCCAAACCCAGGTAAAAGATATGAGCGATTTTGAAGATAAGACTCAACAGCCATTTTTTAATATTTTGTTATCTCTGCTTCTACTAGCCGTTGTTGGGCTATTTCTGGTTATTACCTTCCCCGTAATCGGCAATATTTTGCCCCACCCCGATGAGTACCAGTTCTTTCTCAACGCCTGGAGTATTATGGGCGGAAAACAGCTGCAAAACTTTCTCCACGTTGCGCTGACAGAATACGTCTTAACCGGGTACCTTCTTTTTATGAACGTTTTCACCAAAACCGGAGTTAACTTTCCGCAAGGCGACCCGTCGCCGGTAACCTATTACTACGGCCGGCTCTTCGGTCTCGGCCTACTGCTTCTTAATTTCTTAGTTGCTGCTTTAATCGTTCAGAAAGGGGAGCGTCGGCTGCGGTTACGGACCCTTATTTTCGCTGTCCTTTACTTCGGTTCTTTGGGAATTTTTGAGCGGTATATGCGGATTAATTCCGATTCAATGTCTGTTTTTGTCGTTCTCAACTACATGTTGCTCTCCTTTGTTTTCCACAGGCGGAGGCTCTCCCCGTGGCGTTTTTTATTCTTGGATTCGGTTTTTGTTTTTCTGGCGAGTTTTACCAACCTGAAAGCGTTGTATATGGCTGTCCCCCTGCTTTTTATTAATACGGTTGTTCCCTACGTCTGGTATTCCCGTCGGGATGATGATAAGAGTTACTCGTTACCGCTTAGCTACCGTTTCGTTTTCCACGCACTGGCTCTTGTAGCGATAGGGGTTCTTCTTTGGGTCTTTTTAATCCCCCGGCCGATTACCGATCCTAAAGCTTTTTGGTACCAGCTCAAGAACGCCACCGTCCGCGGGGTCGGGTTTGATTTTGAGTATCCGACGCAGTCCTACAACAGTTGGGCAGTTTACATCTACGATTTTTTCATGGAATATCTGGGGCTGACCCAGGCTTTGGCGATAGCCGCGACATTCTTTTTGGCCGTCTTTTCAGTTGGCCGGAAAGCCGTCGTATCCGATATTCTTTCCCGCTTAAAGAGTCAGCTCGAAATTAAATTAATTAAAGAGGGGAACCTTTACCGGTTGACGGAGCTCATTGTTTTTCTCTCACTCTTGTCTTATTACATCGGCGTTTCCCGAACTTTGGTCCATTGGTCGCGGTGGGGAGTTCCTTTGGGCGTATTCGGGATGATGTTATTGAGTCCGTTAATTGAGCGTCTGATTGTAATTATATTCTCACGAAAACGTATCCGTCTTTCCCGCTTATTACTAATTTTTTCCTTCCTTTTCTTATTCTCCTGGTCATTGCGTTTCTTACTCTTTACCGATCTTATGGCCTCCGGCTACCCGAAAAAGAGCGGTTTTAGCCTTACCTACAGCAACATCGACCGTCTTATTAAAGAGAAGGGAATGACCGCTGAGCAGGCAAAAACAGAGATAGCTTGGTTTACCGGTTACACCAGTAATGTCGGGAATATTTCTTTGGAAAAATTGGCGGAGTCGGAATACCGCAACGTCCGTTATATTCTTTGGCCCTATTGGAATATCGGGGCCGTCTATAATTCTAATGACCCGGTGGATGTGACTAATAGCAACCAGCGGGCATTCATCCGCAAATACGCGCAGGACATCAGCTACCGTTTTCCGAGTTTACTTTCTTATTATATGCACTATACAAAGTACTTTGCCTGGCATTACTTACGCCTAACATGGAACCCGGAGATAGATTCTCTGGTCGAACAGCAGTTCGCTGTAGTTCATCTCAAGGACTTTCCGAAAGTGATCAGTCTCGACTACGAAGTTCCGTTCAAAGACCTCTCCGAAGCGTACTCGCCGTACTCGTTGACCTTTAACTTAAAAAATTTGCCTGATTCCTACGTTTTTTATCCCTGTTATTCCAATCCCGGTGTGTACGAGGTCCTCACCGGAAAGGAGGTTCCCGTTCCGGAAGGTTTTGGCGGTTACGGGCGCACTGCCGGCCGGTGGTGCCACAGTTTGTGGTTCCGGGTATTTCTGCGCGGCCACTACGAGGTTAGAATTGAGGGTCTTCCGGAAACCGGGCAAGATTCACAGATGTTTTATTCCACCCAGAACTTTAAATGGAATCCCGAAACTAAAACAGCCTCCATTGATTTTCCCGAGACATTTATTTCGGTCGAGATCGGCGTAGCGACAAAGGAAAAGAATATACCCGACCTGAAGTTCCTTGTTTCTTACGAATTGACACCCAAGTGATGAAACTATCCATCGTTCTTCCCGTTTATAACGAGGTAAAAACAATTAAAGAGATTATTAAACGGGTGGAAGACGCCAGCCAAAATTTGGACAGAGAGATAATTATTGTCGACGACTTCTCAGTTGACGGAACCCGTCTAATTCTCGAGGACCTTAAGGCTAAAGGTTACTGGGTTATCTTTCACGAAAATAATAAGGGCAAAGGGGCGGCGCTGCGAACCGGTTTTAAGGAAGCAACCGGAGACATTATCTTAATTCAGGACGCCGACTTGGAGTATGACCCCTCGGAATATCCGCTGCTTATCGAACCCATCCTTTCCGGTCAAGCTAGGGTGGTTTACGGTTCCCGGTTCGCCCGCGACGGGGGTTTGGCCCAGGTGGTACGCCAACACAAAAATCTTTATTCCTGGCATTTTTTCTATTATCTGGGCAATAGGTTTTTAAGTTTGGTCACGGCCCTGCTTTACGGCGTGCCCATAACGGATATGGAAACAGGCTATAAAGTTTTCAGATCGGACGTGATTAAGGGTTTAACACTGACTGCTAACCGCTTTGAGTTTGAGCCGGAGGTAACGGCGAAAATTCTTCGGAAGGGGATTAAAATCTTTGAGGTTCCGATTTCCTATCACGGACGGGAATATTCGGAGGGTAAAAAAATCACCTGGCGGGACGGCTTAACTGCCATAAAAGTTCTTTTAAAGTACCGCTTTTTTTAATCAGTTAACGGGTTTCGATTTCAATTGTCTTATCCTCAGAGAGGATAACATCCTCAGTTTTTCCCTCAATTTTTAAAGTGTACTTAAAGTCGTAAGTGCCGGGTTGTTTTTGGATAAGTAGTCTGTAAGTCCCCTCGGGCGTTTGCGGCTTTGGCGAGGTGTACTTAAGTGTGAACATTTTATTTTGGTTAGGTTCGAGTTTAACTAATGCCGTAAAGACCGTTTTGTTGAAGTCCTCCCCGGTGATAACGGGCTCAGTTGTCCCCTCAGCCCCGATTAATTTTGATCCCTTGGGTACATAAACACGGACGAAATGTAAGTTGCCAACGTCTGGTGGCGAGCCGGGTTCCGGCTTAGCCATAAATTCTATGCCCAGCTCATTTACCAGTTGATCCGCCTCAATCTTTACCGTTTTTTCGACCTCCTGGCTTACCCGCCAGTTACTGCGCTGTGGCGAAAAAATGGCGTCATTAATAAGCAGATAGTCGCCGGCGTAATCTTTTAGGGCACCGGAAAGGCCATATTTTTCAACAAGTTTTTGCAGGCCTTCATTGGGCGAGTAAATCAATATATGCTTCGCGGCCCCGAGGCTTAAGACTTTTTGCAGGAGACCGCTGGCATTATAGGTGCTATAGGAGAATGACTTCTTAAGTAACTCGTTTAGGATAACACTGGTTATGTCTTTGTATTTACGGCTTTCGGCGGATTGGTCTCCGATGAAGAGGAAGAAACTGTCGAAGGTGGCTTCAATATTTCCGGAATTAATAAGCTCGCCGTTATCGAGTTTAATCTCTCCAAGGGTATCTATTAGCGTCTTTAAAAATTGGGTATCCAGAACAATAATCCCTTCCAACGCTACCGGTTGGGGAGTATTGGACCAGAGTTCAAGGAGAGTACTGGCCGATTTCTTAAAGTCCGGCGAGTAGTTAGCGTCCTTCATGTAGAGTGACTTTTCGCCGAGGAATCGGGAAATGAATTCCGGGGCCGGGAGCCGGTCAGATCTGACTTCCTTATCTAAAAAAGAAATATCTCCGGACTTAACCAGGCGAAAGCTACCATTGTCCATGGACAGGAAAGCGTAGCCGCCTAAGAGACCGCCGGAGGGCCTTATTTCTTTGTCATTTTGGATAATTATTAAGTAGTTTTTCGGGCCGGTGGTACCGATAAGTTCCGGTACCAGGGCTAAAGTCCCGATTAAGTCGTCGAAGTACTTATTGATTAATGACGATCCGGTCCTAAGCTGCGCAATGTATTTTCTCACCGGGCGGCCGCGAAAATACTCAGGGTAACGGGCTTCGTCCAGAGTCATAAGTTTTCGGCTGATTGATTCAAGATTAGTTTTATATTTTCCGAGTTCTGTTGAAACTGAGGGGAGAATCTTTGCCACATCGCCGGCTTTTAGAGTTTGCGAATTAGTCAGAGAGTTTTTCTGCCAGCCCTCAAAGGTAACTCCCGGCAGTAGTGGTACCATAAAGGAAGCCATCTGGATAACGGTATCATAGCCTTCCAAGGCCGCTTCCCCGGTATTTTTAAGGTCGCGGGCGTACGGTCCCGCCAGGGGTAGGGAAGCAAAAACCCCGATTTTGACAGAGGCCTTCTTAATCGCCTCTACTTGGGGCCGGAAATATTTCAGCTCAAAGTTTAAAGTTTCGATGTCCCTCCTTTTTAGGGCCGAAAGAACCGGCCGGAGGTCGCGTTGGAGCGTTTTGCTTTTGCCGTAAAGAAACAATGTCGGTTGAACCAGATAATAATTAAAGAGCAAAATAGATAGCGAGGCTATCCCTATGAATAAAGACAACTTTTTGTGGCTCGTTGGAAATTCTTTCAAATAGTGAACTAATTTCATATTTAGTTCATGTAATAGCCGCCGTTAACGTGGACAGTGTGCCCATTAACGTAACCGGAAAGATCCGAGAGCAGAAAGTAGATGGCCTTGGCCACATCCTCGGCCTGGGCGTTGCGCTTCATCGGGTTTTGGGCGGCAATGGCAGCCAGCTTTTCCGCCGGTATTTTTTCCGTGAATCCGGTGCCCTCGATGAAACCCGGAGCGACGGCATTGACCCGAATACCTTTGTCCGCAAGTTTCACGGCAAAGTACTTGGTTAAAGTGTTAGCCGCACCATTGCTGGCCGGGTAGGCTGGTGAGGACTTACCTCCCAGAAAGGCATTAACCGAGGTTAAGTTGACAACCGCGCTGCCGCTTTTCATGAATGGCAGGGCAGCCCGGGTGCAGTAAATGATGCCTTTTGATTTGATGTCAATTTCGGCATCAATTTGTTCGTCGCCAATCTGCTCCAGGGTGGTATAAGTGTTAACGCCGGCGTTGTTTACCAGGAAGTCAATTTGGCCAAAATCAATGCCGATTTTGGCAAAAACAGCCCTTACTTCAGCGTCTTTAGTGACGTCACACAGATATACTTCGACACGGACCCCGTCAATACCAAGCGCTCGAAGCTCACCGGCGGTTTTCTGAAGTTTGTCCAACCGTCGTCCTAACAGAGCCAGGTTACATCCCTTTTTGGCCAAAAATATAGCTGTGACTCGGCCAACCCCTGTTCCGCCTCCGGTAATTACGGCTGTTTTATTATTTAGTTCCATCTTATCTCAAATATTAGCATGGGGTACCCTAGAATCAAAGTTGGTGATAGAATAAGATTTCAGAATATGGAAAGTAACCAAATAGTTAGCAAAACACCAAAAAAGGTTTTTGTGACGGGGGCTTCGGGGATGCTGGGTAGTACCCTCTATAAAGTTTTTACCGGGGCCGGGGTTGAGGTTATTTCTACGGACATCATCCCTCTTGACCCCTGGACACATTACCTGGATGTCCGTGACCGTGTCCGCGTCCGTGAATTGATTTTAAGATATCAACCCGAGGCCGTTCTTAATTTGGCCGCCCTGACTGATTTGGAGTATTGCGAGGCCAATCCTCAGGAAGCTTTTTACACTAACGGTGTGGGGGCGGAAAACACGGCGCTGGTTTGCTGTGAGCTGGATATCCCCTTGGTTCACATTAGCACGGCCGGAGTTTTTGACGGTACCAAGCAATCGGCGTACACCGAAGAAGATTCCCCTAATCCCATTAACGTTTATGGGCGTTCAAAGTACGAAGCCGAGAAAATTGTTGCTGCCATTACTTCCAAACATTTTATTTTTAGAGCCGGTTGGATGATGGGTGGGGTCGAGCGCGATAAAAAATTTGTTAAGAAAATTATGAATCAAATCAACGCTGGTAAAAAAGTCTTGCACGTCGTAACCGATAAAATGGGCTGCCCGACCTCCACACTGGACCTTTCACGGGCAATTCTCAGTATGTTGTCAACCGAAGATTATGGCCTTTATCACATGGTTGCTGAGGGCAACTGTTCACGTTACGACGTGGCTTTGAAGATCGTTGACGTTTTAAAACTCAAGGGGATTACCGTTCAGGAGGCTACCAGCAACTCGGCGGAAGTTAGGGAAGGGTTGGGTTTTACCGTACCTAGGGCCCGATCGGAAATTTTGGAGGACAAGAAGATCCATGATAAAAATTTGAAACTCATGCGGCCCTGGGACGAGGCTCTTACGGAATACCTAGTAGAGAGTTTCACCAGTGCCTTCTCCAATGTAGAAATGTTGTCGGCGAATGACTTTGAAGTAAGAAAAGAAGAGGCGAAGGAAGTCTATAGTCGATATGAACCTGGATTTGGCCGGTACGAAGGACCTATCGTTTCCCTAGTGACGACCGCTTACAACAACGAAAAATTTAACGAAAAGTATTTTGAATCAATCAACAAACAGACCTACAAAAACATAGAGGTCATTTTTGTGGATAATCTTTCACCGGACGGAACGGTGGAGTCGGCCAAGAAGCTTTTAAAAAACGGTAAGATTGTTTCTTCTAAAATTAACACCGGTTGTGCCGGCGGTAATAATTTGGGAATTACCGAGGCGAAGGGGGAATACGTCTTTTTATTTGGGCCCGATGCCTGGATGGATCCCTATTGTGTAGAAAAACTGGTCCGGACAGCCAAAGGACACGACGACACCGTTTTTGCTCCACGACAAATGGGTTACGACGGCACCTATTTTATTAGTTGTGGTATCGCCGTAGATTATTTTGGTTACCCGGCCCGGACCTACAGCCCGGATGGGACACGTCTCATAAAACCAAAAATTTTCTATGCTGATGGCACGGGAACCTTTACCAAACGGGATAATTATTTTAAAGTCGGTTTAGAAGACGAAGACACTTTCCTTTTTCATGAAGACGTTGATTTTTCCTGGAATTGCCATTTAGTTGGTCTTAAGGTGGAGCCGGCGTTTGATGCTGTTCTTTACCATTACAGCAGCGCCTCCGTGGGCGTGGGAGGCTTTCCCAGGCCGGGGGTAGTTTACCGCACCAACTATAACCGCCGTTTTCTGGCCGAAAGAAATATTATCCGTAATATCCTTAAGCACTGGCGTTGGTACAACGTGGCCTGGATCTTACCTTACTATCTGTTGATTAATCTGGCCGAGATGGTTGCCATGATGTTAGTGGGTCAGTTCCAGGCGATACCCCAGACTTATTTAAAGGCTTATCTCTGGAATTTCAAAAACTTCGGTTCTACACTAAAGAGAAGAAGGCTGATTCAGCGCATTCGTACGGTTGGTGATTTAGCTATAATGAGGAAGATGTACCTTTTACCCCATAAATTTCTGGCGCTTCTGGAACTTGGGATACCAAAACTCGTTAAATAATTATCTGCACCTTCTGGATGTTTAAAAATATACTCGGTAACCTTCTTAGGTTTTTTTCCCAACATAAAATTTGGTTTTTATTTTTGGTCTTTATTGTTTTATTTGAGTTATTCCATATTAGGCTACTTTTTGGTGGTTCGGAACTTCTGGCTGGCGGCGATAATTACCCTTATCTACAACTTGGGCGACAAAAGATGTACCCGTACGTTTGGGATGTAGGCTATCCTTGGGGCATCCGCAGTTTTACCATTTCTAATCTTCTCGGTTTTCAGCTTTACACCCAACTCTTCGGTTTTCTCTCCGCGCCGGTATTGCAAAGGCTTTTAATATTCTTTCTCATCTCCTTTAAGTTTTTCGGCTTTATTAAACTGGCAAATACATTTCTGTCCAAAAGACCGGCCTCATTTCTGGTTTACCTTTTGCCCTGTCTTCTGTTGGGCTTTAATGCTTTCGCCTCTTTAAATCAGTTTACTTATTTTCAACTGATGTATGGCGCCTATTTGCCGTGGTCCCTCTATTACTTTATTAAAATTTTTGATCAGGACCGCCTGGCCTTCCGCGACGTTGCCAAATACATCTTGCTCGCAACATTTTTTTCGCCAATCAACGCCAACCCGGCTCTGTCTTTAACCGTTTTTATTCCACAGGCTCTTTATATTGCCCTTAATATTTCCAGACTCTCTCGCGTCAGAATTAAGAATCTGCTTATTTTTTCTCTGGTGATGATTATGTCCAGCCTCTGGTGGCTAATACCGATGTTTTCGTATTTTAGATCTTTGTCGGCGGATACCTTTGCCCCGGAGAAGTATTTTCTGGCCACGCAAGTCGGCAGCCTTTTCCAAAATTTTAGGTTTATCGGCCAATGGGGCTGGTATGTAAGCCACTTCCTTAGACCTTACTATCCTTTCAGTGCTTATTACGACCGGCCTTTCGTTGTTGTCCTGACCTACCTCGTAGTTTTCGCCGCTTTCTTCGAGGCGATCAGGGAAGGCGTTAAAGGGGAACTCAAGTCAAAAAAGAGCTATCTGTTCGGTTTAGCCATCGCCAGCCTCTTTTTAGTCGGTGGAGCGCGGCCCCCGTTTGGCGTGGCATATAAGTTTATCTTTGATAATTTTCCCTTATTTAAAATATTTCGGGAGCCATTCACAAAGTTTTCGGAGATTTACGTGCTTTCTATCAGTCTGTTGCTTTTTATATTTTTAACCCGGGTTTCGTTGTGGTCTTGGGGAATTAAAAAAACCGTGATTTTTTCCCTGATCGCTTTGGGTGTTATCGTCTCGATTAAACCGGCGTATTTCGCCGAGGGAGTAGTTTCTAATTGGAACGGCAGTGTCCGGAGCTACCGGGTCAATATTCCGAAGTACTGGAAGGATTTCGAGGGGTTCGCCAAAAATAATCTTACCGGCGCAAGAATTCTTACCACGCCACGGGTTACCTACGGTGGTGCTTGGAACTGGCCGCAGGGATTTACGTCAGCGGATGATATCGCCGGCAGTTTTCTCAATCACGACAACAATGTTCTTAGGATGTCGCTTTCTTCCAGCTCCTCGGCGAACTCGTTTCTTAATAATGTGTACCAAAGTCTGCTTAAGGGCACTTTTCCGGCGAAATATCTGGCGGTATTGGGAGTAGATTATTTATTGCAGGAAAACGATTTCGACTGGCGCTACACCGGCGGCGCGTCCTCCAGCCCGAAAAAAACCATGGCCGCGTTGGATTCGGTTCTGCCGAGAAAGGAAGCTTTTGGTAATTTTTCTGATAAGTACCTCTCCGAAATCCCTAACGGCGACCCTAATCTGTACGTGCGCGATTCTCTTTATGCCGAACTCCGTGACGAGCCAGGCCTTGTTCTTTATATTACCCCAGATTATCTTAAAACCGTCCGGATTTTTTCTCCCCTCCGGCTTATTTACGCGAAGGCTGAACCTTCCGAGTATAATGACATCGTTTCTTCGGATAATTTTGCGGCAAAAGATGTCTTTACCACCGACAAGTTAGCCGTACAATCTTTAGAAGCGGCGCTGACGGACCAGAAGATGGGGAGCGTTTCGGTTACGGTATTTACCCCCGGTTCTCCAAAAGAAATAAAATTCACAAGAATTAATCCCACTAAATATTATATTTCCGTAAATTCGGCGCCCCGACAGTTTATTCTTCAATTTATCGAAAGCTTCGATCCACAATGGAAACTCTACCAGACGAAAATTTCGGGACAAAGTTTCCTTTACGGGAGCGCCTTTCTAAACGAGCGAACCTTTGAAACCATTGGGCTTAAAGAGATAAGCGGTAGCAGACATTTCAAAAGCAACGGGTTCGCCAATGGCTGGATCATTGACCCCGGTTCCTTAAGTCACTCCGATTTATTAACACTAAATCCGGACGGAACTTACAATCTTAATTTGATCCTGGAATTTAGCGCCCAACGAGATCTTTACCTGTATTTGCTGATATTGTTAATCGTTGTTTTATTCTGTCTTGTTTACTTAATGATATGGCGTTAACGGACGTTCTAATCTTATTGATAAGCGGCTTTATCTCTCTGCGGGTTTTTTTTCCGCAACTTAGTCCCGGGCCCTCCCGGGGCCGCCTCGTTAATGAACTTTTTCTGACAACGACAATTTTATTGCCCGTGTTGGCTCTGGTATTTCTCCTCCTTTACGACTTTTCACTATTAAATATTCTGCTTGTCGTCGTTATTGGTTTAGCTGCGTGGTCGCTGCTTGTAGAGGTCGGAAGCGGAATATTAAGAGCTCTTGCTCTGGCTTCCTTTGCGGCTATGACCGCAGCCTTTTTACTTAAACTGAACGCCTCTGCGGAGATCTTTGCCGTCTTTTCGTTTTCTCTCTTACTAATAACGTTCCTCAAGGATTTAACCGGCGGAGGACAGAATGAACCTTAACCGCAAACTGCTGCCGCTTATTTTGGTTTACATATTCTTACTGACGGGAAGCACTGGGCGGGTTTACGCTCAAGCGGAGGATATTTACCGGACGATAATACTCCAGAAATCTAATGCTCTTGTTGAGACGCCGATAAAGCGGGAAAGTAACCTTCTTTTCAACTCGCAACCTGTTCCGACTGAAAGCCGCGATCAAAAAAAGTGGTTTGCCCGGGAAATTGATTTTACATTAAATGACCGGGCCGACTTTATTAAACTAACTTTTGATAGGTTCCCTTATCCCTACGCCTTCGGTACTCTTAAGCTCAGCCGGCAGAACGGTTCCCATTGGGATGAGGTCGACAAAAGAAATATCTTACGGCCGGATAGCTTTATTAACCCGCTGAACTTAGATCCTGGCCGGTATCTTCTTCAGTTTTCTTTTGAGGATCCCGGTTTTTCCAATCTAAGGGCAACTGTTGCGGCTTACAGCTACGTTTCGGATATTAATTTATACGACCCGGCCAAAGCCTTTATTTTTACGTCCTCCACCGCAAAGAGGTTTGGAGATTCTTTTTGGCCGCTTCTTAAGAGCCGAAATATAATCCTTATCTGCGAAGACCCTGAACCTTTCCGTGTTTTTGGCGATACTTGCTCCTTAGGCAACGTCAAAACAACCGGGCCAGGGGCGCACACTGTCTTTAGTAGCTTCGGAAAGCCCTTGGTAGCTATTCCGGACTGGAATCACCGGACACTTTTACTCTCCCCTAGGGCCTTTTTTGACGAAGCGAGGGTAAAAACTGTAACTTCTTTCCTAACCTTCTGGTTAGGGAGCGGGGTTCACGGGGTTGCCAAGGATATTGGTGGGGATATCCTTGATCTCTACTGGAGTCTTTTGGATAAGATTTGGGTCTGGGTCTTTTTGGCGGTAGCCTTTCTGCTTTTGGTATCAGTCAGAATAGTCAGTCTGGACCGGAAGTTGCTCATTAACTTTTCGGTCTTTAAGCTTCTCCGTCTTCCTGTTAACTTGTTATTAGGCTTTGTTCGGAAATACCGCTGGTTATTTTTCCTGACATTTATTGTTTCTTCCGGGTGCTTTATTGCGGTCTTCTATTCCAAAGGAGTTCTCGAATCCTTACTTAGCAATAAAAGTCTTGAGACTTTGTATCGTGGCTACCGGCAAGGTTTGGTTGCTTCCTCTCTTGGAGTCCTCGGAATTAGGCACATTCTCGAAGTCGTTTTCATTAATATCTCCGTTTTGGCAATCTTCTTAACCTTTAGCGATAAATTATTCTTCCCCGCCGCCCGGTATAGCCACACGGTCCTAAAATTTGTCGGAAGGCGCCGCTATTATTTCGACGCGCTCTGCGTTTTTCTTTTTGGAATAACGCTGACAGTGAGGATTATTGGGACCCTTCCACGGTTGGAAGTATCTGTTCTGACGGTTCTGCTTACCCTTTTACTATTCCGGGAGCTAAGTTTAGCTTTGAAGCCCCGGCCGGACCGGCCCACCGCGGATCCCCGCTGGCTATTACTGTTATTTCTTTTATTATTCCTTATTCCGGTATCTGGCCGGGTTCAACAACACTTTTTTAAAACTACCGTTCCGGTTACAGCCGAGGACTCTTATGTGGTAGTAGATAAGGCCTTTGGTTTGCGGGGTTTAAAACTCCCTTTAAGTCCGAATAAACTTCCTGTTAATGCCGAATTTAGTGAGCTGAAAGTAAACCCAAATGGGGTTCTTTTGGCCGGAAAATATCTAATCGGGTATCCCGGAGCCGGAAAAATCAGCTATGCCACAAGCGCTTCCGGGTCTGAAGTATTAACGGATAAGCGGATGGCTCTTTATTCAATGAATGGGGGAATGCTGGGAGCAGATCAGTCGGAAGTACTTAAATCTTTGGGAAGATACGTTGTTCCGGAAAGTTTTCGGGCAACAAGGGGCGAGGCGCGGGAGATCCGGTTGCCTAGAGAGTCTCAGCCGCGAAAATATAACTATTTATTTTATACTTATCTTTTCCGGGGGGAAAATACTTTTGCTCTTGATTACACTCCTCTTAACCTAAGCCCGCGTCCGGGTTTTTACACGCTTAATCTTTTGGATTCTTCGGGGGATGCCGTCAGTTCCCTCTCCACCTCCGGTCAACAGTATTCCGGGACTTTCGCTGTCGACAGCGACGGTATTTACATTCTGGAAATCGCTTACAATAATGACCCCTCTTTTCTCGGGGTTTCCGACTACGCAATATTAAACAGCATTAATTTTCCTTCCAATTCCGTTTATTTTCTGGACGTTTCTTCAGTCGGGACACCTTTATATTACCCTCAGAAAAATGACATAAGCCTTTCGGGCGCCGATACCCTGAGCCCCTTTTCCTTCCGGTTGGTAAGTTTCGGCGAATTCGCCGATGAGGTACTAATCCTTAACCCAACCTTTAATTTAACCATTGAAAGCGACAACGGCGTAATTAATCTTGGGGTTGTCTTAACGGCACTTTCCCGGACCCCCGACGGCCGCCAACGGCTTCAAGTTCACTACCAGGACGGCAGTCCGCTGCTCTTTATTTCCAAATGATTAATTTATCTTCTTTTATCCTAGGGTATCCCAGCGACGTCCTGGGATATTTGTTTTCTATCAACGACTGGCTAAAGAATACCCTGCCGGTCGCGGGATATTTCCGGGGGATATTTTTTCCAGCTCTCCCCCAACAGACGTTCCTTTCAATATTTCTTTATACCCCCGCGATTTTAGCCGGGGCGGCGGCTGCTTACAATTTAGTTATGCTGTTGACTCTCATCGCCAATTTCCTGGCCGCTTTTTTCGTGGGGCAGCGTCTACTAAAATCGAAAAGCCCGGCTCTAATTACGGCGGTAATTTACGCCACTTCACTTTTTGTCCAATGGCACGCCCTACAAAATATTGAACTCGCGATGGTTTTTTGGCTGCCTCTGATTATTCTTTTTCTTATTAACTTAATTGAACGGCCGTCCGCTAAAGGTCTTCTGGCTTTATCTTTACCCGCCGCGGCCGCTTTTATGACCTCCTTTTACTTGGGATTCTTTTCTTTGATCCCGGTCTTTTCCATTTGGCTAACGGTTTCCCTCTATAAATACTTCGTTACGAAAGGATCTAGGGGGCTTAATATTCTATATATTCCGGTTTTCCTTGTTTTATTTACCGTCCTTACTTTGCCCTCCACCCACGTTTTTTTCGATTATTTGGGGAAGCCTTCTGTTTGGGCCGAGTACTCAAAAGAAAATATTTACCGTTCCAGCCTGAACGATGTTGTGGCTTACGGGGCTAGACCGTGGGATTACCTGATGCCCTCAATTTACCACCCGGTTTTTGGATCAACAGTCCGTACCTTTTATCAATATGTTAGAGAAAACTACTCCTTTCAGTTTTGGAGCACTTTTCTCCCGGAGCGGGCCAATTACCTAACTTTCACCGGAATGGGTTTAGCTTTGTACGCTTTTTGGACGGCTTTAAGGGCGTGGCGGCGGAAGACGCACACTGTTTCACCGGACGATTTTCGAAGTATCGGCCTTCTCGTGGCTCTGGCCGTTATTATGTTTTTAGTTTCGCTCCCGGCGGTTATTGAGATAAAAGGAATCCATCTATATTTTCCTTCATATTATCTCTTTAAGATTTTTCCCATGTTTCGCGTCTACGCGCGGGCCGGGGTTTTTGTTTTGCTCGCCGTTTCTTTTCTTGCCGGCTACGGTCTTAAGTTTATCCTGGCAAAAATTACAAAAAAAACAGCAGCCGTTTTGACCGCGGTTTTGTGCGGGGTGGTTCTTTTCGAGAACATTAATTTTCCGCCCCTTCCGGTAATGGATGTCGGTCGTGTCCCGCAGGTTTATGCCTGGTTAAAGAGCCAACCGGGTGAGTTGCTGATTGCTGAATACCCGAGAGACAACAGCGTTGTCGACCTTGGGGGCGGGTGCCCCAGCTGGCTGGATCCAAAAATCACGCGTGATTACAACGGTGCCTATACGGCTTTTTATCAAACGGTGCACGGGAAAATAACTTTTGGGACGGAAAAATTATCAAAAGAGGATCGGGCGGCTCTGGGAGACTTAGCTTCGGTTGACTCATACAGAGTCCTTAAAAAAAGCGGAGTTAACTACGTTCTGGTCCACACTAAAGATCCGATGATCGGGGTTCACCCTTTTCCATACCCGCAGGAAAACCCGCTAGACGATTGCTGGCAGAGACGGATAATGAGGGCACCGGAGAAGGTCTATGGGGGGTTTACGGAAGTCGTTGGGTTTGATGATGGTATAATTTACCGCCTCCAATGATACGACATTTTTTATCGATATCGGATTTGACCAAAACGGAACTCCAGAAAGTTTTGGCTTCAGGAGTTCTCTTAAAGAAAGAACGCGCTCACGGGAAGTCCCGCCACGACTTTAAAGGCCGGGTTCTGGCGATGATTTTTGAAAAGCCGTCGCTTCGGACCAGAATTTCTTTTGAGGCCGGCTTTTTTGAGTTGGGCGGGCATGCTATTTATCTTGGCCCAAACGATATTCAGATGGGCAAACGCGAAAGCGTGGCTGACGTAACGCGGACTTTGGAACGGGTCGCGAGTATGGTTATGGCCCGTGTTTTTGACCACCGGGTTTTATTGGAGATGGTCAAATACGCAAAAGTTCCGGTTATTAACGCTCTTTCCGATCTCGAACACCCTTGCCAAACTCTTGCCGATCTTATGACTATCCTGGAAAAGAAAAAGAGATTCAAAGGCCTGAAGCTGGCTTTTGTAGGAGACGGGGAAAATAATGTTACGCACTCCTTGGCTCTGGCTTCAGGGCTGCTGGGAATGGAGTTAAGGGTGGCCAGTCCCAAAGGCTTTTTGCTGGACTCCGATATTTCCCGAAAAGCGGAAGAACTTTGCCGAAAATCGGGCGGGAAAATAATTGAGATCAGGGAGCCCCGGGAGGCCGTCGGAGATGCCGATGTAGTTTATACCGATACCTGGATTTCAATGGGGGATGAGCGTGAGAAAGAAAAAAGGCTAAAAATCTTCAGAGGCTACACTGTTGACGGCCCGCTGATGCATTTGTCAAAAAAAGACGCCATCTTTATGCACGACCTTCCGGCTTACCGCGGTAATGAAGTCAGTGCGGAAGTTATCGACGGGCCCCAATCAGTTGTTTTTGACCAGGCCGAAAACCGTCTTCATGCCCAGAAAGCCCTTATGCTCTTCCTGTTAAAAAATTCCGAAAGCGGTATGTTAAAATAAGTCAGTGAAAATAGCCTTTGTTTCAACTCTCCAGCCGGATACCAACTATTTCCGCTATTTGGCGCTCGCACTTCAGGACCTAAGGGTTGACGTCCGGGTTTACGCCGACCGCAAACCCCAAAATCTTGAGGTTGGTTTAAAGTGCGTCTACCTGTTATGGTCCCCCGGCGACCGTCTATATCCCTTCCATATTTTGCGCCAGGCCTTCCGGGACCGGCCGGATGTTGTCCACCTGCACCACGAGGTTGGGATGTTTGGCGGGCCGATAAACGCCTCGCTTTTTCCCCTGGTTCCTATTCTTTTAAAACTTTTCGGATTTAAAATTGTGACCACGATTCACGCTGTGGTTAAACCGGCGGAGATTGACCTGCGTTTTTTAGAGACTTTCGTCTGGCCGCAGAAGGCGATCCTTATTTTTCCGGTGAAACTGTATTTCTTCCTGCTGAATTGGGTGATTGCCATGTTTTCGGATCGGGTGATTGTCCACGCCGATATATTGAAAAAGACGCTGATTGAAAATTACCACTGTCCGGGAGAAAAGATTTTGGTGGTTCCGCACGGGGTTCCGGAGAGAGTTGACCACCCGGTTGAGTTGAGTCCAAGTTCTGTTTGGCTCGGGGGAATTGCTTCCGGTCGGTACTTATTGTACTTCGGTTACCTGCACCGGCGGAAAGGGTTAGAGGGGTTACTGAAAGCCTTTTCCACTACTCCGGCTGCCAAGGAGGGGTCGGTTAAACTGGTTATCGCCGGGGGCGCTCTGCAGAAAGACTATGACGATAAGCTGAAACAACTGGTCACCGAGCTGGGTTTATCTTCTACCGTGGTAATTACCGGTTTTATTTCTCAGACTGAACTCCGGTATCTGTTGGATCATTGTCTTTTTGTAGTTCTACCGGCAACTTACTCGATTGCAGCCTCAGGCCCGCTCGCCCAGGTTATCGCGCATGAAAAACCGGTAATCGTCAGCCGGGTTGGCGTCTATGCTGAGGAGATAACCGACGGGGAAAACGGGCTGCAAAGTTTACCGGGCAACGTTACTGACCTCGCCGAGAAAATCCAAAAGCTCGCGACCGATGAAAATTTACTGATTAGGCTTGGTGAGGGGATGAAAAAGATGCATCTTAAGCGGGGTTGGAATTCAATTGCCGAAAGAACACTAAAGATTTATGAAGACATTATCCGCTAAGCCACTTGTTTCCGTGATTGTTAATACCGTCGACCGGCCCGAGGACCTACGCCGCTGTCTGGAAGCAGTGTTAAATCAGAGCTATCGGAACTTTGAGGTTGTCGTCGTCAACAACGGAGTTGGAGCTGAGTCCCGCCAGCAGCTGGCGGAAATGAAAATCAAATATCAAATCTTAAATCTCAAATTTCGAGTTGTGGAGGATGGGACGAAAAAACTGTCGTATCTTTTCAATGTCGGCTGGAAAAACGCCTCTGACGCCGCGGAAATCTTTGCTTATGCCGCTGACGATACCGAGCCGGATAAAGACTGGCTCCAACACATCGTAAGTTATCTTGTGGATAATCAAAAGTGTGGCGGGGTTTCCGGGCCGACGCTGTCAACAACCCAGCCGCCCGGAGAGATGTTTGCACTCTACGACCTGATGAAAAAGAAGTTATTGACGAGGGTTGTCCTTCGGCTCTACGAATATTTTGTAATGGAGGATAAGACCTTCGCGCCGGGCCATTGGCCGGAGTCGGGGGCCTTTACGATGGGGGCGGGGATTCCGCTGCCGGAGATTAAAGAGCCGATTGAGATTGATCTTCTGACCTCCGGCAATATGGGCGTAAAGCGGGCGGCGATGGAATCGATCAATGGCTTCGATGAACATTTTTATTTTAACCACGCTGACGGCGATCTTTTCATCCGTTTGAACAAAGCCGGTTGGAAATTAGTCTTCCACCCGGGCGTTAAGGTTCTGCATCACATGCGCTTCGGGCCAACCCGGTATCCGGAGATAATGGGGCGGGACACCGCCTTTTATTACCTTAAAGATGTTCGTCCGAAAAGCCTTCGCGGTTGGATCGGTCTCAAGATTAACTTATGTGTTTTCTTAACTTATTGGATTTTTAAAGCCTGGCAAACTAAAAATAAGAAACAACTAAATGGTCTAACCGGCTTTGCGATCGGCATCCGCGACTTCTTTTTAACTTCCACTCCGGAGCGGAACGAGCTGATTAAAACCCTGGCGGTAATTGGCGGTTTTATCCTGTTGATGGCCCAAGCTTTCCGTAACATACATTTATCGGGAATGCTCGCCTATGGCGACGCGACGCCATTCCCCTTTACCGCGGAGGCGGCTTTCCGGACTTTTTTCGCCGCCTGGGATCCCCGTTCCCCGGGAATTTCCCTGCCGCAAATCCCCGTTCTTTCCAGCCTAACTTTTTTTGAAGGGGTGTTGATTACTCTTCTAGCCGGGCACGCCGTCGCCGCCCAATGGCTCTTCCACTGGCTCCCGATTCCGCTGTCATTTATTTCTCTCTACTACGTTATAGGGAAATTTTCGCTCTCCAGAACTTCGAAGTTTTTCGCCGCTTTTCTTTATAGCGCTAACCTCGTGGCGGTTGGTGAGACGACAGGCGGTTTCGAGGGCAGTCTTTACGTTCAGGCAATTTTTCCGCTGCTTCTTTTATATCTTTATGAATTTTATCTCTCCGGCCGTTTTAATCCTCGAATTTGGGTAAAGTTTTCTGTCCTTCTTTCCGCCGCCTATCTTTTATCCGATCACGTCTTTATTTTTCTTTTCCCTTTTGCATTACTGTCCGCGTTACTGCTGATTATCCGCGGCCGCCTGAAGTCCGTTTTAATCTTTTGGCTTTCCTCGGCACTGCTTGTCATTCTGTTGACGCTTTTCCATACCTTTTACTACGCGTCCCTCGCCCTGCCTTTTTTCTCCGGCGGCCTTCGGCCGGATGTCCTTAAATTCCTTTTCCAAAACGTGCACGATACCTATAACCACGTCACGACGGGCAGCGCTTTGCGGGTCGGTTCTTTTTACTACCAAAATATTTTCGGCACGAGTGTTTGGTGGGAAAGGCTGGGAACGATTCTACCGTTAACAGCTTTCGGTTGGATTTTCTTTCCGGCAAATTGGAAACGACCACGGTTTCTGAGTGGACTCAGCCTTTCGCTTCTGGCAGTAATTACTCTTTATTTTCTTGATAACGCCCGTGAAAATCTCAATGATCTATTTTTACGTTTTCCCTTCCTCTTCCGTTTCCGCAACCCCTCCCGTCCCTGGCTTTTCTTAACGCTGAATTACGCTTTTCTTTCGGCACTCACAATTGACGGCGCCCGGAGGCTAATTGAAACCGGCATATTTATTAAGATAAAACGATTTCGGTACGGATTATATTATTTAGGATTCGCTATTCTTTTATTGGGCTTGGCGTATTATTATCGTCCGTTCTTTTCCGGTGATTTTACAATGGGCAGAAACCGGGGAAGCTCAGCAGTGATATCTTCCCGTTACCGGCAAATCGGGAAGTGGCTGGCGGAACAACAAAAGAAAGACGGGCCCTTCCGGACCTTGTGGTTGCCGTGGAATCACGAGGAGACCGAAGTGAAACTTTACTGGCTTGACCCCTACGCTTACGCCGTCCCAATCAACTACGGCGCCTACACTCAATCCAAATACCTCGAAAATATTGTTAACGTCTATCAAGGAATTACGGCGGAAAAGTTTAACGAGATAGCGGGGGCTCTTGCTGAAGCCGGGGTAAAGTACGTAATCCTGAATACCAAGTCGAAGGAAACCGGTCGGGCGCTTTACCGCTATGATTATCAAACTCCATGGCTGTTGGGAGTTTGGGGGGACTGGGAACGGATAGTCGGTGACGTGCCCGAGCTGCGTTTTGTTGGCGAGGTGGGAGGCTTTCAAATTTATGAGAATACACTTTTTAATCACCAGAGAGTTGATCTGGTAAAAGCGGGTCTTTATCCGCCGGACGGGGATAAGCGTCAAACAGTTCGGAACCTCTTGATTCTTATCACTTTCCTGTCTTGGGGCGGCGTAGTTATTTCCTGGCGAAATGTTAATCGGGAGGTCAATACACATGAAAATAGCTCTAGTTAATAATTTTCCGCCTTACTCCGGCACCGGCCGGGTACCCTATTCTCTTTTTCATCAATTCCAAAACAGTCCTGAATTGAATGTTAACGCGGATCTCTATTGTACTCATTACCTCGAATCGATTGATCTGGCGCTGCCGGAGAACAGCGGAGTAACATTCCTGCACCACTTTCCTTATAAACAGCACGAAAATCTGTCCCGCTTAATGATCTATTTTGTTGATCCGCTGCGGATCCCGCGCGGGTACGATCTTTATCACATCGGAAATCATATGCTGGGAAATTACCTGTATTTCCTTAAACCCATCGTGATCACCGTTCACGATCTTCTTCAGTTTAAGTACGAAACAGAAATGAGCACATCTTTGAGCTCTTTGATTTACGATAAACTTTTAAGGATTAGTCTCAACGCCCTTCCCCGCGCCAAGAAAATTATTTGTGTTAGCGACTGGACCCGTCGCGAAGTATTAAAAAAATTCGGTTTGCCGGAGGAAAAGGCCGTAACCATCCACAACGGTGTTGATCATACTCTTTATAAACCAGGCAACCGGGAAGAGGCCCGCTATCGGTTAGGTTTGCCACAAGACAAGAAAATCTTGTTGAATGTCGGGGCGGAAACAAAGAGGAAAAATATTCCGATGCTGTTGAAGGCCGCCGCGGCGTTATTGAAAGAGGGGATCGATTTTCATCTGATCAGGGTCGGAGAGAAAACCGAATTGATCGGAAAACTGATTAATGACCTAGGCTTAGCCCAGCAGGTTACTTACTTTGGCAATGTAAAAGAGGCGCAAATGCCGGATTTCTACCGAGCCGCGGATTTACTGCTGATGCCTTCCCTCGACGAAGGCTTCGGTTTTCCGCTTCTCGAGGCTCTCAGTTGCGGTTTGCCGGCGGTTGCGTCTGATGTTGGTCCTTTGTCTGAGATTGGGGGTACAGCAGCTTTTTACGCAAGTCCGAACGATTTGAACGGTTGGGTGAATAACGCCCGGAAGATCCTGTCTCTTTCCGAAACAGAAAAGACAGGACTGATTAGCGCCGGACTTTCCCAATCAGAGAAATTCTCCTGGGAGAGAAACGCGAAAGAAACTGCTGTAGTTTATGGAAGCATTATCAATAATGGCAATTAATATAATGACTCGAACGGATGACTGGGCTAAAATGCAGGAAGATTTTTTTGATTCTTTTTCTCAGCAATATGGTTTATACGATCTTGCTCACGAAAGCGCAGCTTCCAAAGAATCGGCAAGACAGTTTATTAATTTTCTGCAACTAAAACCGGAAGAAACTGTATTGGAACTCGGTTGTGGGTGGGGGGAGTGGTTACTGAGACTCGCGAAATTAGGCCACAGGGTAACCGGTGTCGATATCTCCCAAGGATCCCTGGATTTATTGAATACTCTTTCTGATAAAAACCAGTTATCCGCAAATATAGACCTCATTAAAGGAGATGTTCAGGAAGACCTTTCCGGAAAGCTTTATCAGCGGCAGTTTGATCTGGTCTTTGGGTACAATCTCCTGCATCACGTTTTGGATATTGAAAAGACGGTAAGTAACATGGTTAACTTAACAAAACCCGGGGGCAGGGTAGTAATATATGAGCCTAATCCCCTCCATTTCTGGTGGTATCTTTGCCCCTTGTTCGACCCGAAATTCAAGTGGCCGATCGAGCGGGGCTTGCTTAATACCTCACCGGTGAAGATGCAGAAAATCTTCAAGTCGAGTGGCCTAAGGAATATTGCTCTTTTTTCCGCTGATTACTTTCCGTTTATCTCTCCGGATAAAACGTTTCATCTGACTTCTAAACTCAACCGTTTTTTTGGTAAGCTGTCGATACTTAAATACCTGCCGGCGGTTTATTATTTAAGGGGTGAGAAAAGATGAGAATCCTATTTTTCCACCGCTGGGTGGGTCTTCACGAAGGCGGGACCGAAACCGAAATTAAGCTGCTGTCTGAATATCTGGCAGGTAGGGGGCACGAGGTCAGTCTTCTGACCCTAAAAGGCAAATCGGTCGACGAGTTCGTGCCTAAGATAAAGAAATGCTATTTAAGGAAGTTTCCCGGCGAGTCGGAATACTCTTACGATATCCGTGATCCCCGACTTTACCTTTATACCCTGTTTTTTATGCTGCAGACGCTGACTTGGTTACTGGTGTCGCACTGTATTTTTCGACGCCGTTTTGACCTCATCTCTGTCCATTTCTATACCGAAGCCGTCGTTGCCAGAATTTTCCGGCGTCTGACCGGAACCCCTTACGTTTTCGTTCTTGAGGGTTATACAAAACGGGAAGCCAAAGAAGCAGGCCGGGCCAATAAAGCCTTTTGCATTTCGCGTTTTGATCAGGACCTGTGTTTTAAAGATTACGGTTACCGGCCGATCCTTAAGCCCATCGGCATTGATTTACAGAGGTGGTCGGGGGCGCCTCGGGATCTTAACCTCAGGCGCCGCTTTGCTATGGACTCCGAGACGTTGTGCTTAACCGTTTGCCGGCTGGAACCGAGAAAGGATCTGCCGACCCTAATTAATGCCGCGAAAATCATTAGTCAATCCGTTTCAGCGATAAAATTTATAATTGTCGGTGAGGGTATAAACGCGTTAGCCTTGAAAGAACTGGTAAAGGAGTTAGATTTAGAGAAAACAGTGATGTTCGTCGGCCGAGTATCGGAGGCTGACCTGGTAAAATACTATCGAATCGGCGACATTTTTGTTTTACCGACGCTGTATGAAGGGTTCGGGATTGTTTTTCTCGAGGCGATGGCTTCCCGGCTGCCGATTATTTCAACTAACGTCGGGGCCGTGCCTGAAGTGGTCGGTGATTGCGGGATTATTGTTGATCCGAAAAGTCCTGAGCAGCTGGCCTCGGCAATTGTTGACTTAGCGAACAATCCGGAATGGCAGCAGCAGTTACGCGAGAAAGGTTTTAATCGTGCATCCAAGGATTATGACCGCGGAAAAATTCTCTCTGGTTATGAAGATGAGTGTCGGAAAGTGGTGATTCAAAGATGACCATCCAATCAAATTTTAACCTAGTTTATGTTCTCAATGGATTAGGCTTTTCCTCCGGAATGCCGATTGGGGGTGCGGATAAGAGGGCGCTGGAAGTTGGTCGTTACCTGGAAGAATCGGGGGTTGCGGTTACGGTTCTGACCACCGATGCAGGTCGGGTAATTCTGGAAAAATGGAGTTGGCCGGCCAAAGTCATTGAAATTGTCCGTCCTAGTTTTTGGCCGAAAGCTCTTGAAAATGGCGTTTTGGGCCGGGTTCTAGCCTATTTCTACTCTATCCTCGCTGATTTGTTCCTGGTCTACAAACTACCAGCTACCAACTACGAACTTATAATTTACCCGACCTCTGATATGTTCTTCGATATTCTGCCGGCTCTTTTCCTCAAACTAAAATTCCGTAAAGCTAAATTGGTAGGAATCGTTCACCATTGGATTCCCAACCCTCTTTCCCGCGGCGGTTTCTCGTTTTCTAACCTGGCTCTTTTTATTGCCCAAAGAGCCGGTTTTTATTTTTTAAGAACGGCGGCGGATCGGATATTCGTTCCGAAAACGCAGGAGGGGGAGAAGATTCGGAAAGTAATGAGTAATCTTGGAGTGAGTCAGAATAGGATTTTTAGTTTTAAAAACGGCGTAAATATTGAAGAAATAGCCAAAGCGCCTGAAACAGAAAAATTCTATGAAGCCTGTTTTCTCGGGGGATTCCGGCCGAGTAAAGGAATTTTTGATATAGTTCCGGTTTGGCAAAAAGTCCGCCAGCACCTTTCTGAGGCAAAACTATTAGTCATTGGCGGCGGAATGGAAAAATACAAGAAGGAGTTGGAGAACCGGATTAAAGAGGCAGGATTGAGCGACTCTATTATCCTCGCCGGAGTGGTTAATCAATCCGAGTTGTATAAAACGATGAAAACGGCCAGGATTTTACTCTCGCCTTCGCATGAGGAGGGGTGGGGCATTGCCGTTTTGGAAGCTTTAGCTTGCGGGTTGCCCGTCGTGGCCTATGATTTGCCCGCTTATACAGTGTTTAAAGAAGCTGTGGTAAGGGTTAAGTTGGGAGAAAAGGATAAGCTGGCGGAAAAGGTGGTTTCACTCTTATGCTCAGCTGAGGTATTCGAAAAGCAGAAACGTCTTGGATTATCAGTGGCCGAAGAGTTCGATTGGCGGGAAATCGCCGTTGAGGAAAAATATGCATTGGACACTATTTTCACCGCTCAGTAACGAATTAAGAGTCCACAGATATTTTTATCTGGTTTATTTATCGGCGGTAGCCGGTCTGACAATTTTTTTTACCTGGCCGGTAATTTTGCATTTGTCGACCAGTATTTACGGTTATAGCGGTGACAGCTTCGGTTTTATTTATTATCTCTGGTGGTGGAAAGACCGGGTTCTTAATCATCTTTCCCTTGATTTCAACCCTTTAGTGATGGCACCTTTCGGAACGGTTATCGCGCCGGAAACCGGCAATATTGTTTTTTATTGGCCGGCAAAGGTCTTAACTTTACTCGTTAACGAGGTCGCTGCTTACAATCTAAACCTGCTCTTCTCTTTCGTGTTTTCGGCGCTGACCGCTTATCTTTTATTTTTTGAAATCAGCAAAAACCGCTTGTCGGCCGCTGTTTTCAGTCTTATTTTTGCCTTCAGTCCTTACCATTTTTGGAAAGCTTACAATCACCTGGATTTGGCGATGATCCAATACATCCCGCTCTATTTATGGTCATTGGTGAGAATCGTTAAAAACCCCAATTTTAAAACGGGGCTAACCGGCGGGGCGTCTTTAGCTCTGCTTCTTCTGCTTAATTTTTACTACGGTTATTTTGCCCTGCTGACGGCCGGTTTGTTTTTTCTTTACTTTTTGGGGGAAAGTCTTCTCCGGAAAAAATTGCTGCCACAACTGAAGTATTTTATTTTCACGGTTTTTGTTGGTCTGGTTTTGTCCCTGCCCTTTGTTTACGAGGCTGTTCTCCCGTCGTCAGCTACCGCCACACTCTTGCCAGAATCCCGGCGGGAAACGTACACCCGGCCGTTGGATAATCTCCTACTTCTTTCCGCCCGGCCCTGGAGTTATCTGTTCCCTTCAATCGACAACCCTTTCCTCGGAAAGCTTAGCCTTTCTGCCTATAAATTCATCGAAACACTCAGCAACGACTTTAAAACCCAAATGCCTTTTCCAAATGAAGTTACGATATACCTAGGTTTATTCTCCTTCGGATTTTTTGTCCTCAGCCTCTGGTTTTGCTGGAAGCGAAAAATTGAGCGGGGGCTAATTCCCCTTCTGCTTTTCGTTATAGCAGGTCTGTTTCTAGTCTCAATGCCACCTTTTATTGTTTTCAAATCAGTAACTATCTATTTGCCGACTTTTTTCCTGCACAAAATTTTTCCGATGTTCCGTGCCTATGGTCGGTTGGGAATTTTCATTCTGCCGCTTGTTTCGGGGGTAGCTGTACTCGGTTTTACATATCTTTTCGACAGATTAAAACGCAAAGGAAAAATTATTCTTACGGCTTCATGCTTTCTTTTTTTTCTTTTAGAGTTTACCAATATCCCTCCCTTCCGGGTTACTGATTTTTCTAAAATTCCCGACGCTTACGCTTGGTTAACGGAACAGCCGGGCGATTTTACGATTATGGAATACCCGAAAAATTTCAACCTAGCGGAAGGGGAGCTGTTTCAACGGGCGCACGGAAAGAAAATGGCCAGCTGGTACTCAACCTCGCCTTACTATCAAATTTGGACTGAAGTTGAGGACATTTATAACTCGGAAAGCTACGAAATTCTTTCGGCCTTAGGGGTTAAATACGCCGTGTTGCACAAGGTATTGCTTTTTCCTACCCCGAATCCGGTTGATGAGCTCTGGTGGGCAAGAGCTTACCGCAATCCGATAAAATATGATCAATTGCCAGGAAATACAAGTTTGGTAAAAAGTTTTTTCGGCGAAGATGTTCTTGAGATTAAGTCAGACTCGGGTCTTTACCGCCTGGCGGTTATTACAAACCTTACGAACGGGAAAAATAAAATAGAAATAATTAACAATTTATGGAATCCGGAAAAGCCCGGAAAACTATTTATTTTCAATTTAACCGATGGAGAGGTCAGTGCCGGATTAAGCGATGGAAAGGTTGAAAATTTGTTAACTTTGCCCAAGGGAAAGACGATAATTAAGTACGAACCGGGAAATTACGATCTGAGGATCATTGCCGTTTCAATATGAAAAAGCCCTTTCTGCTCCTTGTTCTTTATTCCTTTGCTGCTGTTGTTCTGACCTTTCCGTTGGTGACTAAACTCAGCAGTTCAACTTACGGCTATGCGGGGGATAATTTCGGGGCGATTCACTATTTCTGGTGGTGGAAGCAGTCGCTGTTGGCGGGCCTAGACCATCGCAACAGCTTTTTGGAAGAAGCGCCCTTTGGGGTTACCCTCGACAACGAATCCGGAGCCATCCTTTATTACCTGCCGGTGAAACTGCTTACCCTCCTGACCGATGCGGTAACCGGTTACAACTTAGTTCTTTTATTAAGTTTTCCGGCCGCGGCTTTGGCGATGTTTTGGCTGGCTTACAGGGTGACCCGCAACAAAGCGGCCGGCTTTATCGCCGGTTTGATTTTCGCTTTTTCCCCGTACCATTTTTGGAAAGCGTACAACCACTTGGATTTGGCTTTAATTTGGCCTTTACCTCTTTATGCATTGGCTTTGTGGAACCTGCTTAAAGAACTGAGTACGAAACGGATGATTATTTTCAGGGGGAGTATGGCCGGCCTGGCTTTGGCGGCGTGCGTCCTGACCAACTTTTATTACGGCTATTTTATGCTTCTGCTGACGGGGGCCCTTTTGTTATCGAACGGCGTTTACGGTTTTTGGCGCCAGCGGAAAGCTTATTTTCCGGAAATATTAAAACAGTTTCTAGCTTTACTCCTCGCCGGTTTTTTGGCGCTTCTAATTTCCGCCCCTTTTATGTATAAAACTTTGCTTTCTTTCCGCAACCCGTCGACTAGCAGCGAAAGTTTATTTAAGCAGGAGGCATTCCGCCGCCCCTTCGATAATTTAATTTCCTTGTCCGCCCGGCCGTGGGACTACCTGATTCCGTCCCAAGACCATCCGCTGTGGGGAAAATACGTGCCAATCCTCTACGATTGGATTAAAACCAAATCAAACGACTTTAAGACTATCAGCGCTGTTCCGCACGAGCGAACGATTTACTTGGGTTGGGTTAGTGTTGTGTTGGCGGTTCTGTCGGTTTGGCTTTTGCGAAAAAGCAGCTCCTTCCGGGAAAAGTACGGTCGGGCTATTTTCGTCTTTGGATTAACGGCTTTGACCCTCGTTCTTATCTCTTTGCCGCCGTTTATCATCATTAAAAACGTGCAACTCAATCTCCCGTCCTTTTATCTTTATAAACTGTTTCCGATGTTTAGATCCTATGCCCGGCTTGGGGTTGTGGTTTTAATGTTAGTCGCGCTTTTAGCTTCGACGGCGGTCGCTAAGCTGTTGGAAGTTACTTACGCCAGCTTACTTTACAAAAAGTATTGCCGATCGTCGCTGGTTTATGTAATCTGCTTTTTGTCATCACTGGTCGTTTTTGATTTCTTGAATGTCCCGCCGGCAAAAGTGACCGATTTTTCGACAGTTCCTCCGGCATATCTTTGGCTGGCTAAACAAGCCGAGCCGTCGATTATCCTCGAGTGGCCGCCGACGTTTAATGTCGCCGATGGGCTGTTAATGCAACGGGTGCACCAAAAGGGGATGGCGAATTGGAGTATTCAGTCGCCTTACTTCGGATTGTGGAAATACGTTTCCGACTTGTACCTTCCGGAAACAGCGAAGAAATTAGCAGGGCTGGGGGTCAATTTTGTGTTTGTCCACACCCAACTGCTTTTTGGGCAGGAAAATCCGGTGGATGATTTGTTCTACACCCGCGCCGTGCCCGATTCGGAAAGGTACCACTCGGTTCCGCCGGGAATGTCTTTAGCGTTCAGCAGTCCGTACATTACTGTTTTTTCTGTTGAAAAAATGAATGTTGCCAAAATGGCGACGGTTATTAAAAATAATTCCGGCTTTAACATAAGATTGCCGGGAGGGAACGGGTGGCAGTTGAATAATGACGAAAATACTTTTTACTTATATCTTTTTGGCTCCCACGACGACGTTCCTGCGGCTTTATCATGGAATAACTTAAAGGGGGGTAGTTTGGAAAGTTACATGGCAACTTTCAACGCGGAAGACGTACCAATCGAGAACGAAATAATTAAGTTAATCCTGAAACCGGGAGAGAATAAGTTGTCGATGTCACGCCTAAGCTCGTGTCCGGAATGTCCACCGACAACTCTTAATAGTTTATCCCTCCAGGTCATAACTCAGTAACCTCATATTAGTAGCAATCCCTTCACTTAAGCTATATAATCGGTATACGAGGTGTTTATTCCCCTATAGTTGACAAAACTCTAGGTCTGTGCTATAATTAAAAGGTAAATGCAATAAGAGAAGGTCAGGCTACAGGTCCGTAGTAGCCTGTGGAGGGGAGCTGCCATACCCACCATAGATAGGCGACTTTTCGCCGTGAATAAAGGAGGGGGCGTTATCTCTTTCACAGGCTTCTGCTGATCTGTGTGGGGACGCGAGTTGAAGGCAGAAACCTGCCTTTGTAGATTCCGGTGGGGAGGGGCAGGCCCCGTTGGATGAAGCGAAGGCAGGTTTTTGTTTTTAGGTGATTTCGGTTACTTTAGGACTGACTATCCGTTTGTAATCCTCCGACCGCATCGCCACCGAGAATCTCTTATCGCCGGCATTAAATATTATTTTTTCATTATCAAAAATTGACGGATTGGCAAGAACCTCCAAGCCGAAAAGGTTGCCGAAGGGCGGAACCCCGCCCACCTGAACCCCACTTGTGAGTTCCACAATTTCCGCTTCCGTGGCGAATCTGATTTCCTTCACACTCAGCGCCTGTTTCACCTTTTGATTATTAAATCGTAAATTTCCCGGCAGAGCCAACATTACGAATTTCCCCACGCCACCGGTATTCTTTACTTTAATAATCATAGCTTTAACCCCCTGACTGAGCCCGTAGCCAGTCCGGATAGCGGCAGCCTCTTCACTGGTCCGAACCGGTGCGTGCGCGAAGGTCTCGTACCAACAGTTATTTTGTTTCAACAATTCCAGTATTTTGTAGGCGGTAGGGTGGTAGTCCATTTAAAAAATTATAACCCTTCTGTGCAGGCAAGCTCAATCAATTCGGCGATATCCGTCTTTTTTTGCTAAAATAGTAGGGAATGAAAGTTAATTATTCAATTGCGGCTAAATTGGCGGGAGGGGGCATCGGAACCACCTCTTATAACGCAGTCTTTGGCATCTTCCGCCACGGTTATCTCAACCGGGTTTTTTGTACCAGTTATAACCGGAGTAAAATCGGACAATTGCCCAATTTTCCTTTATTCGCGACCCATACCTCGCTCGTTGAACGCTTCTCCTTTCTTTCCCCGTCGGTAAAGTGGCAGCTCAAAGACAGTTTTCACGATTTATTCACCAGTTTTATCGCTCCTAAGGCAGATATCTTTCACGGCTGGAATGGGCATTGTTTAAGAAGCCTCGCCGGGGCTAAAAAAAGCGGGGCTGTAACTATTGTCGAGCGGGCTTCATCGCATCCGGATACCTACGAAAAGTTGCTGCAGGAAGAATACAGCCGGTGGGGGATAAAAATTAACCCGATTGAGCCCGCCGTAAAACACCGCTTACTGAAAGAGCTGGCAGAGGCCGACTACATTACGACGCCGTCGGATTTCGCGTACCGGTCAATGATTGAAAACGGGATACCGGAAAAGAAATTAATCAGGCTGTCGTTTGGGACGGAAACGGATAAATTCAAAGGCTTGCCTGCGCACTTGCCTGCGCAAGCAGGAGCAGGGCAAAACTCAAAATTTACTGCATTGTTTGTCGGGCAGGTGGGGATAAGAAAAGGAGTGCCGTATCTTCTCGAAGCCTGGAAGAATTTAAACCTGAAAGATGCGGATCTTTATTTGCTCGGTGAGGTTGAGAGCGCAGCGAAGAAAATTATTGCCCCCTACCGCGATGTAGCCTCGATTCATTTCGAAGGGTATAAAGACCCCGTCCCGTATTTCCAAAAAGCCGATGTTTTCGTTTTTCCGTCGATTGAGGAGGGCAGTGCTTTGGTGACCTTTGAGGCCCTGGCAGCCGGTGTGCCTTTAATTACGACCTTCAATTCCGGTTCCGTGATAACGGACGGGAAAGAAGGCTTTCTGGTTCCGATCCGTGATAGTGCCGCCATCGCGGACAGGCTTAAGGAACTCTACCTCAACGAAACTACTAGCCGGGAGATGGCCGTCCGGGCCGGAGAGACGGGACGGCGTTATACTTGGCAAGCGTATGGAGATAGTCTTGTCCAGGCATATGAAAAAATTGTCAATTGAGATTAATACCGTTCGAACGTAGTGAGAACATCGTTGTTTAATTAATGTCAGAGCTTCTCGCTTCGCTCGAAGAGTAAATTATGTACAGAAAAAAAATCAGGGATCTACTACCTATATTATTTCTGATCCTGCTATCTTTATTCAAGTTCTATCGTCTGCCCGGGGGAATTAATCTAGGCGAACCGGACGAGTTTATCCACGCAGAAGTCGCTAATAATTTTCGGCTTGGTTTTTGGCCGCGCTTTTCCGGCGGGTATTGGTTTTTTGAGCTACCGTTGTTTCCATATTTAGGCTATTTAGTTTCGTTAATCTACCCCGGGAACTATGTGGGCCTTCGGATCGTATCAGTAATTTTCTCTATCGTTTTGGCGCTCGGAATTTATTTTTATTTAAAATTTAAAGTTTCGGCGCGGGCAGGGCTGTATGGCAGTTTAATTTTTATTTTCAGTCCAATGGCCGTTTATTACTCGCGGTTGGGGCTTTTGGATATGGGGACAGCCGCCTGCGCAATGCTCTTTCTTTTTTCCCTTGATTACGCCCTTTCCCGGCGGTCACTGTCTTTTTCAATCTTGTCCGGAATCTTCCTTGGAGGAGCTCTGCTGATAAAATACTCCGCCCTGATTTATCTCGTCGTTCTCGGGCTTTATTGGTTAGTCCGCAACTTTAAATTTTTTAAGGAAAAGTTAAGTCGGTCTGGTTACTTCGAATTGGATACGGTGACGACCATCCCTCTAATTATTACTTTTTTGTTAACTGTCCCCTTGGCCTTCTTCCTCCGCCGGTTGGATCCGTTTCAATTTAAACTCCAACTCTTTACCAGTCTGGGCTTCGTCCGGGATTTTTGGCGGTTGAAGGGCGGAGAATTAACGTTAGCCCATTACGGTGGGGATATTGTCTGGTGGTTAGGCTGGCCAGTGATGCTCTTGGCTTTATTCTCTCTCGTTTATTTATTTAAAGAGTGGCGTCGGTTTCTCGTCATTATTCTGGGGCTACTCCTGACCGCACTGTTCGTCCTCCCGCACACCCCATTTTATCCGCGCTATTTTTTTCCGCTAATTCCTTTCGCGGCGGTTCTGGCTGGATTAGGGAGTGAGTGGTTATTGATAAAGCTGAAGCTTTCGCGGGTCGGTTCGTTATTATTATTCGTCGCTCTGCTGCTAAGTTTAGTGCCCTCAGTCTATGAAGCCTGGGCATCAACTCAACATAGGTTGATTGAAAATACCGGCGCCTACATAGACGGCCTTTCACAGTCACGTAACCCCTGGATTTTCACATCCTATTGGCCGAACTACTTTGGCGTAGCGGCAAACAGTACCCGCGCTACTTGGTTAACTAGTTCAGCTTGGGATGCCGGCGCTTACGTCAAGGATATCTCGGCGTCACCTTTAGAACTATTGGGAAAGGCGGGTGGATTCGTGGTGCTCGAAAATCTGTATTCTCCCTCGCCGATTTTTATTCATAACCCCGAAAGGATATCGGCATGGAAACTTATCCGGGAGCAGTATTCTCCGGCAAAAATTATTGAGGATAAATATCCGAACTTTCCCCATTTTTCTAATAAAAAGAATTCGGCCGAAATTTATTATTTTCCGGGGGAGTAAGTATTATGAAAAAGATTTACGGGCTGCTGTTTGGAGCTGCTTTTTTGCTGATTTATTTTCTAGTCTTTCGTCCCTTGACGTCAGGGTTCACGCTCGGCGAGTCGGACGAGATTATCTACATGCAGATGGCGGAAAATTTCCGTAATCTCCACTCGCCGGTGTTCGGGGGCCAGCCTTTTTATTATGATCTGCCCCTTTACCCGCTTGTCGCCGCTGGCCTTTCCCTTCTTACCGGTAATTTCCTGTTCGCCGTTAAACTGCTGTCCTTCCTCTCCGTTCTGTTAAGCGCGGTTCTGATTTTTTTCTATTTGAAATTTAAACTCGGGAACTCGGTTCCGGCCTTCGGCGCCGGCCTGCTCTTTCTTTTCTTTCCTTTGGTTTTATACTACGGCCAGATCGGGATTATTGAACCGTTTTTAGCGTTTCTGCTGCTTGCCGCAGCCTTCACTCTTGATATGGCTATTAGCCAAGGAAGTCTCCGCTTCGCCGTTTTAAGCGGTTTTTTATTGGGTGGGAGTATCCTGACGAAATATACCGGGCTGATTACTTATCTTTTTATTGGCGTTTGTTTGTTTATCCGTTCTTTGGATTGGAACCGGCGGCTGGGGTGGAGAGACTCGTTGAAAGTTGACCGTAATTCCTTTTTAATCTTGGCCTTGGCCACAAGCGTGTTTCTCCCGGTAATTATTTATTTTAGGATTTTTGACCGTGAAAACTTTACTTACCAAACCGGAACCATTTTCGGTTTTTGGGACAAGCCTTCCCCGGTAGTCTTTCCCGCCTGGTTCAACTGGGACAATTTTTCCTATTGGTTAACGCCGGTTGTCTGCGTTCTTATATTTGGCGGGCTCTTTTTCTTTTACCGCCAGCGGAATCTGCGGCTGATTTTCTGGCTATCACTTTTAACCCTCACTGCCTTAATGGCCCGGCCGATTTTTCATCTCCGGTATCTTTACGTCGTCCTTCCTTACGCCGCCATAATTATCAGTCTGCTGTTCTGGAAAATAAGTTTCCACCGGCGGGCACTGTACTTACTTATTCTGACCGTATTGCTTCTTTATCTGGCGCCTTACAATGTGACCGCTTTCGCCTCCGCCCGCCACCGGCTTTTAGAAAGAAGTGTTGCCGCGGTTGGTCTGCCCCGTGCGGACTTTAATGGGTTTATTTTCAGTAATTTCTGGCCGAATTTTTACGCTTCCTTAGCCCGGACGGACAGAGCTTCCTGGTTGTCCGACGATAATCGCGAAGTGCAGGCCTTTTATCCGAAGAGTGAAAATAATTCTTTTGAACTTTTGCAGCAATATGGCGGTTATGTTTTTGTCGATAAGCTCTACTCCCAAAAAATAGGACACCCCGAGGCTAGGCTCCGCGCTTTGGAGAAAATTAAAGAGGAAAAAACGCCGTTGATGATATTATCCGAAGAGGGGCCAAACTTCCCGTTCTTTCGGGAAAACCTGGATACGGTGACAATTTATGAGTATCAGTAAAAGCGCTCTGCGCAGTACATTGTTTGTGGCAATTACTTCTTACCTGAGCGAGGCTGTAAATTTCGTCACCTCCATTTTTCTCGCCCGTCTCTTACTCCCGGAATATTTCGGAGTTGTGGCGCTGGCCCTGTTTTTTAACGAGCTTTTCGGCCGGGTTCGGGAGTTCGGCTTCGACCAGGCATTAATTCACCGACAGACCGAACTTGAGCGCGCCCGCGCCAGCCATTTTATTTTGCAGGTCGGCAGCAATGTTCTAAGTTTTCTTCTGGTTTTAGCTTTTTCCCCGGTGCTGAGAAAATTTTATCCGGAGGCGGTCGTCAATACCCTGCTGATTTTTTCCCTAATCTACATTGTAAAGGCCGCCACCGCTACCCAACGGATCGTTTTGGAGAAGGAGCTGAAGTTCGCGGCGACGACGATTGTTGACCTATTTTCCCTGTTGATTGCCTCCGTCGCGGCCATTTGGCTGGCGGTACACGGCTACGGGTTGATGAGTTTAGTGGTGTATCAATCTGTTAACATCCTGATTTCTTTTATTGCGTTGTGGGTGCTTCGGCCCTGGCGCCCCTGCCTAAAAATCGATTTAGAAATGATAAGGTGGTACTTAAAATTCGGCTGGTTCTTGTGGCTGGGAGGAATTACGACTTTTGTCATTTATAAATTTAACGACTTTGTCACCGGCACTTTTTTAAGCACCGGGGTTTTGGGTTTTTACTCGCGGGCTTTTACCTTTGCGCAGCGCCCGACCTCCTCGGTTACCGGGGTTGTTTCCCGGGTAGCGCTTCCGACTTACGCCAAGCTGCAAAAAGAAAAGGAGAAGCTTTCCTTTACTTTTAATCTGGTTTTAAGAAATATCGTCCGCGTTTCCGCCCCGCTCTCGCTTTTTCTATATCTTTTGGCGGAAGACTTTACCCGGATTTTACTGGGGGAGAAATGGCTGCCGATGGTGCCGATTTTTAGGATCTTACTGATTTACGGTTTTTTAAGGTCAATTTTCGACGACGCCGGAGCTTTTTTAACCGCGATCGGCAAGCCGAATCTGGTTTCCCGCTATCTGGCCGTCCAGGCGCTGATAATCCTTATTACCACCCCGGCGCTGATTTATTTTTACGGAGTTAACGGGGCGGCATGGAGCCTAAATATTGTTTTGGCGGTCGGGCTTATTTTAGCTTATCGCTACGTCAAAGTTTTCGTCAAAGTTGATTTCCGGGATATATTTATTCAGGCAATGGCACCGGCTGTTTTTACGGCTTTTGCTTATCTGACGGTTATCGGGCCGAATCTCGCCGCCGGGTCGCTCCTGTCCTTAGTCCTGAAATTTTCTGCCGTCGGGTTGACTTATCTTTTCCTGATGTTGCTTGTTGAAGGCAAGTCGCTTAAACAGGATCTTCTCTTTCTATTTAAAATGATGAAAGGCTAAAAATGTTTATCAGTGTTGTTATTCCCACCATCGGGCGCGAAACTTTAAATGCGTGTCTGCAGTCATTAGGGGCGCAAACTTATCCGCGGGATTTGTTCGAGGTGATTGTGGTCGAGGACGGCGTCCGCTCGGTGGAGAAATCAGTCAATGATTTTGGCTTCCGGTACCTGTCTCAAGAGCACCGCGGCCCGGCCGCCGCCCGTAATTTCGGGGCCCGCTCTGCTCGGGGTGATGTCTTAGCTTTTACCGACGACGATTGTACGGTTCCTTCCAATTGGCTGGAGAAGCTGGCTGACGGCTACCGGAGGCATCCCGACGCGGTCGGGGTTGGGGGTTATATGGAGGCGCCTGAGGAAGTCCTGGCGGCTAACCCTTTCGCCGCGTACGAGAGTTACATGACCCGGCAGGTTTATAAGGCCGGGGACTTACCGATTTTCGGCGGCTTCGAAGTCCCGACAGGCGGGACCAACAACTTATCCTACAAAAAGGAAATTTTCGAGAAAGCCGGCGGCTTTGACGAAAAGTTTCCGGGCGCCGCCGGCGAAGACGCCGACCTGAAAAAAAGAATTACCGGTGCCGGAGCGAAGCTTCTTTATATCCCTTTGAAGGTTACACATTTTCACCGCTACCGTCTGCTTTCGTTTATCCGGCAGAACCGCGATCGGGGATTGGGTTCTTTATATTTTCAAAAAAAACACGGCGAACAATTGGGGAGAGTTTCCCTGCTCCGAGGAATTATTATCTCACCTTTAAGTTTTCTTTCCGATTGTTTTGTGTCTAATATGAATTGGCGGGTGGCTTTTTTAAAAACTTTAGCGCAGAAAGTCAACTACCTAACCCAACTTCTAAATTATGGAAAAGTATAGCCGGAAATCCGTTATCTTAATAAAAGACATGCACTCCGAGGGGTGGAAGAGTATGGATCGGTATGCGGATAATCTTTATCACGCGCTGTCCGGACAAAGTAATCCGGCGGAAGACTATTCTTTTTCCCTCTTTACGGCGGAAAAAAGCGGATTCATTCGGCCGTTCCGACCGCTACTGAAGCTTATTCCCGGGGCTGCCACTTATGCTAATGATCTATATTTTTCCCGATTTATTAAGTTCCCTTTTTTAGCCCAAAAATTTTCCCGGGGGTCAGGGCTAGTCCACGTTTTAGATCACAGTTACGCCCATGTTCTAAATTGGATAAAAAAGCCGCTGAAAGTTGTAACCTGCCACGATCTTCACCCGTTATTTTTTGAGACCGACCCGCGGATATTGAAACTATTCAGGAAGAGCCTTTTGGGAATGTTTAAGGCTGATTTAGCTATTTCCGATTCGCGCGCCAATCGGAAAGACATGGTGGAAAAGCTGGGAATACCGGAGGACAAAATCCGGGTAATTCCGCTGGGAGTGGATGCAGGGAAATTTTGCCGGAGAGAAGATCCGGTGGAGATAGCCCGCCTCCGCAAGACCCTCGATTTACCGGAAGGAAAAATATTGCTTCACGTCGGTAACAGCCTGCCTTACAAAAATTTGGAAATTGTTATTAAAGCGTTAGGGAAGCTGGTCAAAATAAGAAGCGAAAGGATTAATTTTTTAAAGATAGGACGTTTTACGGGTGCGCAAAAAGCGCTAGCGGCCGAATTGGGGGTTGAGGATCGGTTGGCGGAGATAACGGATCCCTCCGACAGTGATCTTGCCGGTCTCTACAGCCTCGCTGATTTGCTGGTTCAGCCTTCGCTTAAAGAGGGTTTTGGTTTCACCGTACTGGAGGCGCTCGCCTGCGGGACGCCGGTTTTAGTTTCCCGGGGAACCAGCCTGACCGAAATCGCCGGAAAGGTTGGCTCGGGGGTTGACGGGCAGGATTTGGATGAGGTCGTCCAAAAGATTTACGAACTTCTCTTTAACTATAATTTTTTAATCCATCCGACCCGGGAGCAGATGCGCCATCAGGCGGAGAAGTTTACCTGGAAAAGAACCGCCGAAGAAACTTTGCGGGTTTATTCGGAGCTACTCACTATCCGATGATGAAAAGAATTTTAATTATCTCTCACGCCTACGTCGAAGAAGCTAATTGGGCCAAGATTGAACTTTTATCGCAGTTTGATGATTTAGAGGTCGGGGTATTAACTCCGGAAAGCTGGCGGACATGGCATGGGGAAGATAAAAATATCGCAAATTCCAAACCTGCCTGCGCAGGCAGGTCGCAAATCTCAAATGTTGAAAGGTACAAAAGATTATCTTTGCCCGTGTATTTTTCGGGGGATGCGGGGCTGTATTTTTACCACCCTCTAAAACTGTTTCGCCTGTTTAAGGAATTCAATCCGGATATTATTCACCTTGAAGAAGAGCCGTGGACACCCGTTGCTTTGGAAACCGCATATTACTGCAAAAAACTGGGCAAGAAACTGCTGCTTTTTTCCTGGGAAAACATCGATCTGTATCTTAATTTCTGGCGAAAGTGGGTTGAGCGGTTTGTTCTGAAGAATACCGGTTATTGTCTTGCCGGCAACGAAGGCGCCCTCATAAGGCTGAAGGAGCACGGATTTATAGAGGGGATTACGGTCCTGCCGCAATTCGGGGTCGACACGGAGCGGTTTCACCCTTCTAAAAATGATAACGGAACGGCGTCCGATTCTTCTCAAGCCGCGAACCACTTCCGTATCGGTTATGTCGGCCGTTTAACGGCGGACAAAGGACTGGAAACTTTATTCAGGGCTTTTGCAAAGTTGGGTAAGAGCGAAGCTGAACTGGTTCTTCTCAGCAGTTCTGCTAAGTTGCCGGAATACTTCCGGGATTTAGCCGCAGAGCTGAAAATTACCCGGCAAATTAAATTAATTGCCGGAGTTTCCCATGCCGATTTTCCGGGCTACATCCGTGCATTCGATCTTCAGGTCCTACCGTCCCTGACCACGCCGAGTTGGAAGGAGCAATTCGGGCGGGTGATGATCGAGGGGATGGCCAGCGGAGTTCCGATAATCGGCTCTTCCTCCGGAGCGATTCCGGAAGTTTTGGGGGATTCCGGATTATTATTCAAAGAGGGCGATTCGGGCGAACTTTACGAAAAAATGAATCAACTTTACATCGACCCCGTCCTCCGGAATAAACTGGGGGAGGCTGGACAAGACCGGGTGAAAAAGCTATACTCGTATTCTGTTATTGCGCAAAAGACGCGCGAAATTTACCGAAGTCTTTGATCTTACTTTGAGGAGGTAGTCAATGCCAGGCGCACCCTTTGTTTTAGCTTTAGGAGAGCAGCACCACTTACGCCGTGGAACCACCTATGTTGTCCACCAAGCGCTCCAGCATTCGCGTCAGCTTCGGGTGGTCACTTTTTTCTCGACGGCTGCGATGCAACCCCATCACTTGATGGAGGCGTCAGTAGCCGTGGTTTTTTGCGACGGGATGTTTTTCACTATAGTTGGTCCTCATCTGCGGGAACAAAGGCCAACTTTGCCGGTCATCGTTGTTTGTCCGGAAGCGTTTTCTATCCCGGTAAATGATGGAGTAACTTACCTTCCCGGGTGCACAGATTACTCGGTCCTCCACGAGGCACTTTATAAGGTGATGGGGGTTCAGTAGAACTGCAACGTTTCTTTCAAGGCATAACCTTTTTTGGTTATGCCTTTTTTTATCTGCTAGGTGGTTGAGTTTAAAGTCGATAGGTCGCAATGGTGCCGTCGTCAAAAATTTTATTGCCGAGAAGCACCTCAACAATTAATTTTTCGCTTTCCCCGAGCGGGAAGTTTTTATATTTATCCCGGTGAACAACAATATATTTAATATGGAGCTTGTCGCTAAATGTTTTTCTCACCAAAGCGCTGTCGGTATCTTGGTCGTCGGGCGCACTAGCCGGGTTGAGAAAGTATTTAATTAACGGTAATTTCCGGTAGTAATCAAACGCCCAGGCGGGCAAACGGGCCACTGTACCCCTAAAGGACGGCTTTTTATAGTAGACCTGGTAGAACTGCAGACTGCCGATTGGGGAAGGTCCTAGGGCAACCTGGCCGCTGTTGAAGCCTAAGGGAAGGCTAAGAACCGCAAAATCGCTTCTATCGGCCGTAATCTCTGCGTAGGCTTTTGGGGCCATCAGGCGGGTAGTCGGGAAGGGAGCAGGGAAAAATTCAAGTCCGAGAGCAATAATAAATATAGCGTAGAGGATAACGACCACTTTCCGGTTGTTAACAAGGCTGAAGATTCGAACCATCCCACTCCCTGCGATTAGAGTTAACGGCATCATTAAAAACGGATTTAAGCGGGTGGTTTCCTGCACCTCGCCGATGAGCGGAACTTTGTGCAGAAGAATCCACGGCAGGGGAATGGGGAAGTTAAAGTTGAATAGGGAAATACGGAATTGTCCGAACAGGTGGAGGAAGGGACCGAGAGAAAGGATGAAAAGAGATATAAACATCAGGTGCCAGAGATTCGGCTTCCGGAATGATTTTTCCTTATGATAGAAAATAACGGAAAGGATGGCGAGCGCTAAAACAGTCCAGCCGAGGAAGACAGTTCCTTCGACCATGCCCCGGGGAGAGGTGTAGCTGACGGACCGGAAAAAAGTGGAAAGACCGCTTGGGAGAAAGAAAGCGGCCAAATCTGCCGCCCATTCGTTTTGGACCCAAAGGGGCGAGCCGGCCCGAATTCCCAGTTTTTGAATTTTGACCAATTCAATAAGAATCGGCAGACTGAGAAAAACGGCAGTTAAACCAATGGTTAGAACGGGTTTGGCCATCCGCAATAACGCCCCCGCAATTTTCTTAAGATCAGCTTCTCCGGCCTTCCGCAAAAGGTAAAAGACGAGAATGATTCCGGTTTCGAGGATAAGAAAAGAGGTGTAAGTTAAATCATTGTAGAGTTGCAGCGTTGCCAAAACTCCGGTTATCACTGCATTCCGGGTTTGCCGGTTTTCTTCTTTTAAAGTTTTTAAAAGAAACAAAGTATAAAGCGGAATTATCCAAACGGTGATTAGATTGGTATGGCCGTCGGTGGCTTGGGCGAGAACGTAGGGAGAAAAGGAAAAGGCGAAACCGGAGAAAACGGCCACAAGGTTGGCGAACGGTTTTTCTTTTAGGACGAACCGGGCCAGGGTCATCATCGACAGTCCGGAAAGAATGAAGGAAAGGAGGAAGATTAAGTTGGACGAGAGAACAACGTTTTTCGTTATAAATTGCAGCGGCAATGTCAGGGCGGCGAATACAAAAGCGTTGGCGTCGTAAAGCAGCGGAATTGTTTGGGGACTAAAGATATAGTTGGTGTAGAGTGGGTTGGTATGCTGGACAAAAAGAGAGAAATAAAGCCACCAGTTGTGCCAAAGATGGTAAGGCGAGTCCTCGTCAACCCCAAAGCCATGGGTGGTCAGACGGAGAATTAAGGGGTAGGTGAAAAGGACGGCGAGGCTAAAATAGAAGAGGCCGGCAGTTAGATAAAGCTTGAGCGTTTTTCCTCGCATCCTATTCAGTGTAAAATAAATAAGAAGGGTAGTAAACCGATGAAAATATTACTGATTAATGAACGACTGGATTTCGCTGGCGGGGCCGAAAGGTATACCGTTGATATCGCCGCGGGTTTGGCCGGGTTGGGGCACGAAATAGAGATAATCTACGGGTTTGGGGATAAGTTCTCTATTCCTGAATCAGCTTTAAGCACCCCCCTCGCCAAGGTGAAAACAGTTTTTATTGACGGCCTTGAGGTTGCGGCGGTAAGTGCCGAAGCGCAGTCCTTTAACCCCGACGTGATTAATGTCCAAAGCATCAATGAGCCGAAACTTCTTACGGAATTGTCCCGGCTGAAGCCGACCACCAGTTTTATCCATGACCACCGTAGTTACTGTCCGGGGAATTCCAAGTTGTGGTTTTCCTCCAACCGGGTTTGCCCGATTCCAATGTCCTTAAAATGCGCCGCCTATGCCTACAAAGAAAAATGCATGACCCGGAGAATCACGAAACTGGTTGGCCGGATTAACAACCGCCGAGAGATGCTTTCTGCTCTCGGGCAGCTGCCACTGGTGATGTGCAACAGCCACTATGTCCGTGAACAATTGATCCAAAACGGTTTAGATGAAAAGAAAGTTGTCGTCAACGGTCTATTTCCCGGGGGACTTTCAACCGGAGTTTCCGGGACTTTCCGTCCGGAGACCGAATTACAGCCGGAAATTCTTTTCGTCGGTCGGGTCTTTATTGAGAAAGGTGTGGAGTATTTATTGCGGGCGGCGGCTTTAATTTCCGATATTCCGTTTAAGATAAGCATCATTGGCGAAGGGTGGGATTTAAAAAGGTGCGGGGAGCTGGCTCTTGAACTGAAAATAGACGGGCGGGCGGAATTTACGGGGTTTTTACCCCGGGAAGAGATTGATAAGTTTTATCAGCGCTGTCGTTTACTGGTGGTGCCATCCATTTGGCCGGAGCCGTTCGGAATGGTGGGTTTGGAAGCTTACCGTTTCGGGAAACCGGTTGTGGCTTTTGCGGAGGGCGGGGTCACCGATTGGCTTTCCGACAACCAAACCGGATACTTGGTTGAGCGGGGAAACGTGCAGATGTTAGCGGATAAGATGAGCGTGCTTTTGCGGGATAGTTCTTTAGCCGGGAGATTGGGGGAGGCCGGCCGAAGTCTGGTTCTAGAAAAGTTCAGCCCTGAACGTCACCTGCGCCAATTAACCGATACCTACCGTTCATTGACGGTCAATCGGAGGTAAGTTACGATTAGGATGCCTGATGAGAAAGATACCTATTATCATTTTGATACTGTTTATTGTCGCCGTCACGGGCACGGTTGTTTATAAAGACAGTCTGCAAAATCTCTATTTATCAAAGTTTTCTCCCCTGACGGTCCGGGGCACGATTACCGATATTTCTAATGATTCGCCATTGGACTTGGTGGAGGTCGTAACCGGCGGCCGGAAGACCTTTTCTATTTACGACGGGACGTTTGAGTTGAGTAATGTTAAAACCCTGAACCCGGTTTCGCTTGCCGCCCCCGACTACTATGAGGACTATCCCCAGCCTCTTGCTTGCGTTATCCAACCGGCGAAGAACTCACCTCGGGTGGTTATCTGTAATGCCGCCCTCTATCCGACGGCCGGAAATATCGCCATCCGGGTGGAAGTTGTTCTTTCGGTTATCCGTCCCGAAAAAGGGGAAGAGATGCGCGGCCGCAATACGGCTCTTTGGGCTTTATTGGAACCTATCAGTCAAACGAGTTTTTCTAATCAGGAAATTTTTGTTGAGGCACGGTCTCTATATAACTTAATTCAGCGGAAACTGTCTTTGCAGCAGGTTGCTTTTATTGTTGACCTCGAAAAGACGGTCCTGTTACCGGAATGGGTAAGCCCCGTTTCGGGAAGAGTATATCAGGCGGTCGCTGAAGTACCGGTTTCCCGGACTTTCGCGGACGGAAAAACGGTTAAAGTTTCCGATCACTTCGTGAAGGTTAACGGTATTTGGAAATTCATTCCCGAATTCAGTCTGGCGGAAATTAACCGGTATAATAGTGTTAACGGCTGGGTCCTGAAACAAAAAGACTAACTTATGCGGATTGGCATTGATGTCCGGGTTTTATCTACTTCCCGCGCGCTTTCCCGATATACGAAAAATATTACTGATCAGCTCCTGATTAAGGGGCGGGATCACTTTTTCTACTTATTTTCCGACTCGCCAGCTAATTTGGCCAAGATTCCGGCGGTGGCTTCGGGGGTAGCGGGCCTCCACTACGAGATGATTAAAACGCCAAGAAAAATGGTTATCCGGGACCACTTTTTATTTTATGACTCCCTTAAAAAACTAAATTTGGATCTCTTTTTCCATCCGGATAACACCGAGTTTCTGCGCTGCCTTCCCAATTCCGTCGTTACGGTCCACGATCTTCTGCCCTGGAAAATGCCCGCTGAAGTTATAAGCCGCGAACCCCTGATGCAACTAAGGCAGAAGCTGTATTTTTCTTTACAGTCGCGCGCCTTCCGGGAGTCCAGCCGGAAAATAATCGCCGTCTCGGAGAATACCAAGAAGGATTTGGTGAACATCTTAGGCCTTCCGCCGGACACGATTGAGGTGATTTACGAAGGGATTGAAGAGTCGTTCCGGCCCTGTGCGGACCAAAATCTTATCGAGGAGACTAAGAAAAAATACAATATTTCCGGCGCGTATCTTTTATATATCGGAGGGTTTGAGCCGTATAAGAATGTTGAGCGGTTGCTCAAGGCGTTCGGTCAAACCTACTCCCATAACTTAAAGTTGGTTTTGGCGGGCAAGCGCGGGAGTGGGGGAGTGCGGCTTAAAAAAATAGCCGAGGAATTGGGCATGGGCGAGACGGTTCTTTTTCCGGGGTTTATTGAGGAAGAGGATCTCCCGAAAATATATGCGGGCGCCGTTTTTTTAATTTATCCGAGTCTGTACGAGGGTTTCGGGTTTCCGCCCTTGGAAGCGATGGCGTGCGGGACACCCGCGATAATTTCCAACAGTTCATCGTTGCCGGAGGCCGGCGGCGACACCGCCATCTATTTTGACCCGGAGAATATTAACAATATGGCCGGAGCGTTGCAGATTTCGCTCAAGCACTATCTTAACAACCGGGTTGAGTACGAAGCTCTTTCCCGCCGCTGCCTGGACCGGGCCCGTTTGTTTTCGTGGCCGGCGGCAGGCGGCAAAACTCTCCGGTTATTTGAACAGCTGGCCAAATAATTCTATGAAAAAATTCCTGGAAAAATACTCAATTTACCTCCTGATTCTGGCGTTTACGCTTCTTTATTCCGCGTGGTCGGTCAACCGTCACAACCATTTCGGGACGGATGCGGTTGACCTCGGGATTTTTGACCAGCCGCTTTGGCACCTGAGCCGTTTTGAGCCGCCTCTAAGTTCAATCAAATATAATCAATTCCCCGGCGCCAATCTTTTCGGTGACCACTTTCACCCTATTCTAATTCTTGCTTCGGCCCTTTTTTGGTTGTGGGACGACGTTCGGATCCTGCTGATTCTTCAGGCGGTGGTTGTTTGTCTGGCGGCGCTGCCTCTTTACAAAATCGCCATGAAGATTCTTCAAAACCAGGCGCTCAGTCTGGCGGTAATATTCTCTTATCTGACTTTCATCGGCCTCCAGGCCGCATTGGATTACGATTTTCACGAAACGGCTCTGGCCGTTCTGCCCCTCGCCGTTGCCCTTTATGCTTTGGTTTTTTCCCGCTTCCGCCTATTTTGGCTGAGTTTCGTGCTTGGCCTTTTATTTAAAGAGGATATGCCGCTTTACTTCTTTTTCATCGGGGCTTTGGCGGCACTTCGTTTCCGGAAATACCGGATCGGAATATTAACGATGATACTCGCCGCCGCTTATTATCTTTTAGTTACGCAGAAGATTATTCCGTATTTTAAAGGCGACCGTTTTGCTTATGAGGAGTTGCCGCCGGAGTTGGGAAAAACGACGGTGGATTTAATTAAAACAACGGTTATCTCTCCTTGGAAAACTTTCTTGGCGATGTTTTTCCCTATTCTTAAACTAAAAACGATTCTTAACTATCTCGCATCCTTTTCTTTTCTGCCGCTTTTCGACCCGCTTTCCCTGATCCTCACGATTCCCAACGGTTTAGCCCGCTTTCTGACCCAACTCCCACAGCGGTGGATTATCCGTTTCCAATATGGGGCCGTTTTGGCGCCGCTCCTCTCGTTCGGAACCATTTATGGCGTGAGGAATATTTTGAGTCTGATTGAAAGGCGGGCTCGGGTGCAAAAGTATGTTTCCCGGGTTCTTGTTTTAGCGCTCCTTGCTGCCCCGCTGATTGAGACAGGGCGTACCGGAACTCCTCTTTTCAAGATGCTTAACCCGCAATATTATTCTGATAGTCCCGCTTACCAGATTAACCGGGAGCTTTTGGCCAGGATTCCGAAAGACGCCTCTATAATGGCCCAAAGCGCCTTTGTTCCGCACTTAACGCACCGAGCGGAAATTTACCGTTACGAAGATACGCTTTTGCCCCAAACCCAGCCGCAATATATTTTAATGAGTCTTGAGGAGCACTCCGACCCGCCTTATACCCTAGATCAATTGACGGAGAGAGTGGAAAGGTTAAAAACCGATCCGCGTTACGGAATAATTTACTGGGATGGGATCAGGCTTTTGATGGAAAAGAAATGAAATTGCTTCATCCGCCAATAAAACTATTTGTTTTCTTACTTATTGTCTTAGGGGCGCTTATCCGGCTTTGGTATTTTTTAGAACCGTTTGCCTATTCGGTGAATATAACTCCGGACGAATCAGTTTACGGTCTTCAGGCTTTGCATATTCTCAAAGGCGATTTTAGTATATTTTATTGGGCCCAGCCCTATACCGGCACCTTCTCCGCTTTCCTTTCGGCTAGTTTATTTTTCTTCTTCGGCCCGTCCGCGTGGTCGTTGAAAGCCGTCCCCTATCTTTTTTCCGTCGGGTTTTTGGCCTTAACTTACCTGCTGGCGCGGAAGGTGTTTAAGGATGAGAGCACACCTCTTCTGGCTTTGGCTTTCGCGGCTCTCGGGACGCCTTTCTGGAATAACTGGGCCTCACGCGCCGGAACAGGCTATCCGGAGGCAACAATGTTGGGGGAGTTGATGCTGATTTTGGCCCTCGGGGCACTGTACCGGGCCTCCAACTGGACACTCCGCCCGTTTTTCCTGATAGGATTTCTGGCGGGTCTGGGCTTTTGGATTCAGCCGACGATTATTTATTATCTGGCCCCAATTCTTCTTTTCTTTTTTCTTTACGACCGAAGGTTCTTTGTTAAAAGATATTTTTTAGGCGTGGTGGGGGGTTTCGTTCTCGGCGATTTACCCGTGATATTTATTAATCTGACCGGAAATAGTTCAACGGCCGGTTCCCTTTTTCATTTTTCCATTCGGGGATTAAAGCGGGCGGTCGCGGGGTTGCTGACGGAGGGGATGCCGGTAATTTTGGGAATCAGGACTTCTTTTTCCCACACGGATTTTTTCACCCCATTCGCTTTAATTATTACCCTGTTCTTTTTTGGATCGGTTGTCCTCGTTTTGACCCGGCGATTTGGGCCATTACTGAATTCCCTTTCCGAGTTTAAACAGCACAGCCGTCCGATTGACCTGATCTTGGCGCTCTTCTTTTTTACCTTATTAATATTTCTCCTGACCGAGCGGTTTAACCAGTTTGTTATCGAGCCCCGTTATATTTTGGCTCTCTATAGCACTATCCCGCTGATTTTAGCCTACAGCCTGCGACAGCTCTGGAAAAAATCGCCCTGGTTTTTCGGCCTAATTTCCGTCGTTTTTCTGGCCAACTTCGGTTTTGGGATAATTAAAGCCCCGCCGAAAACATTTGTTGACGGGTATAAACTCGATAAGGCTCTCGAGGCTTTGGACCGGAGGGGAATAACTATGGTTAATTCCGACGGTGCTCTTGCCCACCGATTGATGTTCCTCACCCAGGAAAAAATTATCGCTTCGGTCCGGGAAGGGGGACTGATGGCCGCCCGCCGGGGTGAATATAATCAGACCGTTCTCGATTCCCCCTGGGAGCACAAAGGCTACCTATTTCTGAAAACCAATTCCGACCTGAATATTATGGAAAATGAAATCAGATCCTTTGTACCGACTTACCGGCGGGAGATGCTTGAGGACCAGTTTGTATTTCTTTATCCCGTATGGCCTTAAAACGCGGTTGGTTAATTCTCCTCATTTTGGGCGCCGTTTATTTCCTGACTTTTTCGGCGCTCTCAGTCCTGAAACACCGTTCTTTCCATTCGACCTATCTTGATTTGGGATTGGAAGCTCAATCGGTTTGGAATACGAGCCAAGGGCGGCCTTTACGGGTTTCGTTCGGTGAAAATGGAGAGGAAATATCCGCGCTTTCGTACCATGTCAGCCCCGTTGTTGCTTTCCTGGCGCCTTTATACCGAGTTTGGCCGACTGTTGAGTTGCTGTTAATTATTCAGACCTTAATCCTTACTTTGGGCGCCGTTCCTCTGTATCTGCTGGCTAAGGACCTTTTGAAATCCCGGTTATTGCCCCTCATTGTGGTGATTTCCTATTTTCTTAGTCCGTCTCTGCAGTGGTCGAACCTAAATGATTTCCACCCCCAAACTCTGGCCACTACCCCACTCCTGTTTCTTTTTTGGTTTTACTACAGAAAAAAATGGTTCTGGTTCTTTCTGATGTTAGTTTTGTCGCTTCTCATCAAAGAAAATATCGCCTTAGTCACGGCCGTTTTCGGACTGTTGATTATATTTTCGAAAATTAAGCCATCCTTTGAGAAACGGGAAACGCTTATTGGTCTGGCAGTTTTTATCCTCTCTTTATTCTGGTTCCTTAGCGCCGTTTATTTAATTATGCCGTTTTTTTCCGGCGGAGCGATGGGGGCTTTGGGACGGTACGAATACTTGGGCCGCACCCCGGGGGAAATTATTTTCCGTCTGGCGACTGACTGGAATTTGGATTTAAAAATTCTACTGGTGCCGGCTAAAATTAAATATCTGTTTCATCTCCTCGTCTCCGCCGGCTTTTTTTCCCTACTAAGTCCTTTTTATCTGTTGCCCGCCGCGACTGAGCTTATTCTGAACCTCTTTTCCGCCTATAATCCTCAATGGCAGGTAAAGTTCCATTACACGGCCGCGATTACCCCTTTTATCTATATTTCCGCCATTTATGGGATGAAACGATGCCGAACGTTTCTGGCAAAGAAATCTTTTGTAGCGCCCGTTTCCGAGATCATTATTGCATTTTATCTGGTAGCTATTTCGCTGTTGTGGAACTACGCGCACAGCCCCTCGCCCCTCGCGAAAGATTTTGATTCCTCTATCTACAAGGTTGCAGACAACGATGTGCAGCGGGAACGGGTTTTGCGAAGTCTACCGGTTTCGGCTTCCGTCTCCGCGATGAACAATCTTGGGGCGCACCTGGCCAACCGCCGTTACCTTTGGCGGTTCCCGATCGGGATTGAAAAGTCTGATTTCATCGTCGTTGATCCGACCCTTCCCGGAACAAACTTTGATCTTTCCCAAATAGGTGCGGGCGAGTTTGATAAGATCTGGGGTCCACTGTTGACCGACCAAAGATACGAAATATTTTTCCAGTCAAAGAACCTGTTTATCTTAAAAAGAAACTCTTTGCTAAACTAAGAGACGAAAAATGAAAATAATTTTTATAACTTACGATCTGCCTTATCCGTTATCCTCCGGGGGGAAGATTAGGGCTTTCCAGATGCTCAAAGCCCTGTCTGCCCGGTATGAGATTACCCTTTATTCCTACGTACGGACGGATCCCGACCCCGGACACCTGACGGAATTGCGGAAATACTGTCGGGAGATTCGGCTTTATCAACGGCAAAAAGTCTGGTCATTGGGCCATTTTCTCCGGGCAGGTTTCTCGGCGTTGCCGGGAACTATCGCTCACTACGTTTGTCCTAAACTTAAGCAGGATTTACTGACGGAGTTGACTACCGGAGGCTACCTGGCAGTTCATTTCGAATCCTATTATTCGAGTCTGTATTTACCGGAGGTAAAGGCGCTTGGGATAAATACCATCCTTGGAACGGAAAATATCGAATATGATCTTTATCGTAAATTTGTCCTTAGCCTTCCGTTTATAGCCTTGCCGCTCAAGGCCTTCCTTTATTTTGATCTTGGCAAGATGCGCCGTTTTGAAGAGAACTCGTGGCGGTTGGCGGACTCCGTTCTCGCCGTTTCGGAGGAAGAGGCTGCCGTTATCTCAAAGGCGGCCGGAAGAGAGGTTCAAGTAGTCGCCAATGGGGTGGACATACGCCAGTTTGCCGCTGTTGCCAGAAAAGCCTCCGGGCCCCCGACGGTTATTTTTGTCGGTAACCTAAAATACCTCCAAAACGACCGGGGGATTAAAAAATTTCTCTCCGTGACTTTGCCGATAATAAGAAAAGAATGTCCGGACTTAGTAGTTAAAATCGTCAGCAGCCACCGGCCCGCCTGGATTAACGATTATCTGTCCGGGATTGAACTGATTATCGATAGTCAAACGCCTTTTTCCGAATTTGCGCCCCGAGCCGACGTGCTGATTAATCCGGTCGAAGTCAAAGGGGGCACCCGGATAAAATTGCTGGAAGGATTAGCCGCCGGGTTGCCGGTTGTTACTTATAGCTCAAGTCTTTCGGGGTTTGACCGGCTGGTACCGGGACGAGATTTACTGGTCGCGGAAACGCCGGAAAGTTTTGCGGCCTCGGTTGTCCGGCTTTTGGGTGACGCCGCCTTGCGTGATAAGATAGGCGCGGGTGGCCGGGAAGTGGCGGTCGGGAATTACAGTTGGGATAAAAGCATGGCTCGCCTTTTGAATATTTACCAAAAACTGATTATCGATGAATAAAATATTCTTTAAAATATATCAGTTCGGTTTGGTTATTCTGGTGTTGCTTTTTCCTCTCGCCAACAGCGATCTTTATTATTTTGTTAATCCCAAGCTCTATCCTGCCCGGGCTTTTCTGGTAGTTTTAATATTATTTTCCGGGTTGGCGCTTATGGCTAATTTACTTAGGAAGAAGAGCGCCGGTTTTATCATCAACGAAATAAAATCCGACCAGTTCTTAAAGATAGTTTTGGCGCTTTTTGTCGTCCGGGCGGTATCGATTAACATGAGCCGAAATTACCAGGCTAGTTTTCTTCTTCTGGCATTTTTTGCCTCAATGATCGCCCTTTATCTGATGCTAAAATATGTTTTTTCACGGGATGGTAAATTTCTATTTAATCTTTATTTAGTTCATCTCCTTGCCGTCGCCCTGATCGGTTTTTACGGAATAGCCCAAGCCTTGCTTCTGCTCATAGATATTAAACTGCCGGGAGTTTTGCTGGGGGGAACATTCCTCCGAGTCCCGGCGACTTTTTACGATGCCAACCATCTGCCGGCTTACTTACTGACTGGTCTGCCGTTTATCCTGGTTTTTGGATGGATGCAGAGAAATAAGATTCTCGGAAGGCTCCTATTGGGGCTGACCGGACTTTTAGGGGTTGTCGTCCTCTTATCTTTTTCCCGGAGCGGGTTTGCCGGATTTTTTCTCAGTTTTGTCATTATATTCCTGAGTATTGTCCGTTTCGGTTACTGGCAAAAAGCCGCCCAGTTATTTTCCATCGTTGTGATTATCGCTTTCGTTATCTTTCTCTCCGGCCGGACTCAGTTTTCTTTGGTCAACCGACTTTTCGGTTCCTTCACTTCGGCAGAGAAGTCAACGGTCGCCCACGTGGCGCTGCTTTACGGCGAGTTTAAAATATTCCTCGACCATCCGGTTTTGGGTGTCGGGTACGGCAGTTTCAGTGAGTATTTCCGCAGCTCGGAAATCGGGCGGGAGCACGCCGTTGTCGATCCGGCGACCCAGGTTAGGATTCCGCCGCACAGTCTTTGGCTGGAGGCACTCAGCGAGACGGGGATCGTCGGCTTTTCGCTGTACTTATCACTTTTGCTGCTTATTTTTGAGTCATTGGTGAAAGCGTTGAGAAAGGTTAGTGGCAAAAAAGACCGCCTATATCTGACGGGATTACTGGCCGGATTTTTAGGTCTGAACCTGGCCAGCATCTTTTATTCTTTCAATCTCGAATTCTTTTGGTTCTATCTGATTTATTGCTATCTTTACAGCCGGAAAGTTTATCAGACGAAAGAGGCGCTACCGACACCGGCCGCTTTGGAGGAGAGCGAAAAACTGCCGTGGCGGGAAATCGGCGCAATGTTATTCACCGCGTTATTTTCCGGAATATTTATTTTTTGGGGTTTGGGTTGGGGACACCTACTCAGCGAGGAAGAGGGGTTAAATGCTTATCTCTCGAAATGGATGTTGCGCCGCTACGAAATGGGCTGGCCAGATTTTTGGATAACGCAGCTTCAGGCTTCCGGCTGGTTCCAAAAGACGCCGTTTGCCTATTGGCTGGGAACGGTAATGATGTTTCTCTACTACATCACGACTTTTTCGGCTAAATTCTTTCCCGCCTTTTTTGGCTGGCTGGCAACATTACTGGTTTACCTGCTCGGACGGCGTTTCTTCGGCCGAGGGGTGGCGATTCTTGCCGGGATGATCCTTGTGGCGCTGCCTCTCTTTTTGTTAAATGTCCGCACAGGCGCGGTTTATCCGATCCTGCTCTTCTACCTGTTGACCTTAGTATTAGCCGCTTCCCGGCTGCGGACTCAACCGACATTGTGGCTGGCGGCGGGAATCATCCAACTGCTGTTTTTCTTTACCGACCAGCAATTGGCGTGGTGGCCGTTTACGATTTTGAGCCTTTACGGAATCTTTCTTCTTTTCCGGGCCGGGAAAGCCATTCGCAAACGGGCCTATTTTCCGCTGCTTTGTTTTCTAAGTTACTTAGTCCTGGCGATAGTACCTTTTAGTTTTTGGTACCAATCGATGGCCGCCAAATTCGGGGAAGCATTTATCCAAGGATTTCCCCTGACACCGGTGTTAATTTATAGTCCGTTGCTTCTTTTAGTTTTATTATCTTTAAGTTCCCTCATTCTGGCTTATTGGCTTACGCGCCGTCTCCATTTGTTTAACAGCGTCCGCTCCCGGCTGGTACTCGTTGTTTTCTTAGCCATTTTGGCTGGAACCGGGAATCTTCAAACGCGGCAGATTTCGCCGGACTACCGGCAACTAAAGCTGGCGGCCGCCAGATATAATGATAATGGCGACGGGAACATGCCCTTATTGGTGGATCATACCCCTTCCTGGGTCCTTACTTACTACAGCGAAATTCCGATTTGGTGGCGGACCGGACGGACGGACATGGAAAAATCTTTTCTTGATGGTAAACTGAATAGCTTCTACGCGATTTTGCCGGGAGCCGACTTCCGGGTAATCCGGCGGCAGTTGGTCGGTCGTCAGATTGGGATTAAGATTGTTGCCGCGGCCGAAGACTGGGTTTTGGTCAAAAAGTGGTAAGTATGAATAAACTGAAAGAACTATCTGTCTTTTTCCCGATATATAACGAGGAGAAAAATATCCGTACGACATTCGCGAAAACGTTAGCGGTTTTGCCGACTGTCGCCGAGAAGTTTGAAATTCTCCTGGTTAATGACGGTTCCAGTGACCGGACCGGTAAAGTTCTCGAAGAACTCGCGGCGGGCAACCCCCTTGTCAGAGTTATTACCCATCCCGTTAACCGCGGCTACGGCGCGGCTTTAAAAAGCGGTTTGTACGGAGCGGCCTACGAGTGGGTGGCCTTTACCGATTCGGACGGGCAGTTTGATTTTTCGGAAATCACCCGCTTTATCGAAACCCAGGCTAAAACCGGCGCCGATATGGTTATTGGCTATTATCTTCACCGGGCCGTTCCTTTCTACCGGAAAGTTAATTCTTTCCTTTGGCAATTTACCGTGCTCCTTTTTTTCGGCCTTTCCGTCCGGGACATTGATTGCGGTTTTAAGCTCTTCCGAAAAAAAGTAATTGAAACCATTCCACCCTTGGAGTCGGAACGCGGAGCGTTTATCAGCACCGAGTTCCTAATTAAAGCGAAGAAATCAGGGTTTAAAATGGTCGAAATCGGTGTCCACCATTATCCCGCCACCCGGCCGGGGACAGGGGCGAATCTGAACGTGATTCTCAAAAGCTTTTCCGACCTGTTCAAACTTCGGCGGCGTTTATGAATATCGGGATTATTGGCGGGGGATTAACGGGGCTGACGGCAGCCCTAAGACTGGCGCAGAAAGGCGAATCCGTAACCGTTTTCGAAAGCTCGGATAGTTGGGGCGGCCTGGCCTCGGCTTATGAAATTATTCCCGGCGTTTTAATCGAGCGTTTTTACCACCATATTTTTACCAATGATCGGGATATTCTCTCTCTCTGCGCGGAGCTTAAGATTTCCGGGAAACTGAAAGTTCTTGACGGGAAAACCTCGCATCTTTATCAAGGCAAAATTTATCCCCTCGATACTCCGTTGACGGTTTTAAAATTTTCGCCCTTAAGTTTTTTCGACCGGATCCGTTTTGGCCTTGTTACCCTTTACCTAAAATTAAAAACCAGTCCGGGATACTTCGACCGGGTAACCGCCGTGGCTTGGCTTGAAAAATGGTACGGGAAAAGGGCCTACGGGATTGTCTGGCAGCCTTTGCTGCGGGGAAAGTTTGCCGCGGACTACGACAAAATCTCGATGACCTGGTTTTGGGCCCGGGTGAAAAAAAGAACATCGAAGCTGATATATCCGGACGGCAGCTTTCAGGTGTTAATTACTGCCTTAACCGAGGAGATTCTCCGGCTTCGCGGAAGTCTCCGGCTGGGGGTTAATTTGGAGAGTGTGATGCCCGAAGGAAACGGCTGGAAAGTTACTGTAGGGGGTTTTCCCCTGTATTTCGATAAATTGATTACCACGACTTCCCTGCCGACTTTTTTGCGGATGTTTCCGGCCCTGCCCGTGCTTTACCGGAGTCAGCTCGCTTCGATCAAATATCTGACGGCCCAGGTAATGGTTTTGGTTTTAAAAAACCGTTTAAGCGCCAACTACTGGATGAACGTTGGGGAGACGGATTTTCCGTTTCTGGTGGTCGGGGAGCAAAGCAACCTGTTCGGGACGGAGTATTATAAGGGCCGCTCCGTGGTGTATTTAGGCAACTATCTGATGGATACCGAGGCGCGACTGAAAATGGATGAAAAAGAATTACTGGCTCTTTACGAACCATACTTAAAGAAGATTAATCCGCGATTTGAAACAGACTGGGTCGAGAAAGTAGCAAATTTCGTCGGACCTTTCGCCCAGCCGGTCGTTGATTTAGCTTATCGTGATAAGATCCCACCGCTTCCGGTTCCGGGCTACAGTAACTTATTTCTGGCGACAATGGCTCAAGTTTATCCTTGGGACCGGGGAACCAATTACAGCGTGAAGCTCGCTAATGAGCTGGTCGCGCAATTTTTTTAAACAGATGAAAATCGGAATTGATGCCCGTTTTTACAATGAGGCCGGACCGGGCCGTTATGTTAAGAACTTAATTTCCGAACTGGAAAAAATTGATTCCGATAATACTTATTTTATTTTTTTAAAAAAATCCAATTACGACAGCTATATTCCGATTAACCCTAAGTTTAAAAAAATCTCCGCCCCCTACCAGTGGTATAGCCTCAGTGAGCAGCTTTTGTTTCCTTTTAAAATTCTTTTGAGCGGAGTTGACCTGATGCACTTTACCCAATTCAATATTCCGGTCTTTTGGCCCGGCCCCTTTATCGTGACCATCCACGACATGATTATGCACGAATACTCCACCGAGAGGGACACCACCCGTTTTCCTTTTATCTATTGTCTGAAAAAAACTATCTACCTTATTGTTTTCCGGCTTGCCTGTTCCCGGGCCCGGCATATCCTGGTTCCCAGCCTTGCCACCCGCGACGATTTGGTGAATAAACTGAAAATACATAAAGAGAAAATTACCGTGACTTACGAAGGCGTGGGGGTGGAACCGGTTCAAGCTGAGGATGAGCCCGGAATCTTAGAAAAGTATGGAGTCCGCAGCCCGTATCTACTGTACGTCGGGAGCATGTATCCGCACAAAAACTTAGAGCGGCTGATTTCCGCTTTTCAGTTGCTCTTGGGTAAGTTTCATTATCCCGGGAAGTTGGTGATTATCGGGAAGGAGAGCGATTTTTCCCGGCGTCTGCGCAGTTTAGTGGTCGGATTGGGTTTGGAAAAAGACGTGATCTTTCCCGGGGCGCAGTCTTCCGATGGTTACCTATCCGACCGGGAAGTTGCCGCTTTTTACCGGCAGGCGCAGTTGTATGTCTTCCCATCGTTAAAAGAAGGTTTCGGTTTGCCGACTCTGGAAGCGATGCGTTTTGGAATTCCAGTCGCGGCTTCGCGGGTCAGTTGCATTCCGGAGATTTGCGCACAGGCAGCGGTTTACTTCGACCCGGGTTCTCCCGAAGATATGGCGGAGAAAATCAACGGATTACTTACTGATGAAGATTTACGGAAAAGGCTGATTACGGCCGGCTATTCCCGGGCTGCTGAATTTTCCTGGAAAACGATGGCGGAGATGACTTTGTCGGCTTACCTCCGTTTGTGATATCCTTCTGTCAGTTGCTTCAACGATGCTTATGATCGGGCGTAGTTACGAAATTGCTAAGCGGGTGACGGACATTATTATTTCTTTAATATGTTTTCTGTTACTTTCTCCGCTGTTCCTGGTTGTTAGTGTTTTAATTAAGCTGGACGACGGCGGTAAAGTGATTTATTTCCACGACCGCTGCGGCCGGGGACGGAAAACTTTCCGTCTTTATAAATTCCGTTCAATGGTTGAAAATGCCGATGATCTTCTTTTTTCGGATCCGAAGTTTCTGGAGCAGCTCCGTAGCGGGGTCCACAAAATTCCGAACGATCCGCGGATTACCCGGATCGGTAAGTTCATCCGGAAATACAGTATTGATGAGCTGCCGCAGTTCATCAACGTTTTAAAGGGGGATATGAGCGTGGTCGGACCCCGGGCCTATCGGCCGGACGAGATGCAGAAGTTCGAGCAGGACTGCCCCCAGATGGCGGGGGAAATTAACGATATTATGTCAGTCAAGCCGGGGATTACCGGTCTGTGGCAGGTCAGCGGCCGTTCAAAAATACCTTTCGAAAAGCGGGTCGTAATGGAAGCTTTCTACGCCCGGAAGAAATCGTTGGTCTTAGATTGGATTATAATGTTGAGAACGCCCCTGGCGATTATTGAAGGAGTCTAGCGATGATTTTAACGGAAACAAAAAAGGGAAACAAAGTAAACAAAAGGAAACTGAAAATGGTATCGGTTATCATAGGTCTCTTGGCCGTTTTCGGCTATTTTTTCGCTCTCAGTCCGGTTTTGGCAACGTTACATACCGCAAAACTGCTAACAGCCGATTTCAAATACTTTAAGGACGGAATTATTCTGCAAAATCTTCCCCAAATGAAAAATGCCATCACCGCCGCCGAAAAAGATGCGAAATCTCTAAAAAATAACTCCCAGCTGCTGGTGTGGCTAAATGTCGTTCCGGTGCTTAACGGTTACTACAGTGACCTGGTCAACGGGTCGGAGGCACTTCTGCACGGGGTCCGCGCAGTGGGGTTGGTTCTGGATGCGGCTACGCCTGAGGCCGCCAGTTTGGGTTTTTCCCCTTCGGGGGCTAAGATTCCGATTTCCGGCCAGGATAGAATTTCCGGCTTGGTTAAAATCGCCCCCCTGCTTAGCGGTCAGTATGAAGAAATCGCGGCGGAGCTTACGCAAATTCAGAATAGTTTTAACCGGATTGACCCGAATAGATACCCGGAAACCTATTCCGGAAAGCCCCTTCGGGGAATTCTTACAAGCGTTAGGGATGCTTTGGAAACCGTTGGCGGAAACTCTACCGATCTGAAGGCTTTTCTTGACGCTGTCCCCGAAGTCCTCGGCGCCACCGAGGCTAAGACTTACTTGGTTCTTTTCCAGAATGATAAGGAGTTGCGTCCGACCGGCGGCTTTTGGACAGCTTACGCGCTCCTTCGGATGGAAAAAGGAAAGATTGTCAGTATTCAGGCCGGTGATATTTATTTTTTGGATATCGACAACCGTGTGGCTTTTTACCCGACCCCGCCGGCGGTTATCCAAAAATACTTAAAGCTTGATAAGTGGTATATCCGAGATACAAATATGTCCCCCGATTTCCGGAAATCGATTGAGCTGTTTAACGAGTTTTGGGCCCGGGTTCCGGGGGTTCCGAAAACGGACGGCATTTTCGCTATTGATACCGCCTTTGTTCAGGGACTGTTAACGGTTTTAGGAGATATTAAAATACCGAATTACGAAACGTTTACCAGCGAGAATGTGGTTTATCAGTTGGAGCTGGTGGCAAACGTTTTGGGCAGTCGGGAGGAGAAACGCGGAGGCCGCAAGGATATCATCGGGGTTTTGATGCGGGAGATGATGTCGAAAGCTTTCGCCCTCCCGTCCAATCAATACGATAAGATTATCGGGAAAGTAATGGATATGGCCGTGAAGAAACACCTGCTTTTGTATTTTAATAATCCTGAAGCCCAGGCGCTGGCGGAGAAATATAATCTGGCCGGGCGGATTAATGATTTCGACGGCGATTATCTTCACGTGAACGATGCGAATTTAGGCGGACGGAAAGCGAATATGTATATGAAGGAAGATATAAGCAAAGAGATAAAAATGTTGGGCGGCGGCAAAGAGGTTTTAAGCACGGTGACCGTTGATTATGAAAATACCGGCAGTTACAACGCCGATTGGAATACCGGCTATCGGGATTACGTCCGGGTTTATGTTCCGAAAGGCTCCGAGCTGATTTCCGGTTCGGGTTCTTTGGAAACGATTACCAGCGGCGAAGACTTAGGCCGAACCTACTTCGATGCCTATATGGCCGTCAATCCGTTACAAAAAGCAAAGCTGACTTTAACTTACCGGTTGCCTTCGGGTCTGATAAAGAACGGACAGCCGTACCAATTGCTTATCCAGAAGCAGCCCGGAACCGACGGGCAGAACTACACGGTTTCTGTTGGAAACAAGAAAGAAAGTTTTGTTTTAGAGACCGACCGGATTGTGGAAATTAAATAGTTACCCCGTTTCCGTTTTCTTCCCGCTGTTATACTTAGTTTATTATGCCCTCATTTCAAGCTGACGGAATCATCGTGAAAAGAATTAATTTCGGCGAGAAAGATAAGATTCTCACTGTGATTACGCGCGATAGTGGAAAAATAAAGACGTTGGCTAAAGGAATCAGGCGGATTAACAGCCGCCGGGCGGGTAACGTCGAGCTATTTAATTTTGCCCGGCTGCATCTGGCTGTCGGGCGGACTTTTAATATTTTAACCGAAGCCAAGTTGCTGGAGACTTTCCCGTCGTTTCGGAGTGACCTTAAGAAATCAGCGGCAGCTTTTTATTTTTCCGAATTAGCCGACCGCTTTGTTCCGGAAGATCAGGAAAACCGGGAGTTATTTTTCATCCTGCTTGCCGCATTCCGGAAGTTAGAGAGCACCCAAAGTATCCAGATGGAGTTTATCCGTGAGTTTGAGGGCCGATTGCTGGAGCACACCGGTTTTGGCCATGACCGGGAATTTGAGCCCGAAAAACCCTATTTGATGCTGGAGAAAGTGCTGGGAAGGAACCTACCTTCCCGCCTTTTTCTAGACCGGGTCTGGGGTATGGAATAAATGGATTAAATAAGCCTGTGCGTATCTTTAACGAATAGCAAACGATCGTTGAAAAAAGTTTAAAGATTAATTATACTGAGAGCGTAGCAAAGTTATCTTGCGAGAGCAAAGATACTTTAATTGAGATGCCACACTCCATTCTACTAAGTAACTTACCGCCTAGCGGCGGGTCTTTAACCCTTCGGGACAAAATTCTTTTGAGTCTTTTGTGTGTTGGGGCGATGGTTGAGACTACTTTAGCTGAAGCGTCTACGCCACAGACTATTGAATATGCTCTAAGTTCCTTGGAGCGGAAGGAGTTTATTCGAAAGAAGCGAGGTTCGATTAAGAGTACAATTTCTTACCTACTGGCCGAAAAACTTCTTCGGGCCAGCGGGTCGTATCGCAAGAGATCATTTCAGCTGACCGAGGAAGGGTTGAATACTCTTTTTTCCAAGTTTCCCACCCTTAAGTATCGGAAGTTTAATTGGGACGGTCGTTGGCGTGTTGTGATTTATGATATCCGTGAACAGGATCACCGTCTCAGAGACCGGTTAAGAACAAGGCTTAAATCCCTCGGTTTTAAGTTTATGCAAAAAAGTGTTTGGATCTCGCCATATCCGATGGAAGCGGATCTGGAGGATTTTCTCCGAAAAGAAAATCTTTGGGGAAGAATCTTCGTCTTTTCGGCGACTTTGCCGAAAAAGGAAAATCTAAAAATAATCCGATTATTTAATCTTTAAGGAAACACATACGATCGTGCGGCAAATATTAAGGGTTAAGAGTGGGAATTAAGGTAGTTAAGTATTGAGTGAAACAAATCAGTTGACAGTCGAGAGCCCCTCAGCCTATTATGTCTTTGAAACTTAATATCGGTGATGAGGGGGTTGGCAGCCCGGAGCCGGAACGATAAAGAGTCTCGCTTCGGTCAGATGAGGCGGGGAACTAGGGTGGAACCGCCCAAGGATGGGTCCCTATGCGTAAAAGCATGGGGTTTTTCGTTTTGGGGTGGACACTTAAAATTGGAAAGGAGGTGAGAAAAATGGGTAATCAAGCGGGTAACCAAGTTGGTGGTCCATTGGGTGATCGCTGGCTGAATTTCTTCTGGTACCTGGTTATGATTCTGGGGGTTGGTTCTTTAGTGGTATCTGGGTTTAACCAGGAGTTGGGCATGGTTGGTGTTGGGCTGACCTGTCTTAGCGTTGTTGTCTTCGCCGTCGTAGCTGCAGTCGGACTGGCAACAATAGGACCAATTGAGAAGTAAGAGGTTGAGAGACAGCGAGGGGATGAAAGGATCTTGTGAAATCGTATGTCATCCCCTCGCTAGAAACTATATCATTGGGTTTTTTTAGTGTAAAATTTAACTGTATGGACGAACAGACTGATTTAATGAAAAAAATTATTAGCCTGTGTAAACGCCGGGGATTTATCTATCCCGGCAGTGAAATTTACGGGGGGTTGGCCGGGACGTGGGATTACGGGCCGCTGGGCACGGAGCTGAAACGCAATATTAAAAATGTGTGGTGGGAAGACGTGGTCCAAAAGCGGGAGGATATGGTAGGGCTCGATGCCGCAATTATGATGAACCCGAAAGCCTGGGAGGCTTCAGGGCATGTCGAGGCCTTTACCGACCCGCTCGTCGAATGCAAGGTGTGCAATCAGCGTTTCCGGTCCGATAAGCCGAAAGAAATTGAGGCGCACCAGACCGGTCACGAAAAGAAAAAGGAAAAGGTCGACTGGACGCAGCCGCAAAAGTTTAATCTTTTGGTTAAGGCGTATTTAGGCGTTATTGAAGGTAAGCAGTCCGAGATTTTCCTGCGCGGGGAGATTACCAACGGGGTTCAGGTTAATTTTAAAAATGTTGTTGATTCCACCCGCGTGAAAATACCTTTCGGCGTGGCCCAGATTGGGAAAGCTTTCCGGAACGAAATTACCCCCGGCAACTTTACCTTCCGCTCCCGGGAATTTGAACAGATGGAAACCCAGTTTTACATTAAACCGGAAGCCGGGGAAGCGGAAAAGTGGTTTAACTATTGGAAAGAAGAACGAATGGGCTGGTATCAGCGGCTCGGAATTAATAAAGATAACCTCCGTTTCCGAGATCACGAACCGGACGAGCGGGCCCATTACGCGACGATGGCCACGGATGTAGAATACAAAGCGCCTTGGGGGTGGGACGAGTTTATGGGAATCCACTACCGGGGGGAGTGGGATTTGTCCCGTCACCAGAAGTATTCCGGAGTGAGTTTGACTTATCGGGACCAGGAAACCGGGCAGACTTTTATTCCGCATGACGTTGAAACCTCCGCCGGGATTGACCGCTCCCTGCTTTTTTTCCTTCTTGACGCTTTTACGGAGGAGGAGAAACGGGTGGTCCTTAAACTCCATCCCAAACTGGCGCCTTTTAAAGCCGCGGTTTTTCCTCTAGTGGCGAACAAGGAAGACTTGGTTGCCAAAGCCAAAGACGTTTACCACGCCCTGCAAAGGAAATTTATGGTCGCCTGGGATGCCCGGGGCAATATCGGCAAACGGTACTTTTCCCAGGATGAGATCGGAACCCCCTGGTGTATTACGGTGGACTATCAGACCTTGCAGGATAACAGTGTAACCATCCGCGACCGGGATACTACCGGACAGGAAAGAGTGAACGCGGACGAATTAAGTACCCTTATCGGTTCCCGCCTTGAGTAACAGGCCATCACCTTAAAATCAGGCTTTTTCCAATATTCAGGTCAGAGTATAAAAGTCCATTTTCATATGGGCTAAATCCCTATTGACATCCGGCAATCGTAGGTTTTAAATGGTAAAGAAGGGTGTAAAAAGGTGAAAAACGATGAAAATGCTTTTGGGGGAGTACCGCCACAGTTTAGTCGAAGGTAAAAGGATTTCTTTGCCCAAAAAGATCCGGGAAAAGATCGCGGGTGACGCGGTAATCCTATCGAAGGGTTTCGAAAGTTACGTAGCGGGATTTGATTCTGAACAATGGGAAAAAACGGCGGAAGCCCCTTTAAACATTCCGCTTTATGATGAGCGGGGGCGGACATTGCGACGGCAGTTTTTCGCTTCGGCGGTGTCCTCCGAAATAGACGAACAGGGGCGGATCCTTCTTCCGGAGAGTCTATTATCTGCGGCTAATATAAAAGGCGGAGAGGTTATAGTCATCGGCGCGGGGGACCACTTTGAAATTTGGGATCCGGCGTTGTGGCAGGAACAATCGGAAAAAGTCAGTAAAGAAGTTGTGAGCGGGAATCGGTAATGGCCGGGACGTACCACACCCCAGTTCTTTTAAATGAGGTGCTGAATTTTTTCCGGCCTGGCTTGGAGAAAAAATATATCGATGCCACCTTCGGCTTTGGCGGACATAGTAACGCAATTGCGGAAAAGGGCGGAACGGTTCTTGGGATTGAAGCCGACGGCGCGGAGATGGGTGTGGTCGGAAAAACCACCGCGGTTAATCCGTCGGTTACCCTGGCCGAGGGAAATTTTAGAGATATCGGTAGGATTGCGAAAGAGAACGGATTTTTGAGCGTGGCGGGAATTCTTTTCGATCTGGGGCTATCGAGTTGGCAGTTGGAAATGTCGGAGCGGGGATTTTCTTTTCAAAGGAATGAGCCTTTAGATATGCGGTTAAATGGTAAGTCGGGGGTTACCGCCGCCGATTTAGTTAACGGTCTGTATGAAAATGAGCTTGCAGAACTTTTTAATAAATTTGGGCAGGAGCCTCGAGCTCGACGATTTGCTCGTGTTATTGCTCAGCGACGCCAGATAGAGCCTTTTAGAAGTGCCGTGGATTTGGCGGGGGTCGTTGAAAAGGCGTCGGGAACAGGAAGAGGAAGGATTCATCCGGCTACCCGGGTGTTTCAAGCGCTTCGGATTGCGGTTAATCAGGAACTGGAGAATATTTCAACCGCGCTGCCCCAGGCACTTGAACTCTTGGGTAGCGGTGGACGACTGGCTGTTATCAGCTTCCACTCGCTGGAGGACCGGATTGTTAAGCTTGCCTTTAAAGAGTGGTCTGGCCGGTTTGGGGATGGTGTCCGGATATTGACGCCAAAGCCAATTGTGCCCGGCAGTGCTGAAATTAGCCGGAACCCGAGATCCCGGAGCGCGAAACTCAGAGTTATGGAGCGAATAATATGAGCCGACAAAAACGCGAACTGCTACCTTATCAGAAAAGGGAAAAAATCGCTCCCGGTTCGTCCGGGAGAAACGGGCAGTTTATCACCGTCGGTCTCGTCGTTATATTTATCTGTCTCCAGGTGGTAATTACAAATCTATTTTCGGGGAACGGGAGCGAGCTCCGGGATTTGGAGTCAAAAAAATTGAGCCTGGAAAAAACAAATGAGCAGTTTCGGGGGGAGTTGGCGGCGCTTGGCTCCTTAACTCGGATTCAATCCGCGGCTGTTAACAATTTAAAGATGACTACCAGTACCGACAGATTAGATTACCTCGTTCCTTCGCAATATAGCGCCGCGTCCGGAAAGGTGCCAACTCCGGCGACGATCGCCGTCCGTCAGTAAGGTCCTACTTCAACCGTGTCCAGCTTCCGCTACCAACTATTTAAACTCCTTTTAACTGCCGGCGCCTTATTCGTTATTTCCCGGCTTTTTTACATCCAGGTCGCCAGAAACCAATACTACCGTGCGATGGCTGAGAGGGAACATAGTACGACGACAGAAATTGCTAACCGCCGCGGCCCGGTCTTTACCAGTGATAATTTTCCCTTAGTTCTTGACCGTCCTTCCTACGTCCTTTTTGCTGAACCAAAAAAAGTCATCGAAAAAAGAAAAACTGCAGTTTTATTAGCGGAAGTTCTTTCTTTACCGGAGAGCAGTCAAAGCAGCCAAGGCAGCCAAGGCAGCCGGAGTATTGACCCGAAAGCGCTTGAGGCTACTCTTGAGTTAGATCTGGATTGGGTGGCTTTGGCGAAACGGTTGTCACTGCTGACGAAGGCGGCGATAAATAAACTTGCCCTTCCCGGGATCGGTTTTGACGAGGAGTACATCCGTTATTATCCGGAAGGGGTAATGGCCTCGTATGTTTTAGGTTTCTCCGGCTTTAATGACCGGGGCGAACAGCAGGGTTACTACGGTCTTGAGGGTTACTATAACGGTGAGTTAAGGGGCCGGGTCGGGCGGGTGACTGAGGAAACAGCCGCTTCAGGCCGTCCAATCGTGATTGGGGACTACCGGTGGACTTCCGCCCAAGACGGGGCCACTCTTCAACTGACGGTGAGCCGGGGACTGCAATTTTTATTGGAAACGAAGATGGCTGAAGGTGTAGCCAGATACGGAGCCCGGTCGGCTACGGCGATCTTACTTGATTCCGGCAGCGGCGCCGTACTGGGAATGGCTTCAGCCCCTAATTACAATCCGGATAACTACGGAGATGTTTTTAAAAAATCGGCCGAAACTCCGGAGGGGTCTATTTCCGATCCAATAGGTTTCCATAATCCGGCGATTGCGGAAACTTACGAGCCCGGCTCGGTCATTAAGGGTTTAACGATGTCGGCGGCGATTGAAACGGAAACGGTAAAGCCGAGTACTACTTTTGAGGACAAAGGGCCGGTTTTGGTGGCGGGGCACTCCGTTAACAATTGGGACGGAAAACATCACGGAACGCAGACAATGATCGAGTTGCTCCAAAAGTCGAATAATATCGGCGCAGCCACGGTCGGGCAGTGGTTAGGAACCAAAGTGCTACGCGAATATTTTCTTAAATTCGGCCTTGGGGCATTGACCGGAATCGATCTCGAAGGAGAAGCCCTCGGTATTTTAAAAGAAGAAAAAGATTGGGGAGAAATTGACCTGGTCACGGCGGCTTTCGGTCAGGGATTATCGGCAACTCCTTTGCAGGTAGTTAATGCCTACGCGGCCATCGCCAACGGGGGCAGCCTGCTCAAACCGTTTATCGTTTCCCGGATTAGTGACAAGGAAGGGGTTCACACGTTAAAATCTACAAAGATACGGCGGGTGTTAAGTACGGAAACGGCGGTGACGATGCGGGAGATGCTGACCGCGGCGGCGGAAGGTGGGGAAGCCAAGTTCGCAATCCTGAAGAAATATAAAGTGGCCGGAAAAACCGGCACGGCGCAAATTCCTGTTCAAGGCCGTTACGACGCTAACCGGACTAACGCCACTTTTGTCGGCTTTTTAACCAACAGCCCGCAATACGTTCTTTTGGTTAAAATTACCGAGCCGACCACTTCTGTTTACGCCGCGGAAACCGCCGCGCCGCTTTGGATGGAGGTCATGCGGGATCTGGCTGTGATTGAGAAGATCCCGCCGGACAGGTAAAGAATAGATATGAAATTCATTGCTGAAGGCGGTCTCCCGCTTAAAGGAAATATTTCAATTTCCGGATCGAAAAATGCCGTGATCAAGATGATCGCAGCGTCTTTGCTGACGGAGGAGGAAGTCGTATTAAACAATGTCCCGGAGATCAAAGACGTTGATTTAATAAAAACTATTGCCGCCAATTTAGGGGTAAAAATCGACAACTCCGCTCCCCACCGGTTGAAACTCAGAGCGGATAATATTCCGACGACCGTCGTTCCCCAAACTTTGGGTTTACCCTCCCGGTCAAGTGTTATATTCCTCGGTCCTCTTTTGGCCCGTTTCGGGAAAGTGACATTTCCGGAGCCCGGCGGAGACCTCATCGGAAAACGGCCGATCAATTGGCACTTATCCTCTCTTTCCCAACTCGGAGCCAAAGTCTCGTATGAAAACGGTATCTACCAGGCCGAAGCCGCGAAATTAACCGGAAGTACAATTGTTTTTAAGCGGAATACGGTGATGGGAACGGAAAATTGCCTTTTAGGCGCAACCCTGGCTGAAGGCGAGACTATTCTTTCTAATGCCGCCCAGGAACCGGAAGTGGACGATTTAATTGATTTGCTGAATAAGATGGGCGCGAAGATTACCCGGGTTGAAGACCGGACCATCAAAATTGTGGGAGTGCCCCGCCTTTCCGGCGCTAATCACGAAGTCCTTCCCGACCGCAACGAGACCGTAACTTACGCGGTAGCGGCGGTGGCTACCGCCGGAGATTTAACTTTAGAGAATGTCCGGCCGGGAAATCTGACCGCTTTTTTGGCCAAATTGGAAAAAATGGGCGCACATTTTGAAGCCGGGAAAGACACCCTCCGGGTTTGGCGCGATCCCGGCGTGGTCTTAAATCCCGTCAGCGTGGAAACGTCGCCGCACCCCGGATTTATGACCGACTGGCAGCAGCCGTTTTGTATTTTGCTGACCCAGTGTAACGGCGAAAGTTATATTTACGAGACGATTTACGCTAACCGCTTCGAATACGTTAAGGAGCTGAACCGGATGGGCGCCCAGGTCCGGCTGATGACTCCCGAGCAGCTCGGTCTCCCGTTTAAATTGGATGATGAAAGTTACGACGTGGCCGCCAACGGCCAGCCACCGATTGTGGCTAAGATAACCGGGCCGACCGCTCTCCAGGGAAAACGGGTGAGCATCAGCGATTTAAGAGCCGGAGCGACATTGGTAATTGCCGCTTTAACCGCGACCGGAAAAAGCGAGATTTTGGGAATCGACCACATCGACCGCGGTTACGAATTTTTCGATGAAAAAATGCGCTCTATCGGTGCGAAACTGGAACGGGTTGAGGATTAGTTGCCGGAAAAGGCCATCAACTCCCGCAGTTTGGCGATTGACCGGTAGACGATTGTGGAGACATTGGTTTCGGAAAGACCCAACTGCGCGGCGATAGTTTTGTTCGTTTGTCCCTCGTAAAATTTTAAGTAGATAATTTCTTTTTCTCTTGCCGGAAGAGTGGCCAAGATTTCATCGATGTCGTTTTTTAGATCCATCTCCAGATAGCTTTCCTCAGGATCCTTAGTTTTATCCGGGACAGTTTCCGCCTCCTGAAAAGGAAGCTTCCGGTTTACTTCCCGCGTGTACTGGCGGTAATAATCGATAAGAGTATTGCCGGCGATCCGGTAAAGCCAGGCCGAGAAGGAAACGCCCTGCCATTTATAATTGTCGAGGCCGGTGAAAGCCTTTTCGAAAACTTTAGCGGTCAGTTCATCCGCCGTTTCCGCCGGGACGTGGCGGAGAAAATAACTTTTTATATAGGGATAGTAATGCTCAAAGAGGGGTGCGAAATACTTTTTATCCCGGCGGCATTTTTTAATAAGGTCTTCTTCGAGTGCCGGATTTAAGGAAATTTTTGACATCAGAGTTATTCCAAAAAAGTCTGTAGCTTTGTCCGGGGACCACGGATAACGATAGTTTTATATTTTTCCAGTACAGGCTTTGGTTCTGGGGCGAATACCGGATCCTTAATTTGCGGGCCCTCTTTTTTTAGTAGACTCCGCTCAAGTACATAGGCTCGAGGCTCCGGCAAAGCTTCCGCTACTTCCTGAACTGCCCGGAGTGGGCAAGGGTAGTAATAATAGGAGGCGTCAAGGATAAATTGTTTGCGGAGGTTACGGCGGACGGAAATCCGGCTTTGGGGTAGCGCGACCATCTTTGGGACATTATTAATATATTCCTCCGGTATCCGGTAGTAGCGGCCCAGTCCGGCAATGGCCGAGGTATAGAGGTCCTGAGCGTCAAAAGAAACGGCGGGACATTGAATTACGGTTGTCTTTTCGGTGTTAATAATTTTTGGCAGGACGTTTTCCCCACTCAGGATTAGGAATTTCGGTTTTGTGATTTCCAGCCAGTATGTCAGGCTCTCGAGATTTCCGATGCCCATTTCCAGGATTAGGATATGGAAATAGGCTTTAGTGGTCAGCCATTGGCGGATAATTTTGAAAAGCAGAGGCAGCCATTGCCAGTCGGCCGTCGGGTAGGACGGGCTTCCTAGGATGGTTAACGGAACGGAAAATTCGGATTCGGGTGACTCCAGGTTCCGCCGGGCCGGATATTTTTCGTGCAGGAGAGTATATACGGCTTCCCGGATAATGCCGGTTGGGCCGGTGCCGAGTACCGCAATCACGTCCGGCCGATGTTTACTGATTACGGCACGGCTAAGGAATCTCAAGGCAATTCGCAGGGAACGCCGGGCGAACCGATGAATAACATTCATTCTGTAATTATATAACGTTTCGCCTCCGTTTTTCTGACAGTGGGGATAAGTGACGGGTCGGAGAGTGGTGCGTTACAATGGTTAACATGCCTGAAACTCTTCCCCGAAATCTAAAACACATTCATTTTGTCGGCATTAAGGGCGTCGGATTAGCTAACCTGGCTCTTTACGCCAAGCAACAGGGAATAAAAGTCACCGGGTCGGACGTGGCGGAAGTTTTCGTAACCGACTCGGTTCTGGCCGAAAACGGAATAGGTTGGAGCGTGGGCTTTTCCAGAGCGAATATTCCTGGAAACCCTGATTTAGTGATAGCCACGGCCGGTCACGGCGGTATGACTAATCCGGAAGTCGAAGGCGCAAAAGAAGCGGGTCTGAAGGTCTTAACATACGCTCAGGCGTTAGGCCTATTTATGGAAGGAAGTTACGGCATCTCGGTTTGCGGCGTCGGGGGAAAAGGTTCGACTTCTTCTCTTTTGGCTGAGGTACTGGTTAGTGCCGGGACGGACCCCAGTTACATTATTGGCGTGGCCCGGATTAACCCTCTCGGTTTTGGCGCCCACTACGGGTTGGGGCCGCATTTTGTGGCCGAGGCGGATGATTACGTTGCCTGCCCGTTAACGGACCGCCAGCCGAAATTTAATTACCAAAAACCCAAGATGATTATTGTGACTAATATTGAGTACGATCATCCCGACGTCTACCCGAATTTTAAAGCCACGAAAATAGCGTTCGCCAAGTTTTTTAACGCTCTTCCCGAAGACGGGCTACTGGTGGCCAATATTGATAATGCCGGAGTGAGAGAGGTTTTAAAGCAGTATCACGGATGTCTGGCGACGTATGGTTTTTCTCCGGAGGCCGAATATCGAATTACCGGCGACAAACTTTCTCCCAATGAGCAGGACTTTAATGTGGCAGGAATCGGTAATTTTCAGCTCCATATTCCCGGCCGCTACAACGTCCTGAATGCTGCTGCGGCGGCCGTGGCCGCCAGTAAACTCGGGCTTAGCCCGGAGAAGATTAAGGCCGGAATCGGCCAATTTCAAGGAATGTCTCGCCGGTTTGAATTCGTTGCCAAGATCAACTCAATCGATCTCTACGATGACTACGCCCACCATCCCCAAGAAATTGCCGGTCTGATTGACGCCTCCCGGGAATGGTTTCCGAACCGCCGGCTGATCATAATTTTTCAACCGCATACCTTCAGTCGGACCCGCGCGCTTTTTGAGGAGTTTGCGGCTGCTTTGGGGAAAGCTGATTTAATTCTTCTGCTCGATATCTACGCCTCCGCCCGCGAGCAGCCGGACCCCGGGGTCAGCAGCGAAACACTTTCCGGGGCAGTTAAAAAATATAATCAGAATGTTCACTACCTCCCGAAGACGGCGGATCTCACCGATTTCTTAAAAAAGAATAAAAAGTCCGGGGACGTGGTAATTACGGTCGGGGCGGGAGATATATTCCTGTCGCATCCGGTAATAATTAAGGCTTTAGAAAGATGAAAACAGAAATGATTAAACAGCAATTAGAAAACTTGTTAGGGCTCGGGAGGGTGGAGATAAATGTGCCGATGGCGGGGAAAACTTATTTCCGTCTCGGTGGGAAAGCCGATTTTTATTTCGAAGCCCGCAGCCGAGAGGACCTGGAAAAGGCCGTCGGGTGGGCGGAAAATGCCGGAATTACTTATTGTGTTTTCGGTCTGGGCGCGAATTTATTGGTCGGGGATCGGGGAATAAGGGGAATAGCAATCAAGGTGGCCAATAATGATTTTGAAATTATCGGTCCTTACGAAAGTAGAGAAGTGGGAGGGGTAGCCGGAAGTTCCCATTATCAATCCTTTGACACCGCGAAATATTTAAAGTTTGATGATCTCGATACTCCCGAGCCGGCGCCGGATACGCTCGTCAGGGTTGGGGCCGGGGTTTCTCTTTCTCATCTGATTGGCCTCACACTCAAGCTAGGTTTGACCGGATTGCAGTATTTTTCGGGAATCCCTTCGACAGTTGGTGGTTGTGTTTATAATAACGTCCATGGCGGTACAAAACTGTTTGAGCAATTTGTTGACCGGGTGGTTCTTTTAAACAAAAACGGCCAGGTAGAGGAGGTCCCGGGAAAAGAGATGGCGTTCTCTTACGATTACAGCCGGGTGCAAAAAACGGGTGAGATTGTGGTCGAGGTGTATTTAAAACTTAGCCATGGGGATACGGCCCGGGCAAAAGTTGTCCGAGAAGAATGGCTGAAAAGAAAGCTTAAGGTTCAACCGCAAATTAATTGTTCCGGCTGCATTTTTAAAAATCTGACCCCGCAGGAGGCGACGCGGATTGGCGCCCCGACGGTCTCGGCGGGTTGGGTGCTGGATATTGGTTTAGGGATGAAGGGAACCCGGATTGGAGGAGTAGCAATCTCCGAAAAACATGCTAACTTTTTCGTGAATACCGGTACCGGCACCGCCGCCGACGTTTTGGCTTTAATTAACTTAGCCAAGAAAAAAACAAAGGAAAAGTTTAATTTGGATCTCCAGGAAGAAATCCAGAAAGTTGGGGAATTTTAATTATGGAAAAGAGGCAACCGATAATCTGGTACTTAGAAAACAAATTTATCCATTCCACGGATGCGAAAATTCCAATCACCGATTTAGGCTTACAGCGGGGGTGGGGAGTCTTTGATTTTTTGCGGACCTACTCTGGTCAGCCTTTCCAGCTATCGGTGCACGTTGCGCGTTTTTTGCGTTCAACCAAAGGATCCTTGATTAATCTCAACAAATCCGCCGAGGAACTTACTCAATTGGTCAACCGATTGATTGCCCGTAACTCGGTGGTTGGGAGTGTCGGGATAAAGCTATTCGCCACGGCTGGGAATAGCCGTGATGGGCTGACAGGCGGGAAAAAGCCGACCTTTGGGATTATGCTTTTACCTCTCCATCGCTACCCCCGGGCAACGTATACTCGGGGAATTAAACTTGGTATTTATCGGGAGTTAAGGACAAATCCGGAGGTTAAATCCACCAACTACGCCGCGGTTCTCGTTAAAATGGCGGTGGAAAAACGCCGGGGTTTTGATGATATTCTTTACGTCGGGACGAATAATGTTGTTTATGAATCCGCCCGCAGTAATTTTTTTGCGTTGATTAACGGAACTTGGATAACGCCGAAGGAAGGGGTCTTGCCCGGAATTACCCGGAAGCTGGTGATTGGGTTGTCCCGAAAACGTTATCCGGTGAGGGAAGGGGTGCTGACTTTGGCGCAACTTAAAAAGGCCGGCGAGGCTTTTATCACTTCAACAGAGCGGGAGGTTATGCCGGTGGTGAAGGTGGGCAGCTTTCGCATCGGAAACGGCAGGGTTGGGGATAAGACGAAACAACTAATGGCTGATTTTCACCGGTTTACTCTTCAATAATGACCCTCCAGGAACTGAAGGATAAAAAAATTGCGATTCTCGGATGCTCGATTGAGGGCCTATCCTCAGCTAGGTTTCTTTTAACTCACGGAATCAGTTTTACGGTTTTGGATAAACAGTGTTTGTCTGAATTAGGAGAAGAAGCCTTACAGTTATCTGGTAACCAATTAATTAATTGGGAACTTGGCGAAAATCATTTAGACCGCCTCGAAGATTTTGAGGTTATCTTCCGCACTCCCGGTTTTCCTTTGTGGAATCAACGTTTGCAGGCGGCCCTTGCCGCCGGGGCCGAGGTTACTTCCCAGACTAAATTATTCTTTAGTCTCTGTCCGTGTCCGGTGATCGGAGTTACCGGAACTAAAGGGAAAGGAACAACAGCCACCCTCATTTCTCTGATGCTTAAAAAATCCGGCCGAGATGTTTACCTGGGCGGGAATATCGGGACTCCTCCGCTTGATTTTCTAGATAAGTTAAATCCCAGTTCCTTTGCGGTTTTAGAATTAAGTTCGTTTCAGCTCGAGGATCTTAAGGTCAGTCCAAAAATCGCCGTAGTTTTATTGATCACGGCGGATCACCTAGTCTCGCAGTCTTCGGAAAGTCCCAACTATCACAAGACGGTAAAGGAGTATGTCACGGCCAAAAAGAAACTGGTTCAGTTTCAAACAATTTCGGATACGGCGGTTATTAGCGCAGATTGGGAAACCAGTTTAGCGATGGAAAAGGAAACAGCGGCGGAGGCGTATTTTTTCAGCCGACAGCGCGAGGTTAAGCGGGGAACCTTCGTCCAGGATAAAACGATTATTTTTGTTGAACAAGGCAGGAAGGAAGATATTATCTCTGTTTCGGAGTTGCTTCTGCGCGGAGAGCACAACTGGGAGAACGTTTGCGCGGCCGTGACCGTCGCAAAATTGTGCAAGGTGGAAAATACGGCAATTAGCTCGGTGCTTCGGACTTTTAGAGGTTTAGCGAACCGCCTGGAGTTTGTTGCTAGTGCGGGTGGAGTTAATTATTACAATGACTCTTTTTCCACGACTCCGGAAACGGCCGTTGCCGCCCTGCGCGCATTTTCTGAGCCGCTGATTATTATTCTCGGCGGATCGGAAAAAGGGTCTGATTATACAGAGCTTGGCCGGGAACTTCACGAGGCGAAAAACTTAAAAGCCGTTATTCTGATCGGAAATACGGCCGGTAAAATTGAGTCAGCGGTGGTCCGCGCGGGAGGTTTCCCTCCGAAAATTGAAGTTATAAAAAATCTGCCGGATATGCCGTCAATTGTTTCCGCGGCAGCGAAAATTTCAGCACCCGGAGATGTTGTTCTTCTCTCGCCCGCCTGCGCCTCTTTCGATATGTTTAAAAATTATAAGGAACGCGGAAATCAATTTACACTGGGGGCTAAAAAAATATGCGCCTAGATAAACTTCTTGCCGACTTCGGAATTACCGAAACAGATGGCGGACCGGAAATTATCGGGATTACTGACGACTCCCGAAAAGTAAAACCAGGATATTTGTTCGTAGCAGTAAAAGGGTTGGAGCATGATGGGCACAAATACATCGAACAGGCAATTATGGCGGGAGCGTGTGCGGTTGTGTTCGATGTAAAGTCAAAAGTTTCCGCCCAAGGCGGATCCGCCGAGGGAGGAAAAAGTCAAAAGTCAAAATTTTCAGGCACTATTTTCGTGGGTGTGAGAGGTTCAAGAAAGGCCCTAGGGCTTCTTTGGGCGGCGTGGTACGGGTATCCGGCCAAATCGTTAAGAGTCATCGGTGTGACCGGGACGGACGGAAAAACAACGACAGCTAACCTTATCTACCACCTGTTGAAATCGGCCGGAAAAAAAGTTGGCCTAATCTCGACGATCAACGCTCAAATCGGGAACGATAGTTTTGAGACCGGTTTCCACGTGACCAACCCGGAGCCGGAGTTGCTCCAAAAGTTTTTAAGATTAATGGTTGATCGGGGCACGGAGTTTGCGGTTTTGGAAGTAACCTCGCACGGAATTGATCAGGAACGGATTGCCGGAATCGGTTTTGAGATTGCCGTGGTTACGAACGTGGCGCGGGAGCATCTCGATTACCACAAAACGTATGAAAATTATCTAAATACAAAAGGGCGTCTACTCGCTTCCGACAAGGTAAGTATTCTCAATCGGGACGACAGCTCCTTCTCTTATTTAAAGAGTGTTTCCGGAGGCGAGGTGCTCAGCTACGGCATTCACCAAAAAGCTGATTTTCAAGCCACCAAGGTTACGCTACTTGGGGAATCCGCCGTATTTACCTTGGAGCCCGGTTCCGTTGAAGTAAAAATTAATCTGCCCGGAGAATACAATATCGCTAACGCTCTTGCGGCGGCGGCCGCGGCCTTCACTGTTGGGCTGAGTGGGAAGCAAGTCGCTGCAGGGCTTCAAAGTTTCCAGACGCTTCCGGGGAGGTTTGAGGAGATAAAGACCGGACGGGATTTCCGGGTCGTGGTGGATTTCGCGCATACGCCCAACGCGCTTGAGAGTGTCCTGTCTATTAGCCGTAAAATCCTGATCATACCCACACCCTTAGGGTCAAGGCTTCCCGACCCTAAGGACGAGAAACCGCAAGAGCCAAAATTAATTGTAGTTTTCGGGTGCGCGGGGGAACGGGACAGTGGGAAGCGGCCGCTGATGGGTGAGATTGCAGGCCGGTTGGCGGATATCTCGATCCTGACCGCGGAGGATCCCCGGCGCGAGGATGTTAACGGAATTATTGAGCAAATTGCTGCGGGATGCCAAAAATCGGGTGAGCATATATTTATTAAAGAACCTGACCGGCGGAAGGCGATCGAATTGGCAATAAATATGGCCAAGGCCGGCGACTTAATTATTATCACCGGCAAGGGGCACGAGAAATCAATGTGCTTCGGGACAACAGAGTATCCGTGGAGTGATCAGGAAGTAGCAAAGGGTATTTTAGAAAGGAATAACAAATAATTATGTGCGGAATATTTGGTTACATCGGAAATAGAAAACAAGCCGGACCACTCGTACTTGCGGGTTTGAAAACACTCGAATACCGCGGCTACGATAGTTGGGGAATTGCCTGGCTGGACAACGGTTCAATTAAAGTCATTAAAAAGGTCGGAAAAATCGGTCTGGCAGCGCCGAAATTCCCCCCGTCCTTTCTGGCCTTGGGCCAAACTCGGTGGGCGACACACGGGGGGGTAACGGTGGCAAACGCTCACCCTCATTTTGACTGTCACCGACGGGTGGCGATTGTCCATAACGGGATCGTGGAGAATTACCAGGAGATTACAAAGAGCTTTAAAAAAACCCATCTTATCCGTTCCCAGACGGATACCGAAATTATCAGTCATCTAATTGAGGAGGAGTTAGTGATTCGGAATAATTTTACGGTGGCAGTGAGAGCGGCTTTCTTACGCTTAAAAGGGCTTAATGCGGTGGTAGCTTTGGATAAGGATAACCGGCAGTTGGTCGCCGTTAAAAACGGGTCCCCTTTAGCAGTCGGTTTAGGCAAAGAGGAAAATTATCTGGCCTCCGACGCGCTGGGGATTGCGGAACACACTAAAAAAATAATTTATCTGGGAGATAACGAGTTGGCTGAAATTAGCGGCAAACGGGTTTCCCTTTACGATGTAAAAACCGGAAAACCGAAAAAAATAAAGATCAGTAAAATTGACTGGCAGCAAAAGGATGAAGGCTTGGGAAAATATCCCCATTACTTAATTAAGGAGGTTTATGACCAGCCCCGGGTGCTGGCGCGGATTAATAAAGAAGCGGGTGGCGACATCTCTTACTTGTCCCGGTTAATTGCCCGGAGTTTCGGGACCTATCTAATCGGTTGCGGTTCGGCCGCTTACGCCGCTTTAACCGGAACCTACTTTTTCAGTGAGATCGCGAAAAAGCACGTGAATTTTTCTATCGGGAGCGAATTTACTTTCCAGGAGCATTTTATTACGCCGAAAAGTCTGATCATCGCCCTTTCCCAAAGTGGTGAGACGGCGGATATCCTCGAAGCGGTAAAAAAAGCCAAAGCTCGGGGAGGCAAAATTGGCGCTTTAGTTAATGTTCCGGGCTCTTCTCTTTTCCGTCTGGCCGATTATAAAATTCTCATCGGAGCCGGACAGGAACACGCAGTTCTTTCGACCAAAGCCTTCACCGGCCAAATCGCGCTTTTATTGCTAACAGCATACAGTTTAGCCGGTCAGGCGGAGTCGGGCCGCAAGGTACTGGCTCGCGCGGTCCGCTCGTTAAAAATTGTGTTAAATAACCATACTCAGCGTAGGGTTAAAAAATTAGCCGTTATGCTTAAGAATAAGGACCATGTCTACGTTATCGGGCGGGGTGTTTCTTATCCGGCGGCGCTCGAGGGCGCTTTAAAAATTAAAGAAGACAGTTATATCCACGCCGAAGGTTTTGCCGCGGGTGAGCTAAAACACGGGGTAATTGCGCTGATTGAATCGGGAACACCTTGTTTTGTTATAGCCCCACCTGATGAGACTTTCCCTGCAGCGCTGGCGGGGGCGATGGAGATGAAAGCGCGGGGCGGAATAATAATCGGCCTGGCCGCTAGGAACAACGAAATCTTTGATTATTTTATTGAAGTGCCCGATTGCGGACAGGCGTCGATTATTCCCAATGTAGCCGTTTTCCAGACTTTAAGTTATTATTTGGCAGTGCTTCGGGGGGCGGATCCGGATAAGCCGAGAAATCTGGCTAAAAGCGTCACCGTGAAGTAAGGTAGTAATGCCACTAATCTTCTCCACGAATTAACCACGAATGGGAAGATTATTTGTGGACTATTCGTGAAGGGAATTCGTGGCGTTAATTCCAAAAAAACTATGAAGAATTTTAAAATTACCGTCATTGGTGGGGGCACCGGAACGTTTGTGGTGCTGCGCGGATTAAAAAATTATCCGGTCGACTTAACGGCTATTATTACCGTAACCGACAGCGGCGGTTCGACCGGCCGTCTTCGGTCTGAGTTCGGATTTTTACCGGTGGGGGATTTGCGCCAATGCTTAGCGGCTCTGGCCGACGACGACAATGAAGCCTTAATAAAGCTTTTAACCTACCGCTTCAATAAGGGAAGGGGAATTAAAGGGCATAATCTCGGCAATCTTATTTTAACAGGGCTGCGCGATATTTTCGGCTCAGAGCCGAAAGCGCTGGAGCACGCCGCTTCTCTTTTCCGGATAAACGGAAATGTTCTACCGGTCTCTCTGTCCCAAGCAACGCTTGGCGCTGTTTATGAAAATGGGAAAAAGCTTATCGGCGAGCACGAGATTGATCAGCCGAGTTTTGGCGGAGGGCTGCGGGTCCGCCGGATTTTTCTCAGACCGGAAATAAGCCTTTACGCTAAGGCGGCCAAAGCGATTGAGGATTCGGATTTGATAGTTCTCGGCCCCGGAGATATTTACACCAGTACCTCCCCCTGCCTTCTCGTCAACGGGATGAGAGAAGCGTTAAATAAATCCCGGGGACAGTTGGTTTACATCGTAAATTTAATGAACCGATATTCCCAAACCCACAATTTTAAAGTTTCCGATTATATTAGCGAAATTGAAAAGTACGCCTGTCGGCCGGTAGATGTTGCCGTTGTGAATACCGGAAAAATCCCGGCAAAATTTCTTAAGTTTTACCTTAAAGAACGGGCAACGATACCTCTTGATGATTTAGCGGAGAACGAAAAGGTGCACGTCATCCGTGGGGATTTCGCCCGCCGGCAGTTAATTGAAAAGGTGGCGGGGGATAAACTTCAGCGGAGTTACTTGCGTCACGACGAGGATAAACTGGCGCGGGCGCTGATTAAGATACTGCTGTAAAATGAAAGAAATGGAAAACGAAAAGAAAAACATCGGAGTAATATTTGGCGGAATGAGCGCCGAATGCGAGGTATCTTTAGCAACGGGGAGATACGTTTACTCGCTGCTAAATAATAAAAAATTTACCGGAACGCCATTTTATTTGGATAAAAAAGGCACTCTTTGGCAGGTTCCAGACAAACTGGTAATCCAAAATACGACGACGGATATCGAGCAGCGCCTGGAGAAGGACGCGAGCCGGGTAAATTTCGAGGACCTTCCCGGGAAAGTCAGCTGTGTTTTTAATGCGCTGTTGGGCAAGTACGGCGAGGATGGCTGTTTTCAGGCGATCTTGGAATTGTTGAAAATTCCTTACACCGGTTCAGGAATTCTCGCTTCCGCGTTGGGGATGGATAAAAAAGTCCACAAGAAAATGCTCTCCGGGGCGGGGTTTTTAGTGGCCAAAGATCTATTAATTCGTAATTCGGAATTCGATATTCGGAAAGTTACGGAAAAAGTTTCCAGGGAAATCGGTTTCCCCTGCGTTGTGAAGCCGACCCGGGAAGGTTCAAGTATGGGAGTGTCGGTGGTTAAAGAAGAAAAGGGTTTGGAAACAGCGTTCGAGTACGCCTTTAAGTATGATCAGGAGGTTCTTGTCGAAGAGTATCTGAAAGGGATGGAGTTTACCTGCGTGGTTTGGGGCAACGACGATCCGAAAGCTATGCTCCCTACCGAAGTCGTGTTCGAGGGCGATTTTTTTACGTATGAAGGTAAATACATGCCGGGAAAAACCCAGACGATTACGCCCGCCCGGCTTTCGGAAGAGGGCTTGGCCGAGATACAGCGCCAATCCGTGGCGATTTATCAGCTGATTGGTTGCCAGGGCTATGGCCGGGTTGACGGCTTTGTCGTTCCTAAGACCCTAAAGGTCGGGGAGCCCAGACCTTTAGGGTCTTTGAGTTTGTCTGATATCTCAATTTACATCGCTGAGCCGCACACGGGAACAATTATGGTTCCTTCGTCTTTCGTTTTTCAACAGGCGGCGAAGTTCCGGATTGATCTGTCCACAGAATTCCATGGAAAAAAAGGTTCGATTCCGATGACCCCGCGCATTTTGGTAACAAAAATTATTGAGTTAGCCTTCGAAGCGTTTAGCAATAAGAAAGGATTATTATGAGCGGCATATTAAGAATTGGTTTATTTATCGGCGGGCTGTCTTCGGAAAAGGAAATCTCTTTGGAATCAGGGCGTCACGTCTACAACAGTCTTGACCGGGAAAAGTATGAAGTTCTTCCGATCTTTGTCGATAATGAAGCCCATCTTTGGGAGATTGAGGAGGGGTTGCTGTGGAAAAATACCACCACAGATCTTAAAGATGCCCTCGGTAGCGGGGGAAGCCGGGTTTACTACGAAGATTTAAGAAATAAGATTGATTTTGCTTTTATTTGCCTCCACGGAAAATACGGCGAGGACGCCTTCCCGGGACTTTTTGAGATACTGGGAATTCCCAACAACGGCGCCTCCGTTTTGGGAGGAGCATTGTCAATGGACAAATACCGCCAAAGGATGGTTTTGCAGGCGGCTGGGATCGATACTCCAAAGTATTTTCCAATCGAAAATTCCAAGTTCCAAATTCCAAATTCCAAAATATTTGATGAAGTAGAAGCTGTGTTAAGTTACCCGGTAATGGTGAAGCCGTCGCGGGAGGGAAGTTCAACCGCACTGCATAAGGTGAATAACCGGGGAGAACTTGAAGCCGCACTTTCCGATGCCTTTATTTACGATAAAGTCGCCTTGGTCGAGGAAGTTTTGGTCGGAACGGAGTTAACGACATTGGTTTATGGCGAAGGCGAAAATATTAAAGCCCTGCCGCCATCGGAACTTCTCCGGGGAGGGGATTTCCTTACCGCCCAGGAAAAATTTCTGCCGGGTGGGGCGCAGATGATAACCCCGCCGCGGCTACCTGTGGAAGTAGTTGAGGAGGTAAAGAGAGCAGCGGTGAATACGTTTCAGGCGTTAAGTCTTAAGGTCTATAGCCGGATCGATTCATTTTACGTTCCGGGTCGGGGAGTGGTAATTTTGGAGCCGAATAACCCGCCGGCGATGACGCCCTCGACGGCTTTGTGGCTTGAGGCTGCCGAAGAAAACCTTAACGCTTCCCAATTGTTAGATGATCTGATCCGTATCTCCCTTGTCCTCCACGCCGCCAAACTCGGCCCACTTTAAGTTGACAAATTGCCTATAGTGTGGTATAATAAACTCAGAGTCTTGAAAAAAGATTCCAAATCCCGAAAGGAGGTGCCATTCGATTATCTTTTTGGCGCTTTATTTGGGAATCCCCAATCGGCAAGGGGATTTTGGGAGGTAAGTAACTCCCTAAGACGACGGCCACATTGATGGAACGCCCGTCGCCGAGACAGAAGGAAGCTGCCTTTACGGTCCGAACTGACTATCAGAGGCATCTGGTGGTTGGTTTGGGAGCACAGAGTTACGAGGATAACTCTGCGGTTAACCGGAAAGGATGGGTCGGATGAGGAAAGCATCCCACCTGCTTCTGTCTTGAAGGAAATGGAGAAAGTTCCCGGCTAACAACCCCGTCTCCTAGCCAAGGTTGTTGTTCATTCTAACGTTGGAGAGCCTAGCGTCCTCGCGCAAAGCTCTATGCACCTTGTATGTTGCCACGATGAATACCGGTAAGGGAGAGAACCGAACGTTGGTCCCAACCCGTGATCCCACAGGGATCACCATTCGCAATCGAGGAGGTTGCAATGGGTAACAATTTCGTGGCACGGATCGCCTGGCGTCTGACCAAGGAGCTCGGGCTGACGCTCGAGATTCTTGAGACAGAAGTCATGCGGTCAGGCGAAGGCCCGGTTTGGAACGCGATTTACGTCCGGGTGAAGCGTATGAATCCCAGTACGTTGGGAATCATCGTTGCCACCGGTCGTGAGTTCGGTTCCAAATACCCGACCCTTTATCACGTACACTGCGGTACGTACGTGAATAAGTACTGGTCGGGGCGTCATACTCTGCGGGTTCTCGCCACCACAGCGCTCATATGCAAGATGTATGAGTTGCTGAAGGAGGAGGAGCTGCAGGCGCTGACGTAACCGTGCTCGCGCCAAAGTGCCATGTTGGGGTAACCTAACGTGGCATTTTCTTTTTTTAATAGTAAATTTTCAATCGATTCATCTCATTTATTTTTGTTCGGTACTACTGATCTATTTTCCCCGGTTTTATAAACATTTATCTACCAATATATACTTGCTATAGCAGTATGTTTTCGTCATAATCAAAGGGATGAAGATAAGAAAGTGTAAATTAGAAGGTGACTCTAGGGAGTCCTGCCGCGAGCTCTTCTTAGTTGCCGGCTGGGATATAAAGACTACCAACTCCTTTTCCCGGTTTCTGGCCGAATTGGATGCAACCCCGGCCTCCAAGATATTCATCGATTCAATGATCAAGTTTAAAGAAATGTATCCGCCGCTTCGAACCGGTCCCCGTCAGGTTGACTATTTAGGGCTCCTTCGCGGCGAAAATGAGTATAGGGCAATGAAACGGGCTCAATTTTACCTCAATAAGAAAGACCTTGTGAAGGTTTCCGGTGGACTAGGCGGCAAAAGATTAGTTTTGACAACCCGGGCCCACCGTATTTTTTACGAAGACTACCCTTTGGCCAAACTACGTCGGGAAAAGTGGAATGGGCTGTGGACAATAGTGATGTATGACTTACCGGAGAAAGAAAAAAGCTTTCGGGAGTATTTAAGACTAAAGTTAAAAGGACTTGGTTTCGGCAGTCCGCAGGAAAGTGTTCTAATTTCGCCATTGCCAATTGCCGCTCCGACCCAGGCGTTAATAGAGGGGGAGCAAGCTGAAAGATACGTTTGGGTGGTTTCGGCTCAACGGGTTTTAGGTTTGGACAATCGCGAGGTGGCGGAGAGAGCGTGGAAACTTGATGAACTTAACATGCTTTATAAATGTCTCTTAAAAGTTTCTCCGGTCGTTAAGGGGAAGAATGATAAGAGTCTTCTCGATGCGTGGCGCCGCTGCTTTTTAGCGCTGGACAATGTTGACCCGTATCTGCCGCTTGAACTTCTTCCTAAAGATTGGCAAGGAGAGAACTGCCGAAAAGTGGCTGAATCGTCAGGGTTCGCCGGGTTAATAAAGTCAATTTTTCAGTAAACCCCATTTTTTTCTACTGCGAATTACTACAATTTCACCTTGCTATAGCTAGTAATATTTGTAGTAGATATATTTATCTATAAATATCAGGGAGGTCGTTTTCGAAGAGGATCAGAGAGTTGGGTTTGACTAATTGCGGGATTATCTCTTTGGTTGCCTGATCGAGGGAGTCAGTGATGAATAATCTCTGACCTATTGTTCCGTTGTTCCATTGTTTCATTGCTGTGGCGTTGCTCCAGCCGCCTTCTCTAATTCCTTGCAGAAGGGCTGCACGGTTGGTTTTGTTGACGATCACGGCGTAATCAAAATTTTCGGCAATCAGTTCTCCTAACTTTTTATTCTCTTCGAACTGCTGTTTTCCCAATTCCACTATTCCCGGAGTCACTATTATTTTTGGGTAGTTGGGTAAACGGGTAATCAGTTTTATTGCGGCCCGGGCGCCCTCCGGGTTGCTGCTGTAGGCGTCATCAATTATTAACGAGTTTTCGGGGCCGTGGATTAGTTGTAAGCGGTGTTCCGGTGGGCTGACCTTGAATAGGCCGTGCCTTATTTCCTCTTCAGTTAAGCCTAAATATGTTCCTACAGCAATAGCCGCCAGGGCATTGCTGACGTTGTGGTCTGCCGGGAGGTTGAGGGTGTAAGTGTCTTGTTTTACCCTGAACTCGGAGGATTCGGGAGAGGATGAAATAATTTCCGCCTGAAGATCGGCTTCAACTCCGTGCGGTTTGCTAATCCGGGAGTAACCTACTTTATTTATTATAGTTTTTAGATAGAGTTCTACGCATGGTTGGGAGTACAGATTGAAAACCGCCAAGCCCTCCTCCGGAAGGGATTGAATCAATTCCGATTTAGCTTCCACGATATTTTCCAAACTCCCGAACCGCTCCAGGTGCTGATTAGTTATTCCGGTGATAATCCCGATTTTAGGTCGAACCATCCGGCAGAGTTCCGCAATCTCGCCTTTTTTGTAGGCGCCCATTTCGACGATAAAGACTTCGTGCTCCGGCTTTAATTTCATATTGATGATACCGGCTATGCCGAAAAGCGTATTGTAGCTTTTTGGAGTCGCCAAAACTTCGTACTTCGTTGCGAGAACAGTTGCTAGGATTTCCTTCACCGTGGTTTTGCCGTAACTGCCGGTAATTCCGATGACCAATAGGTTTTTGTGTTCCGTGATAATTTTTTGGGCACGGAGAACCGTCCGGCGGCGGTTGATGATTTCGTATGGCCGGAGAACTAGTAAAGATATTAGAAGTAACGGCTGGGGGAACAGCTGAAGAAGAATAACGATAATTACACCCTTAAGGTCAAGGCTCCCCGACCTTAAGGGTGTGGCCCAGGGCTGAAATAGAAATATGGGAGCTAGGCTGAGGGCAGTGGCGCATATGAAAAGAAACCTGGCCTTCGAAGTCCACACCAGCGCCTTTTTCTTTTCCAGTCCTAAACGGAACAAATTTTGAACGGTCCATTTAATGAAGCGGACTAGGTCGTATTCCAAAACCTGCAGGGCGTAAAGCTGGTTGTAAAGCGGGATGTACCTCATAAAATAAATTCCGAGATTAATTTTGCGACCAGAGCCGGTTGTTCTATAAACGGGAAATGGCCGCACTGCGGGATAATTTTTAAGACCGAGTTTTTTATTCCCCTTTTCATAATCGCCGCGTCGCGGATGGGAGTTTCGGGATCTTCCTCGCCCCAAATAAGTAACGTTGGAGCCGCAATATTGCTCAACTTAGTCCGAAGGTCCTCTTCCACAATTATAGCCATTGTCGCCTTCATCGGACCGGCGGCGCGGTAATCTTCCGATTGGAAGGATTTTGCCAGAGGTTTTTTAATAAATTCGGGAGAATTCGAAAAAGCTTTCGACATTAGAAGTTTCGTTTGGGTGAGGATGTCGCGGCGGCGGATTCCCGCGCTGTCAATCAAAATCATTTTCTTTACTCCGTTATATTCCAGCGCGTAGGCGAGTGCAATTTTCCCGCCAACCGAGTGTCCCAATAAAATGGGTGATTCGATTTCCAGTTCCTTAAAAAATTGATTTAATAAGGCGGCGTAATCGCGGCTGGAAAAAGGGGTTGCCGGAACCGAGCTTTCTCCGAAACCGGGCAGGTCCAAAAAGATCATTTGGAAAGGGAGCGCCGCGAGGTAAGGTTTTAAACTTTCCCAAATCTGCAGATTAGCTCCCCACCCGTGCAAAAAAACAATTTGTTCTCCGCGCCCGTAAACCTCGAAGTTGATATTCAGTCCCTTGATTGAGATGTTCATGAGTCGTCGCCGCTCACCTTAAAGATCATGGCTCTTCGACCTTTAAGGTGTACGTATCTATTCTACCGTTTCCGCCGCCCTTCTGTCACAACGGTACGTTTAGGGGAAGAGGTATAAACACGTCGAGGAATCACGTGACGCAATAAGTTAAAAATAAACTCTACAAATTTAACCGCTGATCGGCTGAATATTTTGTAGAGTCGATGCTCCTATAAAGGCATGTTTTTATTACGCCACTTTTCGGCCTGTTCTAAAATCTCGGGAAGATTAATAATTGTTCCCGCCTGAGCCTCTAATATGTCGAGTCTTTCCTTAGTTACGAAAGTTTCGGGGTTTGGGCTTTCGATCGTCTCTTGAGTTTGGACATCCACAATTGACCAATGAAGAAGTTGTGCCAGGCGGGCGATATTGCGCAAGATTCTTTGATAAATCTCTTTATCATAGTCGTAGACATTGATGATGTATTCGCCGTTTTTCAGAAGCGTAAATTCCAGCGGATCTCTTTCATCACCATGCTTTAGAGAAAACGAACTGATTTCTCCTTTATCTTCCTGGTGTTGAAGGATCTCAAATTCGGGGGAAAGAGCAGCTTGGAGGTTGCTGTAGGTTAGTCTTCCGCTTGTTTTATCTTTAGTTTGAAGACAATAATCAAGACTCATACGCCTAAACTAGCTTCTCAAATATTTATTAAAAAAACAAGGTGGCAAAAGCTGTAAGCTGTTGCCACCTCGCTAAGACGAACTATTCAATTGTCAAAAACGTCGCACCGAAGGGGATCGGCGTTGGGACGAAGGTTTTTGTCGAGACTCCAGATCCCTATCAAGAACGAACCACCAGCCTCGCCCTGCAAATCCTGCACCACGAATCTCGATCCGGCACCGTTCTTGGCGAGGTATTGTCTAATTTCTTTTTGGCACCCCGCTGATGTCGTTTCATACGACCGAATCGCCGCAAATCCCGTTTGATCTTGCTGGCCGGCATAGAAACGTCCCTTCAGGACGATTTCCGTGCCGTTGTCATTCGCAAACACCTGCTCCACCAACCAGTAGTCATAGAAAGCGTTCAGGCCACTTTCGATCACTGGCTTGGTAGGTCGCGACTCGCGGTTCAAATTCACGACGAGTCCTGTTCCTTTGGTGCTCTTCAACTCGGGTTTAGTGGTACTCGTACCAGTGGTCTCTCCTTGAGACTCAGCTGGCAAAAGCGATGAATAGATCATCGCGACTTCCCTCTTGACCACAACGAGGTCCCAGTCGCCGGTCTTCCAACCGTAGACGGGAAGCGCGATCAGAGTTGCTACCACTAAAATCGCGAGCCAGATCATGAACACCGTTCCGAGTACGTTCAGAAACTTTTTCACTTTGCCTCCTCAGGCGTATTCCGTTCTTTGGGCGGAACACATTTGAATTTGGTTTGTGCGATAAACAATAAAGCCGTTGTTTCAGACTTTGGAGAGGGGCAATTCTTCAGAACCTTGTAACAGCGGCCATTGTTTCTCTCTCCTCTTATTCGGTTATTAATTTGCTTACCATTATATCATTATACCATAAATAAGGCTTATAGTCAATTGGTAGTTTTAGCTAATAAGTCGGTGAAGCATGGGGCTGTGAGCTTTTGGGTTGAAGAATGTTATACTTTCCTGGAATGATTCAATTTATCGCCCTCACCCTGTTTTCCTTTATTACCGCGTTTTTAATGGCCGGAAAAATTATCGATACCCTTTACCGGTTTAATGTCCGGAAACGTTTAAAAATAGATCTCGATACAATATTGGAAACCCATAAAGCAAAAGTCGGGGTGCCGTTGATGGGCGGAATTATCGTTATTTTACCGGTTTTGATGATCAACCCGGTTTTTAATTCTGACCGGAACGTCCTGATTCTTTTGACCCTAATCTTATTTGCGGGCATTATCGGACTGACTGACGATTTACTGACGGTCTTCGGACACGAGCGGTTGACATTTAGAGTCCGGGAGACCGTAAATCCTCTGGTTTCTTTTTCGGAATTAAGCTGGCTTTTTTACCGATTGCTTTTAAAACCCTGGCGGATGATAAAAGAATTTTTTCTGGGAATGGGCAGCCAGGCGAGCGGGCTCCGGGCGCATGAGAAATTTATTTTGGAATTAATAATTGCCGGATCGGCCGCCGCTTTTCTGTACTTTCGGATGGGTTTGAGTTCCGTCTGGCTTCCGGGCCTCGGTCCAATTAATATCGGAATCGTCTACATTTTATGGGCAACTCTGTTGATGGTCGGTTACGCCAGTGCTTTTGGTTTAACTGACGGGCTGGACGGGCTTTCCGCCGGAACGCATACCCTAGCTTTTCTGGCATTCGGTATTATTGCCTTCGCCTCCGGTTTATTCCCTTTGGCCTTCTTTTGCGCGACGGTGGTCGGGGCGGAGCTGGCTTTTTTGTATTTTAATATTTACCCGGCCCGGGTGGAGATGTCTGATGTCGGCACGGTGCCATTAGGGATGGCTTTCGCGCTAGTCGGTATATTAACCGGCCGGGAAATCCTTTTGCCCGTAATCGGCCTGGTTTTCACGCTGGAGATTCTTTCTAGTTTTTTGCAGGTCGTAGGGGTTAAACATTTTAAAAGAAAACTGTTTTTAATGGCCCCTCTGCACCACCACTTCGAAAAGTTGGGTTGGCCGGAGACGAAAGTGACAATGCGGCTTTGGTGGCTGGGTGCAATCTCTGGCTTAACGGGAATAGTGCTGGCTTTCGCATTTAACCGATGACGCTAAAAAAGATTAAGTCCTACCCGAAAAATAATTCGCGCCCGGATTATCCGCTGTTTTTTCTCCTTTGCCTCCTGCTCATCTTCGGGGTTTTAATGGTTTATAACGCCTCCGTCGTTTACAGCACTAACGTTTTCGGCGGAAAGTACTATTTTTTGCTTCTCCAGGGACTTTGGGTTTTGCTGGGACTGGTGGCTTTAACGGTCGCGGCGAACTTTGATTATCACCACTATCTTTCCCTCGCGAAGCCTCTAGCTATCCTGACTTTTATTCTGCTTATTTTTTTAGCTTGGCCAAATTTCCCGGTATTAAACCGGTTCGCGCCTACTCCGCTTTATCATTTATTAACGCCGCAAACCACGGAATTGCGGGTTTACCGCTGGATTATTGTTAATCCCTCCCCGTTGCCGCCGTTGCCCTTTCTCGGCCGCTTTAATTTTCAACCGACCGATATGGCGAAGATTACACTGGTTATTTTCCTGGCGGCCTGGTTGTCACGATTGAAGGGTGATTTGCAATACCGGCGGGGAAAAAGAGACTGGCATACCTTTAAAATCTTTCTGAAGTTTTTTATTTTTTTTGGAGTCACGGCGCTGCTGACGGTGCTGGAACCGGATTTCGGCACGGCGGTTATTCTTTCGTCCTGTCTATTGCTGGTTTACTTTTTCGCTGAGTCGCCCCTGTGGTCGTTATTCCTCACTGTCGGTCTTTCCTTCCTTTCCGGAATATTTTTTATTTTAACCTCCGAGTACCGCCGGGAAAGACTAATGACTTATCTCAGTCACAGCGGTTCGGATCCGCTCTCAACCGGCTATCACCTGCAGCAAGTTCTCATCGCCCTGGGATCCGGCGGCTTGACCGGGTTGGGGCTTGGCCAGTCACGTCAGAAGTATGAGTATTTGCCGGAAGTCGCGACGGATTCTATTTTTGCGGTGGTTGGGGAAGAGCTGGGGCTGCTCGGGACCGTCGCCGTAATTCTTATTTTTGTCGGTTTAATCTACCGGTGCATTGATGTTTCTAAAAAAGCTCCGGATGAGTTCGGCCGTCTGCTGTCAGGCGGTCTGACTGCTTGGCTGGCAATTCAGTTTTTTGTGAATATCGCGGCAATGACCGGCATTTTACCCTTGACCGGAGTCCCGCTACCGTTTATCAGTTACGGCGGTTCCTCGATGGTGACCAGTTTAATCTCGGTCGGTATTATCCTGAATATCAGTCGCCAGGCCGTCCGTCCAACTTCCCCGGACATCCGGCGCTAATAATATGGATGACTTAAAAAATCCCCTTAAAATAGTTTTCGTCGGCGGCCACCACACGCCGGCTTTGGCGGTGATGGCCAGTCTTGCGGCGAAACTAAAGACCGCCGGAAAACCATATAAATTTTATTGGATAGGTCACAAGTATTCGATGTGGGGTGATAAAAAAGAAAGCGCCGAATACCGGGAGGTCACCGCGCTAAATATTCCTTTCTACGATTTAAAAGCCGGCAAACTTTACCGGACCTACCACCCATTAAAATTACTGCGTCTGCCTTTAGGTTTTCTTCAGGCGCTCCTTTATATCCGCCGTCTCAGTCCGCAACTAACCGTTTCTTTCGGGGGGTACTTGGCGGTTCCGGTGGCGCTGGTTTCCTGGTTTCGGCGGATTCCGGTATTTACCCACGAACAGGCAGTGTCGCCCGGCTTAGCCAACCGTATAATTGCGCACTTTGCCAGAAAAGTCCTGATTTCCTTTCCCGAAAGCCAACAATATTTTCCGAAAAATAAATCCGTCCTGACGGGCAACCCGCTTCGCAAAGAGATATTTGAAGTTAACCAGCCCATTTCGTTCCCGCTTGATCGGGAAAAATATCCGACAATTTATATCACGGGGGGAAAACAGGGGGGACACACAATCAACAGGACCGTCGGCGAAATTCTGCCGGAGCTGCTGAGCCATTTTAATATTATTCACCAATGCGGCAGCTCCACCGTGTACGGCGATTTCCAATATTTGGAACTGGAGGCGGGAAAACTTCCCGATTCTTTAAGCGACGGATATATCCTAAAGGATTATTTTGCTGCTAGTCAAGTCGGATCCGTTTTCGCCAAGGCTGATTTTGTACTCTCCCGGTCCGGGGCAAATATCGTTTCAGAATTGGCGGCACTGGGCAAACCGGCGGTCTTAATTCCGATTCCGTGGTCCTCTGGCAACGAGCAGGAAAACAATGCAAAGGTTTTGGTTAAAGCCGGCTTGGCCGTTATCCTCCCGCAGACGGAATTATCCGGAGAGAGACTTTTGAAAACCTGTTTGGAGTTCTCCGGGAGACTAAAGGAATTCATCCCGGAGCGCGCAACGCGGGCACCGGTTGAGCTAAGCGCGGCCGAAATTATCGCAACCGAGCTTTTTATGGCTATCCGTTAATTGTCTCTATGACCAAAGCGCTTTTAAATGCCGGAAAACTCTCCCCGCGTTTTTCTCCCCGACGCCGTTTTGCGCGGCGGGCAGGGCCGGGAAAAGGCCGTAACCGAATAAAATATTTGCTGCTTGGTATTATCGTTCTGGTTCTCTTAATCGGTGCTTTGATTATTTTAGTCAGCACAAAAAACTTATTGCCGGTCGGAAAAGTAAACTGTAGAGGGGGTTGGGAAGTTACGGAAGCGCAACGCGGAGAGTGGTGCGCTTTTATTGAAGAAAATATTATTGGCAGGAGCCTGATTTTTTTGGATGAAGCCAAACTTAGAAGCTTAATGAAAACCGCTTTTCCGGCTGTCTCGAAAATCAGTTTCGAAAAGAACTTCCCGGCGGCGGTTTCTGTAATGATCGCTAAGAGGTTACCGGTATTTTCCGTTTTTGCCGAAGGGGAAGCGACCACCTCCGCAACAGCGTCCGGTTTCTTTTGGGTTGACGAGACCGGGGCTTTATTTTCGGAAGTGGAGAATCCGGAAATAGTTCCCGCTCTTTATTTCCCCGAGGCCACAGGATCATCAAACTTCAAGGTGGGCGGGACATTGGATTCCGGATTCTTACGCTTTACCGCTGAAGTGCTCTCAAAACTTAAAGCTGAAGGACTGGAAAGCGTATTATTGCGTCAAGGCACGGACAATTATTTAAACGTCACTTTGGTCGGCGGGGTAGTGGTTCAATTCAGTCCCCGCAAGCCGGTGGATCCGCAGGTTACAATCTTGCAATTAATGATTGAGAAATATAGAATGGAAGGGAGGGCGCTTAAGAGAGTTGACTTGCGTTTTCAAGACCCGGTAGTTGAGTACTAAAACTACTCTAAAAGGGTCGAGTTAGGTTTACCTGACCATGTCTAGAGAACGAATAATAACCGGTATCGATATTGGCTCTTCAAAGATCTGCACCGTTATTGCGCAGCTTTCCGGCGAAGATAAAGTTTCCGTCATTGGCGTCTCTTCTACCCCTTCCCGGGGGATAAAGAAAGGCGTTGTTGTCGGTATCGACGAAGCAGTGGAAGCGATTGCTAAAAGTTTAGAAGCGGCTGAGCGGATGGCCGGTTACGCTGTCAATGGCGCCTTTGTTTTAGTTGACGGTAGCCATATAGCCTCAATGAATTCCAAAGGAGTCGTCGCGGTCGCCCATCAGGATACGGAAATTACGCCCGTTGATGTCTCGCGGGCAACCGAAGCCGCCCAGGCGGTCTCCATCCCCTCCAGTCAGGAAATGATTCACGTTATTCCCCGCGGTTACATCGTTGATTCCCAGGAAGGGATTAAGGATCCACTGGGGATGAGCGGAATACGTCTCGAGGTTGAAACCAATATTATTTACGGAGCCGCAGCGGTGATGCGGAATCTCGTCCGCTGTGTCCAGCAGGTCGGGGTTGATGTTGAGGATCTGGTTTACTCAGGCATCGCCGGAGCCGAATCGGTTCTTAACGACACCGAAAAAGAATTGGGCACGATTTTAGCGGACATCGGCGGCGGTACTGCTTCGGTGACGATTTTCTTAGCCGGTAGTCCTATTTATTCGTCAGTGCTTCCGATCGGTGGGCAGAATATTACCAACGATTTAGCCATTGGCCTTCGGACCTCGATTGATAATGCCGAAAAAATTAAAATCCGTCTTTCCCAGGAAACCGCGCAACACAACTTAATGACGGGAATTAACAGTGATACTGATTTCACCCCCGTGCTGGCTAAACTGGTTTCCCAGGAAACAGTCCGGAACGATTTATTGGACGTATCCGATTTGGGTTTGGAAACCGGAAAAGTGGAAAAAAGAATTTTAAATGAAATTATTAGAGCCCGTCTGAATGAAATATTTTCCCTGATTGCGTTGGAGATAAAAAAGAGCGGACTGGCCGGCAGACTGCCTGGGGGAATCGTAATTACCGGCGGGGCAGCGGAAACCGTGGGAGTGACGGAAGCGGCTAGGAGCATTTTGAAAATGCCGGTACGAATCGGATATCCGAATGGGGCGACGGGATTGATTGAGGAAGTTCGGGGTCCGGCCTACGCGGCGTCGATCGGGTTAGTTTTGTACGGGGTGAAAAACGTGACCTCCGGCGGCGGACTTTCCGGGTTGTCTAAAGGAAAGTTCGGTAGTGTGCTTAAAAAAATAATCGGATTCGTTAAATCCTTATTGCCCTAAATCCAATGTTTATTAAACCGGAAATCGAAAAATTCGCGAAAATTAAAGTAGTTGGAGTCGGCGGCGGGGGTGGAAATGCCGTTGCTTCAATGATTAATACCGGTCTCATTCAGGGGGTTGAGTTCGTTACGGTGAATACCGATAAACAGGCGCTGGCGGGAAATCCCGCCTTGGCAAAGGTTCAGATTGGCGAGGCGTTAACAAAAGGACTGGGGAGCGGCGGACAGCCGGATATCGGGCGAAAAGCGGCCGAGGAGAGCGCGGAGAAGTTGCAGGAAGTCCTTAAGGGCTGCGATATGGTTTTTATTACCGGCGGGATGGGCGGGGGAACGTGTACCGGGGCGGCCCCGGTTGTCGCCCGGATTGCGAAAGAGCAAGGAGCACTGACTGTCGGAGTCGTGACTCGTCCGTTTAATTTTGAAATGTCAAAGCGGGCTTCCCAAGCCGAGGAGGGAATTAACCAACTGCGGGAAAAAGTCGATGCTTTAATTACAATTCCGAACCAAAAACTCCTGGATTTAGTTGACAAAAAAATGTCGATTATTGAAGCCTTCCGGATGGCTGATTCGGTTCTTGGCCAGGGAGTGCAGGGGATTTCCGATCTGATTGTTACGCCCGGACTAATAAACGTCGATTTTGCCGATGTCCGGACGATTATGACGAATGCCGGCTCCGCATTAATGGGAATTGGAGAGGCCACCGGTGAAAACCGCGCGACTCTAGCCGCTAAAGCTGCTGTTTCTTCCCCGCTGCTGGAAGTTTCGATTGACGGAGCAACGGGGCTGTTGATAAATATCTTCGGAGGCAAGGATCTGACAATGCACGAAGTCGACGCCGCGGCCCGGATTATTTCCGAAGCCGCCGATCCGGAGGCGAACGTTATCTTCGGGGCGACGATCGACGAGAGTTTATCGGAAACGATGCGGGTGACCGTCATCGCGACGGGGTTTTCACTCGGAGCCGCGAAGGCGATTGAAAAGGCCGCACAGGAATCCTCCGACTCTCTGAAGAAAGAAAAAGAAGAAGATGACTTTTTTGAGATCCCGACATTTATCCGGCAGAAAAGATGAACAGTAAAAGCAGCGAAAAAATAATTTATCTCGGCATCGGCATCCTGTCCCTTTTTGGAATCCTCTTAACCGCTTTTCTAATTTTTAAAGCCAGCCGCCTTTCCGGTAATTCCGTCCCCGTCGTCGATTTTTCGAGTGAGCGGGTTTCCACGACTTCAGCCGACTCTCTGCAGGAGGCGTCCCTGAGCGCCCTCCTCACGCTTGATTTCGGGACCGCTTCAAAGGAAGCGGAAAGGCTGTCGACTTACAGCGGGATAATTGACAATAAGACGACGGCTCTGGACTTTTTAGCGCAGATTGCGAAAGAAAATAATTTTACTCTGGAGTGGATTGATCAGCCTTTCGGGGCATTTGTGAAGGCAATTTCCGGGATCGTGAATAAGCGGAGTTTACTTTGGATTTTTTACTATAACGGCCGCTCTGCCCCCATTTCCCCGGATAAACAAGTTCTCCGGGCGGGCGACAGTGTCGAGTTCCGCTACTCTCCGGCGAATTAATTACCCTCTGCCTTTTTGTTTTTTCCCGTGCACGTCGGGTTAAGTTTTGTTAATATTAGTCTGTTATGAGCAAAATTGAAGCCGTTCCCGATTTTCCCCTGAATGAAAGAGAAACTCTTGCGGGTTGGAAAAAAGACGGAGTGGAAAAGAAATATTTAGCCAGAAATGAGTCTTCCCCGAAGCGGTTCCGGTTTATCGATGGCCCAATTACGGCTAATAACCCGATGGGGGTTCACCACGCCTGGGGCCGGACCTACAAAGATTTTTTCCAGCGTTATAAAAATATGCAGGGCTTTGCCCAGAGGTTCCAGAACGGTTTTGACTGCCAAGGTCTTTGGCTCGAGGTTGAAGAGGAAAAGAGCCGGGGCTTTAATTCGAAGAAAGACATTGAAAATTTCGGCTTGGCTAACTTCAGCCATGCCTGCCGGGCCCGGGTCGAGAAATATTCCGCCATTCAAACTGAACAATCGCAGCGGCTGGGGATGTTTATGGATTGGGGAAATTCGTATTATACGATGTCCGAGACGAACAACCTTTATATCTGGCACTTTTTAAAAAAATGCAATGAAAAAGGCTGGTTGTATAAAGGCGTGAACTCGATGCCCTGGTGCGTCCGCTGCGGCACGGCGATTTCCGCTCACGAACTCTCCGACGAAGGTTATAAAATAGTGGAACACGAATCAGTTTACGTGAAGTTTCCGTTAGTTTCGGACGATTCCAAATCCACGGCAACAAGTCTTCTAATTTGGACAACGACGCCTTGGACGCTTCTCGCCAATGTGGCCGTGGCCGTGAATCCCGATTATTCCTACGTTAAAATCAGAACGGAAAGCCGGCCGGAAGAGTTATTAATCGTAGCCGAAAACCGTCTTTCCGTAATCCCGGACGGCTACCAGGTGCTTGAAAAAATCGCGGGGAAAGACCTGGTTGGGAAGACTTACCGTGGGCCTTTTGATGAACTAGGGGCGCAAAAAGAAGTGCAGCACCGGGTAATTGACTGGCCGGAAGTTTCGGAAACGGAGGGAACGGGACTGGTGCACATCGCTCCCGGCGCCGGCGAGGAGGACTTTATATTAGGGAAAAAATTTAAACTCCCGGTTTTGGCGCCGCTTGATGAGTTTGGGATTTACTTGCCCGGTTACGGCGAATTTACCGGTAAGGATGCCCGCCGGATTAATGCCGAAGTGTTTGCTTCTCTGGAAGCGAAAAAATTCCTTTTTAAAACCGAAAAAATAAAACACAGTTATCCGCATTGCTGGCGGTGTAAGGAGCCGTTGGTTTTCCGGGTGACGGAGGAGTGGTTTATTAAGGTTGACCCGATTCGTCCTCTGCTAAAGCAGCTAACTGAAAAGATTGACTGGCGGCCGGATTACGTCGGGAAAAGGATGCAGGATTGGTTGTTGAATATGAACGACTGGCCGATCTCCCGCCGGCGATATTGGGGGCTGGCGCTGCCGTTTTATGAATGTCCGAATAATCACTTAACTGTCGTCGGTTCGAAAGAAGAACTAAGACAGTTGGCGGTGGAGCCGGAAAAGGTTGACCACTTGCCGGAACTGCACCGGCCGTGGATTGATGAGATAAAAATTAAATGTCCGCAGTGCGGGACGACAGTGGCCCGGGTGAGTTACGTCGGTGACTGCTGGCTGGACGCGGGGATCGTTTCCTTTTCGACTTTAAAGTACCTCGAGGATAAAAGTTATTGGGAGAAATGGTTTCCGGCGGAAATGGTGACGGAATACGTGGCCCAGGTGAAACTTTGGTTTTACTCCCTACTTTTTATGGCCGCGACTCTTGAAGAAAGAGCGCCTTTTGAGAAAGTTTTTACCGACGGGTATGTGGTGGATGAAAAAGGGGAAGTGATGCATAAATCGAAAGGGAATGCGATCTGGTTTGACGAGGCGGTGGAGAAGATGGGGGCGGATATTATGCGCTGGGTTTATATGCGCGCCGATAATGCTAAGGATATAAGGTTCGGTTACGGCATTGGTGACGAGGCCCGCCGGCGTTTTTTCCTGATTTTATGGAATAGCCTGAAGTTCGTGCTGGATAACCGGGAGGTTGACGGAGTGCCGGTAGGGAAGTTATCGCAGGGGGTTGGAAAATCACTGCCGGTCCTCGACCGCTGGATTCTATCCCGCCTCAACAGCACGCTAAAGCTGGTGACAGAGGCGAATGATGATTATCACCCCCAGCCCGGGGCGTTGGCGATTGAAGGTCTGGTAAATGACTTATCCACCTGGTATATAAGGCGCAGCCGCAACCGGGTCGGACCGGCGGCGGAAAATCAGGAGGATAAAGAGTCTTTTTACCAAACCGCTAATTCCGTTTTTTCGGTTCTGGTCAGGATGCTCTCTCCGTATACGCCTTTCTGGGTCGAGCGGATTTATAAATACTTGGGCGGGGAAAAGCTCTCGGTTCATCTTGAAGACTGGCCGGTTGTAGAGGAACTACGGATTGATGCTGAGCTTGAAAAGGAAATGGCGTTAGTCCGGCAGATTTGCGAGGCGGGTCACGCGGCGCGGAAAGCCGCTAAAATTAAAGTCCGACAGCCACTTGCTTCGCTCGATGTCAAAGTTTCCACCAAAGGTGGATCCGCCTTGGGCGGACAAAATTCAAGATTAATAATTTCTGAAGATATAAAAAAACTTGTACTGGCGGAGCTTAACGTGAAACAGCTGAAGTTTACCGAAGAGGCGGGTCTGAAAGAGATGACGGTGGAATATGATTTGAATATCACTCCTGAACTGAAAGCTGAGGGCGAGGCGCGGGAGCTGATCCGTTCTATTCAGGAGCTGCGGAAAGAAAAAGGCTGCCGGCTGACGGACAAGATTGTGGTTTCGGCGTCGGCCTGGCCGGAGGCTTTTGAAGCCCTAATTAAGCGGGAAACTTTAACGGCAGAACTAAAACAGTCCTCCGATCCTCTTTCCATCACAGTTTTATAAGCACACACATTTATATAGAGGAAACACTCTCGATTAGACTTACGCTTCGAGCCGAGGGCGAGAAGTTCTCGGCCTGACGGCCTCGAACGGTAACTTTTGGTCCAATCCAAGCGTGTTATGTGAGTAAGCGTGTTTGTCTTATTAATATCAATACCAAAAACACCTTGCTATCGCGTGCGTATTTTGTATTGAACAAAAAAAGAAACGCGCACCTTTTTCGGGGTACGCGTTTGTAGAGATACTGATTCCCTGTTCACCATGTTACGTGGAAAACGGATTGGTGATGTTGAACCAGCCGTCAAAGGGATCATCAAAATCCGCAATGAGTACCGCCAAGCCACCAAATAGTACATTCCATCCGATTAAAACCACCACTGTGGTAATCGGGGTGAATTGCACCATCGCCACCAGTAGTGACGAAAAAAAATTGGTGGAAAATAAAGCTATCCACAGTGCGGTCGGAAGGCGCGTCGTCGCGATTGCGACCAGTTTTCGCCACCGGTCGACTAGCTCAAGACGCAACTCCGTCGGAGCATACCGGAAAGCTTCTTCAAAGCCCAATTCGGCTTCTCTCCGCCGGCCATAGAAAGCCTCGCCGAGGTTCGAAAGGCTCCTGCGCAGAGAGTTATCGTTTTTGACCCAACCCCCCTTGTCCGGAAGAATCATCGTTATAGCGTAGAACTCTTCCAGCTTTTCTCTCGTCCCCGCATGTTGGGAAAGGACGAGAAAAAGTAGGAGGCCGATGACAATGCCGATGGGCGTAGCGACGATCGAAAAGAATCCGACCAGCGCTCCGGTATCGGAGCTAATGTCTACCATCGCCCGTAAAACTAATCCGGCCGCAGTTCCTCCTACCGTGGAAGCTACCGCCAGGACCTTAAGAGGAATGTCTCTCATTATTGTGCCTCCTTAGGACGGGGTGAAAATAAGCAAGCAGAGAGTGACTGTACCGACGATGAGCAGCAGCCACTGCGCCCAGCGTCGACCTTTAATTCGGCTACGTTCCGACAGCCAAAAAGTTCCGGCTGTTATCAACCCGCAAGCAAGCCGGAAAGTCCAGTCACCCTTAAGTCCGATTGCCTGGATTACCCGTGCCGCAAAAACAGGGAACACAAACCCGGCGGCGACGAAAGCGATAACAAAAATAACAGGTGCCACGAGTTCCCCAGCAACGCTCCACATCGATTTGCCCATAATGCCTCCTTTAGTTGTTTGGTGCCTCTAATATTAAAACTGTATACATTATAGGACACTAGGTTCCTTTTGTCAAATGGCGGCTTCCTGTAGAATATATAGAGACATATGTTTAGTTTTTTAAAACGTTTCGATTGGGGATTATTTTTGGCCGGGGTGCTGTTGTCGGCTTTTGGTCTATTAGTGATATATTCCCTGTCTCCGGCTACGGCCAAGGAGCAGCTGATCTTTTTCGGAATCGGAATTGTTCTTTACTTTTTCGCCGCCCTGCTCGATTACCACTACTTCACCAGTTTTTCCTTAATCCTCTATATTCTGATTTTGATCCTTGTCTCGGCCACTCATTTTTTAGGGGTTACCGTCTTCGGATCCTCCCGATGGCTTTCTGTAAGTGGAATAAATCTTCAGCCCTCAGAGTTATCAAAGTTAGCGGTGATCTTAGCCCTGGCCTCATTTCTTTCCTCAGCCCGTTACCAAGCAAACTCCCTCGTTGCTTACCTTTCCTCCGCGCTAATAGTCCTTTTACCGGCGGCCGTCGTCTTTTTTCAGCCCGATTTAGGGACGGCCCTAGTTATTCTGGCGATTTGGGTTGGGATGGTCTTTACCGCCGGCGTCAATTTTAAGTTTATTATGACTTCTCTCGGGTCGTTAGTTATCCTCGCCATTCCTTTTTGGCTGGTCCTAAAAGACTATCAACGCAGCCGTTTTTTAACTTTTTTCAGTCCGACTTCCGATCCACTGGGAGCGGGCTATAATGTGATTCAATCGATTATTGCTGTCGGGTCGGGGGGAATCTTCGGTCGAGGTTTCGGGCGTGGGACGCAGTCGCACCTTAAATTCCTGCCCGCTAGGCACACCGATTTTATTTTCGCCAGCCTGTCGGAAGAGTGGGGTTTAATTGGCGGCTTGATTCTTCTTATCCTGTTTTTATTTTTAGCCTACCGGATAATTAAGATTTTAGGCCAGGCGCCGGATAATTTAGGCCTGCTGATCGCCGCTGGGGTTCTCACGATGCTTTTTTTCCAAACGACAGTGAATATCGGGATGAACTTAGGCTTAATGCCGATTACCGGTATTCCTCTGCCACTTATCTCGTCGGGGGGCAGTTCCTTGGTTATGACCCTTTTTTGCCTGGGCTTAGTGCAGTCTATTGCTCTCCGAAGAAAGATATAGTACTATAGCAAGAGCCTATGGTTAAAAAAGCCGTAAAAACAACTAAAACAGTTAAAAAAGAGGTAAGAAAGGCCGTGGTCAAACTGGTTAAAAAGGCGCCGGCAAAGTCCGCCTGGGCAGTGGTTCCTCTTTCCGGGACGCAATTACGGGTTCACGAGGGCGATGTTTTCACCATCGACCGGGTCGGCCCGGAAGTTGGAAAGAGCTTTGAAGTAACTAAGGTTTACCTGGTCAACAACGGCACAGAGTTGAAAATCGGCCAGCCGGAAGTTGCGGGAGCGAAAGTCGTCTTTGAGGTTCTTGGAGACGAGCGGGGTGAAAAAATTGACGTTTTTAAATTTAAAGCCAAGGCTCGATACCGTAAACGCCACGGCCACCGTTCCGCTCTATCAAAAGTTAAAGTGATTAGTATTAGTGGCTGATTATTTTTAAACTATGGCCCACAAAAAAGCCGGCGGGAGTAAAGCCCGACAAAAAAGTAATAAAGAAGGAAAACGTTTAGGCGTAAAGCTTTTCGGCGGTCAGGTGATTAAGACCGGCCAGATAATTTTGCGCCAACACAGTGCGGTTTTTAAAGCCGGGGAGAATGTTGGGGTCGGCCGCGATTACACCATTTACGCTTTAAAAGACGGTGTTGTTAAGTTTACCCAAATCGCCGATAACCACAGCCGAGTCTCCGTAGTCTAATTTATCCTTAACATCCGATAAAAAAACACCCTAAAGGTCGGTGGAGGTTGACCTTCAGGGTGTAAATGTTTTTCTCAACGATCCTCTCTCGGGCAGTCATCGAACGCAGGGTTCGAGCATACCGTCATCCGCCTTCCCATCTTCATTGGTGCGTGGCAGAACGGACACTGTCCAAGTCCCGTATTAACTTTCGGCGTCTTAATTCGTTGGCTGCCGACCGGAACGTAAGGAACCCCAAGATTCCACATCCCCGGCTGTGCAACTGACTTCGGACACAGGTGGTTCGCGAAAGCAAAGTCGCAGCCAGGGCATTGCCACTCTGAGGGGCGGGCAGGAAAGCCTTCCCGTTGATATTTCTGGTAAGTCGCAATCGCCAATTTCAGGCTGACCAGCGTTTCTTTCCAGAGCCGTGAATCGAAGGGAATGGGTATCTTTTCGAGGCGCATCGGATTGAGGGTTAGTCGGTGGACCCACAACGAAACGTTCTCCGCTTTAATCCCAAGTCCGGAAAAAGCCTGCATTGCCCAGCTGGCATACAGCGCTAATTGGAGCTGACAGTCCTGATGGTCCAGCTCGGAGTGGATATCGATGCCGGTCACTTTGTGGTCGATGATCCGGACCGAATACTGGCCGTCGTGCTCAGTGAGAATAACGAGATCAACGGCTCCGTTTAATCCCCATTTTTCTCCCTCAGTCATCGTGAGGCCGGTACCGGAAAGCAGCCAGTTGAGGTCAATAACCGGGAGACGCATCTCCGCGTCCCACCAGACCAGCTTCGTACCGCTGCGGGCTAAGGCTTCTCCGTAGGCTTTGACAGACACCATCTGGTGATGATGCCAAAGGAAACGGATAACCTGCTCCAGGTAGTAACGCATCGTCGGAATTTCCCAATCGTTTTGGGTGCCTATTCTGTGCCGGAAAAACTTTTCATCCGTAAACTTTCCTAAGATGTTGCTCAACCCCCACCGCGTCCGAAAAAATCCGACTTCGCTTAGTGACTTTTGTTCGCACAGCTGACGGGCGAGGTGG
>ERZ1292633.74-Hain-H41-02um-R1-74-length-141355-cov-8_pt2 | contig 120888 bp, 124 predicted proteins | sample MGYA00564406_ERZ1292633 | MGnify/ENA primary metagenome ERZ1292633 (study PRJEB36523, sample SAMEA6512639) | groundwater metagenome | collected 2019-01-08 | study: AquaDiva: Metagenomics assemblies of 32 groundwater samples
CGCCCCTGACCGCGACTTCGCTCGCGCCTTTGGCCAGCTGATTGGCTTGCTTGGCGTTCTCCGCGTTCTGTTTAACGGTCGAGGTCAACTCTTCCATGCTGGAAGCGGTTTCCTCCAAGCTTGATGCCTGCTCCTCGGTGCGCTGCGACAAATCGGCATTGCCGGCCGCGATTTCCTTGGAGGCGGTGGTGATGGTGTCGGCGCTGACGCGCACATCCCCCACCAGCCGCACCAGGTTTTCATTCATGTCCTTCAGCGCCTGCATCAACAGGCCTGTTTCATCCTTGGCGGTAACCTGGATTTTGCTGGTCAAATCTCCGGCGGCAACCGCATTGGCAACGGCCACCGCTTCGTTGATGGGGCGCACGATGGCGCGGATGAGAATGAAGCCGATCCAGATGGACAAGGCTATACCGATGATGATTGCGGATATGGTGATGTTGCGGATGGTGGCGTAGCTGGTTTGCGCTTGTGCGTATTCCTGCTTGGCGACGTCGAGTTGCAGTTGTTTGAGCGCGTGGATGCCTTCGCCCACCGGTTTGTAGGTGGGGCGAATCACTTCAACCACGAGCCGGTTGGCTTCCTTGATATTGCCCTCGCGCAACGCGGCCACGGTCGGTTTCAGGCCTGTGCCGACGAATTTCTTGCGGTCTTCGGCGAATTGATCGGCCAGTTTTTTCTCTTCCGGGGTGAGAGTGGTCGCCATGTACGCATCCCAGGTTTTCCCGACCTCCTCGATATTCTTATCAACCGCGGCGGTGTTTTCCTTGATCACCTCGGGCGTCGGGGTGACCAGGGAAACCGCGATGCGCAGGCGGTTGTTCAAAAGCAAGGCCTCGATGGTCGCCACCTGGCCGAGCGCAACGGTGCGGTCTTCATAAACGCTGCGCAAGCCTTCGTTGGACTTGTTGATGCCAAACAGGCCCATACCGCCGATGAGCAGCAGCAACACAGACATGAACGCGATGACAAAAGTCAGGCGCGATTTGATGGTTAAGTTCTTTAACATGGTAATTCTCCCGAAAATAAATTAATGGCTTGGAATTTATGCCGCAACCTGGTCTACGTGATCCATCAGATCCACATCGCTGCTGGACATTAGCCGCTCGATATCCACCAGAATAATCATGCGGCCCTCGGTCGAGCCCAGGCCCAGGATATAGTCGGTGTCGCGCGCCTCGCCCAGTTCCGGCGCGGGCTTGACCTGCTCCGGGTTGAGCTGAATCACGTCGGAAACACCATCCACCACCACGCCGACCACCCGGCTGCCGATGCTGAGGATGATGACGACGGTGAATTGGTCATATTCGATTTTGCTCAAACGGAATTTCACCCGGAGATCGAAAATGGGCACGATCACGCCGCGCAGGTTAATCACCCCCTTGATGTGATCGGGCGTATTGGCGATCTTGGTCACATTCTCGTAGCCGCGGATTTCCTGCACTTTCAGGATATCCACGCCATACTCTTCATCACCCAAGGTGAAGGTTAAAAATTCTCCGCTGCCCACTTGGTGCAGGGGCTCGGTGCTGGTTTGCTGTGCGAGAGACATGCCACACTCCTTTCTGAATTAATCTGATCCGTCCCCAAGGTTCCAGGGGTAGACTGCCTCGGCGATGTTGCTAGTGCCGCTATAAAGTAAAGACTCGCACGCCGAGAGGATCATCATGATGCGGCGCCTGTGTATGCCTTGGTTTTCAGCGATCTGTTAAAGCCTTGCTGAAAATTAAAACCTACACCGGTGTCATCGATTTGGATTGCAAGCCGTTCCCTTGAACCGTTAACGGCATGCAATAACCTTACTTTAATTTGGTCATGTTTGAGTTGGGCTAGACGCTGTTTATCCCACGGTAATCACGCAAAAGCCCGCGCGCGTCGTGGAACCTGGCTTAAGCAACCCCATGACAAATCAATGCCTTGCATGACTCAAGCCAAATCGTGTCCAGCCCCAGCGCTTACTTTTCCGCCATTACCGGGTCATGGTGGCACGGCCCGAACTTTGCATTTCAAACTGCATGGCACCTGGATCAAGCACACTTTTATGTGTTGAGCCAGTTTAAATAGCCTGACTCACTAGGCTAGGCTATACACCGCAGTAACGTCATTGCCCTGTTCCGAATAGGTCAAAGAGAGGCAGAGTTGTTTCACCAGCATGATGCCGCGTCCGCTCAGTTGGTCGGCGGCGTCTTTGCGTTTTTCGAGCATGGCGGCACGGTCGAAGCCGGGGCCGCTGTCCCTGACGCGCAGGCGTAGGAGGTCGCTGCCCGTTAAATAAAAGCGTTCCAAATCTACTTCTATCGTGGCATCGGTGAGCTGTGAGAGCCGCGCTTCGCGCATGCTTATGAATTGTTCGAAGCCATCTGGGTCTTGTTTGAGCTTGGAGTCGAGATGGAGCAAACCGTGGTCGAGCGCGTTGTTAAATAGCTCGCCCAGAATCAGAAAGGCTTGATTGCGATGCTCTGGATTGATTTGCAGTTGGTCTAGCCAATTCATGATCAAGGGCAGGGCATCCAGATGCTTGATTTCTTCCGCACTGAGGGACAGCGAAAAGCGCCAACGCGAATGGCCGGTTGTGTTGTGTTGTGGTGAGGCGGGTATGGCTTCGGTCATTTGCAGCCATTCCAGCTCACCAGCGCAGCGCACCGCGAGCAGGGAGATGTCGTCGCGCTGTTGGGCGCCTTGGATGTGGCTCTGTAACGCATCCGCAAGCACTTTAAAGCGGCCCGTGCCATAAGGGCGGGACAGCAAGGACAGGAAGCGGGTCATGCTGAACGGAATGCCAGCACTGTCTTCCGCTTCAGGCAAGCCATCGGAACAAAGAATGATTTCACCCGGCTCGTCCCATAGATAGACCTGCGGGTTACTGTCAAATTCGGCGTCGGACAAAATGCCGAGCGCGGGGTGGACGGATTTCCAGATACGCTGCACCACCCCGCCGTCGGTGACGAAGACCACTTCCGGCGAGCCGCCATTCCATATCCGCACGGTGCGATTGGTGTAGTCGATCGAGATCAATACCGTGGCGACAAAGCGGTCGATTGGCAATAGATGTTTCACTTTGCGATTCAGTTCGCGCACGATGCTGGAGAGGGAGAATCCTTTTTCAGTCATGCTGTAGAACGTTTCGATCACCGGTAGCACGCTGATTGCGGCGGCCAGGCCATGGCCGGTGGCGTCCGCCAGCAATACATTCAACTCGTTCGCGGGTGTGCGCGCAGTGATCGCCACATCGCCGGTGAAATGCTGGGCGGGAGCGACCCAAGCGTTAACCAGCTCTTGCTCAGCCTTATCCTGGCGCACAATGTGGTTGAGCAGATGGCGCGCCAATTGCTGTTCATCTCGGTTTTGCTCGAGATTGGCCTGCAATTCGCGCGCGTAGTGCGAAACCTGATCTTGCATGTCTGCAATACGGCGCAGCGCGCGCACTTTATTGGTCAGGATGGCGAGATTGACGGGTTTGGCGAGGTAATCGTCGCCGCCAGCCTCCAAGCCTTTCGTGCGCTCGCCATCGTCCGTATTCGCGCTCAAGAAAATAATCGGCACCCAATGCGTCGGGTCGATGCGGCGGATGTCGGCTGTCGCTTCATATCCATCCATCACAGGCATCATTACATCCATGATGACCAGATCGGGATGCTCGCTACGGTAGGCGGCCACGGCTTCTTCGCCGTTTTTGGCCGTCACGATCTCATGGCCTTGGCCTTTGAGGTGCTGGCTGAATAGGAAAAGGTTCTCCGGCGTGTCGTCGGCTAACAGGATTTTCATCGTCAGGTTCTCAGCGACTCACGTGTACCGCGCGACGCTATGGGGGGGCGTTTCAGGAGATGGCGAATAGCCGACCGAAGTTGGCGACTTCCAACACCTGTCGCACTGCACTCTGGGCGCCAACCAACTTCATTTGGATGTTCTTCGTCGTGGCTTTTTCACGTAGCAGGAGCAGCATGCCGAGCGCTGAGCTATCGACGTAATCGACGCCCTTCAAATCGACATCCAACTCGCGCACGCCGCTGGCGCCGAGGATTTGTTCGTAATTCGCGCGGAAATCGCGGTGTATAGAAAAGTCGAAACGCCCATTGATGGTGAGCGAGGCCTTGCTTTCACTAATATGGTTGGAAACAGTCGATGCCATGTTGTCGTTCCTTGTTATGTCGTATCGAGACAAATGGCATATCGACCTATTTCCAGCTAAGTTTAGGGCCAAAGACCGCTTACTGTGGTATTGAAGCCGCTGTCCACATAGCTGATTTCGCCGGTCATACCCGAGGCGAGATCACTCAGCAAGAATGCGGCGACATTGCCGACTTCCTCGATCGTGACATTGCGCCGCAGGGGGGCGGATTTTGCTACAAAATCCAGCACTTTGCCGAAGTCGGCGATGCCCGAGGCGGCCAGGGTTTTGATTGGCCCGGCGGAGATACCGTTTACCCGGATACCCTTTGGACCAAGGCTTTGTGCCAGGTAATACACGCTGGATTCGAGGCTGGCTTTAGCTAGGCCCATGACGTTGTAGTTGGCCAAAGAACGAATCGCGCCCAGGTAGGAGAGGGTGAGTAGGGCGCCGTTGCGCCCTTCCATCATCGGCAGTCCGGCCTTGGCCAACGCGGTGAAACTGTAGGAGCTGATGTCGTGCGCGATGCGGAAATATTCGCGGTTGACGGCGCTGAGGTAGTCGCCGGACAAGGCTTGCTTCGGCACGAAGGCCACCGAATGCACAATGCCATCGAGACCATCCCAATGTTGTTTTAGATCTTTAAAAACCTGATCGATCTCTTCGTCGCTCGACACATCACAGTTAAACAACAGCTTCGAATCGAAGTCTTGGGCTAAACCCGCTACGCGTTCCTGCGTGCGTTCGCCTTGATAAGTGAAAGCGAGTTCGGCGCCTTCGCGTTTTGCGGCTTTGGCGATGCCATAGGCGATGGAGCGGTTGCTGAGAAGACCGGTGATGAGGATTTTTTTGCCTGCGAGAAAGCCCATGGCTAGTTCCTTATTGTGTGTGGCGAATCAGGCATTATAAATCAATGCGGGTAGGGCTTCGCGCACTAGGATTTGCGCTAAACTCTTGCCCCATGACTCGATTACGCGCATGGGCCGGGGTGTTACTGCTGTTGTTGCTGGCCAGCTGTGGCAAGGCGCCGTGGAACGATCCCTACCAGACAGCCGAGCGCGGACAAAACACGCTTTATAGCGTGTTCTCCGAGCGCCCCAAACACCTCGACCCTGCGCGTTCATATTCCTCCAACGAAGTAGTGTTCACCGGCCAGATCTACGAGCCGCCGCTGCAATATCACTATTTGAAGCGCCCCTACCAGTTGGAGCCATTGACCGTGCGCGAGCTGCCGCAAGCGCGCTATTTCGATGCCCAGGGCAAGCTCTTGGCGACGGATGCGCCAGCCTCGCAAGTCGCGGTGAGCGAGTATGAAATACATATCCTGCCGGGCATCCGCTATCAACCGCATCCGGCCTTTGCTCAAGATGCACAGGGGCGCTTGCTCTACCATTCGCTCAGCCCGGCGGAGTTGGAAAAAATCGAAACCCTGAGCGATTTTAAAATCAGCGGCACGCGCGAGCTGACGGCGGACGATTACGTGTACCAGATCAAGCGCCTGGCGCACCCCCGGCTAAATTCGCCGATCTTCGGACTGATGGCCGATTACATCATTGGTTTGAAAGAATACGGCGAAGTGTTGGCGCAAGCGGATAAGCAACTCAAACGCGACAATGGTGCGGCTTATCTCGATCTGAATCGCTACCCGTTGGCCGGGGCGGAGGTGGTCGATCGCTACACTTACCGGGTCAAGCTCAAAGGTAAATATCCCCAGTTCGTGTATTGGCTTGCCATGCCGTTTTTCGCGCCGGTGCCGTGGGAGGCAGAACGCTTCTATTCCCAAGCAGGGATGAAGGCGAAGAATCTGCTTCTGGATTGGTATCCGGTCGGCACCGGGCCGTATATGTTGAGCCTCAACGATCCAAACAAGCAGATGGTGATGGTGAAGAACCCGAATTATCGCGGTGATCGTTACCCGCATGAAGGCGACGTGGGTGACCGAGAGGCTGGATTGTTGGCCGATGCGGGCAAGACCATTCCGTTCATCGAGCGCGCGGTGTATAGCTTGGAGAAAGAAGACATTCCGTATTGGAATAAATTTCTGCAAGGCTATTACGATTCATCCGGCATCAACTCCGACACTTTCGATCAAGCGGTGAAATTCGGCGCGCAAGGCGAAGCCGCGCTCACGCCGGATTTGCAGGAGAAAAATATTCGCTTGGCGACGACGGTGCAAACCACCATCAGTTACATGGGTTTCAATATGCAAGACCCGCTGGTGGGCGGGCTGTCGGAGCGCGCACGCAAGCTGCGCCAGGCGATTTCCATTGCGGTGGATTATGAGGAGTTCATTTCCATTTTTCGCAACGGGCGCGGCATCGCGGCGCAAGGCCCGATCCCGCCCGGCATCTTCGGCTATGTCGAGGGCGAAGCGGGTGTGAATCGTTATATGTACGATTGGGCCAATGGCCGCGCACAGCGCAAATCGATCGACGAGGCGAAGCGCTTGCTGGCGCAGGCGGGCTACCCCAATGGCCGCGATGCGCAATCCGGCAAGCCGCTGTTGCTGCATTTCGATACTGCCGCCACCGGCCCGGATGCCAAAGCGCGCTTGGAGTGGCTGAGTAAGCAATTGAAAAAAATCGATCTGCAATTGCTGATCCGTGCCACCGACTACAACCGGTTCCAAGACAAGATGCTGAAGGGCGATGCACAGCTTTTTGAGTGGGGCTGGAACGCGGATTATCCCGACCCGGAAAACTTTCTGTTCCTGTTGCATGGCCCGAATAAAAAAGTCGGCCTCAATGGTGAGAATGCCGCGAATTACGACAACCCCGAATTCAACCGTCTATTCGAGCAAATGAAAAACATGGACAACGGTCCGGCGCGGCAACAAGTGATCGACGCCATGATCGAGATCGCGCGCCACGATGCACCGTGGGTGTGGGGCTTCATTCCCAAGGCGTATGGCCTGTATCACGGCTGGTATTTCAACGCCAAACCGAACTTGATGGCAAATAATGGTTTGAAATATCTACGCATCGATCCGGCCTTACGCGAGCGTCAACGCGCGGCGTGGAATAAGCCGCTGCTATGGCCCTTGTTTGCCTTGGGCGCGTTGTTGCTGCTGGCGCTGGTTCCGGCGGTGTTTGTGTGGCGGCGCAAGTTGCATGCACCGGCGCGAGGGGAGGGCGCACCTAAATGATCGGCTACCTGCTGCGCCGCCTGCTCTACTCCATCCCGATCCTGATTGGCGTCAACGTGCTGATCTTCACGTTATTTTTTGCCGTCAATTCGCCGGACAACATGGCGCGCATCCAATTGGGTATGAAGCATGTGACGCCGGAAGCCGTGCTGAAATGGAAGCGCGAGCACGGTTACGACAAGCCGCTGTTCTTTCACGGCGCGGCGCAGGGCGCGGCCAAGTTTACCGAAACCGTGTTCTTCAACAAATCGGTGCCGATGTTCGCTTTCCAATTTGGTGCTGCGGACGATGGACGGGACATCGGCCATGACATCAAAAACCGCATGTGGCCCAGCCTGGCGCTGGCGGTGCCGGTATTTCTGATTGGCATGCTGGTGGAAATTACATTCGCGCTGATCTTGGCGTTTTTCCGCGCCACTTATGTCGATTTTGCCGGCGTGGTGTTGTGCGTGGCGATGATGTCCATCTCCGGTTTGTTCTACATCATCGGCGGCCAATTTCTGGTGAGCAAATTGCTGCACTTGGTGCCGATCTCCGGTTACCAGGGCGGCTGGGATGCGTTCAAATTTCTGGTGCTGCCGGTGGCGATCGGCGTGATCGGCGGCATCGGCAGCGGCGTACGTTTGTATCGCACGATTTTCTTGGAGGAAATGGGCCGCGATTATGTGCGCACCGCGCGCGCCAAGGGCTTGGCCGAGCGCGTGGTGCTGTTCCGTCATGTGTTGCGCAATGCGCTGATCCCGATTCTCACCGGTGCGGTGGTGGTGATTCCCACCTTGTTCATGGGCAGCTTGATTTCGGAATCGTTCTTCGGCATTCCCGGCTTGGGCAGCTACACCATCGATGCGATTCGCAGCCAGGATTTCGCCATCGTGCATGCGATGGTGTTCCTGGGTTCGGTGCTCTACATTTTGGGGCTGCTGATGACCGATGTGGCCTACACCCTGGTCGATCCAAGGATAAGGCTAGCGTGATGACGCACATCAAATTCGCCTTCCTCTGGACCGATATCCTGATCTACTGCTTGCTGCTGGTGGTGGGGCTCTATGTCTGGCGCGCGCGCAGCAAGGCACATTTAGCCGCCCCCTGGCGCAAGGTGGCGCGGCGCCCCGCGGCAATGGCCTCTGCCGTGGTTTTGTGCGCGTTTCTAGCGATGGGCTTACTCGACTCGGTGCATTTTCGCGAAGCCTTGCCTAATCAAAAGCCGGGTGCAGCGACGGAATATTCGCTTGAAGTGATCAGCGCGCTTGATCGCGTATTAAAACCGCTGCGCACGCAAACCGAAAAAACCTATTCCGCGCCACTGGCCATCCAACTGTATGCGATGGAAAGCATGGAGCAGCCGGATGGGCGCACGCTGCGCGGCCATCCGCGCTTGAAGCATGGCGGCGCGCATTTGGGTCAGCACAGCGAGGGCCGCCACAGCGATGTGCTGTGGCTCGTCGCACAAGGCACGCTGATTGCCTTGCTGATCTGGTGTGTCCTGCTCATCGGAGTTGGGCGGCGCGTTACCTGGCGCGCCTTGCTGCATGGGGAGACCGAGCTGCCTTGGCGCACGATTTTGTTCACGCTCGGCGGCCTGTTGTGGCTCGCCTGCGTGCTGTGGCTGCTGGCGCCGAAGTATCACGTGTTCGGCACGGATAAAGTCGGACAAGACGTGCTTTATCTATCGCTCAAGAGCATTCGCACCGGTTTGGTGATCGGCACGCTCACAGTCTTGATCATGTTGCCATTCGCGCTGTGGCTGGGCGTGATGGCAGGTTATTTCAAAGGCTGGGTCGATGATGTGATCCAGTACGTGTACTCCACGCTCAACGCCATTCCCGATGTGCTGCTGATCGCTGCCGCGGTGCTGATGATGCAGGTGTATATGGACATCAATAAGGATGCCTTTGCCTCGCTTACCGAGCGCGCCGATTTTCGCTTGTTGTTTCTGTGTCTGATCCTCGGTATCACCAGTTGGACCAGTTTGTGCCGTCTATTGCGCGGCGAGACGCTGAAGCTGACCGAGGTGGATTATGTGCAAGCGGCCCAAGCCTTCGGCGTGAGCCACTGGCAGATCATGGCGCGGCATATCCTGCCCAATGTGATGCACATCGTGCTGATCACCGTCACCCTGCGATTCAGCAGCCTAGTGTTGGCCGAAGCGGTGCTGGCTTATGTCGGCGTCGGCGTCGATCCCACCATGCACAGCTGGGGCAATATGATCAACAGCGCACGCTTGGAGTTGGCGCGCGAACCCATCGTGTGGTGGCCCTTGGCCGCCGCCTTCGTCTTTATGTTCGCGCTGGTGCTGGCGGCCAATTTATTCGCCGATGCGGTGCGCGATGCCTTCGATCCGAGGTCGGAATGAGCGCCTTGCTTGAAGTGCAGGATTTGCGCGTCTGGTTTGAAAGCCGCCAGCGTCAAACCCGTGCCGTAGATGCGGTGAGCTTCAGCATCGAGCGCGGCGAGACCTTCGCGCTCTTGGGTGAATCCGGCTGCGGTAAATCGGTAACGGCGCTGTCCTTGATGCGCTTGCTGCCCCCGACCGCGCGCATTGTCAGTGGCAGCATTACACTCGACGGCCAAGATTTGCTCGCCCTGCCGGAAATCGCCATGCGCAGCTTGCGCGGTTCGCGCATCGCCATGATTTTCCAAGAGCCGATGACCAGCCTCAATCCGGTGTTGACGGTGGGCATGCAAATCGGCGAGCCGCTGGCGCAGCATCAAAAGATGAGTGGCAGCCAGTTAAAACGCCGCATCCTTGATCTGCTGGACGCGGTAGGCATTCCCGATCCCGCGCGCGTGATCGATGCTTACCCGCATCAACTTTCCGGCGGCATGAAGCAGCGGGTGATGATCGCCATCGCCCTGGCGTGCGAACCGGCCTTGCTCATCGCGGATGAGCCGACTACGGCGCTGGATGTGACGATTCAGGCGCAAGTACTGGAATTGTTGCGCGAGATGCAGCGTAAGAACGGCATGGCGCTGCTCTTCATCACCCATGATCTGGGGGTGGTGGCGGAAATGGCGCACCGTGTGGGTGTGATGTACGCCGGCGAGATTGTGGAAATGGCGGCGCGCGAAGCCTTTTTCAAAACCCCGCGCCATCCCTATTCGCAAAAACTATTCGATTCGGTGCCGCGCCTGGATAAGCGCGGCACAGCCCTGGCAATGATTCCCGGCAGCGTGCCGAAATTGGATAGTGAGTTTATTGGTTGTCGCTTTGCCGCGCGCTGCGAATTTGCCTGGGCGCGCTGTCGGGAGGAGACGCCGCGTTGGACGGTGTTGGAACAGGGCGTGGGTGCGCGTTGCCATTTGTTGGAGCAGGAAGCAGGCGTCGGGCGCCATGCGTCGGGCGTCGAAGTTCAGGCCTCAGGCGTCGGGCATCAGGCGTCGGGTGGTGAGTTGTTGCGGGTTCGGGATTTGAAAGTGCATTTTCCGATTCGCAAAGGTTTCTTGCAGCGGGTGGTGGGAGCGGTGAAAGCAGTGGATGGCGTGTCGCTGGCGATTCCCGCTGGGCGCACGCTGGCGCTGGTGGGCGAATCTGGTTGCGGCAAGACCACGGTGGGCAAGGGCATTCTGCAACTCGTGCCGGTGAGCGGTGGTAGCGTGCAATTTGAGGGGCAAGAACTCACTCGCTTTAACCGCGCTCAACTGAGATCGAAGCGCGGTGCGTTTCAAATTATTTTCCAAGATCCCTTTTCCTCGCTCGATCCGCGCATGGTGATCGCGGAGATATTGGAAGAGGGGATGCGTGCATTGAATGTAGGCGCCAATGCGCTGGAACGTGCGCAGCGCATTGATCGGTTGTTGGAGGAAGTGGGACTCGCCGCCGACACCAAATATCGCTACCCGCATGAGTTTTCCGGCGGGCAGCGCCAGCGCATCGCCATCGCCCGTGCCTTGGCGGTGAATCCTAAGCTGATCGTGTGCGATGAGCCGACCAGTGCGCTCGATGTGTCGGTGCAGGCGCAGATTCTTAATTTGCTGCGCGGCCTGCAACAAACGCATCAGCTCTCTTACCTCTTCATCACGCACAACATCTCGGTGGTGGAATATCTCGCGCACGACGTAGCGGTGATGTATCTCGGCCGCATCGTCGAGCACGGCCCGGTGGAAACGGTATTGGGTGCACCGAAGCATCCCTACACCCAAGCGCTATTGTCGGCGGTACCGATGATCGAAAAAACCACTGGGCGCGAGGTGATTCACCTGCAAGGTGAGCTGCCATCACCCGCCAATCCGCCCAGCGGCTGCCATTTTCATCCGCGCTGCCCTCACGCCATGCCGGTGTGTAGTGAGCGTTATCCCGATGAAACATTGTTTGGCGAGCAGGTGGTGCGCTGCTACTTATATGGGAAGTAGGGGCGAGGCATGCCTCTCCCGCAAAGGGTGTTAGCCGTTCGTGGCCAAAACGATGGTGACTTTGTCGCCTGGTTGAATGCGCTTTTTAGAAGAGAGTTTGTTCCAGCGCAGCAGGTCGTCGAGTTCGACGGCAAAGCGTTGGGCGATGGAATACAAGGTGTCGCCGCGGCGCACGGTGTATTGCTTGTTCGCTGGCGCCTTCTTGGCGGAGACGCGCTGTGAAGCTTTGGTGGCCACTTTTGAGCTGACCACGGTATCACTCAACGCGGCCTTTTCGACCTGACCCACATTCAACTTCTGATTGCGCGCGAGGCGGTTGGATTTCAGATTGTTCCAAGCTTTGATCTGCTCGGCTTTCACGCCATGACGCTTGGCGATGGATAGCAGGGTGTCGCCTTTGCGCACCGAATAGACGCGGCCATTAGCCAGCGTTAGCGATTCGGTTTTGATATCGGTGAAGGTGGCGGTTTCCAGTTTGGCGCTGCTGGTACCCGGTACCAGCAGCACTTGATTGCTCGCCAAACGCCCGCGTTTAAGATTGATCCCATTCGCATCTTTCAGTCGCGCGCTGGAAATACCGTGGCGGCTGGCGATGGCATCCAACTTTTCGCCGCGCTTGGCGTGATAGGGTTGCCACGACACCAGCGGCTTGCCGTAGTTTTCCAGATTAGACGCAAAGACTTCAGCCTTATCCACCGGCAGCAGCAAGGTGACGGGTTGCTTCGCCTGAATCACCGGTCGATTGTAATGCGGGTTGAGCGAAGTGAATTCATCCAGCGTGGTATCAGACAGCTTGGCCGCGAGCGCCACATCGATATGCTGAGTGAGGGTGATTTGCGCGAAATAGGGTTGGTTGGGCACGACGCCCAGGTCGATGCCGAAATTGCTCGGCGCGGCGATCAGATTTTTGATCGCCATCAGGCGCGGTACATATTGCCGTGTTTCGTTCGGCATGCGCAGGCTGAGATAATCGGTCGGCTCGCCACGCGCCTTGTTCTTGGCGATGGCGCGCGATACTGAGCCTTCGCCCCAATTGTAGGCGGCCAGCGCCAGTTCCCAACTGCCGAACATATTGTGCAGCTTTTGCAGGTAATCGAGCGCGGCATCGGTGGCGGCGATCACGTCGCGCCGGCTATCCACCCACCAATTTTGACTTAAGCCGAAATGACGGCCGGTGGACGGGATGAATTGCCAAATACCGGCCGCGTGGCTGCGCGAATAGGCCTTGGGGTTGAATGCGCTTTCGATCATCGGCAGCAGCGCGATCTCGGTCGGCATGCCGCGTTTTTCGACTTCTTCCACGATATAGAACATATAGCGCTTGCTGCGATCCAGCATGCGTTCCACATAGTCGGGCCGCTTGGCGTACCAATTTTCGTTTTCCTGCACCAAGGCCGAATCAAGCTCCGAGAGCGCGAAGCCGACGCGGATGCGCGCCCACAAGTCGCGCTGCGGGTCGCCCAGGCTTTCTGCCGCTTTTAATAGCGGAGTGGCGGTGGTAGGCGCCGGCTCGATGCTGATGATGGAGAGTTGATCCAACGCGGGGGTGGTGCTGGGCGCTGCAAGCGGCGGGTTGAGCGAAGCGGCGGGAATGGTTTCGGTGCGGACTTCTTCGGGGGCTTTGACAGAGTACGTAACAGCGGAGGCGGGAATCAGTACCGCGTCGCCAGCTAGGGCTGCGCCGCTGAAAATACCGGCGATCAAGATGGAGATCGTCAGTTGGGGGCGTGTTATCCGCATCTATTTTCACTTTGTTTCAAGTTGAAGTCGAGGCGATGGTAACGGCGTAAGGCCTTAATCGTCAAGGATATATTTCTTGTAACCTCAGTCCTGATCGTCCTTCCAGGCACGGACTGTGCCGAACACTTGTGCCGGGTCGGAAAGGGCGTGGCCGACATAGCGCTCGGCGGCTTGAATCACCGTCGGCTCCAGGCTGCGCATAAACGGGTTGGTGCGCTTTTCCAAGCCCATCGTGGAGGGCACGGTAGGTAGATTTTTTGCGCGGCTGGCGCGGTCCTGTGTTTCGCGCTGAGTCAGGTCGGCATTGTCCGGTTCGACTTTTTTAGCGAAGCGGAGGTTGTCTAGCGTGTATTCGTGCGCGCAGTACATGAGCGTGGCATCGGGCAAGCGAGCGAGCTTTGCGATCGACGTGTACATCATGGCGGGCGTACCTTCAAACAGCCGGCCACAGCCGCATGCGAACAGCGTATCCCCACAAAATAAGCGTTCTGCGCCATAATACGCGACGTGTCCTGCCGTGTGACCGGGCACGTCGATGACGCTGAATTCCAAGCCCAATTCCGGTATTTTTACCGTGTCGCCTTCGGTGACGGGGTGGGTGCGGCCAGGGATGGTTTCATGCGCGGGGCCATAGACCGGCACCTTAAAATGTTGCAGCAGCTTTCGAATGCCGCCCACATGGTCTGCGTGATGGTGGGTGCAAAGAATGGCGCATAGCTCAAGCCCATGCTGCGCCAAATAATCCAGCACGGGTTTAGCGTCGCCGGGGTCAACGACAAGCGCCTTCCCGCCGCGAACCAGCAGCCACAGGTAATTGTCTTCGAAAGCGGGGATAGGGACGACTTGAACGTTTGCCATAATGTGTATGGTTGAAGGAGATGGGAAACTTGTCAAATCGTATTGAGCGTCGGCGGGATGCACGGCAGTGGTTCGAGACCACGCTGGGCGGCTATGTGCTGGCGCGGGAGCAGGCCTATTTCGATGAAACCGTGAGCGATATCTTCGGTTTCAATGCGCTGCAACTCGGTTTGCCGCAATACGATTTATTGCGCGCGAGCCGCATCCCGCAGCGCTTGAACCTCGATGTGCACTCCCCGGCGCGGCTCATTACCGATTTTAATCATTTACCTATCGCAAGTCAGAGCGTCGATCTCGCGCTGATGCCGCATGTGTTGGAATTTTCCGCGACCCCACATCAGATTTTGCGCGAGGTAGAGCGGGTGCTGATGCCCGAGGGGCACGTGATCATCACCGGCTTCAACCCCTTGAGCTGGTGGGGGGTGGGCCATCTCATCAAGCGCCGCTGCGGGGATTATCCCTGGCGCGGCCATTTTATCGGCTTGCCGCGCGTCAAGGATTGGCTCGCGCTGCTGGGGCTCGAGGTCGTAGCCGGGCGCTTATCGTGTTACGTGCCGCCGCTGCAAAGCGCGCAATGGCTGGAGCGGCTTCAATTCATGGAAGCAGCCGGCGATCGTTGGTGGCCGCTCGGCGGCGGCGTGTATTTTCTGCTCGCCAAAAAGCGCGTGCATAGCATGCGGCTGATAATGCCCAGTTGGAAAGAGCGCTTAGCGGCGCAGGGCCGTATTGCCCCGGCCGCGCAAAAGGAACTGACGCAGCGCAATTCACAAAAGGAATCCGAGCTTGTCTGAAGTAATCGTGGAAATCTTTACCGATGGCGCCTGCAAAGGCAACCCTGGTCCCGGCGGATGGGGCGCACTGCTGCGCTACGACAAAACGGAAAAAGAGTTGTGCGGCGGCGAGCGTTTAACCACCAACAACCGCATGGAACTGTTGGCGGTGATCCGCGCGCTGGAATCGCTCAAGCGGCGCTGCGTGGTGAAACTGCATACCGACTCGCAATATGTGCAAAAGGGCATCAGCGAGTGGATCATCAACTGGAAAAAACGCGGTTGGAAAACCGCCGACAAAAAACCGGTTAAAAACGAAGACCTGTGGCGCGAGCTGGATCAACTTGCCACGCAACACGACATCGATTGGATCTGGGTCAAAGGCCATGCCGGCCACGACGGCAACGAACGCGCGGATGCCTTGGCCAACAAGGGCTGCGAGGGGCAGGGAATTTAAATCTTTACCACGGGGGGCACGGGGTTCACGGGGAAGGCCAGACAGATTGTTTTCCCCGTGTCCTCCGTGTCCCCCGTGGTTAAAACGTTTTCACCAATAATGGAACCACCATGCGTCAAATTTTTCTCGACACCGAAACCACCGGCTTGAGCCCCGCGCTCGGCCATCGCATTATCGAAGTCGCCGCGGTGGAGATGTTAAACCGGCGGCTGACTGGCAATCACTTTCACTGTTACTTGAATCCGGAGCGCGAGATCGATGCCGGCGCGCAGCAGGTGCACGGCATCAGCATCGAGTTTTTGCAGGACAAGCCCAAATTCGCCGATGTGGCGCAGGAATTCCTGGATTTTGTTCAGGGCGGCGAATTAATTATTCATAACGCGCCGTTTGATGTGGGGTTTCTCAACCATGAGTTGTCCCTGATCAGCCAAGCGGCCATCGGCACGGTGTGCGCCAGTGTGATCGACACACTCAAGCTGGCCAAGGAGCTGCACCCAGGGCAGAAGAATAATCTGGATGCTTTGTGCAAACGTTACTTCGTCGATAACTCGAACCGTACCATGCACGGCGCGCTGCTCGATGCGGAATTGTTGGCTGATGTTTATATCGCCATGACGCGCGGCCAGGACAGCTTGTTGATCGATATGAACGAGCCGGTAGAAATGCATATGGATGCGTCAGGCGCAGCACTGCCCAAGGTATCCCTGCGAGTAGTGCGAGCGAGCGAGGAAGAACTGGCAGCACATGCCGCTTTGCTCGCCGATATCGACAAAGAGAGCAAGGGCGCGTGTATTTGGAATGAAACGAATTAACCCTTCCTAGGGCGTCATTCGAAAAAATAAGCAGTAAGGGCGGAGCAATGAATAGAGAAAAACAGCGATACACGCTGCGCGTGTGCGTGTGTGCGGGATGGCTAGTCTTGAGTGCGCGTGTGATGGGAGCCGAGCCTGTGCAAGTGGCCTTGTCCGAGCAGGATTTTTTCGGCGAGGTACCGGTTGTGTTGTCGGTCTCGCGCTTAATGCAGCCCGTTTCGGAGGCGCCCGCTGCGGTGACCGTGATCGACCGGGACATGATTCGCACCTCGGGCTTTCGCGACTTAGCCGATGTATTTCGTCTGGTGCCGGGGTTTTACGTCGGTCACTTCACCGGCAACGAGCAAGTGGTCAGTAATGGCCTGAACAACCGATACTTTGGTCGCGTGCAAGTGCTGCTCGACGGCGCATCCGTGTACACGCCAATGTTTGGCCAAGTGCCCTGGTCTGCGTTACCGCTCGCATTGGAAGATATCGAACGCATTGAAGTGACTCGCGGGCCGAACGCTGCATCGCACGGCGCGAATTCCTTTCTCGGCATCATCAATATTATTACGCGCGATCCGGTCCAAGATCGGGGCTCGCTGCTTGCGGTGCGTGGCGGCGCACCGGCGTTGGCCGATGCCGTGGCCCGCCATGGCGGCAAGGCGGGCGGCTGGGACTATCGGCTAACCGTCGGTCACAAGCAGGACCACGGGTTCGAGTTGCGCAATGATCATCAACGTACGGACTTCATCTCCGGGCGCGGCGATTATCGCATTGACGAGCAAAACACCCTGCAAGTCCAGGCCGGGTACACCGGCGCTCTTTTTGGGAAAGGATATTTTGATAGCAAGCTTGATGTGCCGCACGATCAGCAAGTGCAAAGCAGTTATCAGCAATTGCGCTGGCGCCGGGTGGTTGGGCCGGACGATGAGATGTCCTTGCAGTTCTACCACACCTCTAATAGCGGGCATGAAGCGGTTACCACCACCCCTTATGTGGAGAGTGGGGTTCCGATCCTGGCGACCTTTCTACGGAATGATCTTGATTCCGAACGCTTCGATATCGAGTTTCAGCGCAATCAGCGCTTGAGTCCGGCGCTGCGCGTGGTGTGGGGCGGGAGCAGCCGACTGGATCGTGTGCGTGCGCCGCTTTATCTGAATACGACGGCAACCAAAACCTCGAAGCTGCAACGCGTGTTTCTGAATGGCGAATGGCGACCGGCTGCGAATTGGGTGGTGAATGGCGGGGCGATGTGGGAAGACAACGACATCACCGGCACCGATCTTTCGCCGCGCCTCGCGCTCAGCTATCACTTCGCGCCCGGCCATACCGTGCGCGGCGGCGTATCGCGTGCGCTGCGCACGCCTACCGTGCTGGAGGATTCCGGCGACTACAATCTGACGTTAAATATTGGCGTACCACCTGGGAGCGCGACGATCCCCTATTTTAAAGGCGGCCAGGGTTTACGACCGGAAAGCATTGTGAGTCGCGAGTTGTCCTACCTGTTTGAATCAGCCGCGCACGGTTTTTCTGCCGATACGCGGCTTTTCGTAGATCGGATTCAAAACACGATCGCGCCGGTTAGCACGGCAGGCGTGCCCTATACCTTCTTTCTCTTCCGCAATGCGGCGGATGTCACCATGAAGGGTGTACAAACCCAAGCGCGCTGGCGTGCGGGGGCGACACAGATCGCGCTCTCGCACGCTTACACCAAGACCGTGATTGAATCCGCCTACAACACGAATGTGGCGGAAGATTTACGAAAATCCAACCCCAGCCATATTGGGAGCGCCTTGCTGTCGCACCGTTTTGGATCCGGCATCGAAGCCAGCGTAGGATATTACCAAGTGAGTGAAATGCACCCCATCGGCGATGGGCAATTTCTGAAACATTATCGCCGTTGGGATGCGCGCCTGGCCTATGATTTTCGTGTGGGTGGGCAGCGTGGGCAGCTTGCCTTGGTCATGCAAAACTTATTCGCGCCCTATTCTGAGTTTCGTCGAGAAAACGAATTCAAGTCACGGACGTTCGGCACTTTGAGCTTGGAGTTTTAAGCTGCGCTACACGTATCCATGGATGAGGCAGCGTCTGCATAAAGCCATGCAGGCAATGCTGGCGATCGTACTGTTTTGCGGGATGGGCTTCGCTCACGGCCAGACGCAAATACTGCTGGTGCTGAGTGACGGCAGTGGGGCATGTAGCGAAGTGGCGGTGGCCATGCAGAGCTATTTTGCTACACAGAATAGCGCGTTCGACATTCGAACCATTAATGCGTCAGCGTTTTCTGCCGCACGTATAAATTTCACAGAAACCGACATCATCGTGGCGATAGGCACGCATGCGATGGAGCAAGTCTCAGTGGATGCGCGCGTGCCCGTGCTCAATATTCTTGTGCCACGGCAAAGTTACGAGTCCACCCGTTTACGCGCCAAGCATGATTCTCGACAATACTCCGCGATTTATTTGGATCAACCGCTCACGCGCCAACTCCAGTTGATCAAGGCTGCCCTGCCAAACCGGGATGCAGTGGGCGTGCTGCTGGGGCCATCTTCGCAAGATCGTCTGAAACCCTTGCAACAGGCTGCACGCGAGCAAAAGGTAGCTGTGTCAGCAGAGCAAGTGACAACCGAAGAAGACATCATCCCGGCGCTCAAGCGCTTGTTCACCAGCGCTGATGTCTTGCTGGCGCTACCTGACCCGCTGGTATTCAACAAAAATACCGCACAAAGTTTGCTGCTCACCTCGTACCGCGCGCAGATTCCGCTGATAGCGTATTCAAAATCCTATGTCAGCGCAGGTGCGCTGGCGGCGGTGTATTCCACACCGGCGCAGATCGGACAGCAAGCGGCGGAGCTATTAGTGCGCTTGATGCAAGCCAAGACGCTGACGCTGCCATCTCCGCAATATCCTAAATATTTTTCAGTCAGCGTGAACTATCAAGTGGCGCGCTCGCTCGGCTTGACCATCGAGAGCGAAGCGGCGTTGTTGGAGCAAATCAAAGCGGGAATGGAGCGCGAATAACATGAAAAACTGGGGCATTAGAGGCAAAGTTTTGTTTCTCGCACTCGCACCCGCGGCCTTGATCGCGGCGGTATTGGCGCTGCATTTCGTCAATAGCCGCATCGCCGATCTGGAGCAATCGCTGCGCGAACGCGGTTTGGCGATTGCGCGCCAACTCGCGCCGGCCAGTGAATACGGTGTGTTCGCCGGCAATCGCGACATCCTGCAACGTCTGACCGATGCCGCGTTGAAGGAGTCCGACATTAATTGGGTAGTGATCACCGATCTCAATGGAGAGATTTTGGCCACCAGCGGCAAGCCCAGCCGTCTGCCGCGTGTGTCCGACACCCATGCCGGATTAGATTACGCCGTGGCCGAAACCCAATCTGCGTTGACCTTCAGCGCGCCGGTGCGATTGAGTCAAATCGAACTAGAAGATGTAGCCGGTAGCCTGCTCGGCGCAATCGCCAACGCTAGCGCTAGCGAAGCGCCACGGGTACGCAGCGTCGGCCGTGTGTACGTGGAAATGAGCCGCGCCGGCACCGTACAGCGCAAAAACGAGCTCATCCGCAATGGTCTCGTGATTATGCTGCTCGGCTTGGCGGGGAGTGGGCTATTCGCGTTTCGCATGAGCCGAGAAGTGACGCGCCCGATACAGCGCCTCTCCGTCGCGGTGCGGGAGATCGGCGCGGGCAATCTCGATGTGCGGGTGGCGGAAGACTCCGCGGGCGAGTTGCAAGTATTGGAGCAGGGCATCAACAACATGGCCACGACCCTGAAGCTGTCACGCGATAATTTACAGGAGAAAATTGCCGAGGCGACCTCGCGCCTCTCCTATCAAGCCGCGCATGACACGCTGACCGGCTTGCCCAACCGGCGCGAATTCGAGGTGCGCGTAGAGCGCGCGTTGACTGGCGCGCGCGAACAGCATCAGACGCACACCTTGTGTTATCTCGATCTCGACCAATTCAAAGTAGTGAACGATACCAGCGGGCATGTGGCGGGCGATGAGTTGCTGCGCCAGCTCGCGGTACTGCTGCAAGCCAAGCTGCGCGACCGCGATACGCTGGCGCGCTTGGGCGGCGATGAATTCGGCGTGCTGCTGGAAAATTGCAGCCTGGAGCAGGCACAACCCATCGCCGAAGTGCTGCGGCAGATGGTGAAAGAGTTCCGCTTTGTGTGGCACGACAAGCCATTTGTGATTGGCGTCAGTATCGGGTTGGTGGCGATTACCGACGAGAGCGAGAGCTTATCCGCGCTGTTTAGCTCCGCCGACGCCGCTTGCTACGCCGCGAAAGATCGCGGCCGCAACCGCGTGCATGTGTATGAGGAAGAAGATATCGAGTTGGTGCGCCGGCGCGGCGAGATGCAGTGGGTGGGCCGCATTACCCGCGCCATGGAAGAAAACCGGCTGCGCCTGTTTGTGCAGCCGATCGTGCCCTTATTCCCCAGCCCGGATGCGGATGTGCACTACGAAATGCTGCTACGCATGCTCGACGATGACGGACAAATGATCTTGCCGATGGCCTTCATCCCCGCCGCCGAGCGCTACAACCTCATGACCTCGATCGACCGCTGGGTGATCAGCGCCGCGTTTTCCACCTTCCATCAGATGTTTCCCTTTGTGACGGGTGGCGGTAAATCAATTTGCACTGTAAATTTATCTGGCCATACCTTGTGCGATGAGCATTTTCTCGATTTCGTCGAACGCCAGTTCAGCATCAACCACGTGCCCTATCCATCGATCTGTTTTGAGATTACCGAAACGGCCGCTATTACCAACCTGACCGAAGCGATCGAATTCATTCGCGTGTTGAAAGCGAAAGGCTGTAAATTCTCGCTCGACGACTTCGGCAGCGGCTTATCGTCTTTCACCTACCTGAAGAATCTGCCAGTGGATTATCTTAAAATCGACGGCGCCTTCGTCAAGGACATGGAAACCGACCCCATGGACCGCGCCATGGTCGAATCCATCAACCACATCGGTCACGTGATGGGCCTGAAAACCATCGCCGAATTTGTCGAATCGGAACAGATACTCGAGCACCTCAAAGCTATCGGGGTCGATTATGTGCAAGGAGACTTTATCAAATCGCCGCAGCCGCTCTCTAGTTTACTGGCGGGTAAATTGCCTTAAGCGGCTCAGTGTGTCGTTCCCCGCGATTGCGCAACCAGCGCAATAATCTTCGTCTCTCCCGGCAATTGTTCGCGCAGCTTGGCAAAGCCGGCATGCTCGAACAGCTTGCCGCATTCCACCACCAATTGCGTTTTGAGCCACATGCCGCTCAACACCGCTGATTTGCGCAGCAAATGCGCAGAGCGCAACTGCAGCGCCAACTCGCGCGTGGTGGCCGCCTCACAAAAGTCATATTCGCCTAGCCCCGGCATGTGCTTAAAAGCCACGTTTAAATAGCCTTGTGCACGCGGCAGCCAAGGAGTGAGCGCGCATGCCCGGTGCCGCTGTGCATAATCGGCGATACGCAAAAAGGCGGCCAGCGCATCGTAAAAATCCCACTCCCAAGCATAGGTTTTAAGCGGTTGCATGAGGTGGCAGCGGTTGGTCAACATCGGCATGGCAATCATTAGTGCACCTGCCCGTAATGGAAATCGCGCCGAACCCGCCGCTCAACCGTAATGACCTCGCCCTCGCGATCGACCAGCGCGTACAAGGTGCGGCCGGGTGCGCCGGCACGCGTGGGGCAGGGCGGCGTGTGCTCTAAATAGACCAAACGTGCGCCATCGCATTTGCGCTCGACCCGCCCATGGGCGAGCAGATAGCGCAGCGTGGCGAGCGAAATTCCGCGCTGTTTCATGCGGGCCATAGCGTATGTAGTGATTTTGCCAAGTTTCATGGGTCACCTCCTGGTTGATGAGATGCCACAATACGGGGGGTACTAGCTCATGGCGTGAGCCAGTGTTTTTTGATATTCTTGCGAGAATAACAAAAGGAATTCACTCTGGACCGCACCGAACGCTTCTACAAAATCGATCAGCTCATCTCTGATCGCAAGGTGGTTAGCTTCGACACCCTGCGCGAGTCGCTGGAAGTTTCGCCCGCCACGCTCAAGCGTGACATCCAATACCTGCGCGACCGGCTCAACGCGCCCATCTTCTGGGATCGCGATGCGGGCGGCTATCGCTATGAAAAAGACAGCGCGCCCGCCGGCAGCCAATTTGAGCTGCCCGGCTTGTGGTTCAACGCTTCCGAGATCCACGCGCTGCTTACCATGCAGCATCTGCTCGCCACGCTCGATCAAAGCGGCCTGCTCGGCCCGCACATCCAACCCTTGATGGCGCGGCTCAATGGCCTGCTCGGCAGCGCCGACAATACCGGAGAAGAAATCCGCAAGCGCGTGCGCATCATCGGTGCGGGCGCGCGCCGCATGCAGCTGCATCATTTTGAAAAAGTCGGATCCGCGCTATTGCAACGCAAGCGGCTGCTCATCACCTACCGCGCGCGCGGCAAAGACGAAATCACTGAACGCGAAATCTCCCCCCAGCGCTTAGTCCACTACCGAGAAAATTGGTACTTGGATGCCTGGTGCCACCTGCGGCGCGAGCTGCGCAGCTTCGCTGTCGATTCCATTATCAAAGCCGACCTGCTGGAAACCCCGGCCAAAGCCGTCTCCGAAAAAACCCTCGACGATGTGCTCGGTACCGGCTACGGCATCTTTTCCGGCAAAAAGGTGCAATGGGCCAAGCTCAAGTTCACTCCCGAGCGCGCGCGCTGGGTGGCGCAAGAACAATGGCACCCCAAGCAAAAAAGCAAATTTGAAACCGACGGCAGCTATCAGCTGGAGATACCGTATTCAGACGACCGCGAGTTGGTGATGGATATCCTGCGCCATGGGCCGGAAGTTGAAGTGCTCGCTCCGCAAAAACTACGTGAGCGGATCAGCGAACAAGTGGGGAAAATGCAGCAGATCTATGGTTAAGGCAATGTGGCTGACTAGGCCTTTTCGTCAATGCTGGGCGGGGGTGGGTCGTCGGGGCGGCGACGCTCGTGCCGCCGGTCGCGGCCCAAACGGGTATCGACCATCACATTTTGGGTGTACTGGCGGCGGTCTTTTTGACGGCGATCTTCTTGGGTGCGGCTATCTTCACCGGCCTGGCGTTGTTGTGTCGGCGGAATAGGCTGGCGCCGCGGCCGTACGATGAGCGGGGGTTGAGAGCGCGGACCTACCGGCTGTAACGGCCGAATACCGGCCGCTTCCCGTATTTCATACAGGTCTTCTGCAAAGCCAATAGCGGGTGGTGGATCGACAGGAAAGCGCATTTTAGCCAGTTTAACTTGTTTAAATCCAAGCTCCGATGACGGGTATTTACTTTACCGTAAGAAAATTTACGGTATAAACAACTAAAATGTTAGTCCATCCTGCCGCTCCGCAGTTCAATAAAAATACAGCAGAAAGCCAACCATGGACGAGCAACAGCGCAAAGCCCAACTCAAAAAAACTTTCGACACCGTGGCCGAAGGCTACGGCAGTACGGGCATGGAATTTTTTCACCATGCCGCAGCGCACCTGCCCCGCATCTTCAAGCTGCAAGGCCACGAGCACCTGCTCGATGTCGCGTCCGGTACCGGCATCGCCGCCACTGCCCTTGCGCCGCACTTGCCGCGCGGTAAAGTCACCGGCATCGACCTATCCGAAGGCATGCTCGCCCAAGCGCGCGCCAGAGCGCAAAGCCAAGCGCTGGATAACATCGAGCTGCATCCCATGGACATGCAAAACATCGGTTTCGACAACGCCCATTTCGACGCGGCCAATTGCTCGTTTGGCCTATTCTTTTTGCCCGACATGCAAAGCTTGCTGCAGCACATCGCGAGTAAAGTAAAAGCCGGCGGGCAAGTGGTCGCCTGCTCGTTTTACCAAGGATCGTTCGAGCCCAACGTCGATCTTTTTCTGACACGCATTCAGCGCTACGGCGTCGAGCCGCCCGCATTCACCTGGAAAAGCATCAGCACCGAAGAAAAATTCCACGCCCTCTACACCAGCGCCGGCTTAAGCGATGTGCAAATCCACCGGCACGACATCGGCTACCCCCTGAACGATGCCGAAGCCTGGTGGCGCGTAATCTGGTATGCCGGCTTTCGCGGCCTGGTCGCGCAACTGAGCGAAACCCAACTCGCACAATTCAAACAAGAACACCTCGCCGAGATCGCCGCATTAAAAACTGAGCGCGGCATCCCGCTCAACGTCACGGCCTTGTTTGCCAGCGGGCGGGCAGCGTAACTCCCCCTCCATATTCCCTTTACTTGTCATGGGTATACCCCGTGCACCGTTGTTGCCAACGTCTGTTGCATCGCCGATTCTCAAGATGCAACTGGCGCAAGCGGCGCCGAAATATATAATCAGTTCCTGGCCGGATATCAGCGGCGTGCACTACGTTGTCTCCGTAGCGAAGGTCTTTTGCAGAGGATATTCGGTCGATGCGTCATCACAGCCAGGCCAAGCTGTTTTCACTCATGCACCTTGCGCTGATCGCGGGCATGATCGGGCTGCTGGCGGGCGTGGTGGGTATTCGCCTCGCGCAGGAAGTGCACTGGGTTCGCTTCTTTGACAATCTGCACTGGACGGCGGGCACCGTCACGGCGGCGGTACTAGCCTGGCTAGGCCTGCGCTCGGCGCAAGCCGACAGGGTCAGAGGCCTGCGCTGGATCGCGATTGGTCTGACCGGTTACGCGGTCGGTCAGCTCATCTGGGACGTGCAAACGTTTATCGGCTATAGCGGCTTTCCCTCGCCTTCCGACCTGTTCTATTTATGGCTGGGCCCATGCGTTGGCACTGGGTTGCTGATTGAGGCATTCCGCGTGGCCGATCGCGTCCAGCGCAAGACATTGCTGCTGGATGCATCGACCCTCGCCATCGCCGCCATGACGCTGGTGTTGGTGTTGTATTTACCCAAACGCGGGGAAATGTCGCTGCTTTCCTTGGCTGTGATGGTGGCTTATCCAGTAAGCCTGTTTACAGCGGCTTGTATTGGTTTTATCGCGGTCCCGACCCTGCGTTTGAAATTTTCTTGGAGCTATTGCTTATTCCTGGTGTCTTTGGCTACCACAGGTATTTGCTGGGTGGTCTGGAATTCGATGGCACTGGATGGCGCGACCATCGACGGCAGCTGGTTCAACAGCCTGTTTTCCTTCTCGGTGATGGGCATGGGTTTGGCCACGCTGTACTGGAACATCGAACCCTCGCGCAACGCGGTATGGGAACGATGGAGCGAAGGCTTCCTGCGTCTGCTGCCGTTGGTGGCTGTCGTGATTTCTGGTCTTGCGGTCATATTGTCGGACCCCCATGAAGGCGTGCCCCAGGCCGTCAGTTACGCCGTCAAGACCGGCGCGCTGGTTGTAATCTTCTTGGCCATGCTCAAGCAAAGCACGCTGTTGCGAGAGCATGATCTACTGAAAACCGTCACCCGGAATCTGGAACAAAGTGAGCAGCAAAAGCATCTGATCCTCCATACCTTGCCCGACTTGATCTGGCTCAAGGATGCGGAGGGGGTCTATCAGATGTGCAATCCGGTTTTCGAGCGTTTCTTCGGCGCACGTGAATCAGATATTCTGGGTAAAACCGATTTCGATTATGTCGATCCTGAACTGGCGCGTTTTTTTCGCCAGAAGGACCAGGAGGCAATGGCGGTCGGACAACCGATCCAGAACGAGGAATGGGTGACGTTTGCGGACGACGGCCACCGTGCTTTGCTCGAAACCATCAAGACATCCCTGCGTGACCGGGACGGAAAGATACTCGGCGTGCTCGGCATCGCGCGCGACATCACCGAACGCGAAAGCGCAAGTCGACAATTGGCGTTGGTGAATTTCGCGCTGAACCATGTGAAGGAAGCGGCCTATTTGGCCGACGAGCAAGGCTACTTTCAATATGTGAATGATGAGGCTTGCAGGGCGTCTGGGTATCCGCGTGATGAGCTTCTTAAGCTGCGGGTGATTGACGTCGATAGCGATTGCACGCAGCCTGAACAGTGGCAGGCCGTCTGGGATCAACTCAAGACACAGAAAACAATGACATTTGAGAGCCGCCACAAGACTCGGGATGGCACTGCTTTTCCAGTGGAAATCAACGCCAATTATTTTGAATTTTCTGGAAAAGCTTATGTTCTCGGCCTGGTTCGCGACGTCACGGAGCGCAAGCTGGTGGAAGAACAGATTCGGAGCCTGGCTTATTTTGACGCGCTAACCAAACTGCCCAACCGGCGGCTACTTATGGACCGTCTGGGCCAGGCACTGATCTCCAGCCATCGCAGCCGGGAGTTCGGCGCGCTGCTGATCCTGGATCTGGATCACTTCAAGACACTCAATGACACACAGGGCCACGATGTCGGCGACCGGCTGCTGATTGAAGTGGCGCAACGCTTGACCGCCAACGTGCGCCAGGAGGATAGCGTTTGCCGCCTAGGCGGCGATGAATTCGTGGTGATGCTGGAAACGTTGGGCCAGGATGAGAAACACGCTGCCAACCAAGCTGAGACGATCGCGGAGAAGGTGCGTTTCGCGCTTAACCAACCCTATTCCTTGAACATCAACGAAGCGAAATTTCACGGTACCACCAGCATCGGCCTGACGCTGTTCCATGGCCAGGATGCCTCGGTGGATATGTTGCTGAAGCAGGCCGATGTGGCCCTTTACCAGGCCAAGGACGCCGGACGCAATGCGGTTCGATTCTTCAACCCGGCCATGCAAGCCACCATCGACTCGCGCACGGTGTTGGAAGCGGCCCTGCGCCAAGCTTTAGATAAGGGTGAGTTCCGGCTTTACTACCAGCCCCAGATCAATCAGGACGGCGGCTTGATCGGCGCCGAGGCCTTGCTGCGCTGGTTACCACCGGACCGGGATTTGGTGTTGCCGGCTGAGTTCATCCCGCTGGCCGAGGAGACCGGGCTCATCCTCCCCATCGGCCAATGGGTTTTGGATACAGCCTGCGCCCAGCTTAAAGCCTGGGAGAGCGATATACGCACGCAGACTTTGCAGATGTCTGTCAACGTCAGTGCTCGCCAATTTCACCAGCACGACTTCGTTGCATCGGTTCAGCACAGCCTGGTCACAAGCGGCATCAATCCGGCTCGGTTAAAGCTCGAGCTGACGGAAAGTGTCGTGCTCGACAACGTCGATGTGGTCATCGAACGCATGCAGCATCTCAATACATTAGGGGTGAGCTTCTGTTTGGATGACTTCGGCACCGGCTATTCGTCTCTGTCCTACCTCAAGCGCCTGCCATTGCGTCAAGTGAAGATCGATCAATCCTTCGTGCGCGACGTGACGGAGAACCCAAACGATGCCGCCATTGTTCGAGCGATTCTGGCCATGAGCCGGACGCTGGGTTTGCAGGTGATTGCCGAAGGGGTCGAGACCCAGGCGCAATGGGATTTTCTGCTGCAGAATGGTTGCATGGCCTATCAAGGGCTTCTGTTCGGAAAGCCGATACCGATTGCAGAGTGGGATCGATTTTTGAGATAGATCGCATGGTCTTATATTCCCTACAGCGACATATCGCACACGGGTTGGCTCAACCATGAAAACTTCCTTTATCTGTCGTCTAAAAAGCTTCGTCTACGCCTTGCAGGGCCTGGCCCTTCTGGTGCGCACTCAATTCAATGCGCGTGTGCATCTGCTGGCCACGGTGCTGGTCTTCGCCGCAGGAATTCATTTCGATCTGAGCCGGGCAGAGTGGTTGTGGATCATTGTGGCCATTGTGCTGGTGTGGAGTGCGGAGGCGCTCAATACGGCCCTGGAGCAATTGGCCGATGCGCTGCACCCGGAGCGGCATCCCGGCATCGGCCGGGCTAAGGATGTGGCGGCCGCTGCGGTGCTGATCGCGGCTTTGGGCGCAGGGGTGATTGGGGTATTGGTGTTTATGCCGTATTTCAATTAGAAGGATTGCTGAGCCTAGCCACCCTCACAAGCGTCGGGCAATAAAAACGCTATGCTTATCACTATGCTCACAGATACTTGGCCCACAGATACTTGGTTCAATACGCTCGCGCTGGTTGCAGCCTGGCTTTGCTACTTTGCCGTGCATTCGGTGCTGGCCTCGCTCTCGGTTAAGAGGTGGGTTGCCGCGCGGTGGCCCGGTTTCATGCCGGCTTATCGGCTGACATTTAATGCGCTGGCGCTTCTCTTGCTGCTGCCTATTTTCTGGATGATGGCCGCCATCCCCTGGCCGCTTGTTTGGCAATGGCAAGGCATGGAAAAAGTTGCGGCAAATACGCTGAGTATTCTGGCGTTGCTGGGATTTATCTGGTCGCTCCAGTATTACGACTTGCAAGAGTTCCTGGGCTTAAAGCAATGGCGCGGGCATATCACGGCGCCGGAAGATCAAGAGCATCTGCAAATCTCAGTCTTACACCGGTTCGTGCGGCACCCTTGGTATTGCTTCGCGATCGTGCTTTTGTGGTCACGCGATATGAATTTGGCGCAGTTTATTTTTAGCGTGATGGCGAGTGTTTATTTCACTGTCGGTTCGCGGTTGGAGGAACGAAAATTACTGGTTTATTACGGTGAGCGCTATCGCAGCTATATGCAACGTGTGCCGGGGCTGTTCCCGCTGCCATGGAAATTTATTAATGCGGCTGAAGCTAAAAATATTTGTGGTGATTGATGGGGGGAAGGGTGGGAGAGGAAGCATTATTCTCAAGGGCGAGGGAGTTTTAATTTCCCTATGCAATAGGTAACGAACTTGGCGACACCCCTTTCCCATCTTGCTGTGCCGTTGGCGCTGATTGCGGCCCTGGGCCCGGATATGGTGCCGCCGGGGCTGATGGCTTTGGCACTTGCCTGCGCCGTGCTGCCCGACATCGATGCGGTGGGGCTGTGGCTGGGGATCCCCTATGCGCATCCGCTCGGACATCGCGGCCTGACCCACTCGCTGCCATTCGGTGTGGCGCTGGCCGGAGCGGGATCGCTTATCGCGCCAGATGTGGGTGCGCAGCCATCAATCGCGTTCTTGGTGCTACTCGTCAGCGCCGCTTCTCACGGGCTGCTCGACGCGCTGACCAATGGCGGTCTCGGCATCGCTTTCTTCAGTCCGTTCTCGCACCGGCGTTACTTCCTGCCGTGGCGGGTGATCGAAGTATCGCCCCTGAGCCTGTTTGCGCTTTTGTCGTGGCGCGGCTTGCGCGTGTTTGTTTCTGAGATGCGTTACGTGTTGGTGCCTTGCCTGGTGTTCGGGCTGGGGGGATTTGCGTTGCGGGTTCTGTTCGGGTGGGGTTGAATGCGGTGCTACGGCGACGAACTGCGCTGCTATGCTGAATTATTCAAAGGACGATACGAGCGATGAACAAAAGCCTGGCAGCAAACCTAACGCGACACGTGCAGATGCTTGCCGGGGAGATCGGTGAGCGGAATGTGTATCGTCCCGCCGCGCTCGATGCGGCTGCGCGCTATATCGAGTCCGAATGGGTCGCCGCCGGGTATGCCGTCAACCGCCAGACCTATATTGCGCAGGGCGTGGAATGCGCCAACCTGGAAATTGTCCTGCCTGGGCAGCGCTGGCCGGATGAAAGCATTGTCGTGGGGGCGCATTACGATACGGTGGAGGGCAGCCCGGGGGCGGATGACAACGCGAGCGCAGTGGCCGCGTTGATCGAGATCGCGCGGTTGTTGCACGCCCATGCGCCCGCACGCACGCTCAAGCTGGTGGCTTTCGTGAATGAAGAGCCGCCGTTCTTTTTCTGGGGCGAGATGGGTAGCCGGGTGTATGCGCGCGCGGCGCGGCATCGACAGGAGAATATTCGGTTGATGATTTCGCTGGAGATGCTGGGTTACTACCGCGACGAGCCGGGCAGCCAAGCCTATCCGCCGCTGTTTCGGTATTTCCATCCCGACCGCGGCAATTTCATCGCCTTCGTTTCCAACTTTCGCTCGCGGCGAGTGATGCGCCGGGCGGCGCAGGCGTTTCGTGCGCACTCGGATTTTCCGCTGGAGAGCACGGCGACTTTCGGTTGGATTCCGGGCGTGGCATGGAGCGACCATCTCTCCTTCTGGCGAGCCGGCTATCGCGCCTTTATGTGCACCGATACCGCGTTTTTTCGCAACCCGTATTATCACAGCGCGCAAGACACGCCGGAAAAACTGGATTACCCGCGGCTGGCAGCGCTGACTGAGGCGCTGGCCAAGATGAGCAGAGCGCTCGCCGACTGCGGGGAACTCTAGGTGCAAAGCGTCCGTATACTGGGATTATTAAAGAGGCGCAGGAAAATGAAAGCGCTTGCGATTAAGTCGATTACAAAAGCATAATTGGTGCGCAAAATAATAATTGTTGGGCTCCGCGTCTCTTCCACAAGGAGACGGCTGCAAACCGGTAGTCTCGGTGGAGATTCTCTTGTGGCAAAACGATAAGGAGAAATAGAGATGAAGGAGCCCAAAATGAAAGCCCTGTTTATCGCAGGAATTGCCTTGCTGCTACTGGCCGGCTGTACCACGACTCCCAAGGTCACCCAAGGCGGCGCATTTGATACCAACACTGGCATTGTCACCAAGCCAAGCAAATACTCGGTAAATGAAACCATGGATCGAATGGAAGCATCCGCCAAGTCTGTCGGTGCGCATATTTTCAGCCGGGTTGACTGGCAGGATCTGTCGAAGAAGGTGAACGTAGCGATACCGCCCAACCAACTGCTTATTTTTGGGCGTGGCAAAGGTGGGCCCTACATTATCAAGGAGGCGCCGCTGGCAGCCCTGGATATTCCCTTCAAAGCCGTGGCATGGGAAGACGCCACGGGTAAGGTCTGGTTGAGCTACACGAACGGAACCTACATAGACCAGCGCTATGCGATTGGTGCGGCAGCAGCGTCTGCCAAGGACATTGATGCAACGATAGAGAAAATTACCGCTGAGGCGCTTAAATAAGGGTGATGCGCGCCATGATGCGCTACGCTTGTCTTCTTGTGCTCGCGTTCCTTGCCGCTGGCCTCACGAGTGTTACCGCTCAAGCAGCTGAGAGCGCGCAGCAGTACCCGAATGTCGTCGCCGTGAAGGTGACGCCTAGCGGCTCAGACACCTTTAACTTCGATGCGACGATTTCTTCACCCTATGACAGCGCTCAAAGATACGCGGATGCTTTTCGCGTCATGGGAAAAGACGGCCATGTTTACGGCGAGAGAAAGTTGCTGCACGACCATGCAGACGAGCAACCTTTCACACGCGATTTATATTTTGTAAAAATTCCGCATGGCGTACGCATGGTTGTCGTGCAAGCACGTGATCAGAAGTATGGGTATGGCGGTAAAACTGTTGAGGTCACCTTGCCGGGGCGCTAAGTCAGGAAGTTCGTTTCCCCAACTATAACTATATTGCTTCCCAATGCGGCGTAGCAATTCCCTCGCCCAGATCGGCCTCCACCAAACGCCGCCGCACTTCCAGCAATTTCTCAATCAGCGCCGGTTCATCGCGCCCATAAGCTTCGGCATCCGGGGTGCGCTTGACCACTACGCCGAGCAACTCGGTGATGGCGTTGCCGATGGAGTTTTGGCTGATGGTGACGATGAGCTTGCCTTTGTCGTTGCGGTAGATCAGTTGCTTGAAGGCGGGCTGCCAGCGAATGGAGTTGGCGTACTTGGCGTCTTTGATGCAGCGGTCGCGCACCATCTTCGCCGTCTTTAAAAAATCGTTGTTGAATTGCAGTTTGCTTTCTACCAACTCGGGGAAGTAGATGTCGCGTGGCAGCGCGGCGTTGCGGGTCGAGACCTGGGTGAAAAAGGTGCGGTAGAAATCGATGAAGCCCTTGAGGATAGTGTCGTATTCTTTCCAGAAGCGGATCTCTTTCAACGCTTCGACGCCGCCCTGCACCTCCCAGCTGGGCAAGCCCTGAGGGTAGCCGGTGAGGGCGATTTTGCAGCTGCCATCTTGGCACGGCCGCAGGATTTGCAGATCAAGCTCGTCGAAGAAGTCACGATACACGTCGCGCATGTGTGCTTGAAACAACGAGTGCTGGCCACCATCGGTGAGGTTGGGGTTGTTCAAGTCGGCGAGCGGCGCATCGCGCAACGCGGCTTTGTTGAAGACGATGAAGTGATTGTGCAGCATACGAATGCTCGGCACGCCGGGTGAGGTGAGCGGCCAGGTCGCATCCAGGCTCGCCTCGCCGGTCAGCACCAGGGTTTCGTCCGGATCAGGGTAGCGCTCCAGCATGTAGTCGAAGATGATCTGGTTCATCCGGTTCCACACGTTCTTCACCTGATCCGGTACCTGGGTGCGGCGCACCGGACGGCCGAGCGGGTCGAGGATGCTCTGCGAAGTGTTGTAAATGATCGAGGCATCGAACTCGTTGCTGTGGCCGAGCGCCTTGCGGTAGAGCAGCAGCCCTTCTGAGTTTTGCAGCAGGCCGTTGTTGTGCGACAGGTCGTTGAGATTCTCGGTGCTGTTGAAAAACTCGTTCGGCTTCATACCGTCTGGCACATCGAGCGGTATCGGGCGAAATGGGGTGACGATCTCTCTTGGGCCGGACTGCATGTGCGCTTTACCTCAAAAATATTTTATGGCGTGATCAATTGAAAATATGAATATGATCAGCGGTGACTGCTGCTTGGGGTATGGTATATGAAGCGGCAGGAGAGGTGAACTGTTGGGGCACTCCGCTAGCCACCTTTAAGTTGCGATTTCCATTTCAGGAGTTGAATTGCCAGCCGATACAATAATCAAGGAAACAGTCGTGTTAGTTCATGGCCTCTGGATGCGTGGCTGGGTGATGGCGTGGTTGGGGTGGCAGCTGCGGCGCTGTGGTTTTCATACCGTCGCTTTTTCTTATCCCTCCGTGCGCGGCACGCTGTCGCAAAACGCGTTGCGCCTGTCGCGCTTTGTCGCGGGGCTGGATGCGCCGCGCATTCATTTTATGGGGCATAGCCTGGGCGGTCTGGTGCTGTTGCAAATGCTGGCCACGCACCCTGATCCGCGCACCGGCCGTGTGCTGCTAGCCGGGTGCCCATACCGCGCCAGCTACGCAGCCAAGAAGCTCGCGCGCAGGTGGCTGGGGCGCTGCCTGATCGGGCGTAGCGTGTTGCAATGCTTGGTCCAGCCGGCGCCGCTGTGTACCGACCAGTACGAAGTGGGCGTGATCGCCGGTTGCAAGCCTCTGGGCGCAGGTAGACTGATAGGCGGGGTGCCGCAGCCCAATGATGGCGTGGTGGTGGTAGAGGAGACGGCTTTGCCAGGTGCAAGCGATCAGATCATGCTTAATGTGTGCCACTCCGGCATGTTGATATCTGAGCAGGTAGCGCGTCAGGCTTGTGCATTTTTGCGCCACGGACATTTTTTACACGATATGGAAGCAAAGTGATGTTACGACTCTCGCGCACACTCAAGCTTGCCTTGGTGCTGGGCCTTGCCGCCTGGCTCGGCGGCTGTGCCAATTTTTCCTATTACGCGCAAGCGGTGGGCGGGCAGCTAGACATCCTGCGCCGTACTCAGCCGATCAGCGAGATCACGGCCGATCAAAACGCCGATCAGAAATTAAAACACACGCTGGCCAAAATCGTGCAGTTGCGCGAATTCGCCAGCCGCGAATTGCAGTTGCCGGATAATCAAAGCTATCTGAGCTACGCCGATCTGGAGCGCCCCTACGTGGTGTGGAATGTGTTCGCCACACCTGAGCTGTCGATCGAGCCCAAAAAAGAGTGCTTCCTGGGGGCGGGTTGTGTGACGTATCGCGGCTTTTTCTCGCAAGTAGAGGCGGAAGGTCACGCGAAAGCGTTGCAGACCGAAGGTTACGATGTCTATGTGGGCGGGGTGCCGGCTTATTCCACATTGGGCTGGTTTAACGATCCGGTGCTGAACACCTTCGTACGCTATTCCGAAACCGAACTCGCGCGGCTGATCTTTCACGAGCTCGCGCATCAAGTGGCGTATGTGAGCGATGACACGACCTTTAATGAATCCTTCGCCACCGCCGTCGAGTTGGAAGGCGTGGGGCGCTGGCTGGCTAGCCACGGCACCGCCGAACAGCGCGCCAAGTTTGATGCGGCGCAAAGTCGGCGCGCGGTTTTCACCGAGGCTGTGCGCAGCAAGCGCAAACAATTGGAGGACTTGTTTGCCTCAAGCGTGAGCGATGCCGAAAAGCGCGCAGGCAAGGCACGCATTTTTGCCGAACTGCGCGCCGAACTGTCCCAGCTAAAAACTGCGACCACGGGAAAGAGTTCCCTGGAGCAATGGCTTGCGCAGGAACTCAACAATGCGCACCTGGCTTCGTTCTCTACTTACACGCAACTGGTGCCCGCATTTCGGGCGCTGCTCATGCAGCAGCAGGGGGATATGGGGCGGTTTTACGCGGCGGTGAAGGAGATGAGTTCGCTGTCGGCGGCTGAGCGAGAGGCGGTGTTGCAAACGTCTGTTAGAAATGTGGCGCAGAGATGAAGTGGTGAGAGTCTGTATTTGTCCTTACTTCGGGTTGCAAATGCCTGGTGCTAATCCAGCTGTCGCGTCATTGGGAATTTCAGACGATTCGGTATTGCTAGCGTACGCTTCCGCTAAAAATACCCATTCCTCCAGGGTGATTTCCTCAACTTGAGGCATCCGGCGCTCCACCGCGCGCCGACGTTCTTTCCAGCCTTTTGGCGACCCCATATCAATTTCCCGCCGGACTTCCACGTATCTGTACTCGAATATTTTCATTTTTGTACTACCCCCAGTTGCAAGTATAGTTAAAATTGAAAATATGATAATTATTGTTAGCAGTTTGAATCTCAACAGATTTCTGAGGCACTTGTTTTAAACAACCCGATTCACATCACATGCGCATAAATTACTCGCCCGCCTTCTACCGCATCGCTCCTTTCGTTGGCTATCTCTTGGTTCTCGCGTTGGAGAGTCAAGCGCAACATCTCTTTGCCGGATTCGATGTGCGTTGGCTGTATCCACTGAAAATTTTGCTGGTAGTGAGCATGCTCGTCGCGTTCCGACAGTTTTATACGGAGCTGCGCGGTTTTAAATTTTCGCTTGGCGATGCCGTTTTGTCTTTGGGCTTGGGCGTGCTCGTATTCGTGGTTTGGGTCGGGCTGGATTTTTCATGGGCGGTGATCGGGGAGCCGGGCGCGGGCTATGATCCGCGCGCTGCAGAGCAGGTCGATTGGCTATTGGCCGGTATACGCCTCGCCGGGGCGGCTTTGGTCGTGCCGCTGATGGAAGAGTTGTTCTGGCGCTCGTTCGTAATGCGCTGGGCAGATAAGAGTGATTTTTTATCCGTGAGTCCGGCTGCCATCACTTGGCGCGCTGTTTTGATTTCGAGTGTGGTGTTCGGTTTCGAGCATCATCAATGGCTGGCGGGGATTTTTGCCGGCTTGGCCTACGCCTGGCTCTATCGCCGCACGGGGCAACTTCACTACGCGATCTTCGCACATGCCGTCACCAATGGCGTGCTCGGCGTTTGGGTGCTGGCGACTGGGCAGTGGCACTATTGGTAAACGGCGCGTTTCTTCTTTCGGCTACTTCAACTTAATTTCCGTCCACAGCCGGCTCATCAAGCGACGTTTGCGCCGATCCAGATCGCGTAGCTGCTCCAAGCGCGCCGCCACTGCTTTATCCGGAAATATGCCCCGGTTCGCCGCGATCGCCGGCTCCACAAAAGGCAAGGCCGCTTGATTAGGATTGCCGGAGCCGGTGAGGTTGGTCAGCTCGGCGGAATTGCGGCCTTCCAGCATGAAGTCGATGAAGCGATGGGCGAGGTCGGGCCGCGGCGCATCGCGCGGGATCACCATGCTGTCCAGCGCCAACACCGCGCCTTCGCGCGGCACGCTGTAGGCGATGTGGATGCCGCGTTTGGCTTGGCGCGCGGCATCGGCGGCTTGAAACATATCGTTGGAATAGCCGTGTACTAGCCAGATATCGCCGGTGGAGAGCAGGCGAATGTAGCTGGTGTTGTTGAAGGCCGCCCAATACGGCTTGGCGCGCATGATGACTTGTGCGGCCTGGCGCCAATGCGCCTCGTCCGCATCGTTGATGGAGTAGCCCAGATATTTCAAGGCGGCGGCGATGAGCTCGCGCTGATCGTCCAACACCGTTACGCGGCCCTTGATACGCGCCAAATATTTCGGCTCGAAGATCGCGGCCCAACTATCGGTGGGGATGCCCAGCGCGCGCATACGCGCTTCGTTGTAGCCAAGCAGGGTGATGGTGTAGGCGTAAGGAATGGAATAGATATTCCCTTGGTCGAACGCTGCATTGAGATACAAAGGGGCGAGGTTGCTGAGGTGCGGCAGCTTGTGTTTGTCGATCGGCTGCAATGCGTTTTGTTTGATCAGCGATTCGACCGCGTTGCCGGTGGGCACCAGCAGATCGTAGCCTTTTGCCCCTGCCGCCAGTTTGGCCAAGAGCTCGTCGTTGGAACCATAGGTATCGTAGGAAACGCGGCAGGCACACTTGGCCTTGAAACGCTCCAGGGTCTGCGGCCCGATGTAGTTATTCCAGTTGTAGATGTGCAGGGTGTCGGCGGCCTGTGCGCCGAGGGCGAGCAACAGCAGCGCGCTGCCAAGTTGGATACGGCGTAATAGTTTCATGCTTTAAGTCCCACTGCGCAGCGCGCTTGGCGCAAGACGCGCAGCAATCGCCAGGATGACCAAGGTGAGCAGCACCAGAATGGTCGATATCGCATTCACCTCGGGCGTGACGGTGATTTTGATCATGGTGTAGATGCGCAAGGGCAGGGTCGAGGCATCCACGCCGGCGGTGAAGAAGGTGATGACGAAATCGTCGATCGACAGCGTGAAGGCCAGCAGTGCGCCGGCCACGATGCCCGGCGCGATCAGCGGCAGGGTGATGTAGCGAAAACTTTGCCAGGGTGTTGCGCCCAGATCGCGCGCCGCTTCCACCAAAGCGGGGTCCATGCCCACTAAGCGCGAGCGCACCACGATGGCCACGAAGGAAATGCAAAACGCGATATGCGCCAGCATGATCGAGGCCAAGCCTAAGGTGAAGTTGATCAGCACAAAGAAAATCAGCAGGCTGACGCCGCTCAAGAGCTCGGGAATTGCGAGCGGCGCCATGATGAGCAAGGGCAGCAGCCGCAGCTTGTAGCGATGCAGCGCCAATCCGGCCAGGGTACCGAGCACGGTGGAAACGGCGCTCGCAACTGCCGCGATCAGCAGCGAGTGGTAGGCCGCGCGCAGCATCTCATCATCCTGCAACAGCACTTGGTACCAGTGCAGGGTAAACCCGCTCCATTGCGTGCCCAGCTTGGAGGCGTTGAAGGAATGCAAGATCACGATCAACAGCGGCAGGTAGAGAAAAGCGTACACGCCAATCGCAGCCAGCCAGCGCAAGGTGGCGGGTTGTCTAATCATAGATGCGCCCCCCTGCGCGCCGTGCGGCCCATGCGGCGGCTGCGGTGAGTGCCAGCACGAGGATCGTCATCACGATGGAGAGCGCGCTGCCGAAGGGCCAATCGCGTGCTTCCAAGAACTGCATTTTGATCACATTGCCGATCATGATGCCGCTGGTGCCACCCAAGATATCCGGCACAGCAAAGGCGCCCAAGGCCGGAATAAAAACCAGGATGGCGCCGGCGATGACGCCGGGGCGCGACAGCGGGAAAGTGATTTGCCAAAAACATTGCCAGGGTTTCGCCCCGAGATCGCGCGCCGCATCCAGCAAGGCCGGATCGTGCTTTTCCAGATTGGCATATAAAGGCAGGATCATGAATGGCAAATGCACGTAAATCAGCCCGATCAACACCGCAAACGGCGAAAACAGCAGCGACACCGGCTCCAGGTGCAACCACGCCAACACGCCGTTTACCAGGCGCGACAGTCCGGCCTGCGGCCCGAGGATAATCATCCAGGCATAGATGCGCACCAGAAAATTGCTCCAGAACGGCAAGATCACCAACAGCAGCAGCGCATTGCGCCAGCGCTTGGGGCTCTTCGCGATGGTGAGCGCGAGCGGATAAGCCAAGATCAGGCAGCACAGCGTCACCACCACGGCATAGGCCAAGGATTTCAAGAACAGCCAAGCGTAGAGCGTCGTTGCGGCCAAGTCGGTGTAATTGTCGAGCGTCAGATCGAAATGCAGCCCTTGCGCATCCCTAAGCAAAAGCGGCGCCAAGCCGCCCTCTGCGCCGGGCCAGCCGAACGAGGCCGCCACCATGATCAAAGTCGGCGCGACAAACAGCAGCAGCAAGTAGAGCCACGGCGGGCCGCCGATCAGCCAGCGCGTGAGGCGCTCCTGGCTAGGCATTGAGGAATCTTCCTGCCGTGTCGTGCCAGGCGAGTTGTACGGAGTCGCCGATGTCGAAGCTGCGTCCACCGCTAGTATTGGGCAGCAAGACTTGCAGCGTCAGCCCCTCATCCAGTTCCACCATATAACGCGTGACGTCGCCGAGATAGAGTTGGTGGCGGATCTTACCGCTAAAATAATTTTCGTCGGGGGTGTGATCGATAGCGAAGCGCAGTTTCTCCGGGCGCAGCGCCAATACGCCGGCTTGACCTATCTGCACCGGCTGCTCGAGCTGCGCGCTCACCGTTCCTAGCCCTTTGGCCGATAGTTGGACTCGCGCGCCATCAATCACCGCCACCTCGGCATCGATCAGATTGCAATTGCCGATGAAGTCGGCAACGAATCGATTGAGGGGGAATTCGTAGATCTTGTCCGGCACATCCACTTGGATAACTTTCCCCTCGTTCATCACGGCGATGCGATGCGACAAGGCGAGCGCCTCGCTCTGATCGTGAGTGACATAGACGAAGGTGATGCCCACTTCTTGCTGGAGCTTGATGAGCTCCACCCGCATCTGTTCGCGCAGCTTGAGATCGAGTGCTGCCAGCGGTTCATCCAACAAAAGAATTTCAGGCTGATCGATCAGCGCCCGCGCAATGGCGACACGCTGCCGCTGTCCGCCGGATAACGCATCCGGATAGCGGCTGGCCATTTGCGGCAGCTTCACTTCATCGAGCGCAGCTTGGACGCGCGTTTGGATTTCCGATTTGGAAACGCTGCGCATGCGCAGCGGAAAGCCGATATTCTCGGCCACGCTCATATGGGGAAACAAAGCATAACTTTGAAACACCGTGTGAATGGGCCGCGCTTCGGGCGGGAAGCTGGACATGTCGCGCTCGCCCAGAAAGATTTGACCTTGATCCAACGGTTCGAAGCCGGCAATCAAGCGCAGCAGCGTAGTTTTTCCACAGCCCGAGGGGCCGAGCAGGGTGAAAAATTCGCCGGCTTCAATTTGCAGGCTCACGCCCTGTACGGCACCAAGCTCACCGAACCAACGACTGGCATTACGAATGTCGAGAAGGGGCATGGATGTGATTGACGATGCTGTGAGTTATTTCACAAGCATAGTCAAAATATCTGCGAGCAACTCAATAAAGGTTGATGCTGGATTTTCAAAAACATGGAGAGCGCAGCGTAGACTTAGCTGCGCACGAGAGGTGCAGGAGGCTTAACTACCGTAGATCTGATTGTAAGCAGCCAGCGCCTGAGCAACTTGTTTATTCGGCTTGGCTGGGTCGCCCAGGCCGAACTCGGCTTGTAATGAATCTTTGTGGTCGGCGATGTAGTGAATGGCGCGGCTGAGATTGTTGAGCCGGTTGGGGATGAAATTGCCCTCGGCGTTAAGCAAATCGGCCGACTTGGCAAAATTTGCGCTGAATTCTTGCACCGTGTTCACGGCAGCTTGTTTGTCGCGCGCTAACACGGCGTCTAATTTGCCGCTGTCGAGCGTTGCCTGTTTGGTGAGGGGGTCGATGGTGATGCCCAGATCACTCAGGCCATTCAAGCCATCCTTGGCGCCAAAGAATTTATATTTAACGCTTTGCTCCAGTTCGTACAAAGAGATCTCCGCTGCCTGGACCCCTTCGAGCATGCCCCCATTCTGCACACTGGGTTTGAAGCGCTGAACCAGGCTGTTGTATTCGGCGGCGAAGCTTTGTAACTGAGCTTGGATGTCGCTATTGGGGGTGGATGCGGTGATGCCGCTCAAGTGCTGGCCAACGGCCTCTATATGCTCGACGTAACCACTCATTTTGCTCATTTCCGAAAACTCGGCTTTGTGCAAGACGTCACGATTATTAATCGTGCTCATCATTTTGAAAGCCGACTCTGGATCGAATAGCGCCGAATTGCGGCCGGTCGAGGGAGAACCCTTCGCTTGGGCGAGTAAGGAGACGGCGTCGGTCGGCGAATGACTTGCAGCACGTTTTTGCGCCATCAATGCCGAGAAAAAATCCCCCTTGGGATCATCGCTTGAACCAAAAAGCGAACCAATCATCTGCGATTTAAAACCCGCGATGTTTTGTAAGATTGAGAGGGGTGAGATGTCCATAAGGTTGAATCCTTAGCTAGTGATGCATTTCCCCAGGAGGGTGGTAGTACTAGAAGAGCAAACATCGTGCCTAGGGTCAAATGTGCTTGTGTAGCGCCGGCAATCCTTGCCGGCTAATATCTACGCCACCCGCAGCGGCAATAATTCTCGTGCGCTGGACTGTAGCCCCGGCAATTTTTGCCGTGGTAGCGGCAAGCTTGGCAGGTATGGAAACGCTTGGGTGCTTGGGGGGAACGAGCGACGATTGCGCTAAATGCGGGGTAGCGCGCTGGTGAATCAAATGCATTGATCCCGCTTGCCCTTTAGATGAGCAAGCGGGATCGGCTTTACTTCAAACGCGGGGGGTGTTACTTGATCACGTGCCAGACATCTTTGACGTTATCACCCAGCTTATCGCCCGCTTTTTGATCCTTAGCGAACAGATAGACGGGCTTGCCTTTGTAAGCCAACTGCTTGCTGCCATCGTCGCGGATGATGACGGAGTAATCGCCGCTCACGTTTCCGACGGGGGCGGCTGGCGGCCACAGGGCGGCACAGGGGCCATTACAAGTGCTTTTGCCGCTGTTGGCGGTGTCTTTATCAAAGGTGTAGAGCGTCATGCCGGCGCTATCGACCAACACGCCATCAGCCATCTTTGCGGGTGGGTAGCTAGCGCAACCCGCGAAGGCCAGGGCCAGTAGTGCGGCGATTAGATATTTTGCAATGCGATTCATTTTCCATCTCCTGAAATTAAAGTTTTGGGCCTTACAGTGGGGTAAACAGCCGGCCAGACTGTTTTATTCCAGGAGGAGAGCGATATTTTTCAAACTTGACTAGCCCATAGTCGGGTAATCGATATACCCCTTGGCGCCAGGCGTATAAAACGTGGCCATATCTGGCGTGTTTTCCGCCGCGCCGGTTTTCCAGCGGGCTACCAAGTCGGGATTGGCCAGGAACGGGCGCCCCACGGCGATGAGATCGCATTTGCCCGCCGCCAAGTCGCGCTCTGCGCGGGCAGCATCGTAGCCACCGGAGAGAATCAGCGTGCGCTGGAACGTCTTGCGGAAGGTCGCCTTGATTGAATCGGGCACCGGCGGCGCCCCCATCGGCGAGTGATCCACGAGGTGAATATAGACCAACGCCCGCGCGTTGAGTTGTTGCGCCAGATAGGTGTACTCCGCTTCCATCGCATCGTACAAGGGCATGTCATTGAACACGCCAAACGGCGAGAGGCGGATGCCGACTTTGTCTTTGCCAATGGCGGCGATCACCGCGTCGGCTAATTCGAGCACAAAGCGCGCGCGGTTTTCAATCGCACCGCCGTAACGATCCGTGCGCAGATTTGAGTTCGGACGGATGAATTGTTCCAGCAGATAGCCATTGGCGCTGTGCAGTTCGATGCCATCCATTCCCGCTGCGATGGCGTTTTTCGCGGCCTGGACAAATTCTGCGATGGCGGTCTGGATGTCTGCTTCGTTCATCGCTTGGGGTACGGGGTGGGGCTGCAATCCTTCGGCATCGGTGTACATCTCACCGGCGGCCGCCACGGCCGAAGGCGCCAATATGCGTGCGCCCGCTGGCAGATTAAGCGGGTGGCCGATGCGCCCGGTGTGCATGAGCTGCATGAACAGCTTCGCGCCCTGGGGGTGAACCGCGTCGGAAATGTGCTTCCAGCCTTCTGTCTGGGCGGGGGAAAAGATCCCCGGAATGCGCGGGTAGCCTAAGCCATTGGGAGAGGGAGAGGTGCCCTCCGTGATGATGAGCCCGGCAGAAGCGCGTTGCGTGTAGTACTGCGCCATGAGTGCGTTGGGAATGTTGTCGATGGCACGGTTGCGCGTCAGCGGCGCCATGACCAGCCGATTTTGTAAGGCCAGCGATCCAAGAACGGTTTCAGAAAACAGCAGCGGCATGGCATATTCCTTCAATGGGTGGTTCGGCGATTTAAACATAGTCGCCAATAAACTTGCTGAGAAGCTGCCGTCATAGTATTTAGTGAGTCAACGATAGCGATTTCAACAAACTGTTTCAATTAAAGCGAATGCAAACACAGTAAGGAATAAGCGATATGACCGAAAAACGCCTGATCAATATCGAAACTAAAATGACTGATTTGGAAGATACCGTGCAGGAATTGAACAAGACGGTATATCAGCAACAGAAGAAAATCGACCAGCTGCAAGCGATGTGCGAATCCTTGGTCGCGCACGTGCGGGAGCTGTCAGAGTCAGCACGCGACGGCGGCGCGGGAAACGAGCGGCCGCCGCATTATTAATGCTGACCATGGGCGTTTCATTCCCCCTTTGCTATTTGAAGCCTTGCCACGCCGCTGCCCCTAATCCGTCTTTTAATCCGCCCATTATTTTCTATACTGAAATCTCCAAAATTAATGAGGAGTTTAGTCATGAACATGCGAATTGCAGTGCCGCTAATCTTGTTGGTAGCCCTAGCGGGGGGCTGTGCGGATATGGGGGGTCTGAGTGGTACGACGTATGGTGAATCGAGTGGCACGACGGCCGGCCAGTCAGATCGCTATGGAACCATTACGCATCTGGGAAACGTGCAGGTCGATGATAAGTACAAGCTAGGGGTCGGAACAGCCGTGGGCGCCGTTGCGGGCGGCATTCTTGGCTCACAAGTGGGCGACAGCACCACTGCAACCGTTGCGGGTGCGGTATTGGGCGGCTTAGCCGGGACGTATGCAGAAAGCAAATATAAAAAACAGGACGCGCAGAAGGTAACGGTGAGGATGAATACCGGCGGGAGTGTGACGATCCTACAGCCGGTGGATGGTCGCCTCAGGGATGGGATGAATGTGCGCGTGGAAGGCAGCGGCGAGAACGCCCGGGTGGTGCCACGGTAACGCTGAATTGGAAACGGGGGAGCCTACTTCCCCATTTCCAGCTTATAGCGCTGCCGCGCCTCTTCTGCTTTGCGCGCGTCGGCGACTTCGCGCATCACACCGCGCACATCGGCCGGCCTCTGGTCGCGCTCGAAGTGACCTGTCAGTGCGCTATCAGGCAGGAGCTTGCCGCTTTTGTAGAGCGACCAGATTTCCATGGCGTAGTCGGTGGTCAACAGCTCGGGCGCAAATTGGCCGAAGTAAGTGGCTAAGTTATTGACATCACGTTCGAGCATGCTGAAGGCGTTGTTGTTGCCTGCGGCGTCGACGGCTTGTGGCAGGTCGATGATGACCGGGCCGTGTTCATCCACCAGCACGTTGTATTCTGATAAATCCCCATGCACGATGCCCGCACACAACATGCGTACGACTTGCGTAATCAGCGTGCGGTGATATTCACGCGCGAGGTCTGGTGGTAATTGGATATCGTTGAGCCGAGGGGCCGCATCGCCGTTGGCGTCGGTGATCAACTCCATCAGCAGCACGCCTTCGTGAAAATTATACGGCTGCGGTACGCGCACCCCTGCGGCGGCGAGGCGATACAGGGCATCTACTTCGGCGCTTTGCCAGGCTTCTTCCGTTGCCTGGCGGCCATACTTGCTGCCCTTTTCCATGGCGCGAGCGCGACGGCTGTTTTTGGTTTTGCGGCCTTCGGTGTAATCCACGCTCTGGCGAAAGGCGCGTTTGTTGGCTTCTTTGTACACCTTGGCGCAGCGGATCTCTTCGCCACAGCGTACTACGTACACCATGGCTTCTTTGCCGCTCATCAACTGACGCAGCACTTCATCGACTAGACCGTCTTCGACCAGCGGTTCAATTCTTTTGGGCGTTTTCATTTGTCCTGATCAAATTTGAGCGAAACGGAATTGATGCAATAGCGCAGTCCCGTCGGGTTCGGGCCATCATCAAACACATGACCTAAATGCGCACCGCATTTATTGCATAACGCTTCCGTGCGGGCCATCGCCAAACTCTTGTCGGTTTCGGTGGCGACATGCTCCGCCGCGATGGGCGCCCAAAAACTCGGCCAGCCGGTTCCCGAATCAAACTTGGTGTCGGAGCTGAATAGCGGCTCACCGCAACAAGCGCAGCGATACTGGCCTTTATCTTTGCTGTCCCAGTATTGCCCGGTAAACGCGCGCTCGGTGCCTTTTTCCCGGCATACACGGTATTGCTCAGGGCTGAGCTCGGCTTGCCATTCTTGCTTGCTCTTGGAAACTTTATCGCTCATGGGTATGGGTCTTTTTTGTCCTTTAGTGCTTTAACCTGAAACCGCTAACCTACAGCGCCCAAGGGTTGAACACTTGCGGGTATGGCGCGAAATCTTGCACGTTGCGGGTGACCATGGTGAGGCCGTGGCATTGGGCGGTGGCCATAAGCAGGCCGTCCATCACCGGCAGGGGCTGCCCGGCCAGTTCGGCATGGGCGGCAATTTGCGCCCAGACGTGGAGCGCTGCGGCGTCGAGTGGCAGGATGCGCCCGGCGAAGCGCTGCTCCACCTTGCCCAGCCAGGCGGTGAGTTTCTGGCTGCGGCGCGGGTCGGCTTTGCGCAGTTTGAGGATGCCTTTTTCGATTTCCCCCAGGGTGATGACACTGATGAACAGGCTGGCTTCGTCCTGCTCGTCCAGCCAGGCGATCACTTCTGGCGCGGGGGCTTTTTTGGCGTATTCGGAAAGCGCGCAAGTATCGAGCAGCCAGCTCATAGCTCGACGTTGCGTCCGGTGTCGCGGCTGCGGGGGAAATCCAGGTCTTCGACAGCCAGGTCGGGGCGCAGCAGCGCGGCGGAGAGCTTGCCCCGGCGGCGCGTGAGCCGGGCGTATTCTTCTGCCGAAACTACCACCGCAGTCGGCTTGCCATGCACCGTGACCACCTGAGCGTCACCGCCCGCCGCCCGTTTGATGAGCTGGCTGAAGTTGCCCTTTGCTTCTTGCAATTGCCATTCGCTGTGCATATTACCCTCCATTAATTCTGTCCAGTCTGGCCAGAATTTAGCATAAAGCTTGCGGTTTGGCTATGCCTAACTTCATTTCCGAAGCTCAGATCGAGCAAGCGCTGGAAAAGTTGTTTGACCGGAGGCAGGCTGCTGACATCGACGCCGCAATGGCTGGATAATGGCAATTCATTCATCGTATCGGGAGCGTGCCATGAGCGTATTTTACATTCGTCGTTTGTTGTGCTGCTTTGGCTTGTTGTTGAGTTTGATGCCGGCGCTCTCGCTGGCGGCAGGCAAGGTTGAAGGCCAAGTGACAGTGCAGTGGTTGGGCCATGCGGCTTTCAAGCTCACCTCCTTATCTGGCAAGGTGATTTTGATTGATCCGTTTATCACCAAGAACCCTAAGCTCTCTGCCGAACAAAAAGATCTGACTAAGCTGGGCAAGATAGACCTGATTCTGATCACGCACGCGCACGGCGATCACGTGGGCGATGGGCCGGCGCTGGCCAAGCAGCACAATGCGCCGCTGTATGGGCCAGCAGGCTTAAACAACACGCTGGTCGCTTTGGGCGAATTGCCCGCTGAATTGGCCCCGCGTTTCAATAAAGGCGGGGTGATTACGCCCCTGGGCGAAGGCATCAAGATCACCATGACTCGCGCCGAGCACAGCTCTGAATATATGTGGAGCAATCCCAAAACCAGCCAAGCCGAGGTGCACGTAGGCGGGGAGCCGGCAGGCTTTATCATCGAGTTTGAAAACGGCTTTAAGATTTACCACATGGGCGACACGGGCCTATTCGGCGACATGAGTTTGATCAGCCACTACTATCAGCCGGATTTGGTGATGATCCCCATCGGCGGGCATTTCGTGATGAACCCAAAAGATGCCGCTTTTGCGACGACGCATTACCTCAAGCCAAAATACGCGATTCCCATGCACTACGGCACCAACCCCAACCTCAAAGGCACGCCGGAGGAATACATTGAGATGCTAGGAAAGAGTACGACCAAAGTGTTGAATATGAAGTTTTGGGAAGTGGTGAAGTTTTAACGGTGGAATGTCGACAAGCCTTGTGCTAAAAAAAGGTATCCGTAATGCGTAATAGTATGGATCGGTGGGTTCCTTGAATAACTGCTGGGTGGCAATCAAGCCGCACATTACTTTCAACCAAGAGGAGAAATTCGTCATGGGTAACTATGTCATTATTGGTCGTTCACAGGCGGCTTTATTGTTTTTGTTGAGCCTTATCGGCTCCTTCGCACTCGCACAAGCGCCGGTTCCTGAGCTGGCACTGACGCGGACTGCCCATGATGCGCAGCTTAAGTGGGGACCCTGCCCGCCGTTCTTGCCCAAAGGATGTGCGATCGCCGTTCTTCACGGCGACCCTGCAAAAGACAACGTCGATGTGTTCTTTAAAGTGCCCGCCAAGTCGACCATCCCGCTCCATTGGCATACTTCTGCAGAGCGCATGGTGCTGGTTGCCGGCAAGCTTCATGTCACCTATGACGGTCAGAAGACGGTCATTCTCAAGCCGGGGACTTATGCGTATGGCCCCGCCAAACGACCGCACAAGGGTTTCTGCGCAAGCGCCGTCCCCTGCGTCCTCTTCATTGCCTTTGAATCGCCGTTAGATGCAGTGCCGGTCGAGATCGCAGGAAAATAGTGATATTGCGGCTATTTGTGTGATCCAGTTCCTGACTGAAATCAGCCGCGCATTACGGATACCCAAAATATTTAGATAGTCGGCAGCGTGATCCGCGCTTCCAAGCCGCCCCCCGGCCGCGCTAGCAGTTCGAGTTTTCCACCATGCATGCGCGCGATGTGTTCCACGATCGCGAGCCCCAGGCCCGCGCCGGATTGGCCGCTGCGCGCGCTATTCAGACGCGAGAAGGGTTGCAGTGCAGCATCCACTGCTTGAGTTGGTATGCCCGGTCCGCGATCCAATACCGAGATGGTAATTGCGTTGCCGCTGTGCGCGGTCTGGATCGCGACCTCCGTGCCGCCATGATTTAGTGCATTGTCCAACAGGTTGCTCAGTAGGCGCTGCATGGCAAGTGGGCGCAGTGCGAGGGTGGGCAGTGTACCGAGCTCGGTTGTGATGGGCTTGCCGCTGCGGGCATAGCGCGCGCAGGTCGCTTCAATCAACTGATTTAAATCCACTGTTTCCAGCGGCTCGCTTTCCAGTCCGCGAGCAAAAGCTAGGAATTGGCCGACGATGGCGTCCATGTCCTCGATGTCTTGCACCATGCCGCTTTGCGTGGCGACATCGACTTTCCCTTGCAGCATTTCCACCGCCAGGCGCAAGCGGGTGAGCGGGGTGCGCAGGTCGTGCGAGACACCGGCCAGCATCACGGTGCGTGCTTGATGCAGGCGCAGCAGATCGGCGTTCATTTGATTGAAGCTGCGGGTGAGGGTGCGCAGCTCCGCCGGGCCTTGCTCGGGAATTGGATCGGCTTGTTCGCCCAGGCCGATTTTGGTGGCGGCTTGGGCCAAGGCTTGCACCGGGCGATTGATGCGCGAGGCGATGAACCATGCGCCGATGAGCGCCAGCACCAGGCTCAACGTACCCCACATGACCCACTGCAGCGGAATCATGCGCGCCACTTGTACGCGCGGCATGGCAACCCAGTATTCATCGTCTTCGATCTTGAAGCTGACCCACAGACCGGGAACACCGCGCCGCCCGAAAGAGACTTGGGTGTCTGCGCCCAAGCGCTGCTTGATGTGCTGCTGCACTAATTTAAAGAAAGGGCGCTGCGGTTGAAGGCCGGCCGACTCGCCGGGGAAAGCGGGATAAATCCGGATGCCTTCTTGTTGATGCAGCTCCATCAAGAAGAAGCGCCGTTTGGCAGGCTGCACTGCGATCAGCGCAGTGCGCGTCAACTGCACTACGCTGGATGCTTGCTGGGCAATTTGCTGGGCGCGCGGCTCGCGTTCGAGCCAGCGCACCATGAAGAACCAGGCAAGCTGGCTGATGATGATCAAAAGTGCTAACAGCATCACCGTGCGCCACAGCAAGGATTGCGGCCAAAGTTTCATGGCGCGGGCACCCCATCGGGCACGAACACGTAGCCGAAGCCCCACACGGTTTGGATGTAGCGCGGCTTGGCCGGGTCGTCTTCGATCAGCTTGCGCAGGCGGGAGATTTGTACGTCGATGCTGCGGTCGAATGCTTCGTGTTCGCGGCCACGCGCCAGCGCCATCAGCTTGTCGCGCGATAAGGGTTGGCGCGCGTGGGTGACGAGTATCTTGAGCAGGGCGAATTCGCCGGTGGTGAGCGCAAGCGCGCTGCCTTGTTTGCTGAAGCCGCGCGTCGCCAGATCGAGCAGGAAGGGGCCGAATGTCACGCTGCCTTGCTGCGCCTCCGGCGCACCGGGCAGGGCGGGCGCTTGGCGGCGCAAAATGGCGTGGATGCGCGCCAGCAACTCGCGCGGATTGAAGGGCTTGGGCAGGTAATCGTCCGCGCCCATCTCCAGGCCGACAATGCGATCGATTTCGTCGCCCTTGGCGGTGAGCATGATGATGGGAATGCGCTCGCCGTTGCCACGCAGCCGCCGGCAAATGCTCAAGCCATCTTCACCCGGCAGCATGAGATCGAGCACGATAAGATCATAGTGGCTGCGTGTCAGCTTCTTATCCATCTCCGCGCCATCATTCACCAACTCCACGGCAAAACCTTGCTCGGCCAAGTATTTGCCGAGCAGGTCGCGCAGGCGGAGATCGTCGTCCACCACTAATAAACGATGTTGAGGGGAATTCATGGTGCTTATGCTAACGGGAGCCGGCCTGCGGGAGAAGCACAATGTGACGAGATGTTGCACGGACGGCGCTTCGTAACAAATTTTTACAATTGCACCCTGGACGGAAACAGATTATTTACAGCCAGGGGCTACGATGCAGCCATCGGGAAAGCGTATCTCGATTTCACCTAACTTTTAAGGAGTTTACTCATGAAAACGACTATTAGCTTGCTGTTAGCTTCCCTCGCCCTTATCGCCGGCCAAGCCTATGCCGAACAAGGTGCGCGCCAACACCGCCCGCGCGACCCCGGCGTGAATCAGCGCCAACATAATCAGGAACATCGGATCAAGCAAGGCGTGCGCTCCGGGCAGCTGACCAAGGAAGAAACCATAGACTTGCGCAGCGAGAAGAAGGCGATTCGCCAGGAAGAACGCGCTTACAAGGCCGACGGCAAACTGACTAAAGAAGAACGCAAAGATCTGCATCAAGATATGAATGATCTTTCCAAGGACATCTACCAAGAGAAACACGATGGCGATGTGCGTCCGAAAGCAGTTAAATAAGCATCAACTGAACAGGAGAAAAACATGAGCAAATATCTCTCGATGTTATTAGCGCTTGGCCTATCGGGTGCGGTGATCGGCGCCGAACCACCGGCCAAGGCTGAGCGTGGGGCCCAACCCTGCGTGGACAAGAAACAACATTTTCAAAAACTTGATCTGGATAAGAATGGCGCAATTAGCCGCGAGGAGGCCAAGGCGCATCCACGCATGGAAAAGAACTTCGAGGCTATGGACGCCGATAAGGACGGTCAAGTGACAGAGACCGAATCTCGTGACTACGCCAAAACGCGCATGGAGCAGCATCGCGAAAAGGCGAAGACGGAGATGAAGGCGCGCTGGGATAAGGCAGACGCGAACCATGATGGCATGCTGAGCCGCGAAGAAGCCAAAGCCTCGCCCTCTATCGCGAAACATTTTGATGCGATGGATGCCGATAAGAATGGCCAAGTCAGTGCACAGGAAATAGCCGACTACATGAAAGCGCATCGGCCGCGTGAAGGTGGCGGTCGGGGTTAAGGCGCTCTCCTATGCGCGCACTTCTTTATTTGCTGCTTACTTGCGCCACGTTCACCACGCAAGCGGCGGTCATGGGCTATGACGATGCGCGCCACTTGTTGGCGCGCACCGGCTTTGCGCCGACCGAGTCGGAAGTGCAAACCTACGCCAAGCTTTCTCGCGCACAAGCGGTCGATAAGCTGCTGAGCGAGACGCGCGCCGAGGCGCAAACGCTGCCGCCGTCATGGGTGAGTGAGCCGCCGACGCCATTGCGCGCCATCAAAGATTTGTCGGAGGAAGAGCGCAAGCAATTCCAACGTCAGCAGATGGAGCGTGGCGTGGCGCTGCGCAGCTGGTGGTACCAGGAAATGCTCGTCACCCCTACACCGCTCACTGAGCGCATGACCTTGTTTTGGCACAACCACTTCGTCTCCAGCCAGCAAAAGGTCAAATCGGCGCAGCTCATGTATCGCCAGCATGTGCTGCTGCGCAGCTACGCGCTGGGGAATTTCGGCGAGCTGCTGCATGCGGTGTCGAAAGACCCGGCGATGATCGTATATCTGGATAACGCAACCAATCGGCGGGGCCAGCCAAACGAGAATTTCGCGCGTGAAGTGATGGAGCTATTCACCCTCGGCGTGGGGCATTACACCGAGCAAGACATCAAGGAAGCGGCGCGCGCATTCTCCGGCTGGAGTTTGGATCGCAGCAACGGCGAGTTCCGCTTCTATCGTCTCCTGCACGACGGTGGCACGAAGACGGTGCTGGGGCGAAGCGGGGATTTCGACGGCGATGACGTGCTCGATATATTGTTGGCGCAGCCGCAAACCGCCGAATTCATCAGCGCGAAACTCTGGCGCGAGTTCGTCTCGCCCGATCCCGATGTGAAAGAAGTGCAACGCCTCGCGCAGACCTTTCGCGAATCGCGTTACGAAATGAAACCGCTGCTGCGCGCCTTGTTTACCAGCGAGGCATTTTACGCACCGGCCAATCGCGCGCGGCTCATCAAGTCGCCGGTGGACTTGCTGGTGGGCACGCTGCGCCAATTCGGCATCGAAGGCCTGGATACGCGGCTGCTGGTTTTCTCCGGACGGCAGTTGAATCAAGATTTATTCGGGCCCCCCAATGTAAAGGGCTGGCCGGGCGGGGACGATTGGATCAACAGCACCACGCTACTGGCGCGCAAGCAATTCATGGAGCGCATTTTCCGCGCGGAGGAAATGCCGCTCGATCGGCGCACGTTGCGCGCGGAGTTGGGGCCGGGTGCTGCGCGCGCGATGGCGGGGCAGGCCATGTTGGCGAACTTGCGCTTCGATGCGGCGGCATTTTTCGGTGCGTTCAAAGGCGGCGAGGAACAACGGCGCGCCAGCGTGGAACGTCTGGTGTTAAGCAGCCCGGCTTCCCACAAACCATCTGCGAGCGAGCGCATCGAGTTTATCCGCCAACTCGTGCTCGATCCCGTTTACCAATTGAAATAGATAGGAACATAGCCATGTTGCGTCGTGACTTTCTGCAGGGCCTTGGCCTGATCCCGCTTGTCAGTACCTTCCCCAATCTGGCATTCGCCGCTGCACCGGCGGCAAATTACCAGCGCTTGCTGGTATTGATCGAGTTGAAGGGCGGTAACGATGGCCTGAATACCGTGGTGCCTTATGCCGATCCGGCTTATTACGCCTTGCGCCCACGTATCGGCATCAAGCGCGACGAGGTGATTCAACTCGACGAAAAGTTCGCCCTGCATCCGGCGCTGCTGCCCTTGAAAAATCTATGGGATAAGCGCGAATTGGCCATCGTGCACGGCTTGGGTTATCCGCAACCGAATTTATCGCATTTTCGCTCGATCGAGATTTGGGATACCGCGTCTGCTTCCAACGAATATCTGAACGATGGCTGGCTGACGCGCACATTTGCCGCAAGTCCGGTGCCGAAATCCTACGCGGCCGATGGCGTGGTGATCGGTTCGCAGGATTTTGGCCCCTTGTCCGGGGCCGGTGGGCGCGCGATCGCCTTGACCAATACGGAACAATTTTTACGCCAGGCGCGCTTGGCGGACGAGGCGCAGGCCCAGACCCAGACCCAGACCAAAAATGCTGCCTTGGCGCATATTATGAAAGTAGAAGGCGATATCGTGCAGGCGGCGAGCGGCTTGGCCGGCAATCATGCATTTCGCACCGAATTTCCCCAGCATGCCTTGGGCAATGCCCTCAAAACCGCTGCCCAGGTGGTTGCCGGTAAAGCCGGGGTGGCGGTGGTGCGCGTTACGCACAATGGTTTCGATACCCATCAAGGCCAAGCGAATATTCAACAGCGGCTGCTGAAAGAATTAGCCGAGGGCTTGGCCAGCTTCCAATCGGCGCTGCAGGAGATCAATCGTTGGGACAACACGCTCATCATGAGCTATGCCGAATTTGGCCGCCGCGCGCAAGAGAATGGCAGCAACGGCACCGATCATGGCACGGCGAATGAGCATTTCGTGCTGGGAGGGAAAGTGAAAGGCGGCTTGCATGGCCAAGCGCCGAGCCTGACCCGGCTCGAAGGCGGCAACCTAGTGCATAGCGTGGATTTTCGCAGCCTGTATGCGACGGTGATCGAAAAATGGTGGGGCGCGGATGCGAAATCCGTGCTGGGCGGTAAGTACCCCACGCTGGATCTATTACGGCCTTCCTAAAGGCTGGGTAGTGAACACTTCTATATAATGCGCGAATGCGTCTGCTCGCGCTCGACACGTCTACCGAATATCTTTCCCTCGCGCTCTATCTCGACGGCGAGATCATCTGCCGCGAGTCGCATGCGGGTATTCGTCATTCCGAGCTGATCCTGCCGATGCTGGAGGTGTTGTTGGTCGAGGCCGGGGTGAGCTTGACTAGCCTCGACGGCATCGCCTTTGGCCAGGGGCCGGGTACTTTTACGGGCATTCGCATCGGCTGCGGCGTGGCTCAAGGATTGGCCTTTGGCGCGGATTTGCCGGTGGTGGGCATTGCTACTTTGCTGGCGCTGGCCGAAACCGTGGAGCAGGATTGCGTCATCGCCTGTCTCGACGCGCGCATGGGCGAGGTATATCACGCCGTTTACCGGCGCGAGGCGGGCGACTGGCGCGAAATTCATGTCCCCGGTTTGTATGCGCCGCGCGCGGTGCCCACCGTTGAAGGCTTCGATTGGGTCGGCGTCGGCAGCGGTTTTCGAGTGGGCGAGGGCGCGTTGCGCCAACGCTTCGCGGGACAGCTGAGCCAGGTGTTCGATGATCGCTTTCCGCATGCACGCGAGATCGCAAGCTTGGGCAGCCGGCAGTTAAACTTAGGCCGTGGCGTGCCCGCGTGGGAAGCGGCCCCGCTGTATATTCGCGACAAAGTCGCACTGAAAATGAGCGAACGATGAGCGCAGTGCCCAGCCAAGCTTTTTCTTTTCGCCCCATGCACAAAGACGATGTGGATGCGGTGATGGCGCTCGAGCGCACCTTGTATTCATTCCCCTGGACGCCGGGCAATTTTCGCGATTCGCTCGATGCCGGGTATAGCTGCTGGGTGTATGAATTCGGCTCGCATCTGGTGGGCTATGCAGTACTGATGCTGGCGGTGGGGGAGGCGCATGTGCTCAACATCGCCATCGGTGCTGACTGGCAGCGCCAAGGGTTGGGGCGGCGGCTGATGCAGCACCTGATCAAAGTGTCACGCGAATACCGGGCCGAGATGATGTTTTTGGAAGTGCGTCCTTCAAATATCGCGGCACAGCGTTTATATGAAGAGATCGGTTTCAACGAAATCGCTACACGCAAACATTATTATCCGGCACATGACGGGCGTGAGGATGCGATTTTGATGGGGATGGCGCTATGAAGCCTTTGTCGCAGGAATGGCTGGCGGAGTTGAATTTGTCGCCGCTGTGGCGACAGCGGGGTACATCCGATGAAGTTGTAGCGCCGGCATCCCTGCCGGCAACTCCAAAAAATTTCGTTCAAGGCATCCACAATCGCGGTTATCTCCCCCACCTCAAAGCCGAAGGCGGCATCTATTTCGTCACCTTCCGGCTGGCGGATAGTTTGCCGCAAAGCGCGCTGGATGAGTTGGAACGCAGCGCGCCGGAAACCCGCTCGAAACAAATTGAAACTTATCTCGATGCCGGGCATGGCGAGTGTTGCTTGCGCAAGCCTGAGATTGCTCAAATCGTGATCCAGGCGCTCAAACAGTTCGAAGGCGAGCGCTACGTACTGCACGATTGGGTGGTGATGCCGAACCATGTGCACTTGGTGATTGAGCCGCGCGGCGCACATGCCTTGAGCGATATTTTGCACAGCTTGAAATCCTTCACCGCGACCGAGGCGAACCGATGCTTGGGCCGCCATGGCGCTTTCTGGCAGCATGAGAGTTACGACCGCTTGATACGCGGGCAAGAGGAGCTTGATCGCTGCGTGGAGTACGTTCGGCAAAACTCTGTGCGCGCCAATCTGGCCGAGGCGCCGGAACAGTACGCGTATGGGTGTTCTGGGTATGTTGCCGGCAGGGATGCCGGCGCTACGACAGGCGAACTTGTAGCGCCGGCATTAACCCCTGATGAGATCGCCCAACTAGACTGGCCGCAGCTCAAGCAAGCGGTGGCGACCTGCACCGCCTGCGCGCTGCACGCGCAACGCACCCAAGCTGTGTTCGGCGTCGGCGACGAGCAAGCGGATTGGTTGTTCGTGGGCGAGGCGCCAGGCGCGGAAGAGGACCTGCAAGGCGAGCCGTTCGTGGGCCAAGCCGGGAAGTTGCTCGACAATATGCTGGCCAGCATCGAACTCAAGCGCGGCGAGAAGGTGTATATCGCCAACGTGGTGAAATGCCGTCCGCCTGACAACCGCAACCCCGATGCGGCTGAAGTGCTTGCTTGCGCGCCTTATCTCGACCGTCAAATTGCGTTGATGCAACCGAAGCTGATCGTGGCTTTGGGCAAGGTGGCGGCTGTTCGCTTGCTGGGCAAGGATGCCACCATCGCCAGCCTGCGCGGCCAAGTCTTGGACTATCACGGCACGCCGCTGATTATTACTTATCATCCCGCCTACTTGCTGCGCAGCCTGACGGATAAGGCGCGCGCCTGGGAAGATTTGTGTTTCGCGCGGCAGACTTTTCGGGGCTTGATGAAGCAAGCTGCCGCCACCATTTAATTTTTATTCCCTTTCACATCAGGAGATACCGCCATGCGCCAGATTGCGATTATTGCCACCTTGCTGCTCACCACGCTTTTGAGCGGTTGCGGCTACAACACTTTGCAGCAGAACGACGAATCCATCAAAGCGTCTTGGGCCGAAGTGCTGAATCAGTATCAACGCCGCGCCGACTTGGTGCCGAATCTGGTCAAAGTGGTAGAAGGCTACGCCGCGCATGAACGGAGCATTTTGGTGCAAGTCACCGAAGCGCGCGCGAAAGTTGGGACGATTCAAGCCACGCCCGAACTCATCAACGATGAGCAGGCGTTTGCCAAATTCCAACAGGCCCAAGGCCAGCTCTCCAGCGCCTTGTCGCGCTTGATCGCGGTGGTGGAGAATTATCCGCAACTCAAGGCGGATACCCAGTTTCTTGCTTTGCAGACGCAACTGGAAGGCACCGAGAATCGCATCACGGTCGCACGCAACCGCTACATCAAGGCGGTGGAAGGGTACAACGTGACGGTGCGTTCGTTCCCGAGCAATCTCACGGCCATGCTGTTCGGCTTCAAGGTTAAGCCCACTTTCGCGCCGGAAAATGAAAAAGAAATTTCCAAAGCGCCTAAGGTGGATTTCGGTACCGCGCCCGCGCGCTAAGTCTTTATGAATTTCCGGGCGCGCCTTGCGCGCTGGCTATGCTTCTTCGCACTGCCCCTTGCCTTGGTGGGCTTCCCTGCCGTGTCTCAAGAGCAAGTGGCCGTGCCGCCGCGCGCGGCGCGCGTCACCGACCTCACCCAAACATTGAGCACGCCGCAACAGCAAGCGCTGGAACAAAAGCTCGCCGCGCTTGAAGCGCAAAAGGGCAGCCAGATCGCGGTGCTGATTGTGCCCACTACGAAACCCGAAGAGATCGAGCAATATTCAATTCGCGTGGCCGAGGCTTGGAAGCTCGGACGCAAAGGCATCGATGACGGGGTGATCCTGCTGGTGGCGAAAGACGATCGCACCCTGCGCATCGATGTCGGTTATGGACTGGAGGGGGCCATACCGGATATCGCCGCCAAGCGCATTATCGAAGAGGTCATTACGCCGCGCTTTCGTACTGGGGATTTTTATGGCGGCATCGATCAAGGGGTGGATCGGCTAATTGGATTGATCAACGGCGAAGCACTTCCTCCACCCAAGCCAAGCAGCTGGATAGGCGCGAATTCTTTTGAAAACATATTTCCGCTGGCCTTGTTTTTGATCTTCGTTGTGGGTGGCGTACTGCGCGCAATTTTTGGGCGCTTGCTCGGCGCAAGCATTGCATCTGTGGTGGCAGGCATTGGCGCTTGGATGCTCATCGGCAGCCTGGTCAGCGCGCTGATTGCGGGTGCGCTGGCCTTTTTCTTTATCTTGTCCGGTATCAGCGGAATCGGACACGGTGGAGGTCGTGGCGGTGGTGGGTTGGGTGGCGGCGGGTTTTCCGGCGGGGGTGGCGGTTTTGGCGGGGGTGGTGCTTCCGGGCGCTGGTAGAGGAGCGAGCAATGAACTTGAAACGGCTATTAAAGCATTTGGTGCTACCCCCTTGGCTGGTGCGACGCGCGTTCGCGCCGGCGACGATGCGCGCGATCGAAGCGGCCATCGCCACCGGCGAAATGCGTCACCTCGGGCAAATTCGATTCGCCGTGGAGGAGACTTTGGCGCCGGCCGCGCTCTGGCGTGGCAAGACCGGGCATGAGCGTGCGCTGGAGGTATTTGCCGATCTCCGCGTATGGGATACGGAGCATAACAATGGCGTGCTGGTGTATCTGCTGCTGGCAGATCGGGATGTGGAGATCGTCGCGGACCGCGGCATTCATCGCGCGGTGGGCGAGGAGGCCTGGGAAGAAATTTGCCGCACCATGGAAGCGGCGCTACACGCGGGGCAATTCGAAACCGCTGTGGTGAGGGGTATCGAGGCAATCGGCGCGCTGTTGGCGGCACACTACCCACGCCATGAGCCGGGGGCGAATGAATTGCCCGATATGCCGGTCGTGTTGTAGTGGCTTAGCGCGATTCTTGCGCAGCACAGAAAAGGGCAAGCGGACGCCGCTTACTAGGGATGGGTGCTGGTGCGTGCCACGTCGAGCAGTTTGTCGATTTCCGCGCCGTGGCGGGTCACGTTACAGCGGTGCCAATTCATGATGAAGAGCATGATGGTGGAGACGAACAGCCCAAAAATGATGACCGCGCCATTGACGGACACATCCGCCTTTTGCAGCAGATAGTAGGTGCCGACCATGACCAGAATGCCGGCATTCTCGTTAAAGTTTTGCACCGCGATCGAATGCCCGGCGCCCACCAGAATATGGCCGCGGTGCTGCAATAGCGCATTCATCGGCACCACGAAGAAGCCAGCGATGGCGCCGATCAAGATCATCAATATCATCACGAACGGCAGGTAGGTCACGGCGACCATGCTGATGACGAAGACGCCCATCATCGCCCCCACCGGCAGCACTTTGACTGATTTGTGTATGGGGACGACGCGCGCCGCTGTAATCGCACCGATCGCCACGCCGATGGCGACCACGCCTTGCAGCATGGATGCCTTATCAAGCGAGAGCCCCAATGCAACTTTGGCCCAATCCAGCACGATGAATTGCAAAGTGGCGCCGGCGGCCCAGAATAGGGTGGTGACGGCCAGTGAGATTTGTCCTAATTTGTCCGTCCATAGCAATCTCACGCAATGGCTGAAATCACGCACCAGGAACCAAGGGTTGCGTTTGACCGGTTTGTGATCGACGCCGGTGTTGGGCACATATAAATTGAACAAGGCGGCCAATAAGTAAAATACCGCAATCACACTGATCGCCATTTCCGGTGCGGTATCGATGCCGGTCGTTATCCCTGGCAGGTCAAATTGCGCCAGTTGGGCGCTGATCGAAGGGTTGATCAACACACCACCAAGCACGGTGCCGAGGATGATCGCGGCGACGGTCAGCCCCTCGATCCAGGCATTCGCCAGCACGAGCTGATTGGGCGGCAAGAGTTCGGTGAGAATGCCGTATTTGGCCGGAGAATAAGCCGCCGCACCGAGCCCGACAATGCCATAGGCGAGCAAGGGATGGACGTTGAACAGCAACAGCAGGCATCCGCCTATTTTGATTGTGTTGCTGATCAGCATCACTTGCCCTTTGGGCATGGAGTCGGCAAACGCGCCGACGAAGGGCGCCAGCAGCACATAGGAAACCGTGAAATAAAACTTGAGTAGCGGCGAATACTCGGGATGATGGAAAAAATCAATCAGCAGCAAAATTGCGGCGATGAGCAGCGCATTGTCGGCAAGGGCGGAGCAGAATTGCGCCGCCATGATGATGTAGAAACCGCGGTTCATTCAGTACGATTTTGCAGCGGCGCCCGAAGGGCATACCGCAAGTAGAAAGCGCGTTTATACCACACAACAGGTGACGATCGTAAGTTAGGCAGACGCCAAGACATCAATGATGTTTGGCAACTCGTCGCGCCAAGCTTTTTACCGCATTCTGCTCAAATAACCTATAATCTCCCGCCTATTTCACTCATTCCCCTCATTAATTCATGTCATTTGAAAGTTTAGGTTTATCCCCCGATATCCTGCGTGCGATTGCTGATGCGGGCTATACCGAGCCAACGCCGATTCAGGCGCAGGCGATCCCCGTCGTGCTGTCGGGTAAGGACGTCATGGCGGGTGCGCAAACCGGCACCGGCAAGACTGCGAGTTTTACGCTACCCATGCTGCACAAGCTGGCCGTGCATCAGAACACCAGCACCTCACCCGCGCGACACCAGGTGCGCGGTCTCATTTTAGCGCCGACGCGCGAGCTGGCGGCCCAGGTCGAGGCCAGCGTACGTACGTACAGCAAATATCTCTCGCTGCGCTCAACCTCAGTGTACGGCGGGGTGCACATCGATCCGCAAATCGCGGAACTGCGGCGCGGCGTGGAAATTCTGGTGGCGACCCCTGGCCGCTTACTTGACCACTTACATCAAAAAAGCGTGAACCTGTCGCAAGTGGAATTCCTGGTGCTGGATGAAGCCGACCGCATGCTGGATATGGGCTTTATGCCCGACATTCGGCGCATTTTTAGTTATCTGCCACCGCGCCGGCAAAATTTGCTGTTTTCGGCCACCTTCGCCGAAGAGATCAAGCGCCTGGCTAACGATTTCATGCACGACCCGCAGTTGATTGAAGTCGCGCGCCGCAACGCCACCGCCGACACCGTTACGCAGGTTGCGTATCCGGTGGCGAATGATCACAAACGGCGCTTACTGGCGCAGATCATCAAAAACGAAGATCTAAAACAAGTACTGATTTTTACTAATACCAAGACCGGCGCGAACCGGCTCGCCCAGCAATTGATACACGAGAACATCAACGCCGTAGCGATCCACTCGGATAAAACCCAGCAGGCGCGTATGCAAGCGCTGGCCGAATTTAAAGAAGGCAAGATCCAGGCATTGGTCGCGACCGACATCGCTGCCCGTGGTTTGGATATCGATGATTTGCCGTGCGTGGTGAATTTCGAGTTGCCGCACAGCGCGGAAGACTACGTGCATCGCGTCGGTCGCACCGGCCGCGCCGGTACAAGCGGGAAAGCGATTTCGCTGGTGAGCCCGGAAGAAAAACGCTATTTAAGTGATATCGAGCAACTGATCAAGCGCGCCATTCCGCTCGAGGCCTTGCCGGGCTACGGTGCGGAACACCTCATCGAAGCCGCAGGCCATGACCGCTACCGCGAAAGAAGCAACGAGCGGGCCCGGCCTCGGCCTGTCGTGGCGCGGAATGTCGAACCTGAGCCGCGCATCGAGCCTTCATTTGCGTCTGGGCTTGAGCCTGAAATTGAGCCGAGCCCAGAAATAAAAAGGGCGCCGATTCGGCGCCCTGGGCAGAAACGTGAAGTAGCGGCTTTACTCTTGCCACCCCGCAGCATCCCCGCCGCGGAATAGCCAAGCCAACAGCATCGGCATTTCATTCGATTGCGTTTCTGCATTGGCCGTGGCCTCAGCCTTGTTTTCAGATGCAGGCGCGGCCGGTGCAGCAGCTTCCAACTTTTTCTCAGATGCGTCCATTACCGGCGCTTCGCTCACCATTTGTGATTTTAGGTCCTCAGTCCCCGCAAGGGGGACGCCGGTGGGTGCCCCGCTGCTATGCAGCGCCCCTTCCGCAGCCTCGGCTTTTTTGACCGGCGCGGGTTCGTCTTCCAGCTGCTCTCGTGGTGGGTTGCCGTCATAGATCAGACTACGTCGTTGCTGAATGTAAGCATCGCGCAAGAAGGTATAGGGGTCGAGTGCTGCTTCGTCCAGCACCTTTTCAGCATCCAATAGCCGCGCACGGCGGTCGATCACGCGCAGTGCACCTAACGTGTTGCGGGTTGGAATATGGTTTAAATTTAAAACCGGATCTAGCTTGTAATAGGCCACCAAGCCGACGGTATCACGCACATTGCTAGGCCCAAGCAGCGGCAGCATTAGGAAGGGGCCGTCACCGATTCCCCAATAGCCTAAAGTTTGGCCAAAATCCTCATTGTGCTTTTCCAGTCCGAAACTGGTGGCCACATCGAACAGGCCGCCAATGCCGAAAGTCGTATTGGCGATCAAACGTGCCACATCGGAAGCTGCCTGGCTGAATTTAAACTGGAGCAGATTATTGACCGCGATCAAGGCATCGTCGATGTTGGAGAAGAAGTTTCCCACCCCGGTGCGCACCGGATTCGGCAAGACGGCCTTATAGCCTTTTGCCACCGGTTTAAAGACAGCTTCGTCAACTGTGTCGTTGAACTGATATATGCCACGGTTAAGGGGTTCCAGCGGATCACGCGGGTCGCCATTGGTGGCACAACCGGAAAGCGCAATCACTATCCCGAGTAGGGCAAGTTTGGGTAGAAATAGTATTTTCATATTGTTATTAAGAGTGAACAGGGTAAATTTAGGGGCAAATATATCAGCTAAGTACATTGTTTGGAACAGGTTTCTTGCTAAATACTATTAACGGCATTGCGCGAATAATACTTTAGAGGCAAATATTTAAGAAACGGCAAACCGGGCCGCTAAGTGGTCTAACCCAACGTTTTTTTGGAAAATTTTAATCAGGAGCATTTAGGGCTAAATTTTTTGTCGGTCCTGCCGCTAATCCAAACCATGGCACTCAAAGGCATCACAATCGGTACCCTGGCCCGCAAGGCGAGCGTGAATATCGAAACCATTCGTTACTACCAGCGGCGCGGCCTATTGCAGGAGCCGCCCAAGCCGGTGGAAGGCTATCGCCTGTATCCGCTGGACTCGATCCAACGGATTCTCTTTATCAAACGCGCGCAGCGATTGGGCTTTAGCCTGGAAGAAATCATTAATCTGATTCATTTAGGCGAGGGCAGTTGCAGCGACGTGAAAAGCGTGGCGATGCAAAAGCTTTCTTTGATCGAGGATCGATTGACCGACTTGGGGCGGATGCGCCAGACCTTGCTGGATTTGGTCCAACGCTGCGATACCGACCAAAGTCAGCCGGGCTGTCCCCTAGTGGCGAGCCTTGCCGAGCGCGAATACGAAACAGGTTAGTCGTATGCCGCCGCACGGCGAATCGAGGGAGATGCGGTTTATTTTCACGCAAGCCACTTAGCCCATTTTCCCGCAATGCCGATGCCTCGTTTTTTTCATCACTCTCAATACACCATTTCCATCGGATTTGTCCTCGTACTTATCCTGATGGCTGCGATCGCGGTCATTGGTCTCACGCGTATGGCTGCGATCAACGAGCGCATGAACGCGATCGTCAGCCAATACAATGTCAAAACCGATTTAGTCGCCACGATGCGGAATGCAGCGCGCGAGCGTTCCATCAGCCTGCATCGTATGGCGTTGATGCTGGATCCCTTCGATCGCGATGATGAGTATTTGTATTTCCGCAAGATGGCAGCCGAATTTCTCAAGGCGCGCGATGCGCTGAAAGTCATGCCCTTAAGCGAGCTAGAACAAAAGACGTTTGAAGAATCGCAGGGTTTGACGCGCCAAGCGTCATTGACTCAAGAAGCAGTGTACAACCTTGTCGTTGCACAACGCTTAGATGAAGCAAATGCGCTGCTGCTTATGGAGGCCGTCCCAGCGCAAAATCAAGTCCTAGCATCCCTAAGCAAACTCCTGGAATATCAGCGGCAGGCGACGAGCGAAGCCGTGGGATCCGCACGGCGCGAGTACGAAAAAGCCTTTTACAGCATGGGCGGCCTGGGCTTGCTCTCGATAGGGCTCGGCGTCGTGATCGCCGTCATGGTCGTGCGGCGCACGACATTAGCGGAAAAAGCACTGTTCCATGAGAAAGAGCGCGCCGAAGTCACCCTCCATTCCATCGCAGATGCAGTAATCACCACCAATGGCGATGGAGTGGTCGAATACATGAACCCGATCGCCGAGCAGCTTACCGGCTGGCAAATCGCGGACGCACGTGGCCATCCGATCGATCAAGTGTTTCGGGTAATCAATGAACTTAACCGCGAGGAGATCAAGAACCCGGTTTCCGGATGCAAGATCGAGGGCCGTGTGGTGAACATTGATCCGCATGGGGTACTGGTTGCGCGTGATGGAACGGAATATGCGATCGAAGATTCGGCGGCGCCGATTCGCGACAGCCGTGGTGCGGTGATCGGTTATGTGGTGGTTTTTCATGATGTGAGCCACGCGCGGCATTTGGCGCGTCAACTTTCCTGGCAAGCCAGCCACGACGCGCTCACGGGGCTTGGCAATCGGCTTGAATTCGAATCGGTCATGGCGCAGATGTGGGAGAGCGCTAAATTCCATAGTAAGCACCATGCGCTGGTGTATATGGATCTCGATCAATTCAAAATCGTGAACGACACCTGCGGCCATGCCGCCGGCGACGAGTTGCTGCGGCAACTGGCGGTGATCATCTCGGCCAAGGTACGCGAGGGAGACAGCTTATTCCGCCTCGGCGGCGACGAATTCGCGATCCTGCTCAATGGCTGCCCGATCAACCGCGCTGAAAGCATTGCGAACGAGATTCGCCTCGTGGTCGAAGAATTCCGTTTCATGTGGCAAGACAAATCGTTTGGTATCGGCGTAAGCATTGGCCTGGTACCGATTACGGTCGATAGCGTGAGCATGGCATCCCTGCTCGCAGCAGCCGATGCGGCGTGCTACACCGCAAAGGAAAAAGGCCGCAATCGCGTACAAGTATACGAGCCGAGCGACACCGAGTTGGCCATGCGTGAAGGTGAAATGCAGTGGCTGCCGCGCATCAATCGCGCGATGGAGGAAGATCGGCTGCAGTTGTATTACCAAAAAATTGCCAATGTGCGTGACGGCGATGTGATGGGCGGCACCCAATATGAGCTATTGCTGCGCATGCTGGATGAGCATGGCGCCATCATCCCGCCGCAGGCCTTTATTCCCGCGGCCGAGCGTTATAACCTGATGCCCAGTGTTGACCGTTGGGTGATCCGCCATGCCCTGGACTGGATCACGCGGCACGCGGCCCAAGTCAAAGATATCTCCACGATCTATATCAACCTCTCTGGGCAATCGCTGAATGATGACAAGTTCCTCGATTTTGTGACCGCGCAAATCAAACGCCTGGATGGCTTGGGCATCAAAATCGGATTCGAAATTACCGAAACGGCTGCCATTGCGAACCTTAGCCGAGCAATGCGCTTGATGGGCACGCTCAAGGATCTCGGATGCAGTTTCGCTTTGGACGATTTTGGTAGCGGGATGTCTTCCTTTGCCTACCTGAAGAACCTGCCGGTGGATAAAATTAAAATCGATGGCGTATTCGTGCGCGACATGCTGTTTGATCGGGTGGATTACGCCATGGTTGAAGCGATCAATCGTATCGGCCATTTGATGGGCATTCAGACAGTGGCCGAATTCGTTGAGAACGACGCGATCCTGCATCGACTAAAAGAACTAGGCGTCGATTATGCGCAGGGCTTCGGCATACATCGTCCCGAGCCTTTGGCGCTGCTCTTTGCCGAGCCAAGGCCGGCGCACTCGGCCGCTATCGCGCGTTAGTTGTTTTAAAATCCGTATAAAATACACTCCATGCATTCGCGCATTCAGACTGTGCTGGCCGGTGATGTCGGTGGCACAAAAACGTTACTGGCCTTGGCGCATTGGGACGCCGGGCGGCTTCGCATCGAGCGCGAAGCGCGCTTTAGCACTGGTGACTACACCGCGCTCACCCCGATGGTGCGTGAATTTCTGGCCGGGGCCACGCCGCATGCCGCCTGTTTCGGCCTGGCATGCCCTATCAGCGGCCGTCGCATCAAACTTACGAACGCCGCATTCTGGATTGATGCAGACGAGATCGCGCATGAGTGTGGCATCGGTCAAGTACGCTTGATCAACGACTTTGCCGCCATCGGCTATGGCTTGGATGCGCTGACGACAAACGAATTGGAAATCTTGCAAAGCGGATCGATTCGCCCGCAGGCGCCGCGCGCCTTACTCGGCGCCGGCACGGGCCTGGGTCAGGCGATTTTGGTTTGGCAAAACGATCACTACGAAGTGCTGAGCACCGAAGGCGGCCATGTCGATTTCGCGCCGGTGGACGAAGTCCAGATCGCGTTATGGCACGCGCTCAGCGCGCAATATGGCCATGTCTCGTATGAACGCTTGCTATCGGGTCAAGGTTTGAACGATATATTTCATCATCTGGCCGCGACACGCAGCCCTACGCCCGAATTACTTGCCGCGCTGCAAGGTGGAGACCCGGCGGCAATCATTTCTGAATTCGGCTTGAGTTGTCGCGATGCCGTCGCGGAAGAAACGCTGGAACTATTCGCACGCATCTACGGCCAACAAGCCGGCAATCTCGCGCTTACCACGCTCGCCGAAGGTGGCGTCTATATCGCCGGCGGCATTGCGCCCAAACTGATTCAGCTGCTAAAAGCGGGTGAGTTCATGGAAGCATTCCGCGCCAAGGGGCGGTATCGGGAATGGCTATCCGGCTTGCAGGTTGCGGTGGTGATGAATCCGAAGGTGGGTTTGTTGGGTGCAGCGCTAGCCGCCGGTCATTGACATAAAGCGCACTACTTTTGCCGGCTGTTCGCGAAACTCATGCCGCTCGGGCTTTTGCGCGATGGCTTGCAGTATAGCCTGTTCGATGTCTGCATCAGTAGCGCCCTCACGTAGCAATGGGCGTAATTCCACACGGTCATTTTGGCCTAAACACATATACAGCGTGCCATCCACCGCCAAGCGCACGCGGTTACAAGTGTCGCAGAAGTGTTGGGAAATCGGCGTGATGAACCCCATTGAAAACGTGCCATCGCGCGTTTGCAGATAGCGCGCGGGTCCGCCGCCGGATGACATGCCATCAATCAGACCAAAACGCGCGCGCAACCGTTCTTTTACAGGCTGCAAATCGAGAAGCTGCGCTTGACGACCGGTGTTGCCCATCGGCATGGTCTCTATTAGCCGCAGTACATAGCCTTGCGCAATGCAGTATTCCACCATGGCGTCGATTTCGTCGTCATTGATTCCTAGCAACGCCACCATGTTTATTTTGATGGGTGCGAAACCTGCGCGTTTCGCCGCATCTAATCCCGCCAGTATTCTGGGCAAGACATCGCGGCCTGTCACCTGCGCGATGCGATCCGCGCGCAGGGAATCGAGGCTTACGTTGATGCGCGAAATGCCGGCTTGGAACAGGGCATCGGCGTGCTTATCGAGTTGCGTGGCATTGGTGCTGAGGGATAGATCGTTTAGACCGGGTAATTGTTTCAGGCGTCCCGCCAATTCGGGCAGATTGCGGCGTAGCAGCGGTTCGCCGCCGGTGAGGCGCACGCGCGACACGCCCAGGCGGGCAAAGGCGCCCACCACGCGCTCAATTTCGTCGAAGTTCAGCCAATGCGCCGGCTCTTCGAAATCATTGAAACCTTCAGGTATGCAATAGGTGCAGCGCAAGTCACAGCGGTCGGTTACCGACAGACGCAGGTATTCGATGGCGCGGCCAAAACGGTCTATTAACATGGTGACTAGTATTGTAGCGCTATATTTGGCAGAATATAACCCTTTCGTGTGATGCGTTAAATATAAGGGGTTTCATGAACGTTTTCGGCTTTGCCGGCTACAGCGGCAGCGGCAAGACCACGCTGCTGGAGCGCTTGATCCCATTTCTTACCGCGCACGGCCTGACCCTAGCGTTGATCAAGCATGCCCACCATGATTTCGACATCGATCAAGCGGGCAAGGATTCCTACCGCCATCGTCAAGCCGGGGCGACCGAGGTGCTGGTGAGTTCCGCCCAGCGTTGGGCCTTGATGCATGAGTTGCGTGGTGCGGAGGAGCCCAGCTTGCAAGCGCATTTGGCGCGGCTCTCGCCGTGCGATCTGGTGCTGGTAGAAGGCTTCAAGCGCGAGCCGATTCCCAAGCTGGAGATTCATCGTCAGGAAAATGCCAAGCCGTTGTTGCTTACGCAAGATCCGCACATTATTGCGATTGCGACCGATGCGCCGATTGAGACTTCACTGCCGATTTTCGATTTGAATGCCATCGAGGCAATCGGCCTTTTTATTTTAAAAACGACAGGACTACGATGAGCAAGCCAAACCAAGCCACACTGCTGTCGGTGGATGAAGCGCTGGATTTTTTACTGAGCCAAGCGCACCCGGTAGAAGCCGTGGAAGAAGCGCTGACCCTGGATGCGCTCGGCCGTGTGTTGGCAGCAGCACAAGTTTCCACCATCAGCGTGCCGCCGCTCGACAACAGCGCCATGGATGGCTATGCGGTCCGCGCCGCTGATTTAAATTCAAGCGGTGATACGCGCTTGCCGGTGACGCAGCGCATTCCGGCAGGTTCGGTGGGAAGCGCATTGCTGCCACAGAGCGCGGCGCGGATCTTCACCGGCGCACCCATCCCCCCCGGCGCCGATGCGGTCGTGATGCAGGAAGACACGACCCAAGAGAATGATGTTGTGACCATTCAGCGTGCGGTTCCGTCCGGTAATAACATTCGCCGCGCCGGCGAAGATATCGCCCCCGGCAGCACCATTCTCCAAGCCGGCGTCCGGCTCGGTCCGCAGCACTTGGGCTTGGCCGCTTCGGTCGGTTTGGCGCGCTTGCCGGTGTATCGCAAGCTCAAAATCGCAACGTTTTTTACCGGTGACGAAATCGTCATGCCGGGGCAGCCGCTTGCGCCAGGACAAATTTACAATTCGAATCGCTTTACCTTGAATGGCCTCCTGCATTCAATGGGATTCGATGTGGTGGATCTCGGCATCGTGCCGGATGATTTGGAGGCCACTGTCAGCGTGCTGGCGCGCGCGGCGAGCCAAGCAGATGTGATTCTCACCAGCGGCGGCGTGTCGGTGGGCGAGGAAGATCACGTCAAAGCCGCAGTCGAGCGCTTGGGCGAAATTGCGATGTGGCGTATCAGTATGAAGCCGGGCAAACCGCTGGCCTTCGGCCGTATTGAGAATGCCTCCTTCATCGGCCTGCCCGGCAATCCGGTCTCGGTCTTTGTCACCTTCTGCATTTTTGCGCGGCCCTTTCTGTTGCGCGCGCAGGGTGTGATGGATATCGCGCCGCGCGGCTTCTGGGTCGAGGCGGCATTCGATTGGCCCCGGCCTGATCGCCGGCGCGAGTATCTGCGGGCGCGTCTACTGCGTGAGGATGTGGGCACCAGCCGCGTCGAGATTTATCCACATCAAGGCTCGGGGGTGCTGACTTCCACCGTGTGGGGCGAAGGCTTGCTCGACGTGCCGGCGGGCGCCACCATCACACGCGGCGACCGGGTATTTTTTATGCCTTTTTCCGAGTTGCTGGCATGAGCGTGACCATCTTATATTTTGCGCGACTGCGCGAGACGCTGGGGATGACGCAGGAGAAAATTGAGTTGCCAGCCCATGCGGCCAGCGTGGCAGGGCTGCTCGACCATCTGCGTGCGCGCGGCGAAGAATGGCACGCAGCGCTGGCGCCGACCCAGTCGTATCGCGTGGCGGTGAATCAAGACATGGCAGATATCACCACACCGGTGTGCGATGGTGACGAGGTGGCGATATTTCCACCAGTGACCGGCGGCTGATATGCCGGTGCGCGTGCAGGAAGCCGACTTCGATTTAAGCACCGAGATCAATGCATTCCGCGCCGGTCGGCCCGAGATCGGCGCCATCGCCGTCTTCGTCGGGCTGGTGCGCGACGTGAATGTGGGCAGCGCTGTTTCCGGCCTCACGCTCGAACATTATCCCGCCATGACGCAAAAAGCGCTTGAGGGAATCGTGGCGCAAGCCACGCAACGTTGGGAGATCATCGACGCGCTGGTGATTCATCGCGTCGGGCACTTACAGCCGATGGATCAAATCGTGCTGGTCGCCGTAGCGAGCGCGCATCGGGGTGATGCATTCCATGCGTGTGAATTCATCATGGATTACCTGAAAACCCAAGCGCCGTTTTGGAAACAAGAGCAAACGCCAGATGGCGCGCGTTGGGTCGAGGCGAAAGCGTCGGATGATTCCGCCGCCGCGCGCTGGATTAAAAAATGAAATCGCCCAGCATCCGTATCCTATTTGGTGCCGCAAGCTCGCTCGGCCCAGGCAAAATCGCGCTCTTGGAATCGATCAGCCGCGCTGGCTCGATCTCCGGCGCGGCGCGCGAAATGGGCATGTCCTATCGCCGCGCCTGGCTGCTGGTGGAGGCGATGAATACGGCATTCACGCAACCCGTGGTGATGGCAGTTACCGGCGGCAAGCGCGGCGGCGGAGCCGAAGTGACGGCTTTCGGCCTTTCCTTGCTGGAGCGCTATCGCAAGATTGAAGCCAAAGCCGCAGCGGCAGTGGTGGTTGATTTGAAGGCCTTGGCCAAGATGTTGGTGCAACGCGAATAGGCGGCCGCAGCCTATCAAGTTTTGATGATATTTGCCGCTGTTATAAAGTTCAGGCCTTTGTTATTCTTGATCTATTCATAAACCATCAAAGGATGCTCAATGCGCCCCATCACACTTAAGTTAATGGGTTTAATTTTGCTCGTATTTTCCGTCAGCGCGTTCGCAGGCGGAAAACATATGGTGATCTATACCTCGAAGGACGGCTTTGATACGGTCAAAAGCGCTGTTACCGAAGCGATTGCCGGTCAGGGTCTAGTGATCAACACCACTTCGCACATCGGCGAAATGCTGGAGCGCACCGGCAAGGACATGGGGGGCGCGAAGCAAATTTTTGTAAAAGCGGAATCAATCGAGTTTTGTAGCGCCACGGTGTCACGCAAGACCATGGAAGCCGACCCGCACAATATCGTATTTTGCCCTTACATCATTTCGATCTATGTTTTGCCAAATGAACCCAATAAGACCTATGTCTCGTATCGCAAGCCAGAACCGGTCGGTACGCGAGCATCGAAGGCATCGCTAAAGGAAGTCGAGAAGCTGTTGCGCTCGATTATTGAGGAAGCGCTTAATTAAACGACGCTCGCTACCATGAATCCGCTATCGATCATTATCACAGGCGTCGCGCTGGCCGCAATGTTAGGCGCGGTGGGTGTATTGCTCATCAATCGGCGCCAGGATAAACGGCGTGGTGCGGCGGAGGACGCGGTCGCGAAAGCGGCGCAGGATTATTTTGCGCGTTTCCAGATTCGCGCCCGCACTGCCGGCGCCCTATTGCCGGACGATAGCATGGTGCTGATGGTGGAGACACCGCCGCATAAGAAATTGCGTTTTTCCTACATCATCGAACCGCCGATCAAGAATTACATCCGCGTACAAACCGGTGTTGAAGTGGTGCGCATTTTCTGGCGCTTTCCGATTCCACCCAAGCAAACCAGCGCACCAGACGTGAAATATGCCGATCCTGACACCATGCAACTTGATACGGCGCAGCCAAGCGTGAATGCAACCGCCGCCCCGCCGCCCCTACCGAAGGAAGCGGATTTGGAAACGGACGATTATTTCCATCAGCATCAGACCTATCACATCGAAGAAGTGAGTTGGGAAAACTTCTCGACCGTCACCCAGAGCCCGGCTGAAGCAAGCACCGAAGACCCAAAGCCAGCGGTTACAAAAAAATAAACTCAGCAAACTGTTTAGCCGCGAATTAACGCGAATTATCGCTAATTAAACCCCGGCACACCTATAACGATCAATTTTGCAGTGCTTCAAAAAATTAGCGTAAATTCGCGTTAATTAGCGGCAAAATAAAGGTTCCCTTTCGTGCAGCCCCTCGATCAACTTCTCCTATTTTCTGCTTCGCTTCTGGCGAATTGGTTTTCCGCGCTCTCCGGCGGCGGCGCGGGCTTGATTCAATTTCCCATGTTGATTTTCCTCGGCTTGCCGTTCGGGGTCGCGCTGGCAACGCATAAGGTGGCGAGTGTCGCCTTGGGCTTAGGCGCGACGCTGCGCCATTGGAAGGAAAGCCACCTGGAGCGGCGCTTTTCGCTGATCATCTTGGGTGCCGGCTTGCCCGGTGTGATGCTCGGGGCCAGCCTGATTCTGCGCGTGCCGGAGCGCTGGGCGACCTTAGCGCTCGGCGTGCTGACGATGGCGCTAGGGATTTACTCGGTGCTGAAGCCCAAGCTTGGAATGGAACACACACCGAAAAACCGCGAAGGTGCGGCCCTGGGTGTCGGTGTGGCGGGCTTGTTCGTAATTGGCGTGCTGAATGGTTCGATCACTTCTGGCACCGGGCTCTTCCTCACCATGTGGCTGATCCGTCATTTCGGCTTGGACTACAAACGCGCCGTGGCTTACACCTTAGTGCTGTGCGGCCTGTTCTGGAACGGCACCGGTGCGGTGATATTAGGTTTGCTAGGAAATATTGCTTGGGACTGGATGCCGGCGCTGCTCGCCGGCTCACTCATCGGCGGCTATCTCGGCAGCCACTTCGCGATCAAAAAAGGCAATCGCTGGATCAAGCGCGCATTCGAAATCGTGACGATTTTGATCGGGGCGAAGTTGTTGTGGGGATGAAGAATTAGGTCAATTGGCCGCGAATTTTCGCGAATGAAAAATCTACTGCTAATCTGTGAAAAGCCCTGGTGGTTTTAATTGGCGAAATTCGCGTTAATTCGCGGCAAAAATGCTTTTCGCTTTACCCATACACCCACTGATTCAACAACAAGCGCGCCGCGTCGATCACTTCTGAAGCGGTCAGGCCGATCGGTCCGATATTTTTTGCGCTCAATTCATCCGCCGCCGCGCCGTGCAGGAATACCGCCAGCAGCAGCGCATCGCGCGGGATCATGCCTTGTGCCAGCAGCGCGCCGATGATCCCCGCCAATACATCGCCGGTGCCGGCGCTGGCTAGGCCCGGATTGCCGCTACCGTTGAGATACCACGCGCCATTGGGTTGGGCGCAAACACTGCCCGCGCCTTTCAGCACGACGAAGCTGTTCAGGCGAGTGGCGAGCATGGTTGCGACATCCACGCGCTGGTAGCGCACGACATCAGTGGAAGCGCCGATCAGTCGTGCCGCTTCTGCCGGGTGCGGGGTGATGATGGTTTTTGCCTTGCGTTTCGACACATGATCTTGCAACGCGGTGTCTTGCGCCAGCAGATTGAGTGCATCGGCATCCAACACCAAGGGCAGCTCGGATTCAATAGCTTGCTTTAGCCATTGCAGCGCATGCGCCGATTGACCCATGCCGGGGCCGGCCACGAGGCAGGTGAGGTGGCGTAGTTCCAGCAAATCGTGCGCCGAACGCAACATCAATTCTGCTTGCAAACCATCGATGCGCGGCGCGCTCTCGTCGATCAAACCGAGATAGACGCGTCCTGCGCCGAGCTTTAACGCGGCGCGCCCGGCGAGTAAGGCAGCACCCGTCATGCCGGGCGCGCCGCCGAGGATGCCGACGCTACCGAACAGCGCTTTGTGGCTATTGAGCGGGCGCGGTGGCAGCAGCTTCGCCACCAATGGTCGCTCGAGCAGCCAGCCGCTGGGCGTGCACAGTAATGGCGTGTCGATCCCCAAAGTACGCAGCCAGATATTGCCGCTATGATCCGGCCCGTCGCCGGTAAGCAAGCCTGGCTTTAATGCAAGGAAAGTTACGGTATGCGCGGCGCGGATCACCGGCCCCATGGCATGGCCGGAATCGGCGTTCAATCCACTGGGGATATCCAGGGCAAGAATCGGCACGCCCAAGCGATTGGCTTGGTTCACCAGCTCGGCATACGCGCCTTCCAATGGCCGGGTGAGGCCGATGCCAAATAAGCCATCGATCACCAAGCCCCAGCGCCCATGCTCCGGAATGGCGTCGAGACAGGCCCCACCGGCGTCGATCCAGGCTTGATAAGCCGCGTGGGCATCGGCTTCGATCTGAGCTGGATCGCCGCTAAAGACGACATCTACCTTGTGCCACCACGCTTTTAATTGCGTTGCCGCGACAAAGGCATCGCCGCCGTTATTGCCAGGGCCGGCCAGTACCAGGATGGCTGAGCCATCATCCGGCGCCAGATCGCGCGCGATTTCGGCCGCCGCCAGCCCGGCGCGCGCCATGAGCGGCGGTGGGCTGGGCATGCGCCTCGCTTGAGCTTCGATCTCGCGCATCTGATCGGTGCTATAAATAGGGTTGGGGAAGGGAGTTTTTTCAGGATTCATGGGGCTAAATATCGGCAGAAATTTGCCGAAATATACCATGATGAGGGTGAACTCACTGGGCAAAGGAGCTTAATCATGAAAGATGAAAAGACCAATCCATCTGGCGCGCCCATCGCAGCATGCGATGTCGATCATCGCTGCGCTATCGTGTCCTGCACGACCTGCCTGTCGGAAATACCCACCGATGTGGCGTTGACCTTTGAAGGGCCGGATTACGTGCAGCACTTCTGTGGCCTCGATTGTCTGGAGGCGTGGAAGCGTAAGCAGGCGAAATAGCGCCGCCTTCAGACATCCCGCTTCAGGTTTCAGTGAGCCGGGCACGGGTTTCGGGTAAAATTTCGTTTTTCCGCATTAAAGCGATCCCCGAACCATGTCCCAGTTAATCCAGTTGCGTGGCCGCAACGCCTTATCCGCTTTTCGTCACGAAAAACTCAAACAAGCGCTCGCGCATGCGCTACCCGCAATCCAGGCGGTGCATGCCGAGTTTTGGCATTTTGTCGCGCTGCGCCGCACGCTCAGCGCTGACGAGCGCGAAACCCTGGAACAGATACTGACCTATGGCCCGCATACCGAGCAGGGCGATAAGCGTGGCCATCTGGTGCTGGTGACGCCGCGCATCGGCACGATTTCACCGTGGTCCACCAAGGCGACCAATATCGCTCAACAATGCGGGCTGGACGCGGTGGTGCGCATCGAGCGCGGCGTGGCCTGGTATTTCCGCAAGGCCGGCTGGGCGCCACTGACCCGCGAGGAGAACCACGCGGTGTACCCGCTGATCCATGATCGCATGACCGAAACCGTGCTCAATGACATGGAAGGCGTGAGCAAGCTGTTCGATCAACATCAGCCCTTGCCGCTCACCAGCGTGGATGTTATCGGCGGCGGGCGCGAGGCCTTGGTAGCCGCCAATCGCGAGCTGGGCTTGGCGCTGTCGCCGGATGAAATCGATTATCTGGTTGAAAACTTCACGCGCTTAGGGCGCAATCCCGCCGATGTCGAACTGATGATGTTTGCGCAGGCCAACTCCGAGCATTGCCGGCATAAGATATTCAACGCCGATTGGATAATCGACGGCACGCCGCAAACTGATACGCTGTTCGGCATGATCCGCAATACGCATGCAATGAGCCCAGCCGGCACCTTGGTCGCGTATTCGGATAATTCCTCCGTGATCGAAGGCGCGATGATCGATCGCTTTTATCCCCATTCGGGCAGCACGGTGTACGGCTATACCCATGAGCCAACGCATATTCTGATGAAGGTGGAGACGCATAATCATCCCACCGCGATTTCGCCTTTCCCTGGGGCCGCCACCGGTTCTGGCGGTGAGATTCGCGATGAGGGCGCAACTGGCATCGGTTCCAAGCCTAAGGCAGGCTTGTGCGGCTTTTCGGTTTCCAATCTCGCCATTCCTGGCCAGGAGCAGCCGTGGGAAGCGAATCCCATTGGTAAACCCTCACGCATTGCTTCCGCATTCCAAATCATGATCGAGGGGCCAATCGGCGCTGCTTCTTTCAACAACGAGTTCGGCCGGCCCAATCTCGCCGGATATTTCCGCACCTATGAACAAGCAGTGGCAGGGGAGATGCGCGGCTATCACAAGCCGATCATGCTGGCCGGCGGCGTCGGCAATATCTCGGAAGCCCATGTTGAAAAGCGCGACGTGAGTGAAGGTGCGCTGCTGATCCAGATCGGCGGGCCGGGCATGTTGATCGGCCTCGGCGGTGGCGCAGCATCGAGCATGGATACCGGGGCCAACGTCGAAAGCCTCGATTTCGATTCGGTGCAACGTGGCAATCCGGAGATGCAACGCCGTGCGCAAGAGGTGATCGATCGTTGCTGGCAATTGGGCGCGGATAATCCGATTCTCTCGGTGCACGATGTGGGCGCGGGCGGCTTGTCCAACGCGCTGCCGGAAATAGTGCATGCCTGCGGTCGTGGCGGCCATTTCAAACTGCGCGAGATCCCCAGCGAAGAGCCTGGTATGTCGCCGATGCAGATTTGGTGCAACGAAGCGCAAGAGCGTTATGTGTTGGCAATCAAGCCCGAGAGCCTGGCGCAATTCCAAGCGATGTGCGAGCGCGAGCGTTGCCCATTTGCGGTGCTGGGTGTGGCCACGCGCGAGCATCATTTGGTGGTGGAAGACAGCCACTTCGGCAATAAGCCGGTGGATGTAGATTTGTCGGTGATCTTGGGCAAGCCGCCGAAGATGACGCGCGATGTGACGCATGTGCAGCGTGCATTGATGCCGATCGATTTGACGCCGATGCAATTAAACGAAGCCACACTACGTGTGCTGCGCTTACCGGCGGTGGCGAATAAAACTTTCCTTATTTCCATCGGTGATCGCACGGTGGGTGGCTTTACCGCGCGCGATCAAATGGTCGGCCCGTGGCAAGTGCCGGTGGCCGACTGCGCCGTGACCTTGATGGGGTATCACACTTATCAAGGCGAGGCGTTCGCCTTGGGCGAGCGCACGCCGCTGGCCTTGATCGACGCCCCGGCTTCCGGGCGCATGGCAGTGGGCGAGGCGATCACCAATTTGGCGGCGGCGCCGATTGCGAAGCTATCCGACATCAAGCTCTCTGCCAATTGGATGGCCCCGGCCGGGCACCCGGGCGAGGATGCGGCCTTGTTCGATACGGTCAAAGCAGTGGGCATGGAGCTATGCCCGCAGCTTGGCATCAGCATCCCGGTGGGCAAAGATTCAATGTCGATGAAGACAGTGTGGGACGAGGGCGATGGCAAAAAAGAAGTCACCGCGCCAGTGTCGCTCATCGTCACCGGCTTCGCGCCGGTACACGACGCGCGCAAAACCTTGACGCCGCAATTGCGCACGGATTGCGGCGACACCGATTTGATCTTGATCGATCTCGGCGCAGGACGTTGTCGCTTAGGCGGCTCGGCCTTGGCGCAGGTGTACAAGCAGATCGGCGACTGCTGCCCGGATGTGGTGGATGCCGCCAAGCTCAAAGCATTTTTTGAGACGGTGCAGGCGCTGAATCACGACGGTAAATTGCTCGCTTATCACGACCGCGCCGACGGCGGCTTGTTTGTGACCCTGTGCGAAATGGCGTTTGCTGGTCATAGCGGCATCACCTTGGATTTGGATGAGCTGTGTTTTGAGCGTGTGCGCAACGATGTCGAGCGTCATGGCGAAGAAGAACCGCAGCTCGCGCCGGGCGAATATTCGCAACGCATCTTCGGCGTGTTGTTCAACGAAGAGTTGGGCGCGGTGCTGCAAGTGCGGCGCGGGGATACCCAAGCGGTGTTGGACGCCTTTTTTGCTGCGGATCTGCGTAGTGAATTGCATGTGATCGGCACGCTGAACAGCGATGACCATATCTGCTTTATGCGCCAGGAGACGACGATTTACGATGCCGCGCGCATCGATTTGCAGCGCGTCTGGTCCGAGACCACGTATCACATGCAGCGCATGCGCGATAACCCCGAGTGCGCACAGCAAGAATTCGATCGCCTATTGGATGCAAGCGATCCAGGCCTGTCTGTCGCCCTGACTTATGATTTGAATGCGGACATCGCCGCGCCTTTTATCATGACCGGCCAGCGTCCACGAATGGCTGTGTTGCGCGAGCAAGGCGTCAATGGCCAAGTGGAAATGGCGGCGGCGTTCGATCGTGCCGGGTTCGAAGCGGTGGACGTGCATATGAGCGATATCATCGCAGGGCGCGTATCGCTGGCGGATTTCAAAGGCTTCGTCGCTTGCGGCGGCTTTTCATATGGCGACGTGCTGGGCGCGGGGGAGGGCTGGGCCAAGTCCATCCTGTTCAACCGCCGCGCACGCGACGAGTTCGAGGCGTTTTTTCAACGTGACGATTCGTTCGCCTTGGGCATTTGCAATGGCTGCCAGATGATGAGCAACCTGCACAGCATCATTCCAGGCGCAACCCACTGGCCGCATTTCGTGCGCAACAAGTCGGAGCAATTCGAAGCACGTTTCGTGCTGGTGGAAGTGCAACCTAGCCCCGCTATCGTGTTTGACGGCATGGCCGGCAGCCACATGCCGGTCGCAGTGGCGCACGGCGAGGGTTATGCCGAGTTCGCCAAAGGGGTGGACCTAGCGCAGGCGCAAGTCGCGCTGCGCTTTGTCGATCACCGAGCACAGCCGACTGAAACCTATCCGCAGAACCCCAACGGCTCGCCCCAAGGCATCACCGGCCTCACCACGCCGGACGGTCGCTTCACCATCATGATGCCGCACCCCGAGCGCGTGTTCCGCGCGGTGCAACATTCCTGGCATCCGCATGGCTGGCAGGAAGACGGCCCGTGGATGCGGATGTTCCGCAACGCGCGCAAGTGGGTGGGGTAAACCTTTCTTAGCCGCGAATTAACGCAAATTGACGCGAACAAAACAGCACCGACCTCTTATCGTTGTTGGTTCTAATTCGTGCAAATTCGCGTTAATTCGCGGCAAAGTTTTTTCGCCCTTGCTTGAAATCAGTTTCCCCAACCCCTATTTTTAAATCCATGTAACCGGAAAGTGCCTCGATGCAATACAAGGACTATTACAAAATTCTCGGTGTGGAGCGCGGGGCTTCGGAGGCGGAGATCAAAAAGGCCTACCGTAAGCTTGCGCGCAAATATCATCCCGACGTGTCTAAAGAAAAGGACGCAGAGGAAAAATTTAAAGCGGTAAACGAGGCGAACGATGTCCTGAGCGATCAGGAGAAGCGCGCCGCCTACGATCAACTGGGGCAACACAAACCGGGCCAAAATTTCCGGCCGCCACCGGGTTGGGAGCAGCAATTCGGGCAGGGCGCGGGCGATTCCGGCAATATGGATTTTGGTGACTTGTTTGCGCAGATGTTCGGCGGCGGTATGGGCGGGACGACGCATGGGCGGCGCGGCGGGCGCGGTCAAGCCGGGCAGGATTTTGAGCTGGCATTGGAAATCAGCCTGGAAGAAGCCTATCAAGGCGGAGAGAAAACCTTGCAACTCGAAGTGCCTGAACCGAGCGCGCAGGGGTTCATGGTGCGCGTGCCGCGCACGATCAAGGTACGCATTCCAAAAGGCGCGACCGAGGGACAGCGTCTGCGCTTGCCGGGCAAGGGTGGCTCCGGCATGCATGGCGGAAAAGCGGGCGATCTATTTTTGCGTATTGCCTTCCAACCGCACCAGTGGTTTAAGCCCAGCGGACACGATCTCAATTTGGATGTCCCGCTCACGCCGTGGGAAGCAGCACTGGGCGCCCAAGTGGAAATCCCCACCTTGGCGGGGAAAGTGCGGCTGAAGGTCAAGCCGGGTAGCCGTTCAGGGCAAAAGATGCGGCTCACCGGTAAGGGCTTGCCTAAAGCGGGCGATACTTTTGGCGATCTGTATTGCGTGTTCCAGATCGTGACGCCAGAACCGTTGAGCGACGAAGAGCGGAAATTGTTCGAAGCGTTGCAACAGACATCGAGTTTTAATCCGCGCAGCTTTTAGATCGTTTTTTGGACGAAAAAAAACGGCGCTGCAATCTGCAGCGCCGTTTTCATTTTGATTGCCTGAATTACTTTTTCTCAGCAGGAGCAGGCTGTGCCGGCTTGTCGGTTGGTGCGCTCGGAACCGGGATAGTGGTCGCGGCCGGGGCTTGCGCACCTTTGTACTCAATCTTGGCTTTGGCGCGCAAATCTTCGATGTGCTTACGCAATTGTTCTTGCTGTACGCGCGGGGCGAGATTGGCTTTTACTTCGTCAAAAGCCGGCATGTCTTTGACGTCTTCCAGCTTGATGATGTGAAATCCGAATTGGGTTTGCACTGGCGTTTTGACGGTCTCGCCTTTTTTCAAGGCCACCATGGCGTCGGCAAACGGTTTTACAAAGCGCGCTGGCGGGTTGAAGCCCAAATCGCCGCCTTTTTCTTTCGATCCTTGATCGAGTGATTTGCTGCTGGCCAGCTTGTCGAATTTCGCGCCTTTTTTGAGTTGGGCGAGAATGTCCAGCGCTTCCTTCTCGGTCTTCACGAGGATGTGGCGCGCGTGATACTGCTTGTCGCCCATTTGGGTTTTGATCTTGTCGTACTCCGCCTTGAGCAGGTCGTCGGAAGCCGGATGGGTTTTGGAAAAATCCTGCAGGTAGGCGTTAACGACGATGGCCATTTCTGCGAGTTCGACTTGCTGCTTCACTTCTGGACGCTTGTTAAAGCCTTGCTTGATGGCGTCTTGGCGCGCGACTTCTCGGCCAACCAACTCTTCCAATACCGCTTTGCGCACTTCCGGCGTGTCGGGTGCATTTTGCATGGCCGCTTGTTTCATGAAGTTGTCTACCATGGATTGGTGGAGCGGCGTGCCATTGACGGTGACAACGACGGTTTCTGTGCTGCCGGCTTTCTTGTCTTCTTGGGCGTTGCAGGCATTCAGCAGCACCAGGCTACCGAGCGCGAGCAGGGCAATGCGGGCTTTGACGTTACGCATAGTGATTCCTTTATTAGTCGTGGGTTGAAAAAAATTCGTCCGGGGTGTGGGCTTTGATGCTTAAGGCGTGAATCTGTTTGTGCATCAGGTCGCCGAGCAACTCGTATATTTTGCGGTGACGCGCAAGGGTCGCTTGCCCCGCAAACTGCTCTGACACAAGCGTAAGAAAAAAGTGCCCGCCGCCACTTTTGGCGCCGGCGTGGCCGGCATGGCTGGCACTATCGTCTTGGATTTCGATATGGGAGGGATGGAGCGGCGCTAGCCGGGCTTGCATGGTTTCGATGATGTTCATGCGGGGAATACTTTCTTAAAGGGTTTGACGCTGACGCCGGCGTACACGCCCGCAGCGACATAGGGATCGGCATCGGCCCAGGTTTGTGCGGCTTGCTGCGAGGAAAATTCGGCCACAATCAAGCTGCCGGTGAAACCCGCCGGGCCGGGATCAATGCTGTCGATAGCGGGGAAGGGGCCGGCAAGCAGCAGTCGGCCATCATCTTGCAGTTTTTTGAGACGCTCCAGATGCGCGGGGCGCACGGAGAGGCGCTGCTCCAGACTATTGGCGATGTCTTCGCCGATGATGGCGTAGAGCATTAGGGGTTTTCTCCTTCTTCCATGTGCTTGGAGAGCATCACACCTTGTAGCACGATGAATACCAGCATCAGCCCCATGAAGCCGAACAATTTGAAATTGACCCAGGTGGATTCAGAATAGTTAAACGCCACATACAAATTGAGCACGCCCATGCTGGCGAAGAACAGCACCCAGCTCAGATTGAGGCGGCGCCATACCGGCGAAGGCAGTTTGACTTGGCCTTTCATCATGACGCTGATGAGGTTCTTTTTAAATACGAAATCGGACACCAACAGCGTCACGGCAAACAGCCAATACAGTACGGTGGGTTTCCATTTGATGAAGGTCGGATCATGCAGCCACAAAGTTGCGCCGCCGAACACGACGATCAGTCCCAGGCTGACCCATAGCATGGCATCTACTTTGCCATGCCGAAACCACACCCAGCCGATTTGCACGAACGTGGCGACGATCGCAATGGCCGTCGCGATGAGAATCGGTATTTGCTTGATATCCGCGTGGTAGCCGATCGCCATGGCCAGTGCGTTGGCCTGTTCAGGATCGCTGCCCGCCAGCTTAAACGCGGCAAAAAACAGAATGATGGGAAATAGGTCGAATAAAATTTTCATAGTGTGCTTAGTGTCTGACGGTCCAGCGCGTGAAATATTCTTGCATCAGGTTTTTGACGATCGGGCCATAGACGGGTTTGTCCGATTGGCGCAGCCCTTCCTCGAAAAAGCCCGGGGCATCCTCTGGCAGATTGCGGCCTAGGGTGTCGAAGGCTTCACTCATCAACTGTGCATCCTGGGTACGGGTGGCGACAATGGCGCAATTGAAATTCAGCGCACGCCAAGGCCGGCCGGGATTGGATTTATCCAGGTCTTGTTTGATCGGCTGTGCGGCATGCTCCAGCACCACCTGCATGGCGCGGTACAGTGCGCGCAGCGTGTCTTCCGCTGAGATTGTGTTGGCTTGAGCGGCGAAGCCATTGACCACCGTGTCTAGCGCGCGGATCTCGCCCTCATGCCGTACGACCCAAAGCGCGATGCCGACCGCGACTTTTTCCATGTCGGCTTTAGCCTGCTGCAATTCCAGGCGCTCGGCCCAGGTGGCAAGGTCGGCGGCGATATTGACGCCATGCTCGCCCAGTTCGCTCGGGTCATCGTAGGAGAGGGGGCCGTATTCGCCGTTCTCCCGATCCAGCTTGTCGAAAACATATAACAACTGCGTCAGCGCTTCGGCCAATTGGCCGGGGCTGACTTCGCTCGGAAGCATGCCGCGTTCGGTGAAACGCGATTCGATAGCCTGCACGGCACTGGAGAACAGGGTTTGGATTGCTTGCAGTTCGGTCATGGGATCCGCCCGGCGAAAGCCAAGCAGGGTGCATATGAAGCTGGCAAGTTTAACATGGGCAAAACAGACAGAATAGCGGCGTTTTGTTAGAATTCCCTTTTATTTACCTGCTTTCACCCCGCTTGATCAAAGTTGACCTCCACAGCCATTCCACCATTTCTGATGGTCTGATGACCCCGCGCGAGTTGGTGCACCATGCTGCCGCTCAAGGTGTACAGGTGCTAGCCCTGACCGATCACGATGACGTGGCAGGCATTCCCGAGGCGCGGGAAGCGGCGCGGCTCATCGGCATGACCCTGATCGCAGGCACCGAAATTTCCGTGACTTGGCGCAACCGTACCCTGCATATCTTGGGTTTGCGCATCGATCCGGCGCACCCCGCGTTGCAACAAGGTTTGGCGCGGCTGCGCGCCTCGCGCGCCACCCGCGCGCAAGGCATCGCCGACGAGTTGACTAAAGCCGGCATCATGGGCAGCTTGGAAGGCGCCTATGAACACGCTCCTGAAGGCATTATCAGCCGCACGCATTTCGCGCGGTTTTTGATCCAGCAGGGCCACGCCAAAGACATGAAGAGTGTATTCAAGCGCTATTTGGTTAAAGGCAAACCTGGCTACGTGCCGCATATTTGGGCCACGCTGGAAGAAGCTGTGAGCTGGATACTCGGGGCGGGCGGCCTGCCAGTCATTGCCCACCCCGGTCGCTACGACTTGGGCAGCACCTTGATGAATGCCTTGTTTACCGAATTCAAGTTACTCGGCGGCGCTGGCATTGAAGTCGTGTCGGGCAGCCACCACATCGACAACTATGAACAGTTCACCCAGCTGGCCGAGAAATTCGGTTTGCGCGCCTCGCGCGGCTCGGACTATCACGGCCCCGGCCATAGCTATCGGGATATGGGCAAATTGCCCGATTTACCCAGCCGCTGCCAACCGGTGTGGCAAGATTGGGAAGAGGTGCTGGCACTCGCAGCGTGATACGGGGCGATGATTCGCCCCGGCCTCTCTAAAATCTTATGGCGCAATATTTCACTATTCATCCCGAAAATCCCCAGCCGCGGCTTATTCGCCAAGCGGCTGAGATCATGCGCGCCGGCGGCGTGATCGTGTACCCCACCGATTCTTGCTACGCCTTTGGTTGCCACATTGGCGATAAGGATGCGGAGCAGCGCATCCGCGAGATTCGGCAAGTCGATAAAAATCATCATTTCACTTTGGTGTGTCGTGACCTGGCCGAAATTGCGCACTACGCACGCCTGGATAATCAACAGTTTCGCCTGCTCAAATCCGCCACGCCCGGTAGCTACACCTTCATTCTGGAAGCCACGCGTGAAGTACCGCGCCGCTTGCAGCATCCCAAGCGCGCCACGATCGGGCTGCGTATTCCGCAGCACCCGGTGGCGCAGGCGCTGTTGGCCGAATTGAACGAGCCGATTTTAAGCTCGACCCTGATCCTGCCAGGCGATGAGCTACCGTTAAACGACCCGGATGAAATACGTGAACGCGTGGAAAAACAAGTCGCGCTGATTCTCGATGGCGGCGCGTGCGGTGTGGAGCCAACCACCGTGATCGACCTCACCGGCGAGATGCCGGTTGTAGTGCGCAAAGGCCGTGGCAGCCTGCTACCGTTTGGTTTGGAGCACTGATGAGTAAGGTGGCTTAATGGATTTTTCCAGCATCATCGTACAGATTTCAGTTCTCGTTTTGCCGGTGTTGTTCGCCATTACCTTGCATGAAGCGGCGCACGGCTATGTGGCAAAATATTTCGGCGATCTCACCGCGTATCAAGCGGGGCGCATCAGCTTGAATCCGCTGCGCCACATCGATCCCATCGGCACCATACTCGTGCCGCTGGTGGTGTATTTCAGCACGGCGGCGGCGGGCCAGGGTTTTCTATTTGGCTGGGCCAAGCCGGTGCCAGTGAATTTCGCGCGGCTGCGGAATCCGAAAAAGGATATGTTATGGGTCGCCGCAGCGGGACCGGCGGCCAATTTGCTGATGGCCGTGGTGTGGATTTGGATCGCGAATGGCGCGTTGCAAACCGGTGGCGGGACGGCCAGCACTTGGTTTTATGCCATGTCCCAGGCCGGTATTCTGATCAACGTCGTGCTGATGGTGCTGAACCTGTTTCCGCTGCCGCCGCTCGACGGGGGGCGCATCGCAGTCAGCCTGCTGCCTCATCCCTACGCTTATCGCTTTGCGCGCATCGAACCCTACGGCATGATTATTCTGGTGGTGTTGCTGATCAGCGGCGTGCTCGGCGTGTTATTGGGGCCATTCGTTTTCTATACCCGCGCCTTATTATTATTTCTTTTTGGTTCTTAAGGAAAGTCTACTATGTTCGTTGAACGCGTGCTCTCCGGCATGCGCCCCACCGGTAGCCTGCATCTGGGTCACTACCACGGGGTGCTCAAAAACTGGATTCAATTACAGCACGAATACGAGTGCCTATTCTTCGTCGCCGACTGGCATGCGCTTACCACCCACTACGACAATCCATACAGCATCGAAAAAAGCGTGTGGGACATGGTGATCGATTGGCTCGCAGCCGGGGTCGATCCTTCTCAAGCGACTTTGTTCATTCAATCGCGCGTGCCGGAGCACGCCGAGCTGCATCTGCTGCTCTCCATGATGACGCCGCTTGGCTGGCTGGAGCGCGTGCCGACGTATAAAGACCAGCAGGAAAAACTCACCGAAAAAGATCTTTCGACCTACGGTTTCCTCGGTTATCCCTTGCTGCAAAGTGCCGACATCTTGATCTATCGCGCGAACCAAGTGCCGGTGGGCGAAGATCAGGTGCCGCACATCGAATTCACGCGCGAAATCGCGCGCCGCTTCAATCATCTCTATGGGCGCGAGCCGGGGTTCGAGGAAAAAGCATTGCAAGCCGTCAAAAAACTCGGCTCGAAAAAAGGTAAGCTGTACGACGAGTTGCGCAACCGCTATCAGGAACAAGGCGACGACGAGGCGCTGGAGTCGGCTCAAGCGCTGCTGCACGAAGCGCAGAATCTTTCCATGGGCGACCGGGAGCGTCTGTTCGGCTACCTGGAAGGCGGCGGCAAAATGATCCTGGCCGAACCGCAAGCGCTGCTCACCGCCGCCGCAAAAATGCCTGGCCTGGACGGACAGAAAATGTCCAAGTCCTACAACAACACGATAGCTTTAAGAGAAGACACCGACAGCGTCGTGAAAAAAATCCGCACCATGCCCACCGACCCCGCGCGCGTGCGCCGCACCGACGTTGGCGACCCGGCAAAATGCCCGGTGTGGCAATTTCACCTCGTGTATTCGGATCAAGCGATTCAGGATTGGGTGGTGCAAGGCTGCAAGAGCGCCGGCATCGGCTGCCTGGAATGTAAGCAACCGGTGATCGACGCCGTGTTGGAAGAACAAAAGCCCATGCACGAGCGCGCCAAACCCTATGAAGAAGACCCGACCTTGACTCGTAACCTGATTGCCGACGGCTGCGAAAAAGCGCGCGAACTGGCGCAAGAGACGTTGAGGGATGTGCGGGAGGCGATGGGGTTGAATTACAGTTAGGGTTGCTTATTGATGATTTCATAAGTAGCGACAAAGTTACGAGATGTCGATGTACCTCTGTTGTTGACTTGGTTTTCGGGGCCCCTTGCTGTGCCGCCGAGTAGCGCAGGCATGCCGGGGGAAGTCGGCGAGCACTGTCTGAGCACGTGTCCGCGCAGCGGATCGTGCGAGTTGCGCAGCCGCCCGGCATGGCGAGCAACGCAGGGAACCCCCAGCGTTTTTGCTGGGGGCGGTGCAGGGGGTGCCTTTCTTTTTGGTTAGCTTTTTCTTGGGCAAGCAAGAAAAAGTAACTGCCCCGCCGGGGCATTACCGGCCCCTAAAACAAAAAGCGCGTAGCGCACATACTCGGCCTGCGCACTTCCAGAGCTATGTTTTTAAAAGAGAAAATTATCCGGTCTTGGCTTGAGATATAATCCTTCCCCATATCAAGAGCACCCCCGTTGCCCTTAATCACAAACCACCAGACATGACCGAAACCACGCTCGCCGAACCGCAACCTCTAGCCCGCGTCTACGGCGAACCCATCCTGCAAATGCCGCTGGATTTGTATATCCCGCCGGATGCGCTGGAGGTGATCCTCGACGCCTTCGAGGGGCCGCTCGATCTGCTCTTGTATTTAATCCGACGCCACAATCTGGATGTGCTGGATATTCCGATGGCGGAGCTGTGCCGGCAGTACATGGTGTATGTGGAGATGCTGCGTCACACTCAGTTGGAGTTGGCGGCGGAGTATCTGGTGATGGCGGCGGTGATGACCGAGATCAAATCGCGCATGTTGTTGCCGCGCCCGCCGAAGGCGACCGACAACCCAGAGGCTGACCCACGTGCGGAGTTGGTGCGGCGCTTGCTCGAATACGAGCAAATGAAATATGCGGCGCGCAAATTGGACGAGTTGCCGCAAGTAGGGCGCGAAATCAGCTTGGTGCAGGTGTATATCGAGCACGTTGCGGTGGAGCGTCTGCCGGATGTGAATGTGCTGGATTTGCAAACGGCGTGGGAAGCAGTGGTAGCACGCGCCAAGCAGAGCAAACACCATCGCATCACGCGCCAGGAATTATCAGTGCGCGAACACATGACGCGCGTACTGCGCGCATTGACGCATGGCAAGTTCGTGGAATTTATCGAATTGTTTAATCCGGAGGCGGGCGTGCCGGAATTGGTGGTGACCTTCCTAGCCATTTTGGAGTTGGCGAAGGAACGGCTGATCGAGGTCACCCAACAAGAAACCTATGCGCCCATTTATATAAAACGCCTTGAGAGTAAAAGCGATGAACGAGAATCTGAGTGAAATGAAATTGATTCTGGAGACCGCGCTGTTGGTGAGCCAAGAGCCGCTAACACTGCATCAACTCGGTAAGTTGCTAGAGACCGAGGCTGAAATCGATGCAGATAACCTGCGCAAGCTGTTGGATGAGCTTAAGGCGGATTGGTCCGATCGTGGGGTGGAGTTGACGCAGGTGGCGAGCGGCTGGCGCTTTCAAGCGCGGCCGGAGTTTCAGCGCCACATCAATAAACTCAGCCCTGAGAAACCTCCCAAATATTCGCGTGCGGTATTGGAGACGCTGTCCATCATCGCCTATCGCCAACCAGTGACGCGCGGCGATATCGAAGACATTCGCGGGGTGGCGGTATCGCCGAATATTCTTAAAACGCTGGAAGGGCGCGGTTGGATCGATGCGATCGGCCACCGCGATACGCCCGGCCAGCCTGCGCTCTACGCCACCACCAAACAATTCCTGGATGATCTCAACCTGCGTTCCTTGCAAGAGTTGCCCTCGCTCGATCAGTTTGTTGTGAATGAACAAATGCTGATCGCCGAGGCGCTGCCTGAAGCCGAATCACCCCTCCCACCTGAAACATCAAACACAGAATCCAATGTCGGAGCGGCTGCATAAGCTACTCGCCGCGGCGGGGGTAGGTTCTCGTCGCGAAATGGAGGAGTGGATCAGCGCGGGCCGCATCACGGTCAATGGCGCGGTGGCCACACTCGGACTCAGCATCGAGACCACCGATCGCATCATGATCGACAAAAGGCCGTTTCGCTTCAAACGTGAGCTAAAAAGCGGCCTAGCCCGCCCGCCTCGTGTACTGATTTACAACAAACCCGAAGGCGAAATCGTCTCGCGCGATGATCCAGAAGGCCGCACCAGCGTCTTCCAGCAATTGCCGCGTATTAAGGGTGCAAAATGGATTTCAGTTGGGCGGCTAGATATCAACAGCGGCGGTCTGCTGCTGTTTACGACCTCCGGCGACTTGGCTAATCGCTTGATGCACCCGAGCTATGAGATCGAGCGCGAATACGCCGTACGCGTGATGGGCGTGCTGAGCAAAACGCAAATGCAGCGTTTAGTCGATGGCGTTCAGCTAGAAGATGGAATCGCCAAGTTCGACTATATCGAGGATCGCGGCGGCGAAGGTTCCAACCACTGGTATCACGTGGTGTTGAAGGAAGGCCACAAGCGCGAGGTGCGTCGTATCTTTCAAGCAGCTGGGCTCATGGTTTCACGGTTGCTGCGCGTGCGTTATGGCGATATCCGTTTACCTCCACGCATCAAGCGTGGACAATTACTCGAATTGGAACTCCCGCAAGTTAACGCATTGCTTACATCAGTTGGTTTGATTGAAGCGCCAAAGGAGAAACCGCATGCCCAGAGAAATGTTACCCAGAGGAATGTTAAAAGCCGCGAAGATACTCTTGCTCGGAATGCTGTTCCTCGCAAGCCAGGCCGTCCTGGCGAAAGAGAAGCCGGTAAAACCAGCACCGAACGGAAGCCAAGCGGCCGCGCCCAGCCTCGCACTGGGCGAAACAGTAGTGAAGATGGCGCTCGCCCAAGGCGTAAGCCTCGATGACGCTGCGGAGTCGATGAAGCTGCGCGCCAACGGTCTCAATATGCAACTGGTCGCCGAACTGCCGCTGTCAAAGCAAGTCGCGGCGATTACCGGAAAGACCGAGCGCCGTGCGACGATTTATCAATTCTGCGACGCCCTCACCGCGCGCAAAATGCTCGATTACAGCTTGGATTTCGCCGCCTATCTGCCATGCCGCATCGCGCTGGTGGAAGATGAAAAAGGGCAAGGCTTTCTGGTGATGATGGATCTCAATCTGCTGATCAATGCATCCAAACTGGATCCAAATTTAAAAGCCAAGGCGATTGAGGTGCGGGATAGCCTGCTGAATATCATGAAGGCCGGCGCCAACGGCGAGCTGTAACGGCATTTTCAGCGCATTTAAAAAAACAGCGCCCCGGAGAGTGGTTTTTCTCCGGGGCGTTGTCTTTAAAAAATAGTGCGCGCTTAACTTCTCTTTTTCTTATTCGCCAGGCGATCAATGACCCCTGCCGCCCAATCCTTGCCCCCCAGGCCAAACGCGATAGCCAGCGCCAAACTCGCTGCGCCAAAGGTGATGGCGAACGCCGTGGTCAGCATCTGGGTGCCAATGCCGAGTTGCTCCAAGGCCACGAATACCACGAATAATTGAATCGCGTATTCGGTGATCGTACTGATGGTGAGTGCACCATCGACGCCGATGTTTTTAAGATAGGCGAACACCATGCGGTTCACGGCGCGGGCCAGCAGGGTGCCAAAGACGAGCACGACGATGGCGATGATGATGTGGGGGATATACAGCACCACTTGATTAAACAACTCCGTCACTCTCGAAAGACCCAAGCTGTCGGATACCAGAATGACAACGACCAGCATCACCAGCCAATACACCAACTCCGAGAGCAAATTAGTGAGCGATATTTCCATTTCGCCATATTTGAGAAAGGCCTCGATGCCGGATTTTTCTGCAAGTCGGTCGAAATGCATGACGCGCAGGAATTGGCGAAATCCGGCGCGCAGCAGTTTGGCGACGATCCAGCCGAAAATGAGCAACACCAAGGCGGCGAGCAATTGCGGGACGAATTCGGCCAATTTGGACCAAAATGAATTAAGCGAATTGACGAAAATATCGAGTTGTTGCTGCATGGCTCCTCCAATGAATCGTGGGTGAATCGTGGGGAATCGTGGCGTCCGTCGGTAACTTAAGAACGCATTAAAGACGGACTGGCGGGCTTTGTCAAAGCACTTACTAGGTGGTTAATTGCTCGCGTGTCACGATGAATACGCAATCGGTGCCAGCGCTCATTTCCGGCCAGGTAAATTCGATCTCGGGGAAGGCCGTTTCAAGCGCCAAGCGATGGTGGCCCAGCTCCACGACGAGTACCCCACCGGCGTTCAAATGCTGGGGCGCCTGTTTCAAAATCACCCGAACGTGATCCAAGCCATCCTGGCCGCTGGCTAGTGCTAACGTCGGTTCGTGCCGATATTCCTGCGGCAAGGCCGCCATCGCCGCTTGATCGACATAGGGCGGGTTGCTGACGATGACATCGTAGGTACGGCCTGAAAGTGCAGCGAAAAGATCGGACTCAATCGGGGATACTTGCTGGGCTAATCCGTAATCGCTGATATTGCGCCCAGCAACGTCCAGCGCATCGGGCGAGAGATCGACCGCGTCCACTTGCGCATGGGGGAAGGCATGCGCTAACAAAATTGCGAGGCAGCCTGAGCCGGTGCATAAATCCAGCGCGCTTGTGACGCTCTCCGGATCCGCCACCCACGGTGCGAGTTGCTCACGCAACAGCTCGGCAATGAAGGAGCGCGGCACAATCACCCGCTCATCGACATAGAATTTAAAATCGCCCAACCAAGCTTCATGCGTCAGATAAGCAGCGGGTACGCGTTTGACGATGCGTTGTTCGATGAGATGCAACGCGCTTTCTACTTCTGGCTGCAATAATTTGGCATCCAGAAACGGATCGAGGCGGTCATGCGGCAGGTGTAGCGTGTGCAGGATCAAATACGCAGCTTCATCCAGTGCGTTGAGACAGCCGTGGCCGAAAAATAGCTCGGCTTCATTGAAGCGGCTGACCGCGAAACGCAATAAGTCGCGCGGGGTGGTGAGTTGGGTTATGGCTTGCTTGAACATGGGGCGTTTACTTGAGCAGTTTTTCAAGCGTGCGCTGATAAATCTCGCGCAGCGGTTCGATGTGATCCAGCTCCACGCACTCGTTGAGCTTGTGGATGGTGGCATTGCGCGGGCCGAGCTCGATTACCTGCGGGCAAATGTCGGCGATGAAACGTCCGTCCGAGGTGCCGCCGGAGGTGGAAAGCTCGGTCGCTATGCCAGTCACTTCTTTAATCGCAGCAGAAATGGCGTCCACCAGATTGCCGCGCCCGGTGAGGTAGGGCTTGGAATATTCCCATTCGATGCTGTAATCGAGCCCATGCCGATCGAGCAGGGCGAGCACGCGTGATTTGAGGCTCTCCACCGTGCTGGCGGTGCAGAAGCGGAAATTAAACAGAATCTCGACCTCGCCCGGGATGACGTTGGTCGCACCAGTGCCGCCGCGCATATTGGAGATTTGCCACGTGGTGGGCGGAAAAAATTCATTGCCTTTGTCCCATTCGGTGGCGGCGAGTTCGGCAATCGCGGGCGCCGCCAGATGGATGGGGTTCTTGGCGAGATGCGGGTAGGCGATGTGGCCTTGGATACCTTTGACGATTAATTGTCCGGAGAGCGAGCCGCGCCGGCCGTTTTTTACGGTGTCGCCTAGCTTGTCCACGCAGGTCGGCTCGCCCACGATGCAATAGTCGATCAATTCATTGCGCGCTTGCAGCGTCTCCACCACTTTCACCGTGCCGTCCACCGCAATGCCTTCTTCGTCCGAGGTGATGAGCAAGGCGATTGAGCCGGCGTGGTTCGGGTGCTGTGCCACGAAGCCTTCGATTGCCGTGATAAAAGCCGCGAGAGAGGTTTTCATATCCGCAGCACCTCGGCCATACAGCTTGCCATCGCGCTCGGTGGGGGTGAAAGGCTCGCTCACCCATTGCTCGACCGGGCCGGTGGGCACCACATCGGTATGGCCGGCGAAGCAGAGGACAGGCCCGGCCGTGCCGCGCCGCGCCCAGAAATTATCCACATTGCCGAAGCGCATAGATTCGATCTTGAAACCCAAAGCTTTCAAGCGTTCGATCAGGATTTCCTGGCAGCCGGCATCATCCGGCGTGAGCGAGCGGCGCGCGATCAGCGCCTTGGCGAGTGATAATGTGCTACTTGGCATTGAGTCCGGCCTCGATGAGTTGAATGGGGTCGGCAAACAAGCGCGCGAGGGCGATGTGCAAATGCTTCATGATTTTTCTCCAAAGATGTTTTGGTATTCGGTTTCATTGAAGCCCAAAATCAGTTTGCCCTTGTGCTCGAAAGCGGGGCGCTTGATGACACTCGGTTTGTCCCGCGCCAGTTGGATGGCCGAGGCATCGTCCGTAATTTGCGCCTTCTCCGCGTCACTGAGCTTGCGCCAGGTTTGGCCCTTGCGGTTGATCACGCTCTCCCAGCCTGCCTTGGTCATCCACTTGGCGAGCACTACCGCATCCACGCCCTGTTTTTTATAGTCGTGGAATTCGTAGTCCACGTCGTGTGCGTCGAGCCAGGTGCGGGCTTTCTTGACCGTGTCGCAGTTGGGGATGCCGTAGAGTTTCATCATTAAGACCTTTTCACCACGGAGTACACAGAGTACACGGAGTTAATTCGAATGTTTTTCCTCCGTGTACTCTGTGTACTCCGTGGTTCAAGATTTAGGTTTACACTCCGCGCAACAGCTCGTTGATGCCGACCTTCGACAGGGTTTTCGCATCCACCTTTTTTACGATCACCGCGCAATACAAGCTATAGCTGCCATCTTTCGAGGGCAGGTTGCCCGATACCACCACGGATCCAGCAGGGATGCGGCCATAGGTGACTTCGCCGGTTTCGCGGTCGTAGATTTTGGTCGATTGGCCGATGTACACACCCATCGAGATCACGGAATTGTCTTCGACGATCACGCCTTCCACGACTTCGGAGCGCGCGCCGATGAAGCAGTTGTCACCGATGATGGTGGGATTGGCTTGCACCGGTTCCAGCACGCCGCCGATGCCGACGCCGCCGGAGAGATGCACGTTCTTGCCGATCTGCGCACAGGAGCCGACGGTGGCCCAGGTATCGACCATGGTGCCTTCGTCGACATAAGCGCCGATGTTGACGTAGGAGGGCATCAGCACCACGTTCTTGGCGATGTAGGAGCCTTTGCGCACCGAGGCGGGCGGCACCACGCGGAAGCCGCCTTCGCGGAAATCCGTCGAATTGTAATCGGAGAATTTAGACGGCACTTTGTCAAAATAATTGGTAAAGCCGCCCTTGATGAAGAAGTTGTCCTGCATGCGGAACGACAGCAGCACGGCCTTCTTTAGCCATTGGTGGGTGACCCACTGGCCATCGATTTTTTCTGCAACGCGCAATGTTCCCTTATCGAGCTGATCGATGACGACTTCGACCGCTTCCTTGGTCTTGGCATCAACGCTGCGTGGGGTGATGTCGGCACGGCGTTCAAAAGCTTCGTCGATGGTGGCTTGAATGTCTTGCATGAGAATTCCTAAATGATGTGGATTTAATTGTGGCTAAAGGGTTTGAACAAAGGTTTTGATGCGTTGCGCGGCTTGCAGGCATTCGGCTTCACTCGCCACCAGCGCGATGCGTACGAAGTTCGCGCCGGGATTTACCCCGTGCGCCTCGCGTGCGAGAAAGCTGCCCGGTAAAACCGTGACATTATAGTCCCGGTGCAAGGCCCGCGCGAATTCGGTATCGGCCATGGGCGCTTTCACCCAGTAGTAGAACGCCGCATCCGGCATGTCCAGTTCCAGCGTTCCGGCCAACTCGGCTTTGAAGGCGGCGAATTTCAGTCGATACAAACGGCGATTCTCGATGACATGCGCTTCGTCTCGCCACGCGGCAAGGCTCGCCATCTGCACCGTCGGGCTCATGGCGCAGCCGTGGTAGGTGCGGTAGAGCAAAAACTTTTCCAGAATCTCCGCATCGCCCGCGACGAAGCCGGAGCGCATGCCCGGGACATTGGAGCGTTTGGAGAGGCTGCTGAATACGACCAAATTGACAAAATCCTTGCGTCCCAACTGCTGCGCGGCTTGCAGCGCGCCCAGCGGCGGATGGGCTTCATCGAAGTAGATTTCCGAATAGCATTCGTCAGAGGCGATCACAAAGTTGTAGCGATCGGACAGGGCGAACAACTCGCGCCAATCTTCCAGCGTCATGACGCGGCCGGTGGGGTTGCCGGGCGAGCACACATATACGAGCTGGGTGCGTTGCAGCACTTCAGCGGGCACGGCACCGAAATCCATGCGGTAGCCGTTGCTGGGCAATGTGTTGAGGTAATAGGGCGTGGCCCCGGCCAGCAAGGCCGCGCCTTCATAGATTTGGTAGAAGGGATTGGGCGAGATGATGACCGGCTGTTTGGCGCGATCGATGATGGCTTGGGCGAAAGCGAATAGCGCCTCGCGGCTGCCATTCACCGGTAATACTTGGGTCTGCGGGTTGATGTGCGGTATTTGATAGCGTTTTTCCAGCCATTGCGCGATGCCGGCGCGTAGCCCATCCGCGCCTTGCGTCGCGGGATATGTCGCCAAGCCATCCAAGTTTTGAATCAGCGCCTCGCGGATTAACGTGGGCGTAGCATGCTTGGGTTCGCCGATGGATAAGTTGATCGGTGTAAAATCCGCGTGAGGCGTGATGCCGTGAAACAGCGTGCGCAGCCGCTGGAACGGATAAGGTTGAAGCTTGGCGAGATCAGGATTCACAGCGGCACACGCGAAAAAAATATCATTATAAGGGTAAGCCGAATGCCGACCAACCGCAGTCTCTATGCCATTTCCGGCTTGCTCACCGGTGCCACCGTGTGGGGCGTGGTGTGGTATCCGTTTCGCCTGCTGGATGGCATGGGGGTGAATGGCATTGCTTCTACGCTGGTCGTGTTTGCAATCGCGTTGTCTATCGGCCTCATCGTGTATCGCCATGCCTTGCGCGAAATCAACCCGAGCGCGGCGCGCTTAATCTGGATCGGGCTGGCCGCGGGGTGGACCAATCTGGCGTATGTGGTGGCGGTGATTCACGGTGAAGTGGTGCGCGTCATGCTGTTGTTTTATCTCGCCCCCTTGTGGACGGTGTTCTTCGCGCGTTATTTCCTGGATGAGCGTTTAAATAAGGCCTCGATCCTGGTCATGGCGCTGGCGCTTTCCGGCGCAGTGGTCATGTTGTGGCATCCGGAACTCGGCAAACCCTGGCCGAAAAGCGGCGCGGAATGGATCGCGATTACAGCGGGTATCGCCTTCGCCCTGACCAATGTGCTTACGCGCCAAGCGGCGCAATTTTCCGTGCAATTGAAAGCGCTCGCGGTCTGGAGCGGGGTGGTGGGGGTGGCCTTGATCTGGGCCTTGATCGAGCCGCCGCAGTGGCAAGCGGTGGCACAGCTTGAAGTGGCGGGTTATGGCTTGCTGTTCCTCGTCGGGCTGGTCATTTTCATCGCCACTGCAGCCATGCAATTTGGACTCACCCACACGCCGGCGAATCAAGCCATCGTGATTTTGCTGTTCGAATTGGTGGTGGTCGCGGTGTCATCCTATTACTTGGCGCACGAGGTTCTTAGCCCGCAAGAATGGGTTGGCGGTGCGATGATCGTAGCGGCGAGCATATTTTCCGGCATGCTGGAAAAAGAAAAATCGGCGGCCGCATGAAAATTACACAACTACTGCATAGCTCGATCTTGGTGGAGGATATTGAGCACGCGCGAGCGTTTTATGAAGGGGTATTGGGATTAACCCCGAGCGCCAAGCGTCCGGACTTAGGCTATCCCGGCGTGTGGTACGAATTGGGCGCGCAACAGATTCACGTACTCGCCTTGGCCAACGCGCCGCAGCCGATCCACGCCGAACATGGCGGGCGCGACCGGCATATCGCGCTGGCGATCGACGATATCGCCGCGCTCAAAGCCAAACTCGATGAGATGAAGATTGCTTACACCCTGAGCCGCTCCGGGCGTCGTGCCTTGTTTTGCCGCGACCCGGATGGAAATGCCTTGGAGTTTGTGGAAAGCTAGCGCGATCGCGCATGCAATGCGCGGCGATGGTAACGAAACAGCGTGCGCTCCAGCCACTCTTGTACTTCTTCGCTCAGATGTATCAACTTGGCGTGAACTTTGGTGCCTTGCGTGCCGGTGACATGCACCGGCAACGCGAGCGGCCAGTGCAGGCGCGGTGACAGAAACAGGGTGAGCACGCCTTCGCTCCCGGCCGCAATGGGTGAGGCTGCGTCCCATACCACTTCATGCGCCCCGAGTGTGACCTCCACCCTGGGTGGAGCGGGTTGCTGTTTGCGCATCAGTTCACCCACCAATTGCAGCAGCAAGTCGACTTTGGCTTCCAAGCGCCCCGCAGCATGTTCCCCTGTCGCACTGGTATCTTTTTCCTCATGGCTCTCCAATGCAGCAAGCGCATGCAGGCAGATGAGATTGCCGTGCATCCATTCGGCTAGTAAGGGCTGGGGAAAAGTCTGGACCGCAGCCCAAGCGAGCGGCAGGTGGGCATGCAGTGTAATTCCGGTTTCGCTCATAGTTTCAGGATAGCAGTTTATTGCCATATTGCGCCAAGCGCGCCGCGCCATAAGCCGCTTCGCCGTGCAAGGCGGGGGTAACCGGCACGCCTAACAAGCGTTCGCGCAGCTTGCTCCAAGCCTCGTTCTTAGCGCCGCCGCCCGCGGAGAGGACGCGTTTGACCGGTGTGGCGCCGAGTTGGGCGAGTAAAGCGTAGCCCTGGGATTCGATGCGGGCGATGCCTTCCAATAGACCATGCAGGAAATGCACATCGTTTGCCGGGCGCGGGGCGAGTCGTGGCGCGAGATGCGGGTCGTTGACCGGAAAGCGTTCGCCGGATTTGGGTAAGGGATAATAATCTAGCCCAGTCGGACAAGCCGGGTCGATCTGTCGAGATAGGTCAGCCAAGGCCGCATCATCAAAAAACTTTCTCAACACCGCCCCACCCGTGTTCGATGCGCCACCCGCCAACCAGAGCGAGCCTAGGCGGTGGCTGTAAATGCCATAGCGCACATCCTCTACCCGCTTGGTCGAGAGCAGTTTCAGCACCAGTGTGGAGCCGAGTGAAGTGACGGCATCCCCCGGCGTGTCTGCGCCGCTGGCGATGAAGGCGGCGATGCTGTCCGTGGTACCGGCGCGCACGCAGCAGGTAGGAGGAATATCCAATTTTCTGGCCACCTCCCGCGCTACCGTGCCGAGCACGGTGCCGGGCGCAAGCACCCGCGGCAAATAGGCCGCCACACCGAGCGGGCGCATCCAATCGGGCCAAGCCAAGGCGGCGGCGTCATAGCCCAGCTTCAAAGCGTTGTGGTAGTCGGTGCAGCCCGGCTTGCCGGTGAGCATGGCGGCAAGCCAACTTGCTTGGTCGGTGAAATAGCCGGGGGCCTCGGTGTGGGGCAGCTTGAGTGCATAGAGCAATTTGGCGAGGCTGGAGGTTGACGTTGCAGCGATGTGGCCACGCGGCGCGCTGGCAGCAATACTTTCGGCTTCGAGCTGTGCGTGGTCGTCGTTATACAGTAGCGGCGGATGCAGGGGCGTGTTGGTTTCATCGCACAGCAACACGGTGGACGAGGTGCCATCGATAGCGATGGCGGCAAGCCGATGCCGCACCGGGGCGGGCAGGGTGGCGAATAGCCAAGTCAGCGCCTGTAGCCAGCTTTGCCATTGCGCGAGATTATAGGAACAATGCGCTTGTGCGACGAGGGTGCCGTCTGCGTCGATTACCTGGGCGCGCGCGCCGCTGGTGCCGAAATCGAGGCCGAGGTAAAGCGGTTTAGCCACGTGTATTCGAGTTTTGCGCAAAGCTCGATAAATCTACCACTGGTTCTGGTTTCCAACCTTTTTTGCGATGTTCCGTCACCACATTGGTAAATATCCCGCCCCGCACATAAAACTTGGCCGTGAGCCTCATGAAGCGCGGCTTAGTGGCTTTCACCAGGTCGTCCAAAATGCGGTTGGTCACCGCCTCATGAAACGCGCCTTCGTTGCGGAATGACCAGATATAGAGCTTCAAGCTCTTCAATTCCACGCATTGTTTATCCGGGATGTAGTCCAGAAACAGGGTCGCGAAGTCCGGCTGACCGGTCTTGGGGCACAGGCAGGTGAACTCGGGAATCTCCATATGGATATGAAAATCCCGGTTCGGGTTGGGATTATCGAATGTTTCCAGTGACTTGCTAGGTTTGCTCGGCATTTGTCGTTTCTATATCCAAATTAGGGTCAAAATCAGGGTCAAAATTAGGTAAAATTATAACCCTGCCTGACGGCTTAGGAGGATGCCTCCGCGGAGTAAGCCGTCTCAATTCCATAAAATAACGAAGCCCGATTGTGCGTCTCACTCATATAAAGCTTGCTGGTTTTAAATCTTTCGTCGATCCCACGACCATTCACGTCCCCGGCCAACTGGTCGGCGTCGTCGGCCCCAACGGCTGTGGTAAATCCAATGTAATAGATGCCGTGCGTTGGGTGCTGGGGGAATCTTCGGCTAAACATCTGCGCGGCGAGACTATGCAGGATGTGCTGTTCAACGGCTCCGGCGGCCGCAATCCGGTGTCGCGCGCCAGCGTCGAGCTGGTATTCGACAACAGCCTGGGTCGCGCCGGTGGCCAATGGTCGGCTTATGCCGAAGTCTCGGTCAAGCGCGTGCTGGATCGCAATGGCGACTCCAATTACCACATTAATAATATCCATGTGCGTCGCCGCGATGTCATGGATATGTTCCTCGGCACTGGGGTCGGCGCACGCGCCTACGCCATCATCGAGCAGGGCATGATTTCGCGCGTAATCGACGCCAAGCCGGAAGAGCTGCGCGTGTTTCTGGAAGAAGCGGCCGGCGTGTCGATTTACAAAGAACGCCGGCGCGAGACAGAGAATCGGCTGCGCGATACGCGCGAGAACCTGGCCCGCGTCGAAGATATCCGCATCGAGTTAGGCAGCCAGTTGGAGCGACTGAGCGCCCAGGCCGAAGTTGCCAAGCATTATCACGCCTTGCATGAGCAGATGACCAACTCGCAGCACATGCTGTGGTTCCTGCGCAAACGCGAAGCGCAAGCGCAATGGGAAAAAGCCACACGCGAAGTGGCGCGTTTGGTGAACGAACTCGAAGCCGAAACTGCGCGCTTGAGAGAAGCCGAGAGCCGCATGGAAGCCGCGCGCGCCGAGCATTACACCGCGAGCGATCAGTTGCATGCCGTACAGAGCGAGGTGTACGCGGCGAATGCCGAAGTGGCCAAGCTCGAGCAGCAAATCCAGCACCAACGCGATAGCCGCAACCGCATCAACCAGCAAATCACTTCGCTCGAACAACAACTCGCGCAGCACGACACCCAGCGGGCCCAGGCCAACGAGCAACTCGCCGATTGGCGTGAACAACTCGAGGGCGCCGTGAAAGCAGCCGCCGAGACGGCTGAGGCGGCGAGCTTCGAGCGCAATAAACTCCCCGCCGCGCAAGCTGCCTTTGATGCCGCCCAAGCGCGCAATGCCGAATTGCAACGCCAGCTGTCTGAAGCCGAGCAAAGCCGACGCGTGGAAGAAACCCATTTTGCCCATGCCGAGAAAGCGCTGGAGCAATACCGCGCCCGTCTGGCGCGCTTGCAGCAAGAACAAGCACAACTGACCCGCCCCGATAGCGCGCAATTGGCCGCGCTACAAGCGCAAGTGGCCAACCTGACCGGCCAACTGAATACGGCGCGCAGCGAATACAGCGAAAAACATCAGCGCCAGCCTGATGCCGAACGCGCCGTGCGCGAGGCGCAGCGCAAGGTGTCCGAACATTTACAAAACCTCGCCCGCCTCGAAGCCCGCGTGCAGACGCTGACCCAGATGCAGAGCAATCTCGACCAAGACGAGAAGCTCAAGGCTTGGCTCGATAAGCACCAGTTGGCGAGCTTCTCCCGCCTGTGGAAGAGTTTGGAGATCGAGGCCGGTTGGGACATTGCCTTGGAAGGCGTGTTGCGCGACCGCGTCAATTCGGTGGTGCTGAACGATGTCAGCGCCGCCTCCCAATGGATGAGTGATATGCCGCCGGCAGCGATCAGCGTCGTGGACGGCGCTGCGGGCAGCATGAATGACGGTGATACCAGTTCCACTCTCACCCCGCTGAGCCGCTATGTGCGCTGGCGTGGCCAGGGCGGCGGCTGTGTGGCCGACTGGCTGCATGGCGTGTATGCGGTGGCGGATTGCAGCGAAGCCCTGTCGCGGCGCAATGAGCTTCGGCCGGGCGAGTTGATCGTGTGCCAAGCGGGCCATGTGGTGACGCGCCATGGCGTGAGTTTCCACGGCGAGCAATCGCCGCTGCATTCGGTACTGATGCGCCAACGCGAAATCGAAACGCTGCAGGCGGAAATTCAAGCCGGCAAGAATGCGCAAAGCGGCATTGAGGCCGGCGTGACCGAAGCTGAGGAGCGTAGCGCCACACTGAAGACCGAACTCGCGACCGGGCAGGCTGAGATCAGCCGCGTGCAGCAAGAGCTGCATCGGGTGCAAATGGATGCCCAACGCATGGCGCAACTGGAGCAGCAAGCGGCACAGCGCGGCGGCTCCATTGAGCGTGAAATCGGCGAAGTCACTGCCGCGCTGGGCACGGAGGAAACGAATCGTGCGCGTATCGGCGAAAACCTAAAAACCCAGCGCATCGCGATTGAAGCTTTGCTGATCGACATGCAAGACGCTAAGATCGTACGCGAGGAAGCCACAGCCACCCTCAGTCGACAGCGCGAAGCTTTGGCGCAGGCCGAGCGCGCCGCGCAAGAAGCGGCGTTCAACGAACGTGCCGCGCGCGCCAAAATCCAGGAGTTGGAAAACATCGCGCGCCTGGCCGAAGAAAGCCTAAACCGCATTAACACCGAGAAATCGAAGCTAAGCCAGGAACGCGATGGGCTGGATGAGGCACCGCTTAAGCTTGCCCTGGATCGCGCACTCGAAACGCGTCAAGCGGCGGAGTTGAAACTCGCCACGGCGCGCGATGTGCTGGCGCAGGCGACGCTCGCGCTGCAAGCGGTGGAGCAAGCGCGCCTCGGTTCCGAGCAGCGGCACGACCCGCTGCGCGACAAATTGGAGCAAGCGCGACTCAAGGAACAGGAAGCGCGTCTGGCCGACGAGCAAGCCGCCGCGCAACTGCAAGAAGCGGCGGCGGATCTTGAGCAGTTGGCCCAGCAAGCGGAAAAGGGCGCCAAAGCCGATCATCTGCAACGTGAAATCAATCGCCTCAAACTGGAAATCGAAGCGTTGGGTGCAGTGAATCTGGCGGCGCTGGATGAGTTGCAAGCGGCGGGCGAGCGCAAGCAGTATCTCGATGCGCAATCAGCGGATCTGATGGAAGCGGTCGACACGCTCGACCAAGCGATTCGCAAAATTGACCATGAAACGCGTGAGCGCCTGCAAGCCACTTACGACACGGTCAACGGCTACTTCAAGGAATTGTTCCCGAGTATTTTCGGCGGTGGCCATGCGGAACTGGTGCTAACCGGCGATGAAATACTCGACGCGGGGGTGCAGATCATTGCGCAGCCGCCGGGCAAGCGTAACAACTCGATCCACTTGCTGTCGGGTGGTGAGAAAGCGCTGACCGCGCTGGCCCTGGTGTTCTCGCTGTTCCGCCTCAACCCGGCGCCGTTCTGCCTGCTGGACGAAGTGGACGCCCCCTTGGATGATGCCAACACCGAGCGATATTGCGAGCTGGTGAAGAAAATGTCGGAGCACACGCAATTCATGTTCATCACCCATAACAAGATCACCATGGAAATGGCGGAGCAATTGGTGGGCGTGACCATGCCTGAATCCGGCGTATCGCGCATTGTGGCGGTGGATGTCGAGGTCGCCATGAAAATGCAAGAACAAGCCGTCGCCTAATGGCCATGGCCCACTGGAAACAAAAAATATAATGAGCGATTTGCATTTAAGCTTGATGGGCTTCGGACTCTTGGTCATTATCGGAGTCGTGGTTTATAACTGGATTCAGGAGCGCAAGTTCCGCAAGATCGCGCAACAACGCTTTCAAGCGCCGCGCGAAGATGTGCTGATGACCGGCCCTGATCCTTCCCCTAATCCATCCATGGGTGCGACGACTCTCGGCCGCGCTACGCTGAATGATGTGCGCATCGAGCCAAAGTTGAGCGAGGAAGATTCAGATGTGCTTGAATCCGAGCTTGAGTCCGATGTTGAACCCGAGGTTGAGGCAACGCCGGTAGCACCTCCAGCGAGAACACGAAAAGCCGAGGGTGAAATACCGGCGCCGATTGACGTCAATATTGACTATGTCGTGCGTCTGGATTTTGCAGAGCCGGTAGAAGCCGCCGCATTGCGTACCGCGCTGGGCGCGTCGAATCTGGGCAAAACGCTCATTTGGCGCGGGCTTGATGCCACCGGCCAATGGGATGACGTGACGAGCGCGCGCGATCACGTGGCGTTTTCCGCCTTGTATGGCGCGTTGCAACTGGCGGATCGAGCTGGCGCGCTGACGAGCGAGGAGATCACGCAATTTTCCAGCCAAGTCCAACAGGCGGCAGAGACTTTAATGGCGGTGGCACAAATGCCGGAGCGACAGCTTGCGCTTGATACAGCCGCCAAGTTGGATGAGTTTTGCGCCGATGTGGATATTTTGGTGGGTATTAATGTGATCGCGCTGGATCAGGATACCTTCCCGGGCACCAAAATCCGCGCACTGGCCGAGGCGGGCGGTTTTAAGCTGGCCAGCGATGGCACGTATCAATACCAAGATGATCACGGAGTGGTGTTGTACACCTTGACCAACCAAGAATCGGCGCCGTTCAAAATGCAGGAAATGAAATATCTGAACACCCATGGCCTAACGTTGTTGTTCGATGTGCCGCGCATTCCGAATGGTTTGCGTTCATTCGACCACATGATTCAGTTCGCGCACCAATTGTCCGATTCACTCAAAGGCATGCTGGTGGACGACAATCTGCGCCCGCTGACCGACGAAGGCATCGCCAAGATCAAGCAGCAGATTTCGATGATATACGGCAAGATGGATAAGCACGGCATCCCCGCCGGTTCGGCACGCGCGCAGCGCTTGTTTTCCTGAGTGATTGCCATTTGGCCGCGAATTAACGCTAATTTTCGCTAATTAAACCAAATAGGCCGGGGTCAAAATTGGCGATAATTAGCGTTAATTCGCGGCTAACTGTTTTCTATTTAGGTTGCTTCCCGCCATGACTATCCCGCACGCAGTTGTCGCACGAGTCAAGCAACTGCGTGAGGAAATCGAGACCCACAATTACCGTTATTACGTGCTCGACGCACCGACGATTCCGGATGCGGAATTCGATAAACTGTTCCGGGAATTGCAGGCACTCGAAGCCGACTATCCGTCCCTTGCTACTCCTGGTTCACCCACCCAGCGCGTAGGCGCTAGCCCCATTACCGAATTCGCCCAAGTGACGCATCGAGTGCCGATGTTGTCGCTCAACAATGCATTCGAGGACGAGGAGGTCGAGGCCTTTGACCGCCGCGTGCGCGAAGGGTTGGGACGCGACAACATCGACTATGCGGTTGAACCTAAATTCGATGGTCTCGCATTGAGCTTGGTGTATGAACAGGGTGTGCTCACCCAAGCAGCGACTCGCGGTGACGGCTATACCGGCGAGGATGTGACGGCGAATATCCGCACGATTCATGCCATTCCCTTAAAGTTGCATGCCACGCACCCGCCACGCCTGCTCGAAGTGCGCGGCGAAGTGCTGATGCTGAAGCGCGATTTCGAGCGCTTGAACGCCGCGCAACGCGCCAAGCAGGAAAAGGAATTCGCCAATCCACGCAATGCCGCCGCCGGCTCGCTGCGCCAACTCGACCCGCGCATCAGCGCGTCGCGCAATCTGACTTTTTTTGCCTATGCCATCGGCGCGGTAGAGGGCGCGCCATTGCCGCGTCTGCAAAGCCAAGTCATGGATTGGCTGGCCGAGCTGCATTTTCCAGTTTGTTCTGAGCGGCGCGTGGTGACAGGAGTAAGCGGCTTATTGACGTATTACCGCACAATCGGCGCCAAGCGGGAATCGCTGCCGTATGAAATCGACGGTGTGGTGTACAAGGTGAACGATCTCGCCGCGCAAAATGAGCTAGGGTTTGTTTCGCGTGCACCGCGTTTCGCCGTGGCGCATAAGTACCCTGCGCAAGAGATGATGACCGAGGTGCTGGATATCGACGTGCAAGTCGGCCGTACCGGCGCCATCACGCCGGTGGCGCGGTTACAGCCGGTGTTTGTCGGCGGCGTGACGGTGACCAATGCCACCCTGCACAATGAAGACGAAGTGCGGCGCAAGGACGTCCACATTGGTGATTTCGTGATCGTGCGCCGCGCCGGCGATGTAATCCCGGAAGTGGTGAGTGTAGTGAAAGAGAAGCGGCCAGCAGAAGTGCGCCCCTTCGCGATGCCGACCCTGTGTCCGGTGTGCGGCTCGCATATCATTAAATTGCCGGACGAAGCGGTGGCGCGCTGCAGCGGCGGGCTGTTTTGCCCGGCGCAACGCAAGCAGGCCTTGCTGCATTTTGCCAGCCGCCGTGCGCTGGATATCGAAGGGCTGGGCGATAAATTGGTCGAACAGTTGGTGGATAGCGGCCTGGTGCATACCCCGGCCGATATCTACACATTAGACATGCAATCGCTGGCGAATTTGGAACGCATGGCGGAAAAGTCGGCGTCGAATATTTTGGCCGCGATTGAACAAAGCAAACAGGCCACGCTGGAACGCTTCATCTACGCGCTGGGCATCCGTAATGTAGGCGAAGCCACCGCCAAAGCGCTGGCGCGTTACTTTGGCTCACTCGACAGCTTGCTGGATGCCGACCAAGCGCAATTGACTGAAGTGTCGGACATTGGCCCGATCGTGGCCGAGAGCATCGCACAATTTTTTGCTGAGCCGCACAACCGGGAAGTCATCGCACTCTTACGCGCCGCTGGCGTGAGCTGGTCCGAAGGCAAGGGTAAGCAGGCGATGGCACAAACCCTGATCACCGGCAAAACGTTTGTGCTAACGGGTACCTTGCCTGCACTATCGCGCGAGCAAGCTCGGGAAATGATCGAGGCCGTAGGCGGCAAGGTGGTCGGCAGCGTATCGAAAAAGACCGACTATGTCGTGGTGGGCAGTGACGCCGGCAGCAAGCTGGCCAAGGCGCAAGAACTGGGCGTGCCTTTACTGGATGAGGATGGCCTGCGTGCGTTATTGGATCAGGCATAGTCATTAATCTTCCATCAATTACTGCTAAAATCCAGCGCCATCCAAGGAGCGATCCCAGTCATGACAAAAAAAATCCGCAAAGCCGTGTTTCCTGTAGCCGGGATGGGCACGCGCTTTTTGCCCGCGACCAAGGCCAGCCCGAAGGAGATGCTGCCGATCGTGGATAAACCGCTGATTCAATATGCAGTGGAGGAGGCGATCGCCGCAGGGATCACCGAAATGATTTTCGTCACCGGCCGCAATAAGCGCGCCATCGAAGACCACTTCGACAAAGCTTATGAATTGGAAGCGGAGTTGGTGGCGCGAGGTAAAGAAAATATCCTGGAACAATTGCGCAGTATCTTGCCGTCCAATGTCACCTGCGTATATACCCGCCAAGCGGAAGCCTTGGGGTTGGGGCATGCGGTGCTGTGTGCCGCTTCGGTGGTGGGCGACGAACCATTCGCGGTGATCTTGGCCGATGACTTGATCGACGGCAACCCGCCGGCGCTGAAACAGATGATGGCTTTGTACGAAGAGCACGCCAGTTCGGTGTTGGGGGTGGAAAATGTGCCGCGCGCGAATACTGGCGCCTACGGTATTGTGGATAGCCACGCGGTTTCCGATCGCGTGCATCGCGTGACCGGCATTGTGGAAAAACCCAAACCGGAGGCGGCACCGTCTACCCTGGCGGTAGTTGGGCGCTACATCCTGACGCCGCGTATATTTCGCATGCTGGAGCAGGTGAAGCCCGGCGCCGGGGGCGAAATCCAGCTCACCGACGGCATCGCCGCACTGATTGAATACGAGGCGATTTTTGCCTATCAGTTTGATGGAGTGCGCTACGATTGCGGCAGTAAAATGGGTTACCTGCAAGCGACAATGGGCTATGCTTTAAAACACCCCGAAATCGGCGAACAATTCCGGGAATATCTGACGTCGCTGCATTGCGATGTACCGCAACGCTGAACCTGAAGGAGCGTCGCTATGGCTAACAAGCTCATGATTGTGATGGTGAACACCGATCTCAAGAATCGTGCGGAATTAGGCGCGCCATTTTTTCAAGCCACGGTGGCGGCAGCGATGGAATATGAAGTTGAAATAATTTTAACTGCGGGCTCGGGCGAGTTGGCGATACGCGGCGTGGCCGAAAAATTGCACGTCAAAGAGGGTTCCACCACCAGCGTGTACGACTTCATCAAGGATGCGCACGAGGCCGGAGTGAAATTCAAGGTATGCACGCCGACCCTGGAGCTATGGGGCGAAGATATCATTCCGGAAATCGACGAAACCGTGGGTGGCTCCTATGTCATCCAGCAGGCGATGGACGATAACACCGTGACGTTTACCTACTGAATATTGCATGCATACCCGGGAACAGGCATTGGAAATATTACATTCGGCGGAGCGGCTTTGCTCCGCCGAATTCGTATCCGACTCGGTGTCGCGCGTGGCGCAAGAAATTACCGCCCAGCTCGGCGAGCGCTATCCCCTCGTGCTGTCGGTGATGGGTGGCGCGATTGTCTTCGCCGGCCAATTGTTGCCGCAACTGCGCTTTCCGCTTGATCTTGATTACATTCACGCCACGCGTTACCGCAACAGCACGCTGGGCCAGGATATTGCCTGGAAGGTGATGCCGAAGGAAGATGTGAAAGGCCGCGTGGTGCTGGTAATAGACGATATCCTGGACGAGGGCCATACACTGGCGGCGGTGCGCGACAAGTTGTTGCAGTTGGGCGCTGCGGAAATTTATTGCGCCGTGCTGGCGGATAAGGAAATTGGCCAAGTCAAACCGATCCAGGCCGACTACGTCGGCTTGCATCTCCCGAATCGCTATGTATTCGGCTGCGGTATGGATGTGCATGGCATGTGGCGCAACTTGCCGGAAATCTATGCGCTGAAGGAATGAACGCGCCTGCAGACGCTGGGGCAATATGTTAAAGTTCATCATCGCAACCTCGAATAAATACGAATGAACACCCATGTAAAACGTATAGGTTTTTTAGTGTTTATTCGTCCCCCGGTGGGTAGGCTACGCGCTGGTTTTAAAGTTTTTTATAATCATTCCTTAAGACAAACCCTATGCTCTCAATTATCGGCGGCTCCGGCCTGACCCAACTCGCCAATCTCGAAATCACCCATCGCCAAGTGATCCGCACGCCCTTCGGCGAGCCCTCCGGCGCGCTGACCATGGGTCGGCTTTCGAACGAGGAAATTATTTTTTTGGCGCGGCACGGTTACGGCCATACCATTCCGCCACACGAAGTGAATTACCGCGCCAATATTTGGGCGATCCATTCGCGCGGCGTCAAAGATCTGGTGTCAGTGGCCTCGGTCGGCGGCATTCATGCGGATTTGAAGCCGGGCACGATTGTGATACCGGATCAAATCATCGATTACACCCATGGCCGAAAAACTACGTTTCGCGAGGGCAAGGACAAACCGGTGGTGCACATGGATTTCACCGAACCCTATTGCCAAAAAATGCGCGAGCTTTGTTTGCGCGCAGCGCAGGCGGCGGGCGAGGCCTGTATTGATGGCGGCGTCTATGCGGCGGTGCAAGGGCCGCGCTTGGAATCGAAAGCAGAAATCAATCGCTTGGAGCGCGACGGCGCCACCATGGTGGGTATGACCGGCATGCCGGAAGCCGGGCTCGCCAAGGAAATCGGGCTGTGTTACGCCACGATCGGCGTGGTGGCGAATTTTGCCGCAGGCCGCGGCTCGAGCAAGGACGCAGTCCATTACGATGAAGTCGAAGCGGTGTTGAAGCAATCCATGCAGCGCGTGCGCAACATCCTCGAGCATCTGGTTGCCTTGCACGCCAGCTAGGCCATGAGTGTTAGAGAAATTCTCCGTATGGGCGACCCCCGTCTGCTGCGGGTCGCGGAATTAGTAGATCGCTTCGACACACCAGAACTTCACGCGCTCATCCAGGACCTACGCGATACCATGGCAGCGGAGAGTGGCGCGGGCCTCGCCGCTCCACAAATCGGCGTCAACCAGCAGCTGGTGATTTTTGGCGTGGAGCACAATCCGCGTTATCCCGATGCCGAACAAGTGCCATTCACGATTCTGCTCAATCCCACGCTATACAAGTTGGATGAGGAGATGGAAGACGGCTGGGAAGGCTGCCTTTCGGTACCGGGTATGCGCGGTGTCGTGCCGCGTTTCAAACGCTTGCGCTATACCGGTGTGGATGCTGCCGGCAATCCCATCGACCGCACAGTGGAAGGTTTCCACGCGCGCGTGGTGCAGCACGAGTGCGATCATCTGTATGGCGTGCTGTATCCGATGCGGATGAAAGATATGCGCCAATTTGGGTTCACTGATGTGCTCTTCCCCGAGCAGGACGCGTCGGATGACTAATTTCTCTGCAGTTAGAGTCAATTCAAAGCTTAAGAAGCGTCAAAGCAAACCGATAATGTTCTAAACTACGGCCTGCGATGTAATTCTTGATATATATTCAATTGATAAATAAGGTTAATTAATGGTTTCGAGCAGCAAACAGCCGGTCGACGTTCTGTTTATCAACCCCGGCAATCGCCGTGCGGTTTATCAAAAACTGGGGGATGATTTCTCAGCCATCGAGCCACCCTCGCTCGCTGGCTTATTCGCGACCTATGTCCGCAACAAAGGCTTAAGCGTGGCCATTGTCGATGCCCCGGCGTTCAACCTCAGCCCGGAGGAAGCCGCGCAACAAGTGGCCGATCAATACGATCCGGTGTTGATCGCCATGGTGGTGTATGGCTTCCAGCCCTCGGCCTCGACCCAGAATATGCCCTCCGCCGGCGAAACTTGCCGCGCGTTGAAAGCGCTTGATCCGAACTACAAGATCTTGATGACCGGCACTCACCCCGCCGCGCTACCCGAGCGCACGATGCGCGAAGAAGCGTGCGATTATGTGTGCGATCGCGAAGGCCCGGAGACCATTCTGAAAACTGCGCAAGCCTTGAAAGCTGCGCAACCCCCCAAGCTCAACGACATTCCCAGCCTTTGGTATCGGGTTGGTGACGTGATCATGAATAACCCCCCGGCGCCGCTGATGGATGATCTGGATACCGAGATGCCGAGCGTGGCGTGGGATTTGCTGCCGATGGATCAATATCGCGCGCATAACTGGCATTGCTTCGAGCATATCGCCCAACGCCAGCCCTATGTATCGCTGCATACCAGCCTCGGTTGCCCGTATAAATGCTCGTTCTGCTGCATCAATGCACCCTTCGGCAAGCCGTCATATCGCATGTGGTCGCCGGATACGGTAATTAAAGAAATTGACGAGTTGGTGAATAAATATGGTGTGAAAAACATCAAGTTCGTGGACGAGATGTTTGTGCTGAACAAAAACCACGTGATCGGCATCTGCGACCACATCATCGAGCGCGGCTACGATCTCAACATCTGGGCCTATGCGCGGGTGGATACGGTGAAGGACGAGTTTCTGGACAAGCTCAACCGCGCCGGTTTCCGCTGGCTGGCCTTGGGCATCGAATCCGGTTCAAAGCATGTGCGCGATGGCGTGGAGAAGGGCCGCTTCGGCCTGGATGAGATTCTGCAAGTGGTGCGCAAGATTCAGGATGCGGGCATCAACGTCATCGGCAATTACATCTTCGGCCTGCCCGACGACACCTTTGAATCGATGCAGGAAACGCTCGACCTCGCGATCGAGGCCAATTGTGAATTCGCCAACTTCTATTGCGCCATGGCTTATCCCGGCTCCAAGCTCTATACCATGGCGCTGGAAAAGGGCTGGGAGCTGCCGGATAGCTGGATCGGCTACTCGCAACACAGCTTTGAAACCATGCCGCTGCGCACCGACGTGCTGACCGCGGCCGAGGTATTGAAATTCCGCGATGAAGCCTTTATGACTTATTTCAAGAACCCACGCTATCTGGCGCTGGTCGAGAAAAAATTTGGGCCGGAAGTGTTGCAGCACATCGAGCAAATGACCCAGATTCAACTCAAGCGAAAACTGTATCCCCCGGAGGGGAGGCTCCGCGCTTCCCCCGGGGGGGAGGCTCTGCGCCCATGATTATCAGTCGCACCCCCTTTCGCATTTCTTTTTTCGGCGGCGGCACGGATTATCCCGCCTGGTACCGCGAACACGGCGGTGCAGTGCTGGCGACGGCGATCGACAAATACTGCTACATCAGTTGCCGCTATCTGCCGCCTTTTTTCGAGCATAAATACCGCATCGTCTATTCCCGCATCGAAAATGTGATGGAGGTGTCGCAGATCGAGCATCCGGCGGCGCGCGAGGTGCTGCAATGGATGAATTGCGTGCGCGGGATCGAAGTGCATCATGACGGTGATTTGCCGGCGCGCTCCGGGCTCGGTTCCAGCTCTTCCTTCACGGTTGGCTTAATCAATGCACTGATGGCGATGAAGGGCGAACACGTCACCAAAGAAAAGCTGTTGCAGCATGCGCTGCATGTCGAGCAGGATCTGATCCAGGAGAATGTCGGCTCGCAAGATCAAGTGTCTGCGGCCTATGGCGGGTTCAACAAGATCGAGTTCCACCAGGACGGCACGATAGACGTCAATCCGGTGATCTTGCGCCCAGAGCGGCGCGAGTCGCTGGAATCGCATTTGATGCTGTTTTTCACTGGCATTTCGCGCTATGCCTCGGACGTGGCCAAGGCCAAAATTGACAATCTCAATCAACGCAAGACCGAGTTGCGCATGATGCGTGCGCTGGTGGATGAAGCGCTCAGCATTCTCGGACGCGAAACGGACGACCTCGATGATTTCGGCAAACTTCTGAATGAAAATTGGCAATACAAGCGCAAATTGTCGGACAAGGTGACCACCCCCGAGATAGACCAAATCTATGATGCAGCCATGTCGGCGGGTGCGCTCGGCGGCAAGCTGCTGGGTGCGGGGGGTGGCGGCTTCCTGATGTTTTTTGCGCGCCCCGAGCAGCATGCTGCGATCCGTGAAAAATTAAAGGGCTTGATCTATGTGCCGATTAAATTCGACACATCGGGTAGCAAGATCGTGATGTATCAACCGAATGGATTGGGTTAACCATGATTCGTTACGACTACCACGGTAGCGGTTTCGCCGGCTGGCAGGAAAAGCTAAGTCGTTACGAGCCTGCGTTTCTGCTCAAGCTGTTCCACGACATGCTGCGCATCCGCATCATCGAGGAAGAAATCGAGCGCCGCTATTGGCAAGACCATATGAAGTCTCCGATCCATTTGGTGATCGGCCAAGAGGCGACATCGGTCGGCGCTTGCGCCGCCTTAACTCGTGCCGATTTGCTCTACGCCAGCCATCGCACGCATGGCAATTATTTGGCCAAAGGCGGCGATCTAAAAGCCATGTTGTGCGAGATGCATTGCCGCATCAACGGCTGTGTCGGGTCGCGCGGCGGTTCGATGCATTTAATGGATAAATCGGTCGGCATGGCCGGTAGCTCCGCCATTGTCGCGGGTGTTATACCGATCGCCACCGGCACGGCGCTCGCGGCACAGATGCAAGAAGAGAGTTATGTGACGACGGTTTTTCTCGGCGACGCTGCCGTCGAAGAAGGATCCGTATCCGAGGCACTCAACTTTGCGGCCTTAAAGCAACTCCCCATTATCTATTTCTGTGAAAACAATTTTTACTCGGTGCAATCGCCACTCTATACGCGTCAGCCTAAGCGTGAGATCTACAAATGGGCAGCCAGCTATGGCATGCCGAGCGTGGTGGTGGATGGCACTAATGTCTTGGCGGTGCATGAGGCCATGCAAGTAGCCGTGACGCGCGCCAAACAAGGCGGTGGGCCGACTTTCATCGAATCGCCGGTGTATCGTTTCCGCGCGCATGGCGGTGCGGGCGATGACAGCAAAACAGGCTATCGAGACGTCGCCGAGCGCGAGGCTTGGGAAAAAGTTTGTCCGATTGAAACCTACTTCGCATTCCTGAAAACGGCAGGCCTGATCGATGAGCAGGCGCGCAAAGTCATGGCGGGTGAAGCCATGGCGGAGACGATGGAAGCCTTCGACTTCGCACTCGCCAGCCCCAATCCAAGCGAAGCCGATTTGTACACGCATGTGTACGCTGATTGAGAGGTAGACCCCATGCCGTGGGATGAAGGTTTAGTCAATTCACTGGTGTATGACGCACCCGATCCGAAAGAGGGACGGGTGTTGGGCTATGCCAAAGCCGTGAACGAGGCGTTGGAAATCGCACTCAAGCAAGATTCGTCAGTGTTCGTGTTCGGCCAAGGCGTGGATGACCCGACCGCGATGTTTGGTGTGACCAAAGATCTGCAAGTTAAATTCGGCGATAAACGCGTATTCGATTCGCCTTTGTCGGAAGAGGGCATGATGGGCGTGAGTACCGGTGCTGCGATGAACGGCATGCGCCCCGTGTTCATGCATAACCGGCCGGATTTTATTCTGCTGGCGTTCAACCAGTTGGTGACGCACGCCGCGAAAATGCATTACATGGACAACGGCCTGACCAAAGTGCCCATGGTGGTGTGGGCCGCCATCGGTCGCGGCTGGGGCTCGGGCGCGCAGCATTCGCAAGCGATTCAAGGCTTATTGCTCGGGGTGCCGGGCTTGAAAATCGTGATGCCGAGCACGCCCTATGACGCCAAAGGCCTGATGCTTTCCGCCATCCTCGACAACAATCCGGTGCTGGTGTTCGAACATCGCTGGCTGATGAAAAAGGACGGCATCGTGCCTGAAGGCTTTTACCGCGTGCCGCTAGGCAAAGGCATCTATCGTCGGCGCGGCAAGGATGTGACCATCGTCGGCGCATCCCACGCCTTGGAGCTGGGCTTGCAAGCCGCCAACAAATTGGCCGCCGAGGGCATCGACGCCGAAGTGATCGACCTGCGCACGATTAAACCTTTGGACGAAGAAATCATCGCCGAGTCACTAAAAAAAACCGGACGCCTGGTGGTGGTGGACACGGGTTGGTCCATGGGCGGCGTGTGCGCCGAGATCGGCTGTCTCGCCGCCGAAAAATGGTTCGATTCGCTCAAAGCGCCAGTGCGCCGCATTGGCCTACCGGATATACCGCACCCGGCCGGTTATACGCTGGAACAGTTTTTCTATCCGGATGTGAAACGCATCAGCCAAACCATTCGCGAACTCGTTCATCAATAGCTATTAAGCCAATAAATAATAAGTAAGGATCACCATGTTTTACGAATTAGCCAGCACCTCCTGGGGTACCGAAGAAATCGACGCCATGCAGCGCGTGATACAAACCGGCTTATTCACCATGGGCGCGAACGTACGCCAATTTGAAGAAGATTTCGCCAAGAAATTCGGCTCCAAGCACGCCTTGATGGTCAGTTCTGGTTCGGCCGCGAATCTGGTCGGCGTCGGCGCGCTGTTCTTTAAAAAAGATCGCCATTTGCAGCGCGGGGACGAAGTGATTGTGCCGGCGATATCCTGGTCCACGACCTACTATCCGCTGCAGCAATACGGCCTGCGCTTGCGTTTTGTGGATGTTGAGCTCGATACACTCAATATGGATGTGTCCAAGCTCGAAGCGGCGTTGACCCCCAAGACACGCATGGTGATGGCGGTAAGCATCCTCGGCAACCCGGCGGCGCTGGATGTGATGCGCGCGTTTTGCGACAAGCATGGCTTGTATCTTTTTGAAGACAATTGCGAGTCGATGGGTGCGACGCTGAATGGCCAGCTTACCGGCACCTTTGGCGACATCGGTACCTTCAGTTCTTTCTTCTCGCATCACATCGCCACCATGGAAGGCGGCGTGGTGGTGACCGATAATACCGAGCTGTATCACATCGCCAAATCACTGCGCGCACATGGATGGACGCGCGATTTGCCGGCGGATTCCGATATCTATGAGAAGCGCGACGATGACTTTTACGAAGCCTATCGTTTCATTTTGCCTGGCTACAATGCGCGGCCGCTGGAGCTATCAGGGGCGATTGGGGTTGAGCAGATCAAAAAACTCGACGGCATGATCACCGTACGGCGCAAGAATGCATCGCTGTTTACTAAATTGTTTAAAGGGGATGAGCGTTTCATCATCCAGCGCGAAAATGGCAAGAGTTCTTGGTTCGCATTCACCGTGATTCTGAATCCGAAATTCGATATCGATCGCAAGCGTGTGATGCAAGCGCTGAAAGACGCCGATATCGGCTACCGTATTATCACCGGCGGCTGTTTCCTGCGTCACGACGTAATCAAGTATTTTGACTACGACACCGTTGGCCCCATGGTGAACGCCAACTTGGCGCATGATCGAGGCTTCTTCGTCGGCAATCATCCACAAGACATTACACCGCAGATCACGCGCTTCCATGAAGTGCTGACGCGCGCTGCCAGTTAAGTAGAAACGGCATGGAAGCATTGATTCTCGCCGGGGGCCTCGGCACGCGTTTGCGCGAAGCCGTGCCGGATGTTCCCAAACCGATGGCGCCGATTCGCAACCGGCCTTTCCTTGAACACCAGATGGATTATTGGATCGGGCAGGGCGTCACGCGCTTTATTTTGTCGGTCGGCTATAAGCATGAATTGATCGAAGCGCATTTCGGCGACGCGTATCGGCAATGTCCTGTTGCATATGCGCGTGAAGCAAGCCCGTTGGGCACAGGCGGTGGGTTACTGTTAGGACTAAACCAGGCACATGAGGACGTGGTTTTAGTTTTGAACGGCGACACATTCTTCGAAGTGAATCTGACTGATTTGCGCGATCGGCATGACACGTTGCTAGCCGATGTGACCATCGCGCTGCGGCGCATTGCGCATAATGATCGCTATGGTGAAGTGGCGCTGGATGCGCAGGGCCATGTTACCGCCTTCAACGCGGCGGCAAGCGGTGGCGAAGGTATAATCAACGGCGGTGTGTATTTGATGCGTCCTGCCGTGCTGCTGGGTTTGGGATTCGCACCGGGCAATAAAGTCGCGCTGGAACAGGATTTATTCCCCCGCCTTTTAAACACCGGAAAACGTCTCGCAGGATTGATCAGCGACACAAATTTTATCGATATCGGCATACCGGAGGACTATTACCGCGCCGCCGATGTGTTACCGAACTAAAGTAAATGACCCCACACGACCGACTCCTTAAAAATTTGCACGCCTCCATTGCTGCCAAACAAGCTTTGTTGAGCAATGCCCCGGTGCAAGCTGCCTTCAGTCAGGCGGTCGCCGTGGTGGTGGACGCCTATCGTCACGGCGGACGGTTGTATATCGCAGGCAACGGTGGTTCAGCGGCAGATGCTCAGCACCTCGCGGCGGAATTCGTGAGTAAACTGGCGCGGGATCGCGCACCGCTGCCCGCCGAAGCCTTGACCACCGACAGCTCGATTATCACCGCCATCGGCAATGACTATGGCTACGATGAAATTTTCGCACGACAGCTGGCGGGCAAGGCGCGCAAGGGTGACGTGTTTCTCGGCATCACCACTTCAGGCAAATCGCCCAATATTTTAAAAGCGCTGACCACAGCGCGCGCGATGGGTGTGCCCAGCATCGTTTTCTGTGGCCGCGACGGCGGGCAAGCTGTGCCTTTGGCTGATCATTGCGTGATCGTGCCGGGCACGGAAACCAGCACTATCCAAGAATTGCATATTCTGCTCGCGCATACCTTGTGCGAAAGCGTAGAAGCAGCGATGTTTTTTGAATAATAGATTTTCGATTTTCAGGAGAAATTAAAGATGAAACACATTCTAGTCACAGGCGGTGCGGGTTATCTGGGTTCGACCATGGTGCCGGAGCTGCTCAATGCCGGTTACAAAGTCACGGTCATAGACAACTTCATGTTCAAGCAGACCAGCCTCAACCACGTTTGCCATCATCCCAATTTCGAAGTGGTGAAGGGTGATATCCGCGTCGAGAGCGCCATGTTGCCGCTGATGAAAAAAGCTGACGTGATTATTCCGCTTGCGGCACTGGTCGGCGCACCGCTGTGTACCAAAGACCCGGTAGGCGCGACCACCATCAATCACGATGCCATCATGATGATGTTAAAGCATGTGTCCAAGGATCAAATCCTGCTCATGCCTACTACTAACAGCGCCTATGGCACCGGCGATGAAAATAATTACTGCACCGAAGAATCCCCTTTGCGCCCGATTTCGCAATACGCGATCGAGAAAGTGGAAATCGAAAAGGCTTTTATGGAGCACTCGAATTCGATCAGCTTTCGCCTGGCCACCGTGTTCGGCATGTCGCCGCGCATGCGCATCGACCTGTTGGTCAACGACTTCACCTACCGCGCGGTATACGACCGCTTCGTGGTCTTGTTCGAGAGCCAGTTCAAGCGCAACTACATCCACGTGCGCGACGTGATGCGCGTGTTCATGCACGCGCTGGACAACTACGACACGATGAAGGGGCAGATTTATAACGTGGGCTTGTCCGACGCCAATGTGTCGAAGAAAGAACTGTGCGAGCACATCGCCAAGCATGTGCCTGAATTCGTCTATCTCGATGCCCCCGTCGGCAAAGATCCAGACCAGCGCAACTACATCGTCTCCAACGCCAAGATCGAAGCCACCGGCTTCAAGCAGCAATACTCGCTGGATGCGGGCATCGCCGAGTTGATCAAAGGCTACACGATGATTCGCAACTCGCTTTACGGTAATTTGTAGCGTTGCAATTGCGTTTAGTCCCTTGGAAAACTTCGACTACCTGATCGTCGGCGCTGGCATTGTCGGCCTCACCGTCGCCTGGGAGTTGAAGCGGCGCGACCCCGCCACCCGCATCCTGATTCTGGAAAAGGAGCCGGATGTCGGCTACCACGCCAGCGGCCGCAACAGCGGCGTGTTGCACTCCGGCATCTACTACGCCGCCGATACGCTCAAAGCCAAGTTCTGCTCCAAAGGTGCGGCGCGCATGCGCGAATTCGCCGCTGAGCATGGCATTCATTGCGAACGCTCAGGCAAAGTCATCATCGCCACCAGCCAGCAAGACTTGATTACGCTTGAACGCCTGCTTAAGAACGCACGCGATAACGGCATCCGCGCCGAGAAGCTGGACGCCGGCGGCATCCGCCAGATCGAGCCACATGCTTATGCGTACGAAGCCGGCATCTACAGCCCCGACACAGCAGTGATCGACAGCCCCGGCGTGGTGGCTAAACTGCGCGATTTGCTGCGCGGGCAGGGGGTCATCATTCACTTTAATGCCGGGGTAAATGCGGTCGATACCCAGCAAAAAACTGTCGATGCCGACCAGCACCGCTATGGCTATGGTTATCTATTCAACTGCGCGGGTGCGAGCGCGGATCGTGTTGCGCGTTTTTTCAATGTCGGCGCGCAATACGCGCTGCTACCCTTTAAAGGCTTGTACTACAAGCTGCGTCCGGAGCGCGGCGATCTGGTGAAGAGCAGTATCTACCCGGTGCCGGATATCAATTTACCGTTTCTCGGCGTGCATCTCACGCGCGTGATCAGCGGCGATGTGTATGTGGGGCCAACCGCCATTCCCGCTTGGGGACGGGAGAATTACGGCTTACTCTCGGGTTTGCATCTGGGCGAGTCCATCAATATCGCTTGGCATCTGCTGCAAATGTATGCGGCCAATCATCAGCATTTTCGAGCGCTGGTACATGCCGAGATGGCGAAATACAGCAAGGCGAATTTCCTGGCAGCCGCGCGTAAATTGGTACCTGAAGTGCGCGCCGATGATCTGCTGCCATGCAACAAAGTCGGCATTCGTCCACAATTGGTGAACTTGCAACAAAAGCGTTTGGAAATGGATTTTGTGCTGGAGCAAACCGCTGACTCGCTGCATGTGTTGAATTCCATTTCGCCTGCCTTTACTTGTTCATTCGCATTCGCCGAATCGATTGTGGATCAGCACCAGAAGAAAGTCGCCGCATGAGCGAGAAACTGCCCCCCATTAAACTGCATGCGCACCGGCTGGTGGCCGAGAATTTGCGCTTTGAATTGTTCTTCGATCACATCGAGGCGCCTGACGGCCAACAGGTCGAAAACTATTTAGTCGTTGCGCCGCGCGTTAAAACGGATCAGCTCGTCACCGGCGTATCCGTGTTTCCAGTCTGGGAAGAGAAGGTGGCCTTAGTGCGAGTCTATCGCCACCCGCTACGCGCCTATTGCTGGGAATTGCCGCGCGGCTTTATCGATGAAGGCGAAGCGCCGGAAGTTTCGGCAAGGCGTGAGTTGGAAGAGGAAACCGGCCTCACCTGCCGCCCGGAGGATCTGCAATCGTTAGGTTTGTACGCGCCGGAAGCCGGCACCCTGGCGGCCCGGGTGCATTTATTCATTGCCCACCATTGCACGCGTAACCGTGAATTTAGCGCCGAGGAATTTGGTCACCATGCGCTACAATTCTTTACGCTGGACGAAATCGATAAGCTAATCGAAAGCGGCGAAATTCAAGAGCCCGGCACCCTCATCGCTTACTACCGTTACAAGAGCCATGTCTAAATCTGCAATTTTCATCGACCGCGACGGTACGCTCAACGTCGAAAAGAACTATCTTCACCTTTGGCAAGATTGGGAGTGGATACCCGGCGCGGTAGAGGCGGTCAAGCGCTTCAATGCAGCGGGCTATCTGGTCATCGTCACTTCGAACCAAGCCGGTGTAGCGCGTGGATTGTATGGCGAAGCGGATATCGATGCCTTACACCGTCAAGTCGATGCCGATTTGCAGCGCCAGGGCGGGCAGATCGACGCTTATTACTATTGCCCGCATCATCCCGAACATGGCGCGGTACGCGACTGCGATTGCCGCAAGCCCGAGCCCGGCATGCTGTTGCAAGCCGCGCGTGAACACGATGTGGACCTCGTAGGCTCGTACATGATCGGCGACAAAGTGAGCGATGTTGAAGCCGGGCTGAATGCCGGCGTGACGCCAATCTTGGTTGAGACGGGCTATGGCGCAGAAGCGCGCATCGAGTTGCCGCCCAATGTATTAGTCGTGCGTGACATTGGTGCGGCGTGTGATTGGATATTAGAGTGAAATAACATGCAAAGTTTATGGAACGATCAAGAAGCCGCCCAATATCAGGGTGATTTACCGCTACGGGTTTACACCTCGCGCTTGCTCGGCCGAGATAAAACGCTGGTGCTGCACGGTGGCGGCAATACTTCAGTCAAAATCACCGAGTCCAATATCCTGGGTGAAGACGAGCAACGCCTGTACGTCAAAGGCAGCGGCTGGGATTTGGAATTCATCGAAGCGGCAGGCTTCTCACCAGTGCAGTTGGACTACATGCTGAAGCTGGCCAAACTCCCAACGCTACCCGATCCACAAATGGTGAACGAACTCGTCACCCATATGACGCGCGCCTCCGCGCCTACGCCATCGGTCGAAACCATCCTGCACGCGCTGCTGCCGTACAAATATGTCGATCACACGCATGCCGACGCGGTGATCGCCATCACCAATACCGCCAAGGGCGAAGCGCGCATCCGCGAGATCTACGGCCAGGATGTAGTGGTCATTCCCTATGTGATGCCGGGTTTCGATTTAGCGCGTCTGGTGGCGGAGATTTTTGCGCGCGAAGCTAATGAGAAAACCCAGGGCATGGTGTTGCTCAATCACGGCATCTTCTCCTTCGGCAATACTGCGCGTGAAGCCTATGAGCGCATGATCGCGCTGGTGTCGCGCGCGGAAGCCTATTTGGCGTCGCATCAGGCCTGGCAACTCGTCGCGCCGAAAGTCGTCACCCCCGATCTTCCCTTGCGTAACGATATCGCCGCATTGCGCAAGTCAGTGTCAGCCATGCTTGGTGCACCGGCAATTCTGGCGACTGATCAGACTGGAAAGTATTTAGCCTTTTCCCAACGACCCGATGCCAGTGTGATCGCATGCCAAGGCCCCGCGACACCGGATCATGTGATCCGCACCAAGCGCACCCCGATGCTGGGCCGCGATCTGAAGGAATACGCCATGCAATACCGCGCTTATTTTGATGCGCATGCAATGCTCGCAATAGAACCCAAGACCATGCTCGATCCCGCACCGCGCGTCATTCTCGATGCGGAATTCGGCCTCTGCACAATCGCGCGTAGCGCGAAAGACGCGGGTATCGTTGCCGACATTTACGATCACACCATCGATATCATTCTGCGCGCGACCGCGCTCGGCGGATTCCAGGCACTGCCCGCCAAAGATATTTTCGATGTGGAATACTGGGACTTGGAACAGGCCAAGCTTAAGAAAAGTGGCAAGCCATTAGCGTTCGCGGGCGAAGTCGCGCTGGTGACCGGCGCTGCCTCCGGCATCGGCAAGGCCTGCGTCGAATCCTTACTTGCGCGCGGCGCGGCGGTGGTGGGGCTGGATATCAATCCCGCGATTGCCTCGCTATTCAAGCGTGCCGATTTCCTCGGCATACGCTGCGACATCTCCAGCGATAGCGAAATTCAATCCGCGCTGGAGCAAACCGTGCGCCGCTTCGGCGGGCTCGACATGCTGGTATTAAATGCCGGTATTTTCCCCGGCGGCTGTCGCATCGATCAACTCAGCTCCGAAGAATGGCGCAAGGTGATGAGCGTGAATCTGGACGCGAATCTCTCTTTCATGCGTGAGGCTTACCCCTTGCTCAAACTCGCGCCGCGCTATGGTCGTGTGGTGGTGATCGGTTCCAAGAACGTGCCCGCACCCGGCCCGGGGGCAGCAGCCTATTCGGCTTCCAAAGCCGCACTCAATCAGCTCATGCGCGTTGCCGCCTTGGAGTGGGGCGCAGATGGCATCCGCATCAACACCCTTCACCCCAATGCCGTGTTCGACACCGGCATCTGGACTGAGGAAGTCTTGGCCGCACGCGCGAAACATTACGGCCTCACTGTGGATGAATACAAACGCAACAATGTCTTGAAAACCGAAGTGACCAGCCAGGATGTGGCGGAACTTGCCGCAGAATTATGCGGGTCGCTGTTTGCCAAGACCACCGCTGCGCAAGTGCCGGTGGATGGTGGAAACGATAGGGTGATTTGATATGGCGAGTTCGATGGTCGAAACCATGCGTTGGCGGGACGGCAAGTTGGAGATGATAGACCAGCGCGTATTGCCTGCCCGATTCGAGTTTCTTGCTTACGATTCAGCGGCGAGTGTTGCCGAGGGTATACGTAGCATGGTGGTGCGGGGTGCGCCGGCCATTGGTTGTGCGGCGGCTTATGGCGTGGCATTGGAGGCGCTCAGGTTGGCGCCATCATATTTAGTCGAGCCGTTTACCAAGCAACTTGAAATCGGCTTTGGGGTATTGGCGCAAAGCCGCCCTACAGCAGTCAACCTATTTTGGGCATTAGCGCGTATGCGCCGTGTGTGGCAAGCAATGGGATCGCTCGAACCGCTTCAGCTTGCACAGGGGCTATTAAAAGAAGCGCATGAGATTTTGGCTGAAGATGTTCGCATTAACCGCGCGATGGGTGAGCACGGCGCCTTATTGTTGAATGACCAGGCACGGGTGCTGACGCACTGCAACGCCGGGGCGTTGGCGACGGCGGGCCATGGCACTGCTTTAGGTGTGATTCGTTCAGCCGTCGAGGCAGGGAAACGCATCGCTGTTATTGCGGACGAGACGCGTCCTTTTTTGCAGGGCGCACGGCTTACGGCTTGGGAGATGATGCAGGAGAAAATTCCTGTGACACTCATCACCGATGGTATGGCAGGGCATCTGATGAGCCGAGGAGAAATCGATGCGGTCATCGTGGGTGCAGATCGTATCGCGGCGAACGGCGATGTCGCGAACAAGATCGGCACTTATATGGTGGCCGTATTGGCGCAACGCCACGGCATTCCGTTTTATGTCGCCGCGCCGCTATCCACGATTGATCTGGAGATCGAAAGCGGTGCGGGAATTCCCATCGAAGAACGTGACGCCTCGGAGGTGTATGGATTTAGAGAGAGTCGTTGGGCGCCGGAAGGGGTGGCTGTGCGCAATCCCGCTTTCGATGTCACTCCCGCTGAGTTGGTGACGGCCTTGATTACGGAAAAGGGGGTGGTGCATGCACCGAATGCTGCGCAAATTCTCGTACTGTTCCAAACGTCTAAAAAATAGGCAGGTAGAAAGCGATCATTGAAGGTTTTTGGAAGCATCGATTCTTTTGTCGAAACGGGCGAAACCAGCCTCAAGCTGGGTAGGCTGGTGGCGAATTTCGAGTTTTTGAAAGCGTTACTGACATACGGATCTTGAATCGCCCCCAGTTTACTAGACACCTCTGAGCCTATAAATTTGGCTAAACGGA
>ERZ1292633.97-Hain-H41-02um-R1-97-length-120617-cov-8_pt1 | contig 120617 bp, 114 predicted proteins | sample MGYA00564406_ERZ1292633 | MGnify/ENA primary metagenome ERZ1292633 (study PRJEB36523, sample SAMEA6512639) | groundwater metagenome | collected 2019-01-08 | study: AquaDiva: Metagenomics assemblies of 32 groundwater samples
GCTTTTGTTCAGTTTTTTCTGTAATGATTGCGTGTCCATTTTAAAAAATCCGGTTTTCCAAATAAATGGAAGGTCTCGATAATCTTTTGGCTTTGGCAGTCCCTTTCCTAAATCGAAACCAAAGATGTCTATTTCCACGTGAGTCAATTTGGTTACTTGTTCAGCAATTTTTCCAAGTGCTAATAGTCCATTGCCTCCTCCCACTCCAAATTCAATCGCCGATATTCTCTGTATTCCCAAAGAGTGGGCTTCGCGCGCTGCGAGCCACAGGCAGTATGCGTACGGCATTCTGTCGATCGCGTTGATTTCCAGCCTAAGTCTAAACCCTATATCCATGGGAATTTGAGCGAGCATATAAACAAGAGCAAGTTGTGGGTTGCAGATGGCCTTAATTACTGATAGCCATGTTATTTTCATATGGTGTCTGTTTTTCCATATGCTTCAAGAACAAATGGATTGTTTTTCATAGATTCGAAATTTCTCGAAGTGCTAAAGAATCCGGACTCAATTTTTTCCATGAGGTCGTCAAAGACGACCTCGCTTGGACTGGTTTTGTAAGGATTTAACATTGTTCTATCCCATGTTTTCGGAAGATTCATGGCTTTGACTGCGTTTTCATAGAGATGGTCATTGGAAAGTATGGTCGCTCCTGTTTGAATAGTCTCCGGGCGCTCGGTAGACAACCGTGTGATTAAACAGGGAACTCCAAGGATAAGCGCTTCTTCTTGGACGGTACCACTGTCGCTGACGATGATCCGGGCGTCCTGTTCTAGCTTGAGAAATTCCAGAAATCCGAGTGGTTTCATCTGAATGACTCCGGTGTTAGCAAAAAGTGTCTGGAGGCCAAATTTTTCTAGTTTGCCCTTTACTCTCGGCATGACGGGGAACACCACGGGCATATCTTTTGAAAGTTTTACTAAGCCTTCGATTTTTTGCTTTAATTCTTCCTGACTTTGTGTATTTTCTTCTCTATGGATGGTGACCAGGGCATACGAGCTTTTTTTAAGGTTTAGCGTTTGGAGGATGGGAGAAGCTTGGGCCATCGGCAGGAATGCTTTGATGGCGTCATCGATAATATTTCCAATCACCTTGATCCGGTATTGGGGTATTCCTTCGGACAAGAGAATATCTTTGTATCTGGGCAGATAACAATAGATCATATCGGAGAGATGGTCGATGATGATTCTGTCCTTCTCCTCCGGCATCCGCCAGTCGAAGCTTCTCCCGCCGCCCTCGATGTGGATGACCGGCACCTGGTACCGGGCCGGGATGACGGAGGAGATGACGCTATTGGTATCTCCCAAGTACATGATCGCGTCGGGATGTGTTCGTTCAATAAATTCGGATAACTTTTGGAACAAGAGTGCTGTTTGGTACGGGTGGGTGGTCGGCCCGCCGCTTTCTTTGAGCACTTGGCCTATATGAAAGTTTTCCTCGGGCTTCCTCACTCCCAACTGTTCATAAAATATCTCGTCCAGTTCGTAATCAAAGTGTTGTCCGGTATGAGCATAGATGTGTTCATAGTTGCCCTTGTCCTGCCCCTCATCAAGAAGTTTGATGAGCTTATGCATCCTGATGATATCCGGCCGTATTCCCAGGAGGGTGACCAATTTAAATTTTTTCATATGATTGGAGTTCTTGTAAGGCTTGAGTCATCGTCATATGCCCGTAGAGCGATGTGAAAGCAGGATAGATAGTCGCAAGCGTTCTGTCAATTGGGCCCTTTTGGTCTGTAACGGCGTTGATTGTTACATTTTTATGAAATATTTTCTTAAAAAGTTCGAGAAGTTCATATTTGGTGACCGCGGTATTAGGTACGAAATGGTAGAGGTGATTTATTTTTCTAAATTTTTCAAATACATTCATTTCAATAATTTTATGACATAATTGCGCAAACTGCAGCGTCGTCACTCCATTCCATTTATGATGCGTGTAACCGTTGAGCGTCGCTCCCTGGGGCTCGTGGAGGAACCATCCGAGGAGACTATATGATGTGTTTTGTTCCGGACCCACGATGGAACACCGGACATGAAGGACATTGGGTGAGATCACTTCGCCCAGGCTTTTGGTTTTTCCGTAGACATCGAGGGCATCATGAGGAGATTTTTCCGTATATTGTCCCAGTAAGCCCGAATACACGCAGTCTGTGGCGATCTGGAGGATCCGTGCGGGGGAGTTTTTGCAATACTCGGTTAATACATGGGGAAAGAGTGCATTGACCTCTATGGCGTTTTGTACTCCTTTAGGATCGCTATCCTGGCAATACGGCTTAATGATGCCGATGCAGTTGATGATGTAGTCAAATGAACGGATGAAAGCGAACTGTTTCGGGCCATGGAGAAATTGCTGTGCGTCAAAATATTGAATATTTTTATCACTGTTGTTTTGATTCCTGACTGTACCGATGACCTGGTAGGCCGTCAAGCTAGAGAAAAAGCGATACATCATGGAGCCGAGCATTCCCGTGCTGCCTAAAATCAGAACTTTTGTTTTCATAGAATGGGAGTATCCCAGATTTGAGATCCCCAGTAATCATGAGGGAACCGGAAATCATCATTGAGGGAGGCGGTAAGCGTGCTGGTTGAAAAAAATATAACCTTCGTGTTTACTTCCAGCGCTTTCCAGCCGTTTGCATAATGCGGGGGGATAGAGAGGATTTGGTTCTTTTTATCCGAGAGCATATAGCGTTCAACGACGGTTTCCTTGGAAGGTGTATCAAAATTATCTACATATACGGCGCAAAGCAAAGCGCTCCCTGATGCTACGTATACATACTTACCTTCTTCTTTGTGTCCATGAAATGCACGGATGGGATGGGTATCTGAATTTTCGACTACATAAAACCTTTTGACATCCTGGAAGTCGAATGCATTAACGAAACGGACAGTCCCTCGTTCGTCAGTACGGACATCGCCCTCAAGGAGACTGCATTGAGGATGTATTGATGTCTTATTTTGTGAAGCTGGTTTCATATTGCGCCATGAATTGGAGTAAATACTTTTCATTGGAATACAGCTCTAATTCAGGGTTTCTGATGCGGTGAGAAGATATAAGGTCATACACTTCTTTGATCCCGTGGGAAATTGTATATTTGGTTTTCGTAGAAAAGATGCCGTCATGAAGCCCCTTCGTAATCACCGCGTTGTAGTTACGGTTATCCTGAAATTTTTGATCCGTGATAGAAATGTTGCAACCTGTCACCTCGCGTATCTGTTCTCCTATGTCCAGTATCGTGCTGTTGGCAGTCGCCAGATTATAAATACCGGTGGCACTGGTATCGAGGTTTTTGGTGATGATCTCTCCGATATCTTTCACATGGATAAACGGCCGCCACTGCTTACCGCCAAAAATAGTGAGCTGTTTATTTTTGACCGCATTCATGGTCATATAATTGATAGCCAAATCCATGCGGATTCTGGAGTACGTATCAGATAGCCCGAAGGCCGTCCCTAAACGGAATATGAGGGCGTTATTGGCCACCAAGTACTTCTCGGCCTCAAGTTTGGTTTGGGCATAGAGAGAAAGAGGATTGGTAGGAGAGGCTTCGGTTACAGGAGTGATGCTTGCACCATATACCGAACAGGTCGAAGTAAACAGGATGCGTCCGGCGAAGTGATGGGCGAGCCATGCTACCGAGTCCTGATTGACTTGCTTCGTGATACTGGGCTGTATGGCGCAGGCGCCGTCTCCGACGATAGCTGCTAGCCAGATCACGTGGGTGAATCCCGGGAGCAGACTTATGAGTTTCTTGGTATCGCGCACGTCCCCATACTGGAAATCCACGGGCTTCAGGTAATGGCTTTCATACGTGAGGTTGTCATATACCGTGAAGGGAATTTTGTGTGAATTGAGACTATCCGTGACAGACCCGCCGATGTATCCTGCCCCGCCGACGACAAGCACCCGTTTGATCATGACTGAATTATACTATGAACGGTTTATATCTCCAATTTATTTTTTTCATTTAATGTATCCGATATTTTAAGTATTTTGACGGCAAATAAATCAAAAGAAAGACTTGGGAAAAAATAGAGGAGCGGTTCTGTGATAAAGGCAATGAATCCCCAAAATAGCCAGGGTTTAAGAGTGATATCTGCATGTCCGCCTCTTATGAATTTAAAGCTCCGTAGACCATAGACTCTGTATTTGAGTAGTTCAAAATCTTTTTTTATCCACCCAGATTTATGTTTTTGATGCGGATTATCGTCATACGGATGTTGTTGTGTTACTCCGTTCGGAGTAAGAATGACAATTTTATTTTTTGCTATTTTTTCCATTTTATTGATTAACTGAAGTCCTTCCGCTTTTTGTAAATGTTCGATAACGTCTAAAGCGATAACTGCGTCAAAACTACTTCTTTTATAATACTTATCAATATTGAGAATGTTGCCGATTCTATAGTTGCTATGAATATTTCGTTTTTGACTAACCTTGATGCTGCGTTTATGTATGTCGATACCTTCACAGTGGAACGTTTTTTTTAAGTACTGTATCGGTGAATCTGATCCACAACCTACATCTAACACGGATGCACAACCGTTTAGCTGTTGTTGGAGGATTGTATAGAAAAAAATATCTTTATATTGATTCACGAGGGCTTTAAAGTTATTCATATTAGAACAAATCACCTACATAATGTTTTCCTAAATCACTATGCTACAATACTCCGTATGAATTTACTATCGCTCATCAATAAACATAAGCTTGTCATATTCGTAAGTCTTGTCCTATTTATCGTACCCTTTTTTTGGTTAAAGCCGGGGGAGATGGATTTAGGGGGAGATAGCAACCGACTGTATTTTTATGACCCTATATCTTTTATAAAAAGCATTAGTTTATATGATGTTTTTCCTCTCGGTAGGGGATCGATAGAACCAAGTTATTATTACCTCCCCTTTGTAGGATTTCTTGCCCTTCTCAAAACAATTGGATTTTCATCTACACAGATGATCAGCCTGATCAATTCCTTAAAACTTGCAGTCGGATTTATCAGCATTTTTTTGATCGTTCGAGCGCTACTGCTGGAGGCAGTACAGGTTCGGAATTCCAAAATCACTCAGGCAGCACTTTTATCTGGACTTTTTTACATCATTTCGTTCAATTCGTATCATATGGCTGTTTTTTGGGATAGAGCAATACTTTCCCATATGCAGGTATTTTTGAACCCCCTCATTTTCTATTTGCTTCTTAAGTTTTTTTTCTCTCATTCCTACTCATATTTATGGATAAGTTTGTTAATAAGTTTCATTTTTTCTCCAAATTTTGGTTTGACGTCTGTGCCGCCATTTTTCGCGTTTTATCCATTGGCATTAGTATTTTTATTTATCTATGTAGGTGTATTTAGAAAAAAGCCTATCCCTTGGGTAGGAGTGTGTGTTGGTGTAGTTGGTTTTTTGTTTCTTCATGCTTTTCAACTTTTTGGTCAAGTCGCCAGTCTGTTTGACAACAGCAGTTCTACTAACGTGAGAGTATTTAATAAAGAACAAATAGAACAAGGAGGTGTTAATTATTTTACCGCTGTGCATGGACTAGCAAAAGGAGTTTATTCCATTCTTCTTCCTTCGGCCATTAGACAATTACAATGGACTTCCTTTGCGGCTCCACTGATCGTTATCGTGGGACTTCTGTTAAATAGAAAGAGAAAAGAGTTTTTGTTAACAGCGCTTTTTTTTGCCCTAACGTTTTTTTTGGTGACTGCAAATATTACGGATACAGGTTTTTCTTTTTACAGAGTATTATTTTACATTCCTGGTTTTTCAATCTTCAGAAATTTTTATACTCAATGGTTATTTGTCTTCATATTTTTTTATGCACTCTTGTTCGGTTTCGGGTCATATACTATTTTGGAAAAGTTAAAACCACACGGTGCAAAGATATTTTATGTATTTGCGCTGCTTTTTTTTGTCACAGCGAGCATTCCGCTTGTTTCCGGAGAAATAGTAACAAAAAATATCATTAGAGGATCCAATAATGTTAAATCTACATTTATCGTAGATCCACGACTTGAAGAGACTCTGCAATTTGTCAGGACACTTCCTGATGATGGAAAAATATTATCGTTGCCTGTTACGGATTATTACCTTCAAATAGTTTCTGGTAGGGACGGTGGGGCCTATGAGGGACCTTCCATGATAACCTTTTTGACAGGTAAATATAGTTTTGTGGGGTATCAGCATTTCGGATATTTAGATACCGACCCGGCACCCTACGCCAATGAATTGATGAAGTATGCAAAAGAAAAGAACTACGATCGCATTACCCGAATATTAACAACATTGAATATCCGTTATATTTTTCATAATTCTGATCCGAAAGCATACGAAGATGGTTTTTCCCCCGGCCCTTTTGGATTTATGATGACGTCTCTACCGAAGACTCAAGAAGAGTACAGTTTCTTTTTGATGAACCTTCCTATTTATTTGATTTATGTCAATGGACCATACAAAATTTATGAAATTGCTAACTCTGCATACAATTCCACTATATTTATTCCTGGTGGGGCCTATCAAAGCAGAGAGGTCTCGTTTCATAAGGATAAAACCCACGATGTCTTTATGAGCGATGAAACATGTAGCAAGTCAAAATACAAATATATCTGTGAGGGAGGATATAAGAAGCCTAAGGCTGATATCAGTTTTGAAATGGTTAACCCGACGTTATACACAGGCATTATAAAGACGCATGAGCCTGTTGATTCACTGATGTTGGTATTGCAACATTCATTCCATAAAGGATGGAAGCTGATTCTTGATCAAATCAATGTTCAGGAGGACTCGCATATACCTGTAAATGGTTACGCAAATGGGTGGTTGTTGAGAGACTTAGAAAGTGAGCGAACATACGCATTTACGATAAAGCTTGAGCCTCAAAAATACTTTTGGTACGGTGCGTTGATAACGGCGGTATCCCTGCTCGCATTGCTCTGTGGCCTTTTATATCTTCTCTATAAGCGGATACACAATCGGAATTAGTATATTCGCGTAATATGCGGAGTCATATCATGGGGTGAGAGGGATTATATCCTAAGTAGGATATACCCATTTTTATTAATGATTGTTTGGTATTGAGATAGCCCTATTTCCTCAAGAGTCACATAACTTTCATCAAACAGAATGAAGTTTATGTTGAATTTTTTCATGATTTTATCGATCGGTTTTTTAACTACCGGGTAGATATCGGTTAGATACGTTAGCCCTTCATTATTATATGTTGTTAGAACTTTACCATTAATAAAGTACGTTAAAGCATCCCCAAATTGTAACGGAAAAACTGCGACTCTTGCCTTTTTTCCAAACTTATTTAAATACTTTATGCAATCCCAAAGTTCCGGAGTGATTGTCCTCATTCTATCTTTTAGTACAACGTTTATTTGAATATAAAGTATATAAACAATCAGTATTAATAAGAATAATATTGCAGAAGTAATAAATAGAGTACCATAGGAATGTAAAAAAGAGGGTATATAGGATCCTAAAACTATAGAAATTGGTAAGATGCAGTATTCCAGATATCGATTTCCCTCTCCTAAAAATCTTAAACCCTCAACAGACAGAGTAAGCAATCCTATAATTACAGCCGTCCAGATCCAGATATACAATTTGTTAAGTACGTTCTGATCTACTATCATCGACTCTATTGGTACCGTTAGTGCAGTGGACACTACTATTAAGACAGTTAACATACCCACCCATGGATTATTCCCCAGCATATAGACATATGGGTTCTTGAATGAGATTAAATAAATTTTATGGACGAAATCTTTCACTTGATCCGATTTAGAATGTCCTCTAAATTGATGGATAAATCTATCAGATATGTTTCTTCTCCAGAAAGAAAGGATCAACATATGTTCCTTCAAAATCGGCCTATAAATTTTTTTCATTACAGTATACATAAAAATAAATGTACCAAGAAAAAATAAAATATAGAAAGGGTCCTTCTCCGCTATGGAAAATCCTGTCGATATAAATAGGTACGCTTGAATAGCAAATTTATGTGTTAGGAAAAGCACTATTAACATGACAAATGCTATAAATAGCCAAATATATAAATTGGTGATGGAAAATATAACAAGAGACAGAAAGGATAGAGTAAAAATCAGATAACTGAGAGTTCTTGTGCTTAGATTGCTTGCTTCAATAACTGCAATTGGCGTGAGCGCTGCGATAACTTGGGCACAGATTGCCGAGGTAATGTCGTTCGTAATCAGATAGGCAAACCAAAAGATGCAATAATTTTGAATTGCGTCAAAAAATGGTGCAAATATAAATTGATATCGTTCGGTAAAACCCTTGCTAAATCTTGATAAGATAAGGTAAATTACCGGGGGATATCCCGGATCTCCAGAAGAACGAATATATTGTTCTTCTAGTACGGTCGGAATTTTATGATATCTTCGTACATAGTCAGCAAGTAATAAATGCCGCCATGTATCTATTCCAAAATATCGATTTATTAAACGGGGCCATACCTGCAAGATGAAGGAGAAAAGTGGAACAAACAAACTATAAAGAAACATAACCTAGATTTATATCATATTGTTCGGTTATTTACCAGATTTATAGATGATTATCTTTACTTATTTAAGGTTAAAGATTAAAATGGTAGGCACCGTTATAGGCATACCATCAAATCGAATATGATGGTAGATTTAGGAAAATTAATTTAAGTATCAAGAAATGAATAACTTTAAACAAGAGTACTTCAGAGATATTTTACCCTCTCAAATTCCCCACTCAGTCATAGCAGCAACGGTAAGGGAGATCCTCATCATCGCGGAAAAGCGATTACAAAAAAAGCTAAGGATTTGCGAGTATTAGATGTTGGATCGGGTTGGGGCGAGTACTCGTTTGAACTTGGAAAATATGTTAAAGAGGTAATCGGGATAGAACCATATAAGAAAGTGTATAACGTCGCGATCAAAAGCAAGAGCATAAGAAAATCTAGAATTAATTTTTATAACTGTAAAGTCGAAGATTTTCATACAAAAGGGACTTTTGATTTAATAGTTAGCCTCACCACCGTGGAACATATGTCTCATGTGGAAAGATCATTCAAAAAAATATTCTCCTTACTTAAGCCGGGCGGAATGGTTTATGTTACCGCGCCAAACAAGTGGTGGTTGTTTGAATCTCATTATGGGTTGCCCTTCCTAGGCTGGGTGCCTCTCTCTATTGCTGATAGGTATTTGCGTATTACAGGGAAGGGTAGATCCTATAAGGACTGTTCGTATTCAAGATCATATTTTGGAATGAAAAAATTATTCAACCAATATCCTTGTGAATATTATTTTCATCTTCCCGACGAGAAGGCTGCTTACTTGGGATGCGGTAGTAGAGGTTTTTTCAATCCCTTTATACGATCTTTTGGTATAAAGTTAATTCAGAGAATGCCGATATTTTGGAGCATATCAAAAGGATTTATCGTTGTAGCCACAAAAAATAAATGAATGCAAGGGCACTTATAAGACAATTTATATCAATATACAAAAAGCGGGGTTTTATATTTTTTTTTGTATTTATTATTAAGGCACTTAATGATACGTTTATTAAAAAATATTTAAAGGGGTCATTTAGTCAAAAAGGCGAAGATTTGATTATTGAAAGGGTTATTGGTCAGAAAAAGAAGGGTTTTTATATCGATATCGGGGCACATAACCCAAATATTTTTAATAATACAAAAAAGTTTTATCTCAAAGGATGGAGCGGTATAAACATAGAGCCAAACCCAATATTATTAAAGGAATTTATAAGGCAACGGAAAAGAGATATTAATTTAAATATTGGGATTAAAAATACTTCAGGTATTGCTTCATTTTATGAATTTGAAGTTGACGGTTTGTCAACTTTTTCTAAAGACGAGAGGGCAAGTAATTTAAAATTAGGATATAAGTTAAAACAAGAGTTGGAAATTCCCGTATTTACGTTAAAAAGTGTAATCGAGAAATATTGTACTGCAAAAATAGATTTCCTATCGATTGATACAGAAGGATTGGATTTTGAAGTTTTGGAAAGTAATAATTGGAAAAAATTTAGACCTACCGTTGTTTGCGTCGAAACGGGAGATTTTAATTTAATGATAACAGGTAAAAGATCCAGTAAAAAAGTTAGAATAGATTCATTAATGAGAAATAATAGATATAAAGAATATTATGACAACGGATTAAATACAATTTATTTGAATAATAAATAGGTAAGCATTTCAATATGAGCGATGAATTTGATAATGGTGTCAATTTTTGACCGAGGTTTCAACTGCTTGTTTAACAATCTTTATTACATAATCTGTTTCTTCTTCTGTCAATTTTGGATAGAGCGGAAGAGAGATGGTTTGTTTTGCAATCTTTTCTGCATTTGGAAACATTCCCTCGTGAAAACCGAAAGTCTTTTTATAAAATGAAAATAGATGAATAGCGGGATAGTTGATCACGCCTCCGACGCCATGGTCATTGATGTATTCTAATATTTTGTCCCTTTTTTGAGCTGAAACCCAGATCGGAAATATGTGTCTTCCGTGTTTTGAGTTATTATATTCCCGCGGCATTTCTATGGCAAACTTTGTGAATGCTTCTCTGTATTTATTTGCAATTTTTTCTCTTTGGTTCCATTGTTTTTCTATTTTTCTAATTTGGGGAATGAGTAGTGCTGCTTGAATATTATTCATATTGTATTTCCATCCTAAGACATCGACATCATATGTTTTTAATCCAGTTCTTTCTCTCTGGGCAAGTTCACTTGTTATTCCGTGAGACCTAAACTTTGTTACAAGTTTTGCGATTGACTCATCGTTTGTTGTGAAAGCTCCTCCTTCGGCGGACGTTATACTTTTTGTTGCATAAAAACTAAAACACGAACCAAATGATTTTTGTCCGGGTTTTACTCCGTCCCGCTGTGCCTCTAACGCATGAGCAGAATCTTCAATCACCTTTATATTGCGCTTATGCGCAATACGTAAAATCTTTTTCATATTAACCATTTGTCCGTACAAATGAACCGGCAGAATAGCTTTAGTTTTTTGGGTTACAGCTTTTTCGACGAGATCAGCGTCTATATTCCCAGTATCTTTTTCTACGTCGACAAAAATTGGCGTTGCTCCCACCATACAAATGGAATTTGCAGTTGCAACAAATGACAGGGGAGTGGTAATCACCTCATCACCTGGCTTAACTCCGGCTGCTAATAGGGATAAATGAAGTGCTGCAGTACAGCTTGTAAGCCCTACAGCGAAGTGAGTTTGCAAATATTTGGCAAAGTTTTCTTCAAACAGATCTACGTATTTTCCGGTGGTAAGAAAAGGTGATCGAAGTACTTCAGTAACTGCGTTTATTTCCTCAACTCCTATATTATGTTTGTAAAATTGTATTTCTTTTTTTATCATGTTTTTTACCCATTGAACGAAGTCAATTTTTTTTCTGAAAGAAGGTATTGATAGCGTTCAAATATTCGGGTTTCCGTATTATCTCGAATAATTCCCTTTATTATGGCATTTTTTATTTCTATAATGCCATCGTCAATTGATTTTTTCGTCCGAAAATGTAATACATTCTTGATTTTATCAAAATCAGCGCGATAACTGATCTTATCGTGGTAACCTGGCACATTCTCTATTACTACATTCGGGAAATATTTTTTAATTTTTGCTGCAATTTCGTACATTTGATATGTTTGTCCATTCGAACCTACATTAAAAATTTGTCGCTGAATTTTTATTAAATCATTTTCCATGATGATACATAAAAATGCAGTGATGCAGTCATTGATATGAATTAAGGGGCGCCATTGTTTTCCACCATTAAAAATTCTAATTGTATTATGCTTCATAGCATGCAGAGTCATAATATTTACGATAAGATCAAATCGCATTCTTCTTTCAGATAATCCATATACCGGTGCATTTCGCATTATCGTCACAGTGAAATTGTCATCAGCAAGTTTTAAAAGTTTTTTTTCGGCCTCTGCCTTGCTTATTGCATAGGATCCAATAGGATGGAATTGGGAAGTCTCATCAAAAATATCATTCCCTGCTCCATAGACATTGCAGGAAGATGAAAAAATGTATTTTTTAACCATCATTTCTTTGGCAAGTCGGGCAACCCGCATGGCGCCTTCACAGTTAATTTCGTGTGTGAGTGTAGGATTAAGTTCAGAAGCAAGATCACTTGAAATTGCGGCTAAATCAACGACAACGTCTACATTTTTCAGCACTTTTTTATCAAATAATCTGATATCTCCATTAATGATGTTTAATGATTTATTTTCTTTTAAATCATTCAATACGTTACCGAAAAAAAATTTGTCTAGCGCAGTCACAAAAAATCCTTTTTCAAGAAAGAAGGAAACCATTTTGGAGCCAATATATCCGCCTGCTCCGGTAATAAATATATGCTTATACATTATTAGATAAAATACTTAATGATTTTGGTCCTTCGTTAAAAATTAGATCAATTATTGATAAATAGGGAACAAAGTCGCCCCATGACTGTTTATATCTCGGATGACTGTATTTTTGATATTCAAGGATAATATCATTTTCTTCGAACATTTTTTCCTTAAGGTAATTTTTAGAATTATCCGATGATAAATAATTGGTAGCCTCGAATTTCTTACATAGATTTATTAATCTATCCGTGGGATTTGTGCCAACAATGCCTAAATCGGAGCTTCGTAATAAATTTTTACCTTTGAGGCCTATATATTCGCAAACCGTTTTAATAATATCTATGCTTAGGTCAGCTAATAGGTGATACTCCGTATTAAAGATGGGAGCTATTGTTGAATAAAAATCTTGGAAAAATGGGCTTTTTTTGTAATTAAATTCAATTGTTTTTAAATGATTTTTTAAAATATTTGGATCAATGATCATTACATCCTTGATCAGTAGATAATCTTTTAGTCTATTTTTGATAGTAACAGGTATAGTTAGCCAGGAAACACCACTTGGTGTTTTGATTTTATTTCTATTTCTCCAGTCATTTTTAGTATATAAAACATCATCATAAAAAATAAATGTATCAACTCTGTTGATTTGATCAAAATAACCAAGCCACGGTATATAAGATGGCTGTAGTATCGCAATCTTATTTGTCATACGTACGCAAAAAATCAATGATTTGAGGCAAGTTTAAGGTTGGATTGACTGGCAAACTATCATATTGAGCGGTTTTTATTTTAACGTATCTGTCTTTGACAGTAATCAGATTAGTACAAAATGCATAGAGCGATTCTAAGGCTAACTGTTGCTTCAATTTATATAATTTTTGATTAATTGAATCGAGATTTTCGTTATCATTGAGTGGCAGAATTGCCTGATTAATGATTGGTCCATGATCTATTTCAGCGTCGATGAAATGGCATGTAGCTCCGATAAATTTAGAGCCGTATTTTATGGCTTGAGCTGTGGTGCCATAGCCGGGAAAAGAGGGGAGAAGAGACGGGTGAATATTGATAAGTCTATTTTTGTAGCTATGAAGTATCTTTCCGGATAATATTCGATCAAACGTCGAAAAAGAAACATCAATGCTCTCTTTTTTGAAAATATGTAAAATGTTGTCAGAAAATTCCTCTCGTGAACTTGCATCGTGATAATTTACTACATGAGGTATGATGTGAAATTTGGAAGCCAAGTCTAATGACTTGCTTTCTCTGTCGGATATTATGCTAACCGGAATAATATTCGTCAAGACGCCTTTTTGTATTGCGTGGAGTATCGTTGCGGTTGTATATCCCGAACCTGAAGACAAAAAACTTACTCTTAACATATAAAAAATATGTAAGCCCTATTTTTGGAGTTTACCTTGTTGTATTTGCGTTAGGATCCACGAGTATGTCTCTGTTAACCCTGTTATAAGTGATGTAGAAGGCTCCCAGTGAAAGTATTTGTTCATTAATGTATTGTCTGAGTTTCTTCCTCTTACTCCTTGTGGTTTTTGCCTGTTATATCGTTTTTTAATTTTTTTACCTGCAATATGGGCGATAGTATCAATTAAATCATTAATGGAGATATCTTTATCAGATCCGATGTTCAGAGGTTCATGGATATCTGACATCATAAGTTTGTAAACACCTTCAAGGCAGTCATTGATAAAGCAATATGATCTTGTTTGTTTGCCGTCGCCCCATACTTCTATTTCATCACCGCTTTTTGCAAGAGCAATTTTTCTGCAAAGAGCGGCGGGAGATTTTTCTCTTCCTCCCTGCCATGTTCCTAAGGGTCCGAAGACATTATGAAATCGAGCAATACGGGCTTCAAAGTTATAATCCTGATGATAGTTAAGGCATAATCGTTCAGCAAGAATTTTTTCCCAACCGTACTCATTGTCCGGATTTGCGGGATAGGCGTCATGTTCTTTCAGTCCGTTGTTTTTAACTTCTGTCTGCTTGTTTATAGGATATATGCATGCGGATGAGGAATAGAAGTAGCGTTCCGCTTGAGCAGTATAGGCTGAATCTATCATGTTCGCGTCAATCAGAAGGTTATCGTGCATTATTTCTGCATGAACTGTTTCTATGAAGCCTACGCCACCCATATTTGCCGCAAGGTTAAACACGTATTGCATATCCTGAACGGCTTTCAATGCATTATTTTTTTCGCGGAGATCAAGAAGTTTGAATTCATCCGCAGAAGTTTTTTCGAATTCTGGTTTCTTTAGATCAACACCTCTTGTCCAATACCCTTTTTCTTGAAGAAATTTTACCAGGTGATGTCCAATAAATCCGCCAGCTCCGGTTACCAACGCAGTTTTCTTTTTTAACATAGTTTTTTGTTGTTTATACGATATATTCTTCAACACCATTATGATATCATTCCATCATTCCTATGAGAAGAAGCAAATCCATTATATATGTAAATTATTCTCCGTATGAAAATTCTGGGAAAATTTTGGATTATATAGTAGAAAATTTTCAGAAAGTTTTTGTTTTTTCTATTGGTTTTCATAATTTACGGAACAAAAGAAATTATAATACACTCGAGATATATTTTGACGGTAACCTTCAGAGGACATTTTCATTATTTCAAATACCCCTCATTCAAAAATTTGTATTTTTGTTAATTCCGATACGATCCATCATTACCTGTTTGGAAGTGATTCTATTTTCATCTTGGTTGAGGATGAAATACAATTCTATAGATATATACTTTACGGTTAATGCCTTCACCGCTTGGATAGGAAGTCTTTTGAAGGGAATTGGAGTTGTTGATAAAACTATATTTTGGGTATGGGATTATTATCCTCCGCTACATGAAAATAAAATCGTGATGTTGATGCGTTTTATTTATTGGCAATTCGATAAAATTAGTTCTTATTCGGACACAGTTACGTTTGTAAACCGACGCCTGTTAAATTTACGGAAAGATATAGGTATTTTTCAGAAAAACGCAAAGCATAAAATTATACCGATTGGGACTGATAGATTTCCGTTCATAAAGAAGTATAAGCCCGATAGAATCGTGTTTGGGTTTATCGGCGTGCTAAAAAAGAGTCAAGGGGTCGTCACTGTTTTTGACAATGATGATACGTTGCTGGATGAATTTGGAGATGTAGGATATGAGATTATTGGATCAGGTCCTGATGAGAATTACATTAAAGAAAGGGCTAAAAAATCAAAAATAAATACTACCTTCTACGGATATTTAGAGGGAGAGTCGTTCAATGAAGTTTTGAAAAAATGTTCGATTGGTATCGCCACATACGATTCTGACGTAAGTAACGTTTCACATTACGGTGATCCTGGGAAGATCAAACGCTATTTGAGTTTGGGGATGCCCGTTATTACCACGGATATATTAGAATTTGCCGAAGAAGTGGAAAAAACAGAGGCTGGCATTGTTATCAACTCTAAAGATCCCCGTGCTTTTGTTGAGGCGGTCAAAAAAATTATTTCGAGATATTCTTTTTATAGTAAGAATGCTTATACGTTGAGTCAGAAATTTTATTACAAAAAAATTTATCCTTCCATGTTTTCTTTTGCATAAATTGTATGGCAAGTTATGCGTCGATTTTCAGGGTAAAAATAACGCTTTGGGTAATTTGTATCCTTTTATTTCTTCTTCCTTTTCTTTGGCTCAAGCCCGGCGAGTTGGAGTTAGGGGGGGACAGTAGCAGGTTGTATTTATATGACCCAGGAGCGTTCCTGCGATCGACGAGCTTATATAGCGTTCAACCCGGCAATAACGGCGTAGTAGCTCCGAATCAGAATCTTATCCCCTATCTTTTTGTACTTAAAATAATCGATTCCATTTTCCATTCGCCGTATCTTCTGATCAATGTATCAAACGCGCTTAAGCTCGTCGGGGCTTTTTTCTTTGTCTATCTTATCGTCGTTGAGATGCTCAAGCCTCATGTTGACAAATCGAAGGAGTCGCAAGCTGATTTAGCCGGAATATTGGCCGGACTTTTTTATACGTTCTCTCCGAGTGTCGGGGCTAATATGCATGCGGCACTTCTCACGCATAACCAGGTATTCCTCAACCCCGTGATGTTTTATCTGATAATGAAATTTTTGTTTACGGATAACGCTAAATATTTGTGGCTCACACTATTGGTCACCTTTCTTTTTTCTCCGAATTTTACGTTAATCGCGCCGCCACCTCTTTTTGCTTTTTACCCATTAGCGCTTTGTTTTTTGGCTCTCTATGTGAAATTTGTCATAAAAAAGTCATTACCCTGGAAATATATATTCATTGGGGTCATTCTCTTTTTGGGTATCCATGCGTTTCACATCATTCCGGTAGTTTCCTATACGTTTGATAAAAGCAGCTATTTAGGCCAGCGACTGCTCGAAGCAACGGCTGCGAAAAATGAAGGATTAAATTATTTTAATGCGGTGTTGGGTCTTGGCAAGGTGAGTAAAAACATATTTTATACGTATTCCTTGCCCGAGGTTCGATGGGCCACCTTAGCGGTGCCTCTTATGATAATTCTGGGATATTTGTTGAGTAAACGGATCGGGAGAGACCTTGCCCTTCTGACTTCATTTTTTTTCGTCACGCTGTTTTTGACATCGGCTAATATCACCCAACTTGGCGTGGAGATCTATAGGAAGCTATTCTCCATCCCTGGATTTGGTATGTTCCGGGTGTTTTATGGTCAGTGGCAATGGGTCTATGCATTTTTTTATTCGGTATTATTCGGCTATTTGTCTTTCGTAGTATTTGCTAAATTACGTTTACGTTCTGTCTATGTGTTGTCGGTCATCATCGCCGGATTTTTTATCTACAGCAGTTGGACGTTTATCAGTGGTGACCTTCTCAAAGCGCCTCTTTGGGGTTCAAACAATATGACGAACATTATGAAAATAAATCCAGATTATGAACAATCGCTTGCATTCCTTAAAGCAATACCGGACGATGGAAAAATCATTAATTTTCCGTTTACCGATTACGCATATCAGCTTATCGCAGGGACGAATAACGGGGCATATATCGGCGTATCTCCTACTGCATACCTTACCGGAAGACACGATTATAGCGGATATCAGGATATTGCTCCTTTTTCCAATTTATTTCTTCAATTAATTAAAGATAAAAATTATGGTGCGGTCAGACGTTTACTCGGTTTGCTCAACGTCAAATATATTTTTTATAGCGCAGACCCGAAGGCGTATAAGCAATTTTTTCCCGCCTTCCCATACGGACTATTTCTTGAAGCTGTTCCGGATGACAAGGCGCTTGCGGATTTGGTTGGGTCTATCGCGGGGCCAAAAATATTTGAACAGGGATACTACCGCGTATTGGAAGCAGATGTGAAAGAATATCTTCCCCGTTTCTATATTCCGGCCACCGTGTATCCGTTTGATACGCAAGAGAAAAAAGAGCCGGATTATGCGTCATTTTTTACCACACCATTAAGCGAACCGAGAGTAGCATTTGTAGAGCGTACTGTTTGTGACAGTGTATTTACAGCGCAAACGTGTACACAACATGCCATAGAGACGACAGGAGGTCTGCCGGTCGTAACCTACAAACGGATAAACCCTACAAAATATAGAGTGCAAGTATCTGGAGCGCGAAATCCGTATACCCTCGTATTTTCTGATAAATATCACTCTCGCTGGAAGCTCTATATATCGAAGAAAGAAGGTGAAGAGTTGCAGGTAAATGGGAGTTATTTTGACGGAAGCATTCGCGAGTCTGCGCATGATGATATTTTTCTGAATGCCAAAACGTTTGAAACATTGGGTATGCCAAGTATTCCGGACAATCAGCATTTTTTGGTGAACGGGTATGCGAATGCATGGTATATCACGCCAGAAGATAGTTCGGGTAGAGAGCAGTATGAAATAATCGTCGAGATGGTTGAACAACGGGTATTTTATTACAGTGCTGCCATTTCGATAGTGGCGATATGCGTTTTTTTGCTCTACGGGGCATCCATTTTAAGGAAAAAGTGATACTATATTGATCTAAAGTATTTCTATAACTATGCGGGCAATAACAGGATTTATCACGAAAAGCATCGGTTTTATCAAGAAGAATAAATTATTTTTCCTGATACCGGTTTTTGTCCTCATCATGGGTGATGTTATTCTTTTTCCCATCAGTTCTGACATACGGATATTCGGCATACTCTTATTTTTCTTTTATCTGATTAAGCGTTTCGCGCTGACGAGCACGGTGACCCTTCTTTTTTCGTTATTGTTACTCATTTTGACCTATGTGATGTACTTGTGGACAGATCCATTGCTTTTCTATCAGCCGCTGGTTCCGGCGGTAGAACGATTTGCGGTGTGGTTGTATTTATTTTTGGTTTTAGGCATATATCAAAAATGGAGAGAATGAATATACGGTGGTCATTATGAAATTACAAAATAAAAAAGTACTCCTTTTAGGCGGAAGCGGATTTTTAGCAAGCCACATAACCGATAAACTGGAACGTTTCGACGTTCATCTCCTTGCGCCGTCGCACGGGGAACTTGATCTGACCCAGGAAAAAGCGAGTATCGATTATTTCCTCCGCGAGAAGCCGGATCTCGTCATCAATTGTGCAGGAGCTATCAGTGGGCTTCTCAACATTTTGAAAAACCCTGCGGATCTTTTTGATACCAATGTGAGGATAAATATCAATGTTCTCAAAGCCGCGCATGTATCTCATGCCGAAAAGCTGGTAAACATCGGTTCCACGTGCGCCTATCCCGGAGAGCTTCCGACCGGATATTTCCGTGAGGAGGAGTTTATGAACGGACCAATGCATAGAAGCGTAGAGGCGTATGGTTTTTCGAAACGCGCGATGTATATAGGCAGTAACGCATACCGGCAGCAATATGGCCTCAATTCAATTACGCTCCTTTTGACGAACATGTACGGGCCGCGGGATGTCTTTAGTATCGAACGGTCCCATGTCGCTTCCGCGCTTATCAAGAAGTTTGTCGATGCCAAGCGTGGTAGCGATCCGTCTGTGGAAGTGTTAGGATCCGGGCGGGCTATCCGGGAGCTCCTGTATGTTGAGGACGCCGCGGACGGGGTTCTGAGCGCTGCAGAACGTTATGATGAGGAAATGCCCCTCAACATCGGTACCGGAGTGGAAACGCCAATTGCCGAGCTTGCCGAACTCATAAAGGAGATCTCCGGATACTCTGGAGAGATTAAGTGGAATACGTCCGGACCGGATGGAGCACTGCGCAAAGTATGTGATATTACCCACATGCAGGAGAAACTGAAGTGGAAGCCAGCATTTGATCTGGCAACGGGCTTACAAAAAACTATTTCGTGGTTTGAACAGAACTATGAAGCTGCCTCATCAAAAGTATGAGTAATACCGTATTATTCGGGGGAAGTGGTTTCCTGGGTCCGATCATTTTGGAAAAGTATCCGGATATCATTTCCATTGGCCGCAGTCCGTTGTCCGCGCAACTTAAAAACAAGCATGTCTTTTTACCGAGCCTTGATGACCTGACGGCTCTGGATGATCTGGAGTTTGACAAGGTCATTTTTCTCGTTGGCAGCTCTAACCACCACATCATTAATACCAAGCCGAGTATGGGACTTGAGTATAACGTCCTTCCTCTTAAAAAAATACTTTTTTACCTGCAAAAGAGAACAATCAAGAAATTCATGTGTTTTTCCACGATTCTCTTGTACGACGTGAACAAAATGAAGTTGCCGGTTGACGAGACGCAGCCCACTGATCCCTATATCAATGATTATGTATTCAGTAAATATTTGTCGGAGGAGTTAGTGCGTTTTTATGCTTCGAAAATTCCCAGCATCATCGCCCGGTTTAGTAATATTTATGGTCCGACGAAACTCGTGAGACCGGATTTGGTTCCGACGCTCATCCAACAGGCGCTTTCGCCAAATGAAGTGACCTTGTGGAATACCAAGCCGGTTCGTGATTTTCTCTATACTCCGGATGCTGCTGATGCGATCGTCAAACTGCTTGAAACGGATTATACCGGCCCGGTGAATTTAGGCACCGGACAGTCGGTAAGCGTGGGTCGCATCGCGCAGATTATCGGGGAGTTATCCGGTAAAAAGATTAAGGATTTGGAAAAGCCCGTGTCCGGCCCTATGAATTTTACTGCCGATGTAGCCCTGGTGAAGCGTCTCACTGGCTGGACACCCCGGTACACCATTGAGGAAGGTCTGAAAGAAACATTTGAACGTATGAAGCTGTATGCAGATGAGTGCCGGTGGTGGGAACACCATGCTGGATAGTTTATAATGCACTATTCCTATGAATAGAATCTGGTCCTACGTCATGAATGCTATCGTTTATAGATCTATGTACCGTGGAAAAATAGTCACTTTTTTAGAACAGAATAAACAAGTGATTTTGGTGTCCCTCGTAGGAGCAATTTTTATCGATAGCATCTTTCTCAAAACCAGCTCGGATGTCATAACGTTTGGCGTTTTGGCGGCATATGGAATATACGCAAAAATGACCCATATAACCAGCAAACTCACTTTTTTGTTATGTTTATTGTTCTTGACGGCATTGGGTATTAGTTTTTTTTCTTCCTCTGCGTCAGTTACTACGGAAAAATTTAGCGTTTGGTTATTTCTCTTTATGATCGTTGGAATTATTCAGGAATTACGAACATGAAAATATCACGTTATTCGCTATTGGTTTTTGTCATAACCATTCTGATTTTTTTCATTCCGTTTTTCTGGCTTAAGCCGGGAGAAATGGATCTAGGAGGAGATAACAGCAGACTGTATTTTTATGATCCCATTGCGTATCTTTTGAGCCAGTCAACATATAGCGTTTCTCATTCGGCGTTCGGGGGAGAAAATTTGAGCTACTATGCGATTCCATTCTTTTTGCTCCTGGCATTTATTAAATCAATAGTACATTCCCCGACAATAGTTATTTCGATATTTCATGGGCTCAATCTAAGCCTTGGATTCTTTGCCTGTTATCTGGTAGTAAAGGAGCTCCTGAAAGGAGAGGAAGAAGCAGTAAGGCCGAATCAATCAATAATAGAGACATCGGGAATTCTCGCTGGTCTTTATTACACATTTTCTCCAAATCCTATTCATTGGTGGGGGTATCCACTTTTGCCCATGAATGTAGTTTTTCTCAATCCGTTATTGTTTTTTCTCCTTTTGCGGTTTTTTCTGACCGGCGGTATGAGATACCTGTTGGTGTCGCTCCTTGTGACATTTATTTTTTCTTCAAATTTTAGTTTCATTGGTTCTCCCACATTTTTTTCTTTTTTCCCGCTCGCAGTTCTGTTTCTTGGCATTTACACCAAATATATAAAAAGGAAATCAATCCCGATAGCAAAAATTGCAGTTGGCCTGGTGCTTTTTGTTCTTCTGCAGGCATTTCATCTCATACCGCAAATAGTGAGCATATTGACTCCGGGAAGTTTCTTAGGCGATTTTATTTTCGGAGCTCAAGGCAAATTAGAGTGGGGACTCAAATATTTCGTGGCCACAGCACCGTCCATCAAAGTGAGTTATGCGCTGCTCGGCCTGTTGCAATATACGGAGCCAAAATTTTATTGGTGGATCTTTATACTTTTTCCACTCCTGTTTGTGCTGGGATTATTATGGAATAAGAGCAAACTATACCTGTTAAGTACGATATTTTTTCTCATTACGCTATTTTTTGTTTCGGCCAATATTACTCATATCGGACTGAAGCTGTATGAGTTGGCGTTCCGGTTGCCCGGATTTGCCATGTTCCGTGTTTTTTATGGCCAGTGGCAATGGGCGTATTTGTTTTTTTACACGGTACTGGTTGGTTTGGCTCTCTCCAGTGTGTTTACAAAAATTAGAGCGGCTGAAAGATATGTCCTCACGGGGTTCATCGTCATTCTCCTGGTCTCAACCTCATGGCAATTTATCAGTGGACAATTGACAGATACGAAGCTTTGGCAAAGTAAAGACATCCGGTCCCATATAAAAATGGACCCGGTGTATGAAGATGTGCTTGCCTTTATCAGGTCACTCCCTGTGGATGGCAAGATATTATCGTTACCGCTTAACGACCATGGATATCAAGTGCTGAAAGGTGAAAATGATGCAGCATATATCGGTCCGTCCACGATCACATACTTGGCAGCAAGGAATGAATTTACCAGCATAGCAGAGCTTGGTGTTTTTGGTGAGAGTATTCTGGCTGCTGCAAAAGAAAAAAATTACACCAAGTTAAAAAATATTCTTATTATGTTGAATATTAAATACATTTTTTATAACGCTGATCCGTATATTTATGGAGATAATTTTCCGGCGTTACCGTATACACGTGCCCGTGATTTTTTTCCTGACACTCAAGAGGGGTACAAAGAATTCATAAAAGGACTCGGGGTGAAAGAGATAAAAACCATTGCCAATACATTTCATATTTATGAGTTCGATGATACGTCCTATATTCCGCATATTTATACTCCAAAAAGTATCGCATACTCCGGTGACGTTATTGCGGTAAACGCGAGTACTCCCGTTTCTTTTTATACCGATAAACGGGTAGCCTTCTTTGACGACAGTACGATTTTCAACGCCAGGCAGGAATTATTTGATACCGTCCTTTTGAAAGCAAGAAACACCAGTACGATTTTTGATTTTTTTAAAAAGAAAAAGTCTGACCGGTTTGTTTCTCCCACCGTATCGAGGAAACTTTCTTCGTTCATTTACCCATTGGTCGTATTGCGTGAAAAACGGGATCTCAATCGATACGGAGACATCAATGATGCGTATATTGACAGGAGTATCTATTTTGCAGAGAAGCGTATCAACGAACTCTATGAACTAAAAGATACTCCGCTTCGGAGAAACATTGCGAGCATATCCCAATTCGCTCAACAGTGGAGAGAGCCAACGCTCTGGGAGTTTTTTAAGTTTAGTGAATACAATTCATGGGAGGTCACGCTCGCACGATATCAACAAGCGATAAAAAAAATTATTATCGAGATAGATTCTACCAATCAATCCGCATATTCAAGAACTACTAGCAAGGTCGAATTAAAGACATATTTAAAGGAGCATAAGGAGAAGTTGAGGACTGCCATACGGCAAGATTCTTCGTTAAACACTGAAGACAGGCGGTACCTTTCGGGTTTAATAGATGGGATGTTTATTGATATACACAATTCATTGAGTCTTGACTTGCCGGATGTTGGGAACATTCCGTATATTGTGGAAAATCCTCTTCCAAATGGAAAATATGAAGTATACGTCAATAAGAACGACATGGATGATCTTCCAATAGATTTGAGTGTTGGTGGGATGAAATTATCACCCATGGAAGCTCAATATGAGGAATGGCTGAAATATAGCGATATGCAAGTTGAAAATAAACAGTCATTGCCGCTGGTTCTTTCGATTCGTTCAGTTCCAAATTTGGTCGCACAAACGCATTGGACTGTGGCGGAACAAATAAGCTTAGGGAAAGAACAAGGAGCGATAGAGACCGATCCGGTAACTCTGGCCGTAATGTATAACTTTTTAAGTGATACAAGCGGACTCTTGCGTGACATCCCCAATTGGGAGGGAGATACAATATACGCCATTTCTTTTGACTATTTGACCAATGATCAGAACTTTTTAATGGTTTTGCATGAAAAGGGTGATACAGAAACCAACAGATTTGTGAATGACGCATATGAGGAAACGATCAGGTCGAAGGAATGGCGGAAGTTTAAGGTTGCCGTTTTATCCGCAAAAGATGCTTCTTCAGCTTCATTACAAATCACGAGGGATTTGGATGATGTCGTGAGTCAGGATGAAGAAACAATTAAGAAAATAGAGATTAAAAATCTGACTGTGCAAAAAATTTATAATCCTAATATCGTATTAAAATCCATCCCGCAATCCACTATTTCTGCGATTCCACGCATCACGTTCACCCAAATAAACCCCACAAAATATACGGTGGAGGTGAGGGATGCGAAAGGCCCGTACGCACTTGTCTTGTCCCAGTCATTTAACCAAAAATGGAAACTGTTTTATCCCAGCCTCGAACATGAAGCAAAAACCATAAAAGGCATGCTGGCGAGAGTTGTGGGAGGCATATTAGGATCAGTTACAAAGTCAATTATTCCTGAAACGACCGAGGGAAGCAATGCGATCGTCGCAAGCTATGCAAACGGAGCGATCCAAGAAGGCAAACATAGAATTGATTTTTGGAACCGGGATACATTTGACACGTGGGGATTTGATCCGATCGCAGAAAAGTCCCATTTGCCGGTAAACGGATATGCGAATTCATGGGTTATTAAGCCCGAGGATGTGAATAACCGGAGCGATTACACCCTTATCATAGAAATGACGTCTCAGAAGTTATTTTACGGAAGTTTATTGCTGTCAGGATTTGGTTTACTTATTATCCTTTTTCTGTGTCTTAAGCTATTTTTGAGAAAATAGACTGTCAATATAGGACGTATGAGCGTAACCCACGGAGTCAAAGAATTTATTTATATTTATCTAAGAGATTTTATCAATATATTTTTTCCTTGGTGGAATAAGGTTCCCTTTGTGATTGGAGAAATTATTTTTGTATCTCATTTATTTGTGGAGATGGAAAGATTGATTACATTTGATCTAAATTTATTTAGATACAAAAAATCGTTACCTCCTAAATTAGGAGTAGGATTGAGCGAAAGAATTGTTGAGATACCTTGGGCAATTTCCCATCTTCCAAGTAAGGGTAATCATTTAGATGCGGGTGCTTCGTTCAATTTTCGAACCATACTTTTGAGTCATCAGCTAAGAAACCTAAAAATATTTATTGTTAATCTAAATCCAGAAAAAAATTGTTATGTAGATAAATATATTTCGTATATTTTCGGAGATTTGAGGAAGAAAATATTTACGGACGGATTTTTTGATTCAATTTCCTGCGTGTCAGTATTAGAGCATGTTGGAATGGACAACAGTATCTACATACCTGATGGTGGTTATAAGCAAAAGAATAAAAAAGATTATCTATTGGTTGTGAAAGAATTCAAAAGAATTTTGATAAAAAAGGGTATTTGCCTTATCACGATTCCATTTGGTGCATATGAAGATCATGATTGGTATCAGGTTTTCGATACAGCTATGGTGCGAGAGCTCATTAAGGCGTTTGATCCCTCATCATTTGATATAAGTTATTATCAATATAATGAAAGCGGATGGCAGCTTTCCACAGAAAAGGAATGTTCGCACGTGAGATATTCCCAGAAACATATTGAAAAATCATACTGCGCTGCATCCCGCGCTGTAGCGTGTATTAAGCTTGTGAAATGAAAAAATATTATTATTTTTGTGTATCGGTTGTGTTTATTACGGTTTTGTATATATTCCGTAATTGGCTTTTAAACCCGTTGATTATTGGCGGAGATTGGCCATATTATACCCAGGACTTTTTGAGGAGTTTCTCTCTTCTCCCTACACTTTGGCAATCATGGTTAGGGAATGGGATTGGGGGTATGCAGCCCCTCCTCGGATTGCATGTTTTTGGCTCTGCTATCGTAGTCATTTTTAATCAGTGGCTGCACATCCCATGGAATATTGTGTATAAAGTCGGATGGTTTGGGTTGTTTATCGCGTTATCTGTTTACGGGTCCAAAAAGCTCTGGGAAGCTGTGATTCAAGACTTTAGACTTAAGACTCAAGACTTAAGAGATATGTTTCCGTGGTGGATAGTCGCGTCGCTCGTCTATACCACGAATACCTACATCCTCATGGTGACGGGGGGCGGGCAGATGGGAGTGGCCATTGCCTACGGTCTGGCTCCTCTTGTTCTGGCGAGCTTTATCAAGCTTTTAACATTAGTATGCGACCAGAGTGTAAATAACAAATATCAAATAGCAAATAACAAATATTCCTTGATTACAGGATTATCATTAGGGTTTCAACTCATGATCGATCCCCGGATTGCGTACGTGACGATGGTAGGGGTTTCATTGTGGGTTGTTAGTTCGTTCGTTCCCCGCCTGCTCGCCTCGATTCGGCCAGCCTCGCGGCTAGGCGGGCGAAGCGGGCCGGCGAGGAAGGGTTACTTCGTTAATATAAAAGAACATTTTTTTCAAGTATTACTCTGGACGTTTCTTGGTTTTGCGTTTGCTGTAGGTATTGCAGCTCTGCTTAATGCGTTTTGGGTCGTCCCGATGGTGGCCATGAGAAGTAACCCGATCGGAGATTTGGGGTCGGCATACACGTCAATAGATTCGATTAAATTTTATAGTTTCGCGGATTTTTCCCACGCTCTCTCGCTTCTCCATCCCAACTGGCCGGAGAATGTGTTTGGAAAGACATATTTTTTACAGCCTGAGTTTCTCGTGCTACCAGTGCTCGCGTTTGCAGCGCTCGCATGGGCGGGGCAGAGAGCAAAGAGCAGACAACAGATAGGATTTTTTGCTCTCCTTGCCATACTGGGCACATTTCTTGCCAAGGGCGCGCAGGAACCGTTTGGAATCGTGTATCAATGGATGTTTACCCACGTCCCCGGATTTGCGATGTTCCGGGATCCCACGAAATGGTACGTGTTGATCGCGCTAGCATATTCAATCTTGATTCCGTTTACGCTGAAGCAACTAAGCGAACTTTTCCGTAGCTTGCAGCAGGTGGTAAGTAGCAAGGCAAAAAAGACAAATAGTATCCTCCTTACTACGAACTACATACTACTAGCTACCTTCCTCTTCTTCTGGTTTTTCACCATCCGTCCCGCTGTCCTCGGCCAGCTTGGGGGGACGTATGTTGCGCAGACGGTGCCGCAGGAATACGCGGAACTTGAGCATTTCTTGCAGGCGCAGACAAATTTTGCCCGCACGCTTTGGGTGCCCCGTCTACAGCGGTTTTCTTATGGGACACTTGATCATATGCAGATTGAGAGCGAGCCACTCTTTGCCGTTACGACGGCCGCTGATTTGAAAGTGAAACTGGAGGCGCCCACGGGTAAGGCGCTTTTAGAAGATTTGGGGATAGGGTATGTCATGATCCCATATGACTCGCTGGGTGAGTTATTTTTGAGTGATCGAAAATATGATAAGAAGAAGCGGCAGGAATACGAAACGGTTCTTGATGGGGTCGGATGGCTTACCAAGATCCGTTCCGGCAATCTTACGATCTACCAGACTCCACGGCATAGAGATCTTTTTTGGGTTTCGACCAACGAGTCGATTACATACAGACGAATCCGTATGGATCAATACGCGGTTTCTTTGACCGTTAATGCTCCGGCTACCGTCTATTTTTCCCAGAGTTACCATCCTGGGTGGGTGTTAAGAGTGGGAAATACGATGGTTAAGTCCGAGCGATCACCGCAAGGATTAAATAGCTTTTTAATTTCTACCCCCGGTACATATGAAGGCGTCGTAGAATTTGAGCCGCAGAACTACGTGACATGGGGCTTGGGAGTTTCTCTTTTGACTGTTTTGGCAGTTGCATTGGTCTTCCTCGCTTCCAAAGAAAGGCGAGTCCCTGTATAATAAACCCATGAGAATTCTAGTGACCGGAGCTGCCGGTTTCATGGGAAGCCATCTCGTGGACTCGCTTGTCGCGATGGGGAGTCACGAGGTATATGGCGTCGATGACCTTTCGGGAGGGTATACCAGAAATGTGAGTCCGAAATCAAAATTTACGGTATTGGATCTGCGTGATAAAGATAAAACCGAAAAATATATCGCAGGAGTCAAACCGGAACTTCTCTACCATTTAGCCGCTGACGCCACAGAAGGCAGGAGTCAATTTACCCCCATATCGGCGACTGAACGTAATTATCTTGCTTATCTTTATACACTTATTCCAAGTATCCGTCATGGTTTAAAGAAAGTAGTCCTGACGAGTTCTATGAGTGTCTATGGTGCTCAACAGACTCCCTTTACGGAAAGCATGAGGCGGATTCCTGAAGATGTTTATGCCATAGCCAAGACCGCTATGGAGGAGGCTACTGAAATTTTATCAAAAGTTCATGGATTTGAGTATGTCATCGTTCGACCGCATAACGTCTATGGTCCGAAGCAAAATTTAGCGGATCCGTATAGGAATGTCATCGGGATATTTATCAATTGTCTTCTCAGCAACAAGAATTTTTATATTTATGGAGATGGCGAGCAAAAACGGGCATTCACCTACATAGATGACTTTAATCCGTATTTTGTAAAAACTGGCTTCTTAGATGCTGTCAATGGAGAGATAATTAATATCGGACCGAAAGAGGAGTATACGATCAATCAGTTGTCCGATATTGTGATCCAAACATTTTTTCCTGATGGGAACGTCCCAAAGCACTTGAAGCCCAAATACCTGGCTCTCCGACCTCAGGAAGTTAAGGAGGCCTATTGTACTCATGACAAGGCGGTGAAGCTATTGGGGTATAAAACAAGTGTGACGCTTGCGCAGGGTGTCGCAAAGATGGTCGCGTGGGCCAAAACGATGGGACCACAGCAATTTCAATACTTGAGCGACGGGCTTGAGCTTGAGACCGAGGATACTCCTGCCATTTGGAGCAAGAAGCTTATATGATTTCAAGAGCCCCGTTGGTTTCCGTGATTATCCTCAATTGGAACGGGAAAAAATTTCTCCATACGTGTGTATCTTCTTTGGTTCAGATCAAAAATCCTCTCATTGAGATTATCGTTGTAGATAATAATTCTTCGGATGGCTCCGTATCGTATATGAGAAAAAATTTTCCTAAGGTAAAGGTAATTGCGAGTGACAAAAATAACGGATTTGCCGGAGGAAATAATATTGGAGCCAGGACGGCCGCCGGTCAATATCTATTATTTCTCAATAATGATACGAAGGTTTCGAAAGAATTTTTACTACCCATAATTGAGGCTTGCAAGCGGGATCCTCATATCGGTTGCGTTCAGCCGGAAATGCGCGTTATGGATCACCCGGATTTACTTGATGAGGCTGGCGCGTACCTCACTATGTCCGGATTTTTATATCACTACGGATATCGAAAAGTTCATCGTTTACCTATGTACCGGACCACGAGAGTAGTATTTTCCGCTAAAGGCGCGTGCATGCTGATTCCCAAGCATGCGTTTGAAGAGGTAGGAGGATTTGATGAGGATTTTTTTATCTTCTTTGAGGAAACCGATTTGTGCCACCGGTTATGGCTTGCCGGATATAAAGTCCTCTATCAGCCGGATTCTTACATCTATCACGTGGCTGGTGGCGATACAACGGATACCTATAACTACGAGCGCAGAGTGTATCTCACGTTTAAAAATATGAATTGTTCATATCTTAAAAATTTTGGAACGTTGTATCTTGCCACCATTTATCCGGTTTTTGCCGTTTTTCAGATAGGAGTCCTGTTTTATTTTCTTATGTCGTTGCGGCTTGGTGTTGTAGCGGCAATTTTGAAAGGATGGTGGTGGAATTTGGTCAATTTGCAAACGACTCTTAAAAAAAGAAACAACATACAACAGAATATAAGAAAAGTTACCGATAGGGGAATACGAAGATCTATCTATTATAATCCAGGATTATATTATTACTTTTGCTTACTCTTGGATGCAAAAAGATACCGCCACGTAATTCTTTCTCAATATGAAATCACTGTTTGAGTGTCCGCTTTGCGGCGGCAAGTCGTGTCGACGTCTTTTGAGTGCGAAAGACAGGATGTTTGAACTGCCAGGGGCGTTTACGTTTGTCAAATGTCAGAATTGTTCTGCCGTATCGTTATTTCCTATGCTGTCAGAGGCTCAAGTGGCTCCGTATTACCCTCCAAAAAAATATTACGCATACGACTCAAAAGGGAATGGGAGTTTTTTTGCGAAGCTTCGTACGTATTTAGTCCGCGCAAGCAATCATCCAACTCCTGTAAGTAAAATTTTGGCGATGCTGCTGCCGAACGTCCCGGCGCTTCCCCATCTCATAACCGATGGGAAGATATTAGACGTCGGATGCGGGGTGGGGGATACGCTTATGCTCTTAAAAGAGTTTGGATGGGAGACGTTCGGGATGGATATCGACGAGGCGGCGGTCGGGGTTGCAAAAAAGCGGGGAGTGGATCATGTCCGTGTTGGGTTTTATCAGGATATTTCATCGTATCCTGACAATTATTTTGATGCAGTGCGCCTCTACCACGTGATTGAGCATTTGGATGATCCTATGCGATGCTTGCGGCTTATCAAAAAAAAGTTGAAAAAAGGAGGTCAGCTGATCATCGGTACGCCAAACGTGGAGAGTTTCCTGGCTCATATATTCGGGACCTATTGGTATAATCTAGATGCTCCCCGTCATCTCGTATTATTTTCGCCCCTGACGCTTCAGCAGGCCGTCGTCCGATCAGGATTTAGCGTGAGCCATGTGGAGTTTTGTTCGGCGGGAGGATTGCTTGGGAGCATTCAATACATCCTGCGGGAGAAGTTTGGCATACGATCGAATCTCATTCATACGCAATGGCTGGTGCTGCTTTTTTATCCGTTTGAATGGCTCATCGATAGAATGAATAAAGGAGATGTCTTTGTGCTCCGGGCAACAATATGAAAAAGAAAATTGTTTTCGTGACGCCTATATATTTACCCGCTCCACTTTACGGATCAGATAATGCCGTCCGCATCCTTGCTGAGGATTTTGCGGCAGCCGGACAGGATGTCACGGTTGTCACAAGTGATGGGGCAACGCCACGCTATTGGTATGACCCTTTGTTTGGGAAAAAGATGAATACAACAAAGGATACGTTTAACGGCGTTCGTGTTTTGCGTTTGCCATCGCAGCAATGGATCACGAGCGCGGCGTTTATCCTTGAACGGGTTTTTGGCTACCTATTGCCAATGTCGGTCAGAAATAAGATGCGCATCGTCTCGAGCGGCCCGTATCTAGGCGGTTTGTTTGAGTTATTGCAAAAGGAGCAATTTGATGTCGTGCATTGTTCTCCATTTCCACTTGAGATTAATCAACAGGTATTCGATGGTATTGAGCGTCTGAAGAAAAAACCATACGTTATTTTGACTCCATTTTTTCATGCGGAGGTTGAGTCATACCATAACAAGGAATTAGGCAGTATATTAGAAAAAACAGATTGTATTCATGTCATTTCCAACGCAGAAAAAAAGCAGATTGAAGCGCTCTATCCGGTTTCCCAAGGAAAAACGAGGGTTATTCCTCTCTATATTCGTACCCGTACTATGCATACAGCAGATGCGTTGGAGCACGATGTACTCCTTTTTAAGAGACGATACGGAATCGAACATCGAAAGGTTGTTCTGTTTGCAGGGCTGAAGGGATCTATGAAAGGAGCATTAACGACCCTCGCAGCTGTGAAGAGCCTTTATCAGGAAGACAAGAGCATTGTACTTGTCGCGATAGGTCATAACACGACCGAGTGGAATGAAGTGCTAAAAAGTTCTGATACGACCCCGTATCTGGTTGACTTCGGTTACGTTGAGGAATCTACGAAAGAAATAATTTTTGCGAGCTGTGATGTGTTTTGTATGCCATCAAAATCTGAAACATTCGGGTATGTTTATTTAGAAGCATGGCACAAGAGGAAGCCGGTGATCGGATGTAATTTAGGACCTACTCAAGAACTTATCGAACGGAATAAGGGGGGAATTGTGGTACAATTTGCACGTGAGCACGAGGTAGAGAAGGCCTTATCGTTGCTTTTATCCGATTCTGAAAAACGAAGACGGTTGGGAAGAAACGGATATGCAGCACTCATAAAGAACTATTCAGAACAAGCGCTTATTTTGTCGTATAAGCGGCTTTTTGAAGTAAAGACCTATGAAAAAAAGTAAATTTTATTCCCGATATGTATCCACTCATTACCAATATGTCGCCGCGGCCACAGATGCCGTATTCCGCAAGCGTTTGTACGTCTGGAAATCATATTTCCTTCCATATCTTCCCAAACAGAAGGATAGTGCTATTTTAGAAATTGGATCAGGGGTGGGACATAACGTAGCGGCTCTCAAAACACTCGGATACACAAATATCAAAGGCACGGATTATTCGAAGGAATGCGTCGATATATGTAGAAAAAATGGTTTTGATGTCCAGCTCGTGGATGAGCGGGCGGAAAAATCTTTCTATGAGTCACATAAAGACACATTTCGTCTGATAGTCTTATATGATGTATTAGAGCACTATTCACCCGGCGACGCAGCAGTACTTCTAACATCTGTCCAGCGCATGTTGCAAAAAGACGGAACTCTCTTAGTTTCATTGCCAAACGCTAATCACCCCTTCGCTAATACGTTATTATTCGCCGATATTACCCATAAGTCTCTGTACAACACGGTTTCCTTATCCCAACTTTTCCGCAATTGCGGGTTGACGAGGAATAGTTTTTTTGAAATGAACTCCTATACGCCGTACGATGATAATCCGATACTTCGGCTCCTAAAGACGACACTCATGCCGTTGATTGCATTTATGGGAGAGTCTTTTTGGCGTATGATCGCACTATCCCAGGGGATACTTCTTCGTGAATGTAAGCCGACGTTAGTGGCGATTGCGCAAAAATAAACACCGTGAAGCATGTTTATCTTTCTCTCATCGTCGCTTGCTATAACGAGCAGGCGCATCTCCGGTAAAAGATCTCCTTGTGATCAGTGTCAAGATACTGTACATTTATGTATAGTATGTTAACACAGGACCAGGCTGAGAAATTTGCGGCTCAACATTCCACGATTACCGATAATATTCTCAAAGAGCATTATCAGATGTACATACTGGATGTACTCTTTAGATCTTCATTTGAAAGAGACTTGGTTTTTAAAGGGGGGACGGCTTTGCGTCTGGCCTACGGCTCTTTTCGATTTTCCGAAGATTTAGATTTCTCTTTGATTAAAAGTATTCCGTACACAACGTTCAAGAATGCGATAGAGAAATTACCTGGTCTTATTCCTGAAGCACGGGTGAAAGATATATATGATAAACACCATACACTATTTGCCAAGATTGTGTTTGACACGGGATTTAAACCAATTCCCATCGGTATTAAAGTTGAAATTAATAAAAACGTGAGGGATTTTGTCTCTGTTGTTGGACTTCTGCGAAGTCCATTTAATAATCTTGAGATTTCCGCAAGAGTTTACACGATTGAGTCTATTCTAGAGGATAAATTAGGCATACTCAAGACAAGAGTTAGAAGAGAACCAAGAGATTTGTTTGACGCATGGTATATACATCAAAAATTGAATAGAATATTTACGATTAAAAAGGAATTCAAGTATACCCAAAAAGAATTGATGGATAAGTTAAATCCGTTCATTCCAAAAAATCACCGTAATATACTAGAGGAGTTTTCTTTATGAGAAAAAATATATTAATTGAAAAAATAGAACAACTTGCGAAGGATGTTTTTGATATTGCAGATGTGAAAAAGCTTTTTCCCAATGAGGTGCATATCAATACGGCTATAAAGAGGTTGGTGGATTCCGGTTCTATAGTAAAAGTTGCCAGGGGAGTGTATATGCTGCGTGGTCATTCTTTCGATGTGGAAAAGCTTGCTACGAAACTTTACTATCCCAGCTATATCAGTTTTGAAAGTGCGCTGTCTAAGTATGGAATCATAAATCAGGGGTTGTATAACTTGACGCTTGCCACCACACGGCATTCAAAAAAAATTACACTGATGGATGTTGAATGTGATTATTCTCAACTAAAACGGGAATTATTTTTTGGATTCAATTTGGCAGGAGGCACGTATGTAGCGGAACCGGAAAAAGCTGTTTTAGACATGCTGTATTTAATCTCCCTCGGGAAAAGAACGGATGGTTCCCACGAGTGGAATACAGAAGAGCTAGACAAAAGTAAGCTCAAAAAATATATACCCCCATTCGGGATGGCAGTAAAAAATGCAGTGCGTGAACTGATTGGTATATAACCGAAAACCCCGCTTATGAAACGGATTGATCTTTCTCTCATCATCGCCTGCTATAACGAGCAGGCGCATCTCCGGCAAAGTGTTGATTGCGTTATATCCGTATTACGCGGCAGTGTATTAACTTACGAGCTTATTTTTGTCGATGATAAAAGCGAAGATAAGACCGCTGAGATCATTGCGTCGCTCGTCAAAAAGAATAAAAATTTCCGGGCTGTCTATCATGACGTAAATCAGGGTCGGGGAAAATCGGTGCGGGATGGGATTGCCATCGCGCGCGGGAAGGTCGTCGGGTTTATTGATATTGATCTTGAGGTATCACCAGTCTATATACCACAGTTCGTCCGCATGATCCTAGGTGGGGAAGCGGATGTGGTGACGGGGTTACGGGTATACCGGGAAGGACTCACGTCGTTTCACCGGGCGATTCTTTCCCGCGGGTACTCGTGGCTGGTGCGGTCGATTTTTGGAATACCGTTGAAAGATACAGAGACGGGATATAAGTTTTTTGATCGTAAAAAAATACTGCCAATCCTCAAGAAGACAAAGAACAGCGGTTGGTTCTGGGACACGGAAATTATGACGTTTGCCTGTTTGGAAGGACTGAAGATACGCGAAGAGCCGGTGCTTTTTGTTCGACGATTTGATAAAAAATCTTCGGTTCGGCTTATCCATGACACGTTGGAATATATAAAGAATATCATGGAATTTTATAGACAGTTGATTAGGAAGGGATATTTGTCAAAATAAAAAGTATGAAGGCAGTAAAAGAAATCGGTATACGAAAAGTCATGCGGTACGTTCTCTTTAGTCTTTGGCAATATCTGTTTGCCATGATGTTTGTGTCCCCGCTTCGCGTGTGGATGTTACGGGTGTTTGGTGCCAGAATTGGGAAAAATACCGTTATCGAGCGGATTAGCCTCCTTAATCTCTACAGAACGGGGATTAGCGGTATCTCAATCGGTGATAATTGTTTTTTGGGCGACGGAGTGACATTGGATACAGCGGAGTGCATTATTCTTGAAAATGACGCAACACTTTCTTTTGATGTGATGGTCCTGACCCATACAAACGTAGGATACAAGAATCATCCTGTACAAAAGTATATTCCGTCTGTGGCTCATTCCACTGTTTTTAAAAAAGGATGCTTCGTGGGTGCCCGCGCGACCATACTTGCGGGTCTCACGATCGGAGAGGGTGCTGCGGTTGCCGCAGGAGCGGTAGTGACAAAGGATGTAGCGTCAAAAACATTGGTGGGAGGGGTTCCGGCGAAATTTATACGGAAATTCAGAACCTAATGTCATTTGGGTAATTTCATAAGGTACTACCTTGCAATCCCGCAAGGTAGTACCTTGAAAAAAACGAAACCATGAAAAAGCCGCAGAGAAAAAATTTTTTAGTTTTTGGTAAGCCGTTTATCGGCAGGCAAGAAATTGCGGAAGTTGTCAACACGATTAAGTCCGGCTGGTGGGGTACGGGGCCGAAAACGGAGCAATTTGAAAAAGCCTTTGCTACCTATACAAAAGCCAAATACGCGCTTGGCGTCAACTCCGCTACAGCAGGACTTCATCTTGCCCTCAAAGCGTTGGGCGTGGGTCCCGGGGATGAAGTGATTACGACACCGCTCACGTTTGTATCCACGGTCAACGTCATTCTCCACTCCGGTGCAACTCCTGTCTTTGCTGATGTAGATCGTGATTCGTGGAACATAGATCCCGAAGAGATAGAAAAAAAGATAACGAAAAAAACAAAAGTCATTTTGCCGGTCCATCTGCATGGCAGGCCTTGCGATATGGATGCAATCATGGGTCTTGCCCGCCGGCACAAACTTTTTGTGGTTGAGGATGCTGCGCATGCGGCTGAAGCAAGATATAAGGGGGAAAAAATAGGCTCGGTCGGCGACATCACAGTGTTTTCGTTTTACGTGACCAAAAATATAGCCACCGGCGAAGGAGGGATGGTCACAACAAATGACAAGAAGCTTGCTGGGATGATGCGGATCATGAGCCTTCACGGACTCTCGCAGGATGCCTATAAGCGCTACAGTGTCAAATACTACCGCCATTATGAGGCCGTTACTCCGGGATTTAAATATAATTTGACCGATATCGCCTCATCGATTGGCATCCACCAGCTTGCGCGCGTAGAGTCCAATTGGGTGATCAGAAAGAAACATTGGGAAACGTATATGCATGCGTTTGGCAATATGCCCGAGCTTATCGTACCAGCCTTGGAGTCTACCGGCACAAAGCATGCCCGGCATCTGTTCGCAATTCTATTACGTCTTGAGAAATTGCGGATTTCCCGAGATGATTTTATCGATCAGCTCATAAAAATGAACATCGGAAGCGGGGCGCATTTCAATCCCGTACATCTGCATGAGTACTACCGCAAGACCTTTGGTTTCAAAAAAAACATGTTTCCTCACGCAGAGTTTGTCGGCGGGCGGACGGTGTCATTGCCGCTGGGTGCCAATCTTAGCCGGAAAGATATCCAGGATGTTATCGCCGCGGTCACATGGCTTATTGAAACCCATCACATATAAAGAAGTGGTTGTCTTTTTTGATAGCGTTTGGTAGCATGATATTTACGATCATGAGATCATTGATTTTATCAATCATTCTTTTTTCTATAGCACTTTTTGTTGTGCCTACCGCTCATGCACAGGAGAAGGATATGGGGGCCGCGACCTCGCCGGTGTACGTGAAGTATGATCTCGCTTTCCCTGGTATGTTGCCGGATAATCCTTTTTATAAAATCAAAGTGCTGCGGGACAGGCTTGCGGCGGATTTCATTACTGATCCTATCCAAAAAATAGAATTTTATCTTAGGCAAACAGATAAAGGCATATTGGCTGCCGCCATGTTGGTCGACAAGAATAATATTGTTCTTGCCCATGAAACTGCTTTGAAAGCCGAGCACAATAATACGCTTCTCACGTATGAGCTGTATCGCCTAACCGATAAGCAGGATGAGGCGTTTTTTACGAAACTTAAGACCGCAGCAGCCAAGCATCAGGAAGTTTTGGGTGTACTCATGAGCCGGGTGGGAGAAGCAGACCGACAGGTGTTTGCTCAAGTTATAGAATTTTCTAAACGGAACGTCCAAACCATAGAAGAATACCAAGCGCGCCCAGAGGATCGAAAAACGAATCCTTCATGAAACCACAAGACGTAGGATTTCTTATTCTTCTTGCCGTTCTCTTCTCGCTTAGGCGTCCGATTATATTCATTTGGGTGGGACTTGCGTGCCTCATTGCGGCTATGCCTTTGTTTGCTACCTGGACGTTCTTTACCGCAGAGCGGTTGACGTGGTACGGGGCGGCCTACTTCCTCATATTTATCCTCATTTCACTCCTCCGGCCGCATAAGGTACAATAATAATCATGAAAGTTCTTATTACCGGCGGCGCCGGATATATTGGTTCTGTTACCAATGCAATTTTAAAGCAGCAGGGATATGAAACGGTCGTGTTTGACAACCTTTCGCTAGGGCATAAACTGGCCGTCGGGGATACGAAGCTTATTGTGGGGGACCTTCGAAACAGCGAGGATATTGATCGGGCACTTGCCTCTGAATCGTTTGACGCGGTTATTCATTTTGCTGCATATTCGCTCGCCGGAGAGTCCATGGAAAAGCCCTATGAATATTATGATAATAATCTCCGGGGCGGTCTGAATTTACTCGAAGCGGTGAGGCTTCATGGGAATCCGCCCATCATTTTTTCTTCGACGAGCGCGGTTTATGGGTATCCCGACCAGGTTCCGGTCATGGAGAGCGCGCATATCGCACCGGTATCGGTGTATGGTTCCAGCAAACGTATGGTAGAGGAAATGATTGAGTGGTACGGGCGCATTTACCACACGCGTTCCGTATGCTTACGATATTTTAATGCCGCTGGCGCTATGCCTGATGGAAGCCTAGGAGAGGCCCATAAACGGGAATCACATATTATTCCTATTGCCCTTGAGGTAGCACAGGGCAAACGGGATCACTTTGAGGTGTATGGCAATGATTACGAAACGCCAGATGGTACGTGTATCCGGGATTACATTCATATTGTCGATCTTGCCCAAGCGCACATTCAGGCCGCGCAGTACCTCGCCCAGGGGGGCGAGTCTGTTGCGCTTAACCTCGGGGTCGGTAAAGGATATAGCAATCTGGAGGTCTTAGATACTATTGAGCGCGTGACAGGAAGGAAAGTGGCCCGCTCATTTGCGGCACGTAGGCCAGGTGACCCGGCTAAACTTTGGGCGGATAATCAGAAAGCGAAAAAGGTTCTCGGATGGACACCTGAATATTCGGAGCTAGAAACTATTATTGGGTCTGCATGGAAATGGCACAGTAAAAAAAGCTGGTAGGTAGTAGTTTGTAGTTGGTAGATACGAAATTTTCACTTGCTTACTACTTTTTATGAAGATTGGTATCGATATCAGCCAGATCGTCCACGAAGGAACCGGTGTCGGCGTATATGTGAAGCATCTCGTGGGAGCGCTCCTCAAAATGGACGAGCAGAACGAATATGTTCTTTTTGGGGCTTCGTTGAGGAAGCTATCTCGTTTTACTGAATATTTTGAAGAGGTCCGTGTTGTCAATCCCCGCGTTCGGTTGGCAGCTTTCCCGATTCCTCCGACACTTCTTGAATTTTTGTGGAATTGGCTTCATATCATGCCGATAGAATGGTTTGTGGGTGAAATAGATGTATTTTGGAGTAGCGATTGGATTCAGCCGCCTCTTGTCCATGCCCGGGGGATCACGACGATTCACGATGTAGGTTTTCTTCGATATCCGGAAACATTTGCAAAGACTATCGTTGATGTGCAAAAGAGGCGTCTTGCTTGGGTGAAACAGGAATGTAAAGCCATTCTTTGCGATTCCGAGGCCACGAGGAAAGATGTGAGTGAATTATTGAATATACGCGATAGTAGATTACAGGTTGTTTATCCGGGATACGTATGACCAGGTAGTGAATTTTCAGAATCAGGTGGTGAAGCGAAGCTTCTGCTACCTGATGAGAATAATATATGCAAAACGCCGAGAAAGTAATTTTAATACCAGTTAATGAGGAAGATTGTTTAGGCGTCGACTAAGAGAATATCTCTCTGGGGCGGCGTTTTTCCTGAAAATCTACTACCTGGATGATCGTTGCAATAGACGGCTATGAAGCAAACGTTAGAGAGCGTGTCGGAATAGGCCGATATGCGTATGAGATCCTCAAACATCTCTATCTTTTATCCTCCCATCCCGCATCAGGCATCCCTCATCACAATTTTAGAATCTATCTTCCGAGTGCACCGCTTCCGGACATGCCTGTCGAGACAGATTGGTGGCGCTACCATGTGCTTTCCCCAAAGAAATTTTGGACCTTATTCCGTTTGCCATTAGCTTTGATGGTTGATCAGCCTCAAGCTGATGTGGTATTTACTCCGACGCATTATATCCCAAGGTTCATCGGCATCCCTCGGGTTATGTCCATCATGGACGTATCGTACCTCCATTACCCAGAACTTTTTCGATCTGATGACCTCTACCAGCTTACACACTGGACGGCATATTCTGCCGCACACGCGAGGCGGATACTCACCATCAGTGAGTTTACTAAGAATGCTATAATCAAAGCCTACGGGGTTACGCCGGAGAATGTGATGGTGACGTATCCGGGATTGACTATGACAGAAGTATCAAATAGCAAAAAACAGAAAGCAAATGTACAAGAAAAATATCATATTTCAAAAAACTATATTCTGTCTGTGGGGACGCTTCAGCCACGGAAGAATTATGTGCGCCTAATCGAGGCATTTAGTGGATTCTTGAGCACAAATAAGCAGCGGTTTGGAGATATTGATTTGGTGATTGTGGGAAAGAAGGGCTGGCTTTATGAAGAGATCTTGGCAGCACCGGCGCAGTTGGGGATCGCGGACCGGGTAAAATTTTTGGATTTTGTTCCGGATGAAGATCTCACGAGGCTCTATGAACAAGCACTTTGTTTTGCTCTCCCCAGCCTTTATGAAGGATTTGGACTACCGGTTCTGGAGGCGATGGCGAAGAATGTTCCTGTCGTCGTGAGTAACGTTTCCAGCCTGCCGGAGATAGCGGGGAAAGCAGCAGTGTATGTGGATCCCGAGAATACAGAGAGTATTACAAGGGGGCTTCTCGCTGCGGTGCGAGAGCGAAATCTGATGCAAGGACGTTGGCGGTTGAAAAAAGGACTTGAGCAGGTGAAAAAGTTTACGTGGGAACATGCAGCAAGGAAAACGTTGGAGGTGTTGGAAGAGGTAGCAGGTAGGGAGTAGTGATTAGTGATTAGTGGGTAATATACTACCAACTATCCTTCGACAAGCTCAGGATCCCGAGCGGAGCCGAGGGACCAACTACTAACTACTAACTACAAAACATATGCGTATACTCATCGACTTCTGGGTATTTTTATGTACGCTCACCGGGAGAATTCCCAGCCATACCATACGGCTTTTTCTTTACCGGTATTTTTTTCGGATGAAAATCGGGCAGGACAGTTCTATCCATTGGCGGGCAGAGTTTAACTTGCCTTCAGGAGTAGAGATCGGGCAGAACACGATCATTGGCAATGATGCATTTCTGGACGGACGGTTCTCCCGTCAGTGGGAGGGTGGCAAGAGGAACCTTGTGACGTATGGGAGTGAGTTTTTGTGGCCGAAAAGGCGACCGATTCGCATTGGCAATAATGTTTCAATCGCCGGTGAAGTGAGGATTTTCACCATGCAGCATGATATCGACAACCCAGGTTTCCAAGAGGTAGAGGGTAATGTGGTGATTGATGACTACGTGGTGATTGGGACGCGGGTAACAATACTTCCTGGTGTCATAATTGGCCGCGGAGCAGTAGTGGGAAGTGGAGCGGTAGTGACTCATGATGTAGAGCCGTATAGCCTGGTCGGGGGAGTACCCGCCAAGCACATCAGGTACCGTTCTAAGGATTTGCGCTATACATTAAAGTTTGCGAGACTGTTTCAGTGACTTCATGGATCTCTCTATTATCATCCCCAGCTACAACACACGTGCGCTTCTTGAGCGATGTCTGACTTCAATTTTTGTGAGTCTTAAGAGTTCCCATATCCTTTATGAAGTCATCGTGGTTGATAACGCGTCAGGAGACGGTTCGCCAGAGTTAGTGAGGAACAAATTTCCTCAAGTACATTTAGTATGCAATAAAGTTAATGTGGGCTATGGTAAAGCAAATAATCAGGCATTACATAAAGCAAGAGGAACGCATGTGCTTTTATTAAATTCTGACATAGTTGTCCAAAACGATGCGATTGGCGTGTTGTATCGGTTTGTGAAAGATAAAGATAAGGTGTTTGCGGGCGGGAAACTTTTTAATGAAGATGGTTCCCTACAGCCTTCCTGCGGACCGTTTTTTTCTCTTCCGGTCGCGGCTCTCATGTTATTTGCCAAGGGTGACTATTGGGGTGCTACGCGATATTCTCCCGATCAAACGCAACGCGTGGATTGGGTATCAGGGGCCTGCCTCATGGGGCGCAAATCGGCGTTTACCGATCTCGGATTTTTTGATGAGAGAATCTTCATGTATATGGAAGAAATAGAGCTTTTGTACAGGGCAAAAGAAAAGGGGTACATGGCGTTTTTTGTAGCAGAGGCGCAATGTATCCATACGGGTGCGGCAAGCAGCGGGGAGCGGCGTACGCCTGTGGTAAATATTTATAAGGGACTGGTTTATTTTTATAAGAAGCACCACAGTCCATTGGCAGGAGAAGTTTTACGAGGCATGCTCCGGGCAAAAGCCTTGGCAGCGATCCTTTTGGGGCGTATGATAGGGAAGCCAACTATCATTCGAACATATGAAGAAGCTCTTTCAGTTTTGTAAAGCAAACGTGTTATTTCTCTTTACCCTGGCGCTTCTGGCGTTTATACCATTGTACCCCAAAATTCCTCTTCTGGATGTCAAACATACGTGGGTATATGTCCGTGTTGAAGATTTTGTAGTAGTTTTTGTTCTTTTGATTTGGGGGATCGCGTCTCTCCGGCGCAAAAACAGTTTCAACACTCCGCTCACTCTTCCCATATTACTCTTTTGGGCGATCGGCGCAGTGTCGACCATCCACGGGCTGTTATTCATTTTTTCTGCCTTGGGAAATATACAGGGCAATGTGGCCTTTTTGAGTATGCTCCGTCGCATCGAATATATGAGTTTATTTTTTGTTGTGTACAGTGCCATGCGCGACAAACGATTTATCCTGTGGGTTACGGTCATGTTGGCCGTCACGGTCCTAGGAGTGACGCTCTACGGGATTGGGCAGAAGTATGTGGGGTTCCCTGCATTTTTAACCATGAACGAGGAGTTTGCAAAGGGGATTCCGATACGGTTATCGGGACTCTCCCGTGTCTCCTCCACATTTGGTGGGCATTATGATTTGGCGGCATACTTAGTGCTTGTTCTTCCGATACTCGTGAGCATGATGTTTGGTATCAGAAATTGGTTCGGGCGGATCGCGTTGGCTGCAGCTTCACTATTGGGGCTGGTTGTCATGGTAATGACGGTTTCCAGAATTTCATTGTTCGCGCTTGTCGGAGTTGTCGGAATTATCGTATTTGTGCAGAAGAAAAAGCTTGTGCTTATTTCTCTTCCTATCATCATATTTGGCGCGTTGATCATGGTGAGCGTCTCACCGAGTATCATGGATCGGTTTACCAGTACGGTCAAGGAAGTCGAGGTTTTAGTGGATGCTACCACAGGAGAAGCGGTGGGCCACTCGACGAATGTACCCAATAGCTACTTTGTCCCAAAGACGGTCAGGCAGGCATTTAGTACGACTGTTTCCGATCTCTATAACCACGCCAGTCCCGCCGCTGTCCTGGTCATTCCCTACACGCGGATCGAAGCGGATCCGGTGCTCTTCATCGAGCCGAATGCGCCAAACGGCGAGAATTTACCGCAGGGCACGGGATATATCAATCTTGCCCTTTCGCCCGTCATCCGCAAGCTTGGACATTTTTACTATGAACCCATTCCAAAGATAGCTACGACGTCAGCGGAAGTATTCATCATCAATGGTGATTTCTTGGTTAAAAAGGTATTTGCCTATGATTTATCGTTTACGACCAGATTTCAGGGGGAATGGCCCAGAGCCATGGACACATTCAGGAGAAACATCTTTTTTGGAAGCGGGTATGGGTCGGTAGGACTGGCTGTGGATAATAGTTATCTGCGCATGTTAGCAGAGGTGGGATTATTGGGATTTAGCACATTCTTGGCAATTTTTGTTATAACCACAATTTATATTTGGAAGACATTACCCTTGGTCAATGATCATAAAACCCGAAGCTTCATCATCGGGTTGGCCGCCGGGGTGGGAGGTTTGGCAATTAACGCTTTTTTCATCGATGTTTTTGAAGCATCAAAGGTCGCTTTTACGCTGTGGATGTTGTTGGGAGTTACGCTCGGGACGTTGGGGCTTTATGGGCGCAAACCCGCGGATTTATATACATTGTTCAAGTCAGTCCTCTTGTCTCCGGTTGCCATCGCCATATATTTATTCATTCTTACCGTCGTTTTGTATTCGTCCATGTCACGTAATAATTTTGTGGGAGATGATTTTACGTGGTTTCGTTGGGCTGCAGATTGTGGGACGGCCGTGAGTGCGGCGGGGGAGCGGTGTAACCTCAATGTGGGGACCATAACACGTTATTTTACCCAGGCGCAGGGATTTTTCTACCGGCCGGGTGCGAAAATTTATTTTCTCACCATGTATTCAGTATTTTGGCTCAATCAAAGCGTCTATCATAACGTGTCGCTTTTGCTCCATTTTGGCGTGGCACTCCTCGTTTTTATCCTAGCGAGGAAAGTGCTAAGGAATTTATTGCTTTCCGCCCTAACATCCGTCGCGTTCCTGATGCTTAGCGGGCATAGTGAGCCAATATTTTGGGTATCAGCAACGGGATTTCTGTTTACTGCATTTTTTTCTCTGTCGAGTCTTTTATGGTATATAGCTTGGACGGAAAACGGTAAACGGGTCTATTTTCTGTTGACCATCGCATGCTTTACGTTGTCTCTGTTATTTCATGAATTGGGAATCGTGACGCCATTGTTTTATCTCTTGTATACGTTTGCGATGCAGGGTTGGGAGGAATTTCGTCGACGGGTGGGAAATGCGTGGTATGCCATATTATTTGCTCCGATGCCTATCTATTTGGCGGTGCGGTATTTAGCTTCCAGCCATTGGTTAAGCGGGGATTATAATTATAATTTTGCCAAACTGCCGTTTAATGTAGTCGGCAATAGTGTTGGGTATGCGTTTCTCGGACTTCTGGGTCCACTTTCATTGTCTCTCGTTCAGGTCGTCCGAAATGCAGCAAAAACTCATATGATGGCCTCGGCTCTTGTTTTCATTCTGATAAGTTTCATGGCTGTTCGGGTGTGGAAGAAATACGGAGGGATGATCGGCAAAGAAGACAGAAGAATATGGCTCTTTGGTATTGGATTTTTTCTTATCGCACTTTCGCCATTTATCGGTTTGGGGAATATGACATCACGGTATAGCTATCTCTCCTCCGTAGCGGTAGCGCTTTTGGGGGTGTATATACTGAAAAAGATGTACCAGTTTCTCCTAGGGAACGGGCGGATGATAGCAGTATTAATCGTTGTCATCGTTTCATGTTCATGGGGCCTCCTGCAGCTTATCCAGCATCAGCAAATGCAAAACGATTGGTATGACGCCGGGGAAGTATCCCGGAAATTTGTCGTGGAGATGGATGGGGCGTACGAAGACTATTGGAAGAGCGAACCCATGGAATTTCATTTTGTAAACGTGCCGATCCGCTTGGGGGAAGCATGGGTATTCCCCGTGGGCATTCCGGACGCGTTATGGCTTGTATTCCGTAATCCCACCATACGCGTATTCAGCTGGCCTACGGTGTCTGCTGCTTTTGATGCCGTAGACTATGAATCCAGAAATCAAAAAGTATTTGAGTTTGATCCTTCCGGCAAGCTCATAGAACACAGAAAAATGCGGTTAAGTCCATGAAAAAGATAGAGTTTTTTATTCTTATTGTGATCTCGCTTCTGGCCGTGACCGTGCGTTTATACGGCCTCGGGAATGCGGTCGCAGATTGGCACAGCTGGCGTCAGAGCGATACTGCGGCTGTGGCACGGAATTTTACTAAGTTCGGCTTAGACCTTCTGCATCCACGGTTTGATGATCTCTCCAACATCCCTTCCGGAAAAGATAATCCTATGGGATGGCGGATGGTCGAAGTTCCGCTCTATCAGTCGGTGGCATACGGGGTGAGCAGGTTATTGCCACAAGTTCCTATGGAAATAATCCTCCGGTTGGTGACTGTTTCCGCCTCCGTGGGAACCCTCATTTTGGTTTATCTTCTGATGACGGTGACTGTCGGAAGGCTTGCCGCGACAATTGGCGCATTGGTCTATGCCGTACTTCCGTACAGTATTTTTTATGGAAGAATTATCCTTCCAGAGCCATTTATGGTGTTTTGGGCGGTACTCAGCGTATATATTATGTTTCGATTGTCAGAGCATAATGATCGGAAGGATAAGCGGATTGATTGGTTACTCGTGATATTTGCCGCTATAGCCGGGGGAGTCGCATTGCTCGTTAAACCCACAGCGGCGTTTTTGCTTTTGCCCATCCCATATTTGTTTTGGCGCCGTTTCGGTTTATCCTTCTCGTTGGTTATTGGATTATGTGTTTATTCATCTATCAGTTTGTTTCCATTATGGTGGTGGCGACAGTGGATTTTGCAGTATCCAGAAGGGATTCCGGTTTATCTATGGCTTTTTAACGAAGGCAACATCCGCTTCAAAGGAGCATGGTTTTACTGGCTGTTTGCCAAGCGGTTGGGAGAATTAATGCTCGGATATTGGGGACTTATACCACTTGGGTTAGGAGGCCTTTTGGTTCCGTCTAAAAAAGAAGGGTGGATTTTTCGCTTGTGGACCATTGGAGTACTTGCATATGTCATCATCATTGCGCGCGGTAATGTGCAGCACGATTACTATCAAATAGTGTTCATTCCCATTGTCGCGGTATATGTAGGGAAGGGATTTGCATTTCTTCTTTCTCATAATCCTTTTTCCCGATCTATCTGCTATCTGCTATCTGCTATTTGTTTCTTATTTATGTTTGCTTTTTCCTGGTACACCATCAGAACCTATTATTGGATTAACCGGCCGGATATCGTCGAGGCCGGGCGGGAGGCAGATAGATTGCTTCCGAAGGATGCGAGGGTCATCGCGCCGTATAACGGAGATACCACTTTTTTGTATCAGACAAACCGTCAAGGGTGGCCGCTTGGATTTGATATAGAAAAAAAACTGGAGATGGGAGCGACGCATTACGTGACGGTATCACCGACGGATAATGATTGGGAAACGCGGGATTTGGCTAATCTCTATACCGTTGTAGTGAGAAACGACCGGTTTGCTATCATCGACCTGACAAAACCAAAGGCAGGGAGCACGGAGTAGTTGATAGTGGGTAGTAGGTAGTTGGTAGTAAGGAAGAAGTAACGAGAGAGTATGCATTATGAAAGTATTATTTGTTTCCGCGCTTCTGCCGTATCCACTCTATTCTGGGGGACAAGTTCGGATATATAATCTTCTTTCACGTTTAAGTAAACACCATGAGATTACCCTTGTCACGTTTCTGCGGAATCTGTCTGAAAAACAGTATGAGAAAGATCTTTCGTTTTGTAAAAAAATTATAACCGCGTACCGTGGGTCTGCTTGGCAGGCGAACTATGTGATACGGTCAGTGTTGGGGATTCGACCGCTCTTATTGTCATCCTATGACCTCGCAGAGCTTCGCCGGAAGATTGCCCGGGAATTAGAAACGGGTGCGTATGACCTAGTCCATATCGAACCTTGGTATGTGTGGCCGTGTCTTCCCAAAATAGCCATCCCGATAGTCACGGCCACGCATAACATAGAGTATGCCGTTTATACGGAATACGTACGCAGATTTCGTTTTTCCCTCCTGCGCCCCGGATATTACTGGGATGTACTTAAGCTTATGTTTTGGGAAAAGTATGTATGGAAAAAAGCCAGGCATGTCATAGCCGTATCGGAAGATGACGCACGGGTCATCCGGAAAAGCCGGAGGGCCGCCCGTTCGGTCACGGTGGTTCCTAACGGCGTTGACGTTGATTCGTTTCGATCGGTAACGAAGAAAATAGGAGATCACCCAGTCTTTTTGTTTGTGGGGAGTTTCAACTGGATGCAGAATCGTGATGCCGTATCGTGGTTGGTGACGTCGATTTGGCCCAAGATTCAGAAGATTTACCCCGGATCGACTCTACGGATAGTTGGCCGAAGTATGCCCGATCCATTACGAAAGCTCGTCCATGATCGTCAAGCTATTCTTCTTGAAGAAGTAACCAATATTGAAGAAGAGTTTCAAAAAGCAGATGTTCTTCTGGCTCCTATTCGGATCGGCGGCGGAACGAGTTTTAAGATATTGGAGGCAATGGCGAGTGGGTTGCCGGTGGTTACGACGACGCTTGGGGCTACGGGTTTAAACGTGACCCATAATAAGGAATTATGTATTGGAAACACCGAAGACGAGTTTATTGCCGCTGTGGCCGGGTTCATCAAGTCGCCTAAAAAACGAAACGAGATAACAATAAACGCGAGAAAAACAATCGAACGGGAATATGCGTGGGGTACTATCGCTCGCGCGTTGGACCGCGTCTGGTATGAAACCGCAAAAAGAATCATTTGATCTTTCCATCGTCATAGTCAGTTACAACACGCGTGAGGTGTTGCGTGCTTGTTTGGCCTCACTTGCGGCTTCTGAAACAAAGGGCGACCGGTGGGAAGTGATTGTTGTGGATAACGCTTCAAATGATGGAAGCCCTGAAGAAGTCTCCGCCAAAGGCGGACCAGCCTATGGCTGGAAAAGTCAAAATTTAACCCTTATTCAAAACGAAAAAAATGTGGGGTTTGCGGCGGCGAACAATCAAGGAATCCGTGCATCCAGGGGTAGGTATATATTGCTTCTCAATTCTGATACAGAAATGACCCCGGGGACGCTGGGTGAACTCAAAGGGTATATGGATGCCAACCGCGATGTTGGCGCGATAACGTGTCGGGTGAATCTTGCTGATGGATCACTCGATCCTGCATGTCACCGCGGATTTCCGACTCCGTGGGCATCGTTCACGTATTTTATGGGATTCGAGAAAATGTTCGGAACATCCCGGCTTTTTGGACAGTACCATCAGGGATTTAGGTCATTGAAAGATATCCATGATGTAGACTGCATTTCCGGTGCGTTCTTTTTGGTACGACGAAGCGTCATCGATCAGATTGGATTATTCGACGAGAAATTTTTTATGTATGGAGAAGATATTGACTGGTGTTTCCGTATCAGAGCAAGTAACCATCGCATAGTATTTTATCCAGCTGTTTCCATAATCCATAAAAAACATCAAAGCGGATTAGGTCATCCTGACGCGCAAACGCGGCGCCGAACAAAACAATATTTTTATGATGCGATGAAATTATTTTATAGCAAACATTACCGTCACCGGTATGGATTTTTGGTCTATTCGTTTATCCTTATTGGTATTAAACTCCGTTCACTCTTATGAACATAGGTATCGATGCGAGACTTATTAATGAAACCGGTGTCGGAAGATATATCCGGAATCTTGTGCGTGAGATTGGTCACCAGGACAAGATAAATGAATACACCATATTTTTAAAGAAAAAAGAATATACGAGTTTTGAACTCCCAAACCCACGATGGAAAAAGGTATTGGCAGATGTAGGATGGCATAGCGTGTCCGAGCAGCTGATCATGCCCTGGTTACTTTTTCAAGCCCGGCTTGACCTCGTGCATATTCCATATTTCAATATTCCTATTTTTTATCCAGGCCGCATGGTGGCGACAATTCACGACCTGACGATCCTCCACTTCGATACCGGCAGGGCGACGACCTTGCCGTGGATATTATATAAATTACGACGCGTCGGATACAGGATTGCCCTTGCCGTGGGTCTCCGGCGGGTGAGGACTATCATCGCTGTTTCCCTAACGACAAAGAAGGAAATTATTGATCATTTACATGTGCAACCGAAAAAAATTGTTGTGACGTATGAGGGGGTGGATGAAAAAGTCTCCGCCAAAGGCGGACCAGCCTCTGGCTGGAAAAGTCAAAAGTCATCTGCCCGCAATGCTACGCAAAGCGTTGCAGGCGGGAAAGTCAAAAGTCAAAAAAGAATTATTGAGAATCCTTACTTTTTATACGTTGGGAATGCGTATCCACATAAGAATTTGGAAATGCTCTTGAGGGCATTTCAACAATTAACAATTGACAATTCACAATTGACAAAGAATTTAAAATTGGTGCTAGTCGGGAAAGACGATTTTTTCTACCGGAAGATAAAAAAACTTGCTGCGTCTATGAATCTTGGTGAGAGCGTTCTCTATTTTGGACAAGCCGACGACGCGCAACTGGCCAATCTCTATGCCCATGCCATTGCTTTTGTATTTCCGTCTCTCATGGAAGGATTCGGATTGCCGGCGCTTGAAGCGCTTTCTTTTGGGTGCCCGGTAATTGTATCTGACATTCCGGTTTTTCATGAAATACTCGGGAGTCAAGCGACGTACTTTAATCCACAAGATCCAGGAGATATTGCTCAAAAGATGTCACAAAATGTAGTCAAACCGAAAAACATTATATTAGATGGCTATTCGTGGTTTAAGCTTGTCTCTGATACGCTCAGGGTCTACGAGAATATATGAAGAAACGAGATTTAGCTATTTTTGAAGGGAAGAAAATTCGTCGGGTTTGGGACGAAAAAGGAGAGAAATGGTGGTTTTCTGTGGTGGATGTCATCCAGGCATTAACAAGTAGTCCGAATGCTCGTAGTTATTGGAAAGTTATGAAGTTTCGTTTGAAGAAAGAAAGTAGTCAGGTGGTTACAAAATGTAACCAACTGAAAATGAGAGCAATAGATGGCAAGGAATACCTCACTGATGCTGCGGATACGGAATCCGTGTTTCGTATAATTCAATCTATTCCATCCCCTAAGGCTGAACCATTCAAGCTATGGCTTGCCCGGGTTGGGTATGAACGTGTGGAAGAAATTCAAGACCCAGAAAAGGCGATCAATCGGGCATTAAAAGCCTACCGGAATCTCGGGCGAAGCGATGATTGGATTAACCAAAGACTGAAAAGTATTGAAATTAGAAAAGAATTGACGAACGAGTGGGAAGAGCGAGGGGTCAAAGAGGGATTGGAATTTGCCATTCTCACCGACGATATTACCCGTGCCTGGGCTGGAATGAAGACCCGCGATTATAAGCAGCACAAGAATCTCAAAAAAGAAAATCTTCGTGATCATATGACTAATCTTGAATTGGTTCTGACAATGTTGGCGGAAGCTTCTACGACAGCAATAAGTAAGAAAAAACAGCCGAATGCTTTTTTTCAGCATCGATTTGTTGCTCGAAAAGGCGGTAGTGTTGCAGCAGTTGCGAGAAAAAAACTTGAAAAAGAAACCGGAAAAAGTATTATAGAGTCCTCAAATTTTTTATCGAACCAGAGGAAGAAATTAACGTAAAAATATTTCTGTATATCAGCAATAATGATAAAACATCCTCGTATTGTGTTTGTGTATGACCGAATTAATAAGTGGGGTGGGGCGGAACGGGTGCTTCTTGCCTTGCATGAGATTTGGCCGGAAGCCCCACTTTATACTGCCGTCTACGATCCTGTCACGGCGGGGTGGGCAGATGTATTTACTATCAAGCCATCATTCCTCCAATACGTGCCTTTAGCCAAACATCATCACGAATGGTTTCCCTGGGTGACCCCCATGGCGTTCGAATCGTTTTCGTTTGATGACTTTGATGTTGTGATAAGCGTCACCTCGGCGGAGGCTAAATATATCATTACGAAACCGTCTACCCTCCATATCTGCTACTGTTTGACGCCAACGCGGTATCTTTGGAGCGGGTATGAAGACTATGCTCAATCTTCCAAACTATTATCGATGATGGCGCCGGTTCTCCGGCGCTGGGATATCGTGGGCAGCAGCCGTCCGGATTATTACATAGCCATATCCCAGCGTGTGAAAGCGAGAATTGAAACGTATTATGGAAGAAGTGTCGAGAAGGTGATTTATCCGCCGGTGGACGACGAGAAATTTAGACAGAAAGCAGTAAACAGAAAACAGAACGGTGAAAAAGAAAATTATTTTTTAGTTGTCTCACGGTTCGTAAGCTATAAACGTATTGATCTTATTATTGATGCATTCAATGAATTGAAGTTGCCACTTGTTATTATAGGGTCAGGTCACGAAGAGAAGTTGCTTCGCGCCCATGCATCTGATACCATTTCGTTCGTTACGTCGCATTTGACAGACGCGGAACTTAGTGCCTATTATGGAAGTTGCCGCGCTTTTTTGTCTGCGGCAGATGAAGACTTCGGAATTGCTGCGGTTGAGGCTCAATCTGCGGGGAGACCAGTGATCGCATTTGCCCAAAGTGGGATAGGGGAGATTGTCAAAGATGGGGAGACCGGAATACTTTTTGATGAACAGTCAAAACAGGGAATCGTTGATGCAGTTAGGAGATTTTTACGAACATCACTGGGAAGACAAGCTTGTATTGAAAATGCACATCGGTTTCGGAAAAAACTATTTATGCAGGGTATGAAGACAACTGTTGAGAGGCTTTATAGACTCTATAAAACTATATGAATGCAGTTATTTTTGCCGGCGGAGTAGGAACGAGACTTTGGCCACTGTCCCGTAGAAAATCTCCGAAACAATTTGAGAAGATTATCGGAAATAAATCGACGCTTCAGTTGGCCGCTGAGCGGCTGCAGCCGGATTTTTCTTGGGATAATGTCTATGTTTCCACGGGTCAGGCATACATGCCGATCGTGCAAAGCCAACTGCTCAAGCTTCCCCCAAATCATGTTGTCGGTGAGCCGGAAGTCCGTGATGTGGGTCCTGCGGTAGGACTCATGACTGCGATACTCGCTAAAACCAAGCCGGATGAACCCATGGTTATTCTCTGGAGTGACCATTTGGTTGGTAAAGAAGCGCTTTTCCGCAGCATCCTGCGCGTATCGGGAGAAATTATCAAAAATAACCCGGGAAAAATTATTTTTGTCGCGCAAAAACCACGATTTGCGAGTGAAAATTTAGGTTGGATTTCTTACGGTAAGGAGGTCAACCGGATAGATGACATTGCGTTTCATACCTTTGTCGATTTTCAGTACCGTCCGGATAAAGTGACGGCACAGCGATACCTAGCAAGTGGCCATCATGCATGGAATTTGGGATATTTCGTCACGACGCCACGGTTTTTACTCACTCAATACAAGCGTTTTGTACCCAATGTCTATGCCGGATTGTCGCAAATAGCGGATGCGTGGGGTACCGCAACGTATGATGGCGTACTTCAGGCGGTATATCCTACACTCGAAAAAATAAGTTTTGATAACGCGATTTTAGAAAAGTTGGATCCATCACAGGCATTGGTTGTTTCAGAAAATATCGAGTGGAGTGATATTGGCGCTTGGGAAGCACTGAAGGAAGCGCTTCAGGAAGCAGAAGAAAAGAACGTAACGCAAGGAAAAGTGATGCTCAATGACACGCAAGATAGCCTTGTCTATAACTATACAAATCAGTTGGTGGTCACCATAGATCTTGATGATATGTTAGTGGTCAATACCGACGACGTCGTTCTCGTGTGTAAAAAAGGGTCCGTGCCAAAAATCAAAAAACTCGTGGAGCAGATGAAAGGCACGGAAAACGATCATTTGACCTAATTATGTGGTACCAACTTACGAAGCGGGTAATCGACGTTGCGGGGAGTTTATTTCTTGGATTTATTTTTTTTCCTTTGGCGTTTGTCACGGCAATTGCAATTAAATTGGATAGCCCTGGTTCAGTGTTTGCTGATACACCCCGGCGCGTGGGAAAGGGTGGAAGTCTATTTCGGATATATAAGTTTCGCTCTATGATTGTCAATGCGCACAAAAAACTCCGGACTGACCCTAAATTCGCCAAACTTTATTCTGAATACAAACGCAACAGTTATAAATTGAAAGAAGACCCTCGGGTTACTCATTTTGGTAAATTTATTAGAAAACATTCCATAGACGAGATCCCCCAGCTTATTAATGTACTGCGAGGGGAGATGAGCTTGGTAGGTCCCCGACCGTATTATCAGGATGAACTGGTCCAACAACAAAAAAAATATCCCCACACCAAAAATTTGGTTTCGGTAGTGCTTTCCGCTAAACCCGGTATCACCGGGTATTGGCAGGTATCAGGGCGAAGTGAAGTAAACTTTGATAAGCGTATTAAAATGGATGCGGATTATGTGAGTAAACGTTCGATACTGTTTGATATCGGAATACTTCTTAAAAGCCCGTGGGCAATGATATCCGGTAAAGGTGCAGTTTGATAGATTGACAATTTATTCCTAAATGTGAACAATACTAGCTATGCCAGGTAGTGAATTTTCGTTCGAATGAAATACGCATGAACGAGATGATTATCTGGGAATATTCATTTATGGTTAATAGAAAGGATAATGGTTTTTTATTTCGTAAGAAATAACGAAAATCTACTACTTGGTATGCCCGATTTTCTCAAAAAAATCACGTTAGATACCGTACCCCCTCCAAAAGCCGATTCTACCGGCTCATTGCGACAGGCTAACTCCAGACGGTCTTTTCCTTGGAAATTTATTTTTATTCCCTTAGGTCTTGTCGTTATCGCGGTTGCGGTCATCGGTATCATGCTTCTCCCGATGCGCGGCGTGATTGCGGCGGCACAGGAGACCATCGCTGCCGGGCGCGAGTTGGGGTCCGCCGTAAAAAATCAGGATTTGGACAAAGCGAAAGAGGGTTTGATGATTACAAGACAAAAGCTAACTGCATTATCTGAAGAATATAAAAAAATGATTGCATTGAAATCCGTTCCCTTTTTAGGCAGTTATATTGCCGACGGAGAACATGGAATCAACGCCGCATTTGCCGGGTTAAGCGCTGGGGATAACGCAATTGAAGCCCTGGAACCGAACGCGGATCTCTTGGGCTTGAAAGGCAAGAGTAAGTTTGTTTCCGGCACCGCTGACGAGCGGCTCCAAACAGCGGTTAAAACGATGAGCGCTCTTACACCAAAAATCAATGAAATGGCTACGCATATCGATACGCTTCGAAAAGAAATAGGTGCTATTGACCCCAATCGGTATCCCAAGAACGTACGAGGTACAGTCGTACGGGATGCCATAGTGCAAGCCAAAGAAGTCATAGAAAATGCAGCGAATTTATTTGTGAATGCACAACCACTGCTCGTAAATCTTCCGAAGCTCTTAGGAGACAAAGAGGAAAAACGGTACCTCGTACTTTTTCAAAATGATAAAGAACTACGGGCAACCGGTGGGTTCATTACCGCATATGCTCAATTTCGTCTCGTAAAAGGTAAGGCGATTCTGGAAAAAGCCGATGACATCTACGCGCTGGATGCAGCCAAGAAAAAAAACTTCCCCGCTCCGCGGGAAATTACCACGTTTCATAAAGGCGTATATAACCTGAATATAAGGGATTCTAATCTTTCTCCCGATTACAAGCTCTCCATGAAACAATTTGAAGAGCTCTATGATTCTGTGTCCGGTAAAGAAAAAATTGACGGTATATGGGCTGTTGATACGCATGTATTGGTAGAAGCACTCAGGATTTTAGGTTCTGTGCATGTCTACGGGAGGGAGTTTAGTGCGGATACGGATAAGCGCTGCGATTGTCCCAAGGCCGTCTATGAGCTTGAGGATTACTCGACAAGGCCCGTGGGGTACTTGCGTGACGCGAGAAAAGACATCATAGGGGTCCTCCTTCAGACTCTTATGCAAAAAGCGTTGGGCATATCTCCGTCTAAGTACTGGGGACAATTGTTTCAGATGCTTCTGACCGAGATTAACCAAAAACACGTGCTTGCCTATTTCCATGATAGTGATGCACAAAAAGCGGCAGAAAGCTTTAACATGGCTGGCCGGATCATGGTAGCCACGGAGACGGCCACGCTCCTCAAATATGAAGAAGGAAAAGACTGGGATTATCTCCATGTCAACAACAGTAATATGGCCGGCGCCAAATCCAACATGTTCGTTTCAGAAAAAGTGGTTAAGGACGTTTCGGTCGGTAGCGACGGGACTATCACCACGAAGCTGACGCTTGAATATAAGAATCCCTACCCCGGTAGTGACTGCGGACTGGAGAGTGGCGGGCTTTGTCTGAATGCTCCGCTTCGCAATTGGGTGCGCGTTTATGCGCCGATGGGCAGCAAACTTACGGAGAGCCGCGGATCTCAATCCCCCAAAGATACTAAGCCGGTTACGATGGAGACGTACGATAGCTTGGGTAAGACGGTATTTGAGGGATTCCTCATTGTGAATCCGTTGGGAACCGCCCGTCTGGATCTCACGTACACGTCGGGGGTGAAATCCAGTGACGGAAAATATAAGCTTCTTATTCAAAAGCAGCCTGGGACCAATGGTGACGAATATACCATAAAGCTTGGCGGGAAAGAGCGGAAAAAATTTGAGCTTGCATCAGATACAGAGCTTGTGTTGTAACCTCTTATGACCCCTTTGAGCCGGGTCTACACGACGCATGCAATCATCCTTAAACGACGTAACGTAGGCGAAGCGGATCGTATAGTCACCATATTTACGAAGGAATACGGTCGGATGAGAGTAATCGCTAAAGGGATACGCCGCGTCCATAGCCGTCGGGCTCCCCATCTGGAGGTCTTTTCTCATGTATCGCTCGTCCTTTACAAAGGAAAAATGTGGGATAGCGTGACAGAAGCGACTCCTATCCATACATTTTCATCTCTTCGGGAGAGTTTAACCCGGGTAAGCGCTGGGTATTATGTTTGTGAACTCGTCGATGCTCTTTTGCCGGAGAGGCAGGAACACCGGGATGTGTATGCGCTACTTCTTGGGGCATTACACACGCTTAACGGTATTATGGAGATTGACACAGTAGTTACAAATGAACAGTACGCTCTTGAACTTCTCCGGGTCCTTGGGTACCTTGCCCATGACCAGAGTATCCCAGCAGGGAGGATAGATCCATATATTGAAAAAATTATAGAGAAGCGCCTCCGCACACCCAAGTTTCTCACCCAACTGGCGTGATATTTTGGTCATTGATTTTGGTTTTTAAAATTGATAATATCGTTTAAAGAATGCGATGATCTCAATGGCATGAGGGAGCTTAAAGTTTTAAAATGAAGTGTCTTGGATAATCCAAGGAAGTAGGGTGGAACCGTCCTGCGAAGCAGGATCCCTATCACAAATAATTGTGGTAGGTTTTTTTGTGGAAAAAATTGAATAGTGACGTTTGTACCATCTTTGGCAAGTGGGAGTCACAAGTGAATGAAGTGGGTGAGATGACTGGAATATCATGTCTCACTAAGTAGGGTGGAACCGCGCCTTTTATTGAGGCCGTCCCTACATGGTACGGGTGTACTGTGTGAGGACGGTTTTTTTGTGGGTAAATGTATGATCAAACATCATTGCAACATTTGGAATTATATCAATCAGCACTCTCGGTATCGGAGCGAGTGTCTTAATCTTATAGCTTCCGAAAACCTTATGAGTCCGGGAGCGCAGGCGGCACTTGCGACAGATTTGGGGAATCGTTATACCGTCGGGCAGATAAACAAGCGATGGTATCCCGGATGTGTCTATTACGACAAAATAGAAAAAGAGGCTGTCACTACGGCAAAAAATCTTTTTCATGCTCAGTATGTCAATCTCCAGCCTATTTCAGGAATGGTGGCAAATATGGTTGCGTATTATGCACTCCTGAAACCTCATGATCTTATTTTTTCATTGCCAGTGAAACACAGCGGACACTACAGTCATGGAAATACAGGAATACTTTCATTATTTGATGTACGGCTTGAGCCGATACCGTTTGATGAAAAAGACTACACCATAGACTTGGAAAAAACGGTGATGCTTATACGACAAAAAAAGCCAAACGCGATCATTGTAGGGACTTCTGAGTTTCTTTTTCCGATTCCGCTCCGGGAGCTGAGAAAAGTTTGTGATGAGACAGAGACAAAAATTATCTATGATGCCGCCCATGTATCCGGACTTATTGCAGGACAAACATTTCAAAATCCGTTGTCAGAGGGAGCTGATATACTCTCGATGAGTACGAATAAAACCTTGTCCGCACCCAGTCATGGATTAGTTGCCTGCAATGACAAAATACGATTTCGCAGCAGCATTGAGCATGCAATTGTGCCGCTTTTTACTTCCAATCATCACCCGCATCATATCGCGGGATTGGCGATAACGCTTGCCGAGTTTGAAGAGTACGGACATGATTACGCGACGCAGGTAATAAAAAACGCGCAGGCGCTTGCCCAAGAGCTGTATAACCAAGGGGTTGACGTTCTTTGTCCTCACAAAAATTTTACACAGAGCCATACGGTATTATTTGATGCAAAGTGTTCAGGAAACGAGGCAATGCGGATACTTGAAAAGGCACAAATTATTGTCAATTCGTTCCAATTACCATGGAACCATGAAAATAATTCGACTGGAATTCGGATCGGAACCAATGAAATAACGCGCCTGGGGATGAAGGAAAAGGAAATGAGAATTGTTGCCAAGCTAATAGCGTCAGTATTGTTTCATAGAAAAAAGCCTGAAACGATCAGAAGGGAGGTGGTCCAAATTCGTCACGCGTATCAGTCTGTGCATTACTGTTTCAATTCTATTTAAAATCATATAAACTAAAAGGAGGAAATACTATGGAAAATGTAATGGAAAAAATTGTTTCTCTCTGTAAGCGCCGGGGATTTGTGTATCCTAATTCGGAGATTTATGGTGGGATCGCGGGATTTTATGACATGGGACCAATGGGGCATCTTCTGCGTCAAAACATGAAAAAACTCTTTTGGGAGTTCATGCTGGTTGACCACGAAAATATTTTTCCTATCGACGGAACAATTATTACTCATCCGAAGGTGTGGGAAGCGTCAGGGCATGTGGGCAGCTTTGCCGATGCGATGGTTGAATCCGTTGGTGGCCCGATGGGCAACAAGAGGTATCGCGCTGATCACTTGATAGAAGAAATGTATTCCCCAGAAGAACTCGCGTCTGCGGATGCAGCGGCAAAAAAAGAAGGGATCAGTGTTATTGAGGCTTATTCGAAATTACTAAAAGGGAAAAAAGCTCCGGATGGGGGAATTTTGGGGGAGGTAAAAAAGTTCAGCTTGATGGTAGAAACGTCATTGGGGGTGGTAGAGGGTGACAAAAAAAGCGCATATTTGAAAGGCGAGGCATGTCAAACTATTTACCTCGATTATCAAAACGTTTTAGACAGCATGCATCCCAAGATTCCCTTTGGAATTGCCCAAATTGGAAAAGCATTTCGTAATGAAGTGGCTAATCCCCAATTTATGTTGAGACTCAAGGAATTTGAGCAGTGGGATATGCAGTTTTTTGTCAATCCCAAGGCCATGGATACATGGTATGAGTATTGGAAGGAACAACGAATGAATTGGTACAGAAGCTTATTTAACGATAAAGATAATTTGAGATTTCGTCAGCATCGGGATGATGAGCTTGCTCATTATGCCAAGAAAGCTTTTGATATTGAGTACAAGACCCCGATGGGCTGGAAAGAAGGAGAAGGAATCCATTGGAGAGGTGATTGGGATTTATCCCGCCATGGGCAATACAGCGGTCATGATTTCACGTATACCGATTTAGAAACCGGAGAAAAATTTATCCCGTGGATCGTGGAAACTTCTGGGGGAGTCGATCGCACGTTTCTATTTTTACTGCTTGATGCATACCGCGAGGAGGGAGAACGTATTTATCTAAAACTTCATCCGAGGTTATCGCCATATACGGTGGCTGTTTTTCCATTGGTGCGCAACAAGCCGGAGATCACGGCGAAAGCGCAAGAGGTATATAAGCACCTGAAATTAACATTGAAACTATCCACAGCCTGGGATGATCGGGGGAATATCGGGAAGCGGTATTATGCACAGGATGAGATCGGTACTCCGTGGTGTATCACCATCGATTATGATACGCTGGAAAGTGACACCGTGACGGTGCGGGATCGGGATACCACCAAACAGGAACGGGTGAGCATTGAGCAGCTCAAAGCATATATTGAGAGCAAGTTAATGATATAGATTGAGGAGGTACTATGAAAAATAAGATGATTATCGCCGTTGCTGCGTTAGGGATTTTATTGATTGGGACGGGATTTGTGATATATAAAGCACTTGCCCCAACTCCAGAAGTTAAACAGGTGGTGGACGAACAGGTTCCGGTAGAAACATTGGAAACTTTAGATCCTGCCATTGTCGTAGAACTTACCAAAAGCAAACTGAAGGATAATACGGTTGTTTTATCAGTGAATGGTCTTGGCGGGAAAGTGCGGACGGTCGCGTATGAACTTAGTTATGACAGTCAGGGAATTGTGCAGGGGGTGACCAGCAAGCCGCTTGATGTATCGGGGAAAGATTCATTTATCCGGGATGATATTTACTTGGGAACGTGTTCCCGTAATGTCTGTAGGCCTCATCCTGGAGTCAAGAGTGTTTCTGTGGTTCTTGAATTTACCAATATCTCCGGTAATAAGAGCCAATTCTCAAAAGAATACCCTCTCTAGTTGCTTCTTTTTTCGACCTTTTTTACGAGAGTAGGAAGATGAGCTGTGTCGTTAGCGACATGGATAGTAGCCCCGTAGCCGGTCGTATGTTGCAGTATCGTGATCGCGGTATTGTCCATATGGTTTCTCGTGAAGTCTAACAATGGAATCTCCATAAGGCGACAGATGAGGACACGCAAAAAAGTACCATGAGATATAATGGCGATTTTTTTGCCTTTGTATGCATTAAGTACCCATGAGAGGAAGGTGTCGGCACGTTTTTCTATCTCTGCAAGTGATTCCCCGTTTTGAGGCCGGAAATGGTGATATTTCCACGTTTCGTTGTAAATGAGCTGCGGGTAGAGGACATTGGCGTTTTGGTATCCGAATCCTTCGGCTATTCCAAAGTTACGCTCTCGGAGATCGTTTTTGGTTATGAGTGAAATGTTTGGATGAAAACTATGGATGATGCGGGCGGTTTGGCGTGTGCGGGTGAGCGGAGATGTGAAGATAATGTCGAGCGGATACGACGCTAGGTGCTTGGCAACCGCTTTCGCCTGCTTTTTTCCTGTGGCGTTGAGGGGGATATCGGTAACGCCCATTAACTTTCTTTGTAGATTCCACCTCGTTTCTCCGTGCCGGATTAGGATAAATGTTGTCGTCATACGTCCTGATTATATCGTGGTGCAGTGAAGATATTCTATGTGTGGATATTCTATGAGACTAAAGGGATCAATTTAATTGCGGCCGCAAGTAAATTGATCCCTAAGAAATGATGTGCTATTGTGGAATAGATGAGAAAGAAAGGTATTACGAGAGCTATGAGTAGAGCGGCTCTTGCCTTGGCAGAAGGATTATTTTCTCATGCCGTCGACTTGGCATTGTGGACCGTAGTTTATATGGGAGAAGTTGGTCTTCCACAATCTACCTCCGGTCAGGTGTGGCGGGCGCAAATTGCAGCAGATCATTATTTATACCAGGTTAACTATGATGTCATCAAGAATGCACTTAAGATGGCTCGGCGTAACGGATGGATAAAGACACGTCGGCGAAATGCGCTGCCGGAGATTACGGGGAAAGGAAAGTTGCGGCTAGCTTCGATTATTCCACAATACGATGACAAGCGTACGTGGGATGGACGGATGCATTTGGTGACCTATGATATACCCGAAAGCAGAAAGATTGACCGGGAGCTGCTCAGGGAGTTCCTTAGGAGAATTGGTTGTGCCATGCTACAAGAGTCGGTTTGGATTACACCATACAATCCTATAGACCTTGTTCGGTCATTTGTCGACGAAAAAGAGTTATCCGGAACGGTCATCGTTTCTGATTTGGGTAAAGACGGTGCAGTTGGCGAGGAAGACCTTCGGGCACTTTTGGTTCGGGTCTACAAACTCGAAAATCTTAATGATCGATATGAAAAGTGGTTGTCTTCCGTGGAAGAACTCGATGGCATTGATCATTTTGCATTGATCCGTTGCCTTGCGATTTTAAATGACGATCCGCAACTCCCGTTTGCTCTTCTTCCGCCGTGGTGGAAGGGGGATAAAGCCAACGCGCTCGTTAAATCTCAACTTCTATCGGTGTCAAAATCTTTGCGGCCGCAGGCAAATTGATCCCTTCAATTGTTTTACCAACGTTTCTGATAAGAAAAGCCAGTTCTTCAGGGAATATGACCTCTAGAACAGTTAGGAAGCAATATTATTCGGAAGCGTGACCAGTAGCTTGTGCTTTTTCTATCTCTTTTTGCATTAATAAGAGTCCGAAACGCTGGGTCCCAGACAAACCCGGAGTCGTCAGTATTGGTAAAACATCGGGTTCTTTCTCTATACTGCCATCCACGCGTCTCCCTAATACCAACTCCGCTCCTTTGAGCGCGGTTCTAATATCAGCGAGAAATTCTGTAGCTTTTGGTTCGATTTTTTCTAATGATGGAGTTAAACCAAGTCCGTATTCTTGATACATTAGTGCAACCCAATCGTCCTGTGGTATTTGTGGTTGTTGAAAACCGACTTTTGCTTCAGGTGTTACTTGCGTCATAGTTAGAGCATTCGAACTGTATTCTCTCTCTCTCAACACGTTTTGTCAAGTTTTTGTGAAAACTCGCGGGGTTGTGAAATGACCCCTTGACAGTCCGTGAAATATGGGACAATATGGATATTAATGGGAAGAAGTGGTAGATTAGAAGCATGAAGCTTTTCCTTGGGGAATACGACCATAGTTTAGACGATCGGGGCAGAGTGACGCTCCCTAGAAAGATTCGACAAGAGATAGAAGAGCGGGAACTGGTACTTGCGAAAGGATTTGAACCGTGTATTTTTGGGTTTGACCGTGAAAGTTGGGAGCGTGAAGCTGCCAAGCACCTTGACACGCCGGTCACGAATGAGGAGGGAAGAAAAATCCGGCGATATATGTTCGCCGGGGCCCAAAAGTCGGAGATAGATAAACTTGGTCGTATACTTTTGCCTGCCCAGCTCAAGGATTACGCTTCCATTGCTCGGGAGATCATGGTGATAGGCGCGGGTGATCATTTTGAGATTTGGGATCGTATTCGTTGGGAAGAGTATGCGAAGAATCTCTGATGATCATGTCAGATAAAAATAAATTTCATGTCCCAGTGATGGTGGAAGAAGTCTTAAACGGGCTAGCGGTACGAGATGGAGGAACGTATATCGATGCGACAGTGGGAGGAGGAGGTTACAGTATTGAGATTATCAAGAGAGGTGGGAGGCTACTGGGGATTGATCAAGATCCGGAGGCGGTTGAATTTTCAAAACAAAATATAAAATACGGGGATTGGAAAATAGTACAGGGGAATTTTCGGGACATTAGAAAAATAGCGGAAGAGCAAGGGTTTGATACTGCAGATGGGATATTATTTGACTTGGGAGTATCGAGTCATCAGATCGATACGCCCGATAGGGGATTCAGTTTCCGTTTTTTGGAGGCTCCATTGGATCTTAGAATGAATCCGAAAAGCGGCGCACCGGCGGCAGAATATATCAAAAAATTATCTGAAGAAGAATTATATGAAATATTTGCAACATATGGTGAAGAAAAGTTGGCTCGGTCAATTGCTCGTGCTGTTGTCCGCACCCGTCATGTAAAGTCTGTGACAACGGTGGGAGATTTGGTTGGGGTGGTCGATGAGGTAATGGGCGACGCACGAGAAAGGATGAGCACGCTTGCACGGGTATTCCAGGCATTACGGATAGTGGTCAACGATGAACTTGGCGCACTGAAAGAAGGGTTACCCGGCGCAGTAATGGTGTTAGGGTCAGGAGGGCGGATTGCAGCATTAAGCTACCATTCTCTTGAAGATCGGATCGTGAAACGGGAAATAGTGCAACTTGGTTTACGGTCAATAAATAAGCGGCCCCTGACGCCAAGTGATACCGAGAAGTATATGAATGTTCGGTCACGAAGTGCAAAATTACGGATTGCTCAAAAGCTATGATGATACGGTTTATTCGATCAGGCATACGAATTCTTCCCTTTCTTGTGGTCATATTGCTTGTTGTGGAGATTCTTGTGACCAACGAGCTTGCTGGATTTGGCAAAAAGGTTTCCCAGATCGATCGGTCCATAGATACCCTCCAGGAAGAAAATCAGTTGTTGCAGGAAAAAGTTGCTTCGCTTTCATCTCTTCTTACCATCGAAGATAAATCCAAAGCCTTAGGATTTATTTCGAGTCCTCCGGTCATCACTATCGGCGCTCAAGACGTGGCGTTTCACCTTCAACCTTAAATGGTACGTATTTGGATAGTGTTTTCTTTTTTTGTTGTTCTCTATGGCCTGATGGTGGCACGGCTTTTTCATTGGCAAGTCATACGCTCCTCGTCCCTTCGACTTGAGGCTGCATCACAGTATTACCTTACGTTTAATCTGCCTGCGCAGCGGGGTGCGATCCTGGCCTCTGACGGTAAACCGTTAGTGTTAAATCAATCCGCGTATTTGGTCTACGCCGAGCCCAGAAAAATTGCAAATATGCCGTAATTTGCGGCGAGTATTTCATCGTTATTGGGAATGGATGGAAAAGATATAGTGAGTATCCTGTCACAACCTGATCGTGTTTGGGTTCCTCTAGCTCACAAAGTAGAATCTGCCCGCGTTACACAACTGAAAGACTTGAAGCTGAATGGTTTAGGATTTGAAAAGGAATCTAAGCGTATGTACCCGGAGAGTTCAATGGCCGCTCATATTGTAGGATTTGTGGGGAGCGATGAAAACGGCAAAGATCGCGGATATTTTGGGGTAGAGGGGTATTACGGGCGTGAGCTGGGAGGCAAAGATGGGATGCTGCAGCTTGAAAAGGATGTCCGTGGGGCTCCGATTCTAGTAGGTGATACGCGCCGGATTGAGCCGGAAGATGGGAGAAATTTAGTGTTGTGGTTAGACCGTTCGATCCAGCGGATCATTGAGCACCGGTTATTGGCGGGGATAGCCAAATACGGTGCTAAAGAGGGATCGATCGTCGTTATGGATCCAAAAACCGGTGGTATTTTAGGCATGGCAGCCTTCCCAAGTTATGATCCGGCTAACTTCGGTGAATTTCCCAAGGAAGTATATAAAAATCCGATCGTAGCCAGCACGTTTGAGCCGGGATCTACGTTCAAGGTGCTGGTGATGGCAATGGGGTTAGATCGAAACGTGGTGAAGTCAACAACAATGGCCGAAGAAACAGGGGCGGTGCGGGTAGGTGAGTATTTTATCCGGACGTGGGATGAAAAATACCGCGGCATCATCTCAATGACCGATGTGCTCGTACATTCGTCAAATGTTGGCATGGTGTTTGTACAGAATAAACTCGGCAAGGAAGGGATGCTTCAGGCGATTCATAAGTTTGGATTTGGTGAGCCAACCGGTATCGATCTTCAGGAAGAGGTGCCGGCGAGTATACGCGATGATAGTGATTGGAAAGATATAGACCTGGCTACTGCGTCATTTGGGCAGGGCATCGCCGTTACCCCTATCCAAATGATCCGGGCGGTCGGAGCTATTGCCAATGGCGGTCAGCTCGTCGAGCCCAGGATAGTCAAAGAGATTCGTGATGGATCAGGGAGAGTCGTACCGATCGTGTCGAAAAAGACACGATCCGCAATCTCCCCGGCGACGGCGCGGATTATGACGGAGATGATGATCGCGGCGGTTGATCGCGGTGAGGCTCAATGGGCAAAACCAAAAGGGTATAGAATAGCCGGAAAGACCGGGACAGCACAGATTCCTGTCGCTGGCCACTATGATAACAAAAAAACGATAGCATCATTCATAGGGTTTGCACCAGCTGATGATCCAAAGTTTATTATCCTTGTGACGCTTCGGGAGCCCACATCCAGTCCCTGGGGGTCAGAAACCGCAGCGCCGCTTTTCTTCGGTATCGCGCGCGATCTATTCGCATATTACGGCATTGCACCACAGTAGAATGGTATAATACGAATATGATGCAACGCCTAAAAGGGCTCTATCATTGGGCCGAAGCCTTTGCTGCTGCTCTCCGGTACGGATTTCCCAGCACGAAGCTCACGGTCATCGGAGTAACAGGTACGGATGGCAAAACCACGACGAGCACGCTTATTTTCGAAATTCTCAAGGCTCATGGGCTCCATGTTTCTATGATTACCTCCGTTCACGCAGTCGTGGGAGGAGTTTCCTACGACACCGGCTTTCATGTGACGAATCCGCGCGGCTGGGAAGTCCAGAAGTATCTGGCCGAGGCACTGCGTCACGGAGATACGCATTTTGTGTTGGAAACTACTTCCCATGGTCTTGCACAGCATCGGGTGGATTTCGTGCGATTTGCCGTCGGAGTTCTGACGAATGTGACGCATGAGCATCTGGATTGGCATAAAACGTTCAATGCTTATTTGATGACCAAAATATCGCTTCTACAACGCGCGCGCGTAGCAGTACTGAATCGTGATGAAGCGGAAGTTTATAATAAAGCAAGCGTCCTTTTGCACCATAAGCGAATGCTTTCGTATGGGATCCGGCGTGATGCAAATGTAAGTCCGAAGAGTCATCCGTTTAAAACAATCCTGGTCGGTGAGTTTAATCGGTATAATTGTCTGGCAGCCATCGCTGCAACGGAAGCTTTAGGTGTGCCACTCAAGATAGCACAAAAAGCGATTGCTTCATTTGTGGGTGTGAAAGGAAGGATGGAAGTGGTAGTGGATAAGCCTTTCCGCGTTATTATCGACTTTGCCCATACACCCAATGCTATAGAACAAGCATTGAAAACCGTTCGTAAATCCTGTAAGGGCAGTCTTATCCATGTATTTGGAAGCGCAGCGCTGCGTGACCTTACGAAGCGTCCGCTCATGGGTGAAGCATCAGCGCGGTATGCAGATATCATCGTTTTAACGGAAGAGGATTACCGCACCGAAGATGTGCATACGATTATTGATGAAATTGCATCACGCATACCGTCGGAAAGCCGCGTGGTGCGGCTCCCCGACAGGGATGAAGCAATTGGGTTTGCGCTCAACGAGGCCAAACCCGGAGATACGGTCATGATAACGGGTAAAGGTCATGAAAAAAGTCTTGCGCGTGGGAGCCGGGAATATCCATGGAGCGATCAGGAGGCGGTAAGCAAACATATGAAACGGTTGGGGTATGGTACATAAACGCGATACGCTTTGTTTTCAATCATCACTCATGGTTAAGCTGGATGGAGTCATTCATGGATTTTCGTCCCGCCTTGCAGGGGACATGAGTCAAGACACAGAAAAGAGACAACATTTTTTGCATGCGCTTGGAGTGAATGATTCCGCGATTTTTGCACAGCAAGTGCATGACAATCGGATAAGTGTGGTTCATAAACAATCGACAGGGGTTGTGCCTGGAGTCGATGGACTCGTAAGTCGTGATGTGCCGGTAGCGGTTCTTGCAGCGGACTGTGTTCCCGTATTGCTGGTTGATCCTGTCAACCATATATGTGCAGCAGTTCATGCAGGCTGGAAAGGAACGTTGGGAAATGTGGTAGGCCATGCTGTGCGCGCTATGGTGCAGGCAGGGGTTGAAGTGGGAAAGATTTATGGTGTCATTGGTCCGCATATCGGCGCGTGTTGTTATACCGTTGGGACGCAACGCGTGAATGCATTTGCTCAACGATTGGGCAATGATGAAAAGATGGCATATTGCGCTGATGGCACGTGGCATCTGGACATCGGACTCATAAATTACCGCCAGCTGATCGAGGAGGGGGTCGCCCGGGATCATATCGATGCACCGCCCTTGTGTACATCTTGTCAACGCAACGACTTTTTTTCTTACCGGAAGGATTCGGAAGCATCATTTGGTAAAATGATAGCGGTGATTGGGTTTCGTAATAATCTATGAACCATATTCAACAATCAAAGCGGATATATTTGGTCGGTATTAAAGGCGTTGCTATGGCAGCACTTGCGATTTGGGCCAAAGATGCCGGAAAGTCGGTCGCAGGAAGTGACGTAGGGGAAGAATTTCCCACAGATGAAGAGCTTAAAAAGGCGCACGTTGATATCCATGTAGGATTTGATTCGTCTCACCTCGCCGCGTTCAAGCCGGATGTTGTAGTCTATACCGGCGCACATGGTGGACGGGATAATCCGCAGGTGATGTATGCAAAAGAGCATGCTATTTCGGTGCTTCCTCATGGTCAGGCGTTGGGGCTTGTCATGGAGGGGAAACACCAGATAAGTATTGCGGGCAGTCATGGCAAGACAACAACTGCTGCCATGATTGCGACGATTCTCGTTGAGGCGGACTTAGATCCTTCGTATGCAGTCGGCTGTGGTTCTATCCGTGGACTGGGTACCGCCGGGCACGCGGGGAAGGGAGACTGGTTTATCGCAGAAGCAGATGAGTATGTGACAGACCCAGGGCATGACGCGACACCCCGTTTTCTCTGGCACAAGCCGGACGTTTTGGTGGTGACAAATATTGATTATGATCATCCTGATGTCTATACAGATCTTGCTCATGTTCAACAAGCATTTGTGGCACTGCAAAAACAGAGCGAGCTTACGATCATGAACGCAGATGATCCAGCGAGTTCCGTTTTATCCAAGGGGGAAAACGTGGTGAAATTCGGTCTGTCAAAAGAAATAAGTGGACTGAAGCTTCAAGTTTTGGGCAGGCATAATATGCTCAACGCTGCAGCAGCGGCCGCGGCGTGCGAAAGAATTGGAATTGCTTGGAATGTCATAAAACAGGGTCTTGAGCGGTTTGGAGGCACAAAGCGAAGGTTTGAGAAATTAGGAGAAGTGCGCGGAGCACTCATCTACGACGATTATGCCCATCACCCTAAAGAAATTGAATCAACGATAGCAGCATTTCGCGAAATGTATCCCAAGAAACGCCTCGTCGTTGTGTTTCAGCCGCATACATACTCACGGACGAACGCATTACTGCCTGATTTCGTTCGGGCGCTTGCGTTGGCGGATATCACCCTTGTGACGGATATCTATGCGTCGGCGCGGGAAGCGCAAAAAGTAGAAGGACTTGTCCAGAAGTTGGGTGGAATCTATGCACCTTTACGACAGGATGTCTCCCGATGGCTGGAAAAAGAACTCACCGCCGATGATGTGATCGTGTTTATGGGTGCCGGAGATATTTATCAATGGGCCAGATCAATCCTATGAATTTTAAAAAAGATGTTTCACTTTCCCCGTATACAACCTTTAAGATTGGCGGACCGGCGGAATTTTTTTATGAGGCGGGAAGTGTTAAAGAAATCGTGGAGGCAGTCATCCAAGCGCGGGAAGCAGGGTTACCGATAACAATACTAGGAGGAGGAACAAATATTCTCATCGGGGATGAAGGGGTCCGGGGACTGGTGATCAAAAATAATACGAGTACGATCACTATTCGTGGCATGAAGGGGAAGGTTGAAGGTGGTGAGGCGAAAGGGTCAGTATTTGTTGAAGTTGATTCAGGTGTTGTCTTTAATAAGCTCGTCCGTTTTACGGTCGAAGAAGGCCTTGGAGGGCTTGAAGCGCATCTTGGGTTACCCGGAACGGTCGGTGGAGCAATATTTATGAACTCTAAATGGACGAAGGCCGCATCAAAAGATGCGGCACAAGGGATCGTAACCCAAAATAATCGAAGACGTTATTTTGGGACGCTCTCTATGCCCGTAACCTACGTCGGTGATGCGGTATATCAGGCGACCATATTGACCGCGAAAAGCGAAATGAAGATAGTTGACCGTTCATATTTTCACTTCGCCTACGATACGAGTAGCATCCAAAAAACCGGTGACATCGTTCTTCGGGTGGTATTTGCCCTTGTCCCCGGAGACAAAGATGAGCTGTGGAGTGTCGCTAACCAGAGTATTGCCTATCGTAGGGAAAGCCAACCGCAGGGCGTCAAAAGTCCTGGGTGTACGTTCAGAAATATCACTTCCGCTGAGGCAATGACAGCGGCGACACCTGACCATACGACTTCTGCCGGATTTCTTGTGGATCATGCAGGACTCAAAGGAACATCAGTCGGAGACGCCCAAATATCGTCTGTCCATGCGAATTTCATCATCAATACCGGCCATGCTACAGCCGCCGACGTGATAGAATTGATTGAGCTGGCCCGTGGGAAAGTGAAAGAGCAGTTTGGGGTTGAGCTCCAAGAGGAGATCGTAAGATTAGGAGAGTTTCATGGATAAATTTATCATCACTGGAGGTAAATCATTGCAAGGAGAAGTGGTTCTTGGAGGTGCCAAAAATGTAGCACTTAAACTCCTTGTGGCAAGTTTACTGACTGATGAGAAATTAGTTATCCGAAACGTTCCGGAAATACGAGACGTTGCGCTGATGATTGAGGTTCTTACGAGTCTTGGGGTAACCATAAGCCGAAACGGTAGCACAGTTACTGCACAAAACAGTCACTCGGATCAAACGCAGGTTCCCCTGGATATTGGAGCTCGTCTTCGTACTTCATCAATGGTCATCGGACCGCTCCTTGCGCGTTATGGGAAGGCCTTGATTCCCAACCCGGGTGGCTGCAGGATTGGAGCGAGACCCATAGACCGGCATATTGATGCACTTCAAAAAATGGGAGCTCTCATAGAGTATCGCTCTGGGGATGGATATTTTTATGCAACTGCCCCGAATGGACTCAACGGCATCACGTTTGAGTTTGCCAAAAATTCTCATACAGGCACGGAAACGATTATTTTAGCTGCGGCTCTGGCTAAAGGTAAAACAGTTATTAAAGGTGCGGCCCAGGAAGTGGAAATAGATGAGCTTATTACGCTTCTTAACAGCATGGGTGCGAAGGTACGACGAAGTAAACCCAAAGAAATCGTCATAGAAGGGGTCAGTGCGCTTCATGGCGCGCAATATTCGATTATGCCGGATCGCAACGAAGAGGTGACGTTTGCCATAGCGGCTGCGGTAACTCACGGGGATATCATCGTGATAGGGTCACAGCGCCAACATCTATCTGCGTTTCTTTCAGCGTTTACGGTAGCCGGTGGAATATATGAAGCTATTGATGAAACGCGTACCCGTTATCGTGGGAGCGCGAATTTGAAGTCTGTGGATGTCGTGACGATGCCGCATCCCGGATTTATGACAGATTGGCAGGCGCCCTGGGCAGTCCTTATGACGCAGGCTTCCGGAGAGGCAATCATCCACGAAACGGTGTTTGAGAATAGATTTGGATACGTAGAGGAGCTTAAAAAGATGGGTGTCCAAATCGAAAGCTATGATCCTGAAGTTCCTGATCCGTCCGGTTTTTATAATTTCAACTGGGGAGATCATCAGGATGGAGATCACCATGCCATCCACATCCATGGTCCGACGAAACTTCATAATGCCATTCTCACCATGAATGATCTCCGAGCGGGCGCTACATTGGTCTTGGCAGCTCTTGCAGCCGAAGGACAGAGCGTCCTCCATGGTGTAGAGCATATCGATCGGGGATATGAGAACATAGAAGAGCGGCTGACAAAGCTTGGGGCCATCATAGAACGACAAAAGGAGGAAGAAATATGAAAAAAGACACGATTGCCGTCATATTAGCCGGAGGCGAAGGAAAACGTTATTGGCCAATCCAGACAAGTAAATCAATGATCCCCTTCTTAGGGGAATCGTTTTTAATCCATAATCTCAATCGGTTGAAGTTGACGGGAATAACTGATGTGATCGTCGTAATTCATCCTCAAGATAAAGAAACATATTCTCATTTATCGGCATCAGGCCTAACTATTCGTACGGTTGAGCAGCCTGCACCAAATGGTATGGCGGGAGGAGTTCTTGCGGCAGCACCTCTTTTAGAAGGGAAGCCATGCTTTATCATGAATGCCACGGATTTAGTGGAAGAGAAGGTGTATGAGGAGCTTAAAGGGCAGATCGGTGGCGAATCGATTGTATTGGTAGGGATCAAAATGAAACAATATTTTCCAATGGGGTATTTTGTAATGCGTGAGCAAAATGTCGTTGGGGTTGTAGAAAAACCTGGTGAGGGAAAAGAACCAAGCGATTTTGGGAATTTAGTTTTTCATTATTTTCCGGATTCTGATAGGTTTGTTGAGCTTTTGCGCACGACAAAAAGCGAGCAAGATGATATTTATGAAAAAGCTTTGAATGAACTTCTTAAAGACGGAACAGCAGAGGTTGTCCCTTATGAAGGGTATTGGTATCCGACTAAGTATCCATGGCACATGCTAGACATTATGGATCAATTGCTCAAGGAAGTATCTGATTTCCGTGGTAAAAACGTTGAAATCAAAAAAAATGTTGTTATTGAAGGACCGGTGTATCTTGGCGATAATGTCAAAATTTTTGAGAATACGAAAATTGTGGGGCCTTGCTACATCGGTGATAATACCGTGATCGGTAATAATAATATTATCCGTCATAGCCAGATTGGATCGGGCTGTGTTACGGGATTTAATACGGACATCACGAGAAGTTATATCGGAGATAATTGTTGGTTTCATAGTAATTACGTAGGGGATAGCGTGCTTGAGGGAGATATAAGTATGGGTTCGGGAAATGTATTAGCTAACCTTCGGCTCGATGAAGGAGATATATGTTCGATTGTAAAGGGAGAGCGGGTCAATGCGAAACGAACAAAGCTCGGGGCAATTATTGGCCGCCATGTCCGCATTGGAGTGAATACAAGTATCATGCCCGGAGTAAAAATTGGTTCAAATTCTATGGTTGGTGCGGGACTCATCGTAGACCGGGATATACCTGATGGAAGTTTTGTCACCGGAGGCACGTCGATAGCAGTAACAAATAATAGTCGGACTATTGCCCCAACGAGAGATTCCTTCAAAAAAAAGCTTTTATGAAATCACCCATCGTCATTCTTCATGGTTGGGGGCTATCTGGTAAAACATTTTTACCGCTCCAACAATGCCTGAAAAAGCAAGGCTACCGGGTATTTGCTCCGGACTTGCCGGGTTTTGGTGCCTCCAAAATTCCGGAGCATCCACTGACGCTTTCTGATTATGCACAATTTCTCGATGAGTATCTGAAAAAGAATCAAATTGTCCAACCGGTTTTGATTGGACATTCATTTGGTGGAAGGGTATCGCTTAAATATAATGAATTGTACCCCAAACGTGTTGCCGCACTTGTATTATCCGGAACACCAGGTTTTACCCCTATTCCAAAGAAAAAACTTATTCTTTTTATCACGCTCGCAAAAATTGGGGGATTTTTGTTTTCCATTCCACCGTTTAATTTATTTCAGGACGTGGTTCGGCGATGGTACTACTATGTTGTCGGTGCTAAGGAGTTTTTCCGTGCGGAGGGTACCATGCGCGAAACGTTTAAGCGAATCGTGCGGGAGGACCTCGTGACTTCTATGGTGAGTGTGAATGTGCCAACGCTGCTCCTTTGGGGAGAATACGATATTATCGTACCAATTTCTATAGCAGAACGGATGCACAGGCTCATCGCAGGATCAGCGTTGGTGATCATCCCTGAAGTCGACCACGGCGTACCATTTAAAGAACCAGAAATTTTTGCTTCATATGTAAAGCGATACATCAATACTCTTTAGGCAGTCTATGGAATTTGTTTTCTCTTTGATCGCAATTCTTTGGATAATCCGCATTATTCTCAATACCCTCACCTATGCACAACTTTGGTGGGTGAAAGAGTACCGGTGGGATCGGATGATCATCCATCTTCGTACCGCGCAGGGAAAGCGCATTTTATGGCCGGCGTGGCACAGGCCCCGGATATCACCAAAATCTACCCTGCTCGTGATCATGAGCCTCATCGCTTCGGGATATATATTCGTCACTCTTGATTTCCACATATCGCTTCGGTTGGCAATCGTGGACCTCGTTAGTTTTCCGCTTTCCTGGATCGTTGTATTCATTCTCAACGCACCCACGATGGTATATCACAAGATTGTTATTGCTCGGGCGATCAGTATGCTTCGCAAGCATAAATCCATGCAGGTGATTGGCATCACCGGTAGTTACGGAAAGACGTCGACCAAAGAATACCTCGCGACCATTCTTGCTTCGAAGTTCCAGGTTCTTAAAACCGAGGCGAGCAAAAATTCTCCCATCGGCATCGCAGAAGTCATCCTCAAAAGCCTTAAACCGAAGCACGAAGTGTTTGTGGTTGAAATGGGAGCATACAAAAGAAAAGAGATAAAGGAGATGGCTGCGATGGTACGGCCGCAAATTGGAATTATTACTGCGATCAATGAGCAACATCAGGATCTCTTTGGGACAATGGAAAATACCATGAAGGCGAAGTATGAGCTCATTGAAGGGTTAGAAGGCAAGCGGATAGCGATCATGAATATAGACAATGCCCGGGTTCGTACAATGGCCGAGTGGGCCACGCGGGATGGGCGGGAAGTATGGGGAGTTACAAAGGAAATATCAAAGAGCAAATATCAGATAGCAAACAAATACAAAAAAACATATTCGGCTATCGATATTACGGCCTCGTTTGATGGGGTCGAGTTTACCTGCGCATCAGAAAAAGAACAATTTCAAGTAAAAGTCCCTGTGCTCGGCGCGCATCAAGCGAGCAATCTGTTGGCTGCGATAGCAGGAGCCATGGCGGCGGGAATGACGATGGCAGAAGCCGTAAAAGGAGCGAATAAAATTACATTAAATCCAAAAAGTTTGAGCATGATACCGGGAATCAATGGGTCAATCTCTATCAATGACACGTTTAATAATAGTCCTGATTCGGCCAGAGCAGCTCTTGACGTGCTGGCGTGGGGTAAGGCGAAGAAAATTCTTGTTTTTCAGCCTATGATTGAGCTTGGCGCTTTCGCCAAAGAGAGTCATATATCAATCGGCTCTTACGCTGCGCGAATTTGTGATGAGGTCATACTGACAAACCAAAATTTTTATGATGATTTTATGAAAGGCGTCCGGAGCCAATCAGAAAGCCTGCGCGTAGAAGTCTTATCAGCCCAAAAAGCTCGTGCAAGGCTGCGCATGATCCTGAGTGCGCGCGATGCAGTATTATTTAAGGGAAAAGAGGCAGGGAATGTATTACAGGCAATGAAGATTTGAACGAATACTCATGCAATTTAGAAAAATAATTTCTTCTTCTCTCTCTCCAAACACCCAAGTCGACGATGTGCGGGAAGCCATTCGTGTGTTGTTTAACCCAATGTCATGGCAACGAGGGGGCGTAGTAGATAAGATCGAAAATTGGTTCAAGAATTATTTTGAAACTTCCACAACTGTGTCTTTTGATAGCGGTCGTTCGGCACTCCTTGCGATCCTTCAGGCGTTTGCGATCGGGCATGGCGATGAGGTGTTGATGCAGGCCTTTACGTGTGTCGCAGTGCCCAATAGTGTCCGGTGGGTCGGAGCTACGCCGGTGTATGTGGATATTGATGAGAGCTTTAATATCAACCTCAAAGATTTAAAGAAGAAAATCACGAAGCAATCAAAAGCGATTATTGTCCAACATACCTTCGGTATACCGGCTCAGATGGATGCAATAGTGCAATTCGCAAAAGTCAACAATTTATTGGTTATAGAAGATTGCGCGCACAGTCTGGGCGCCACATACAATCACCGGAAGATTGGAACACTGGGGGATGCAGCATTTTTTAGTTTTGGTCGGGATAAAGTAGTGTCAAGCGTGTGGGGAGGGATGGCGACAATAAGTCAAAAGTCTCCGCCAAAGGCGGATCAGCCTATGGCTGAAAATGCCAAATTTAAACTTAAGAAAGTTCAAGAAGATCTATCGTATCCATCACGTGGGTGGATTGTGCAGCAGCTTTTTCACCCTCTTGTGTTTGCCGCCGTTTTGCCAACATACAATATAGCGTTGGGCAAGGCACTCCTTGAGATAGTCAAACAGTCTGGACTCATCTCTGTCCCGGTATATGAAGTAGAGAAGAGAGGTCAGCGACCCCTGTTTATGCCCAAGCGATACCCAAATGCTCTCGCGCAGCTACTCGCCATACAGCTTACCAAGTTAGAGCGATATAATGACCAGCGACGTCGTATCGCTTCGTATTATTGGGGAATGTTGAAGTCGCGAAAAGATATCATCGTGCCGAAATTTGATACGGAAGGGGTGTATCTGCGATTCCCTATCCTTGTAGAAGATCAGGGAACACTCACGAGACAAGCGAAGCAACAGGGAGTACTTTTGGGAAATTGGTATCAGCATGTCATAGATCCCAAAGGTGTGGATTTGAGTCTCATTGGATATTCCCAGGGGAGCTGTCCGCGTGCAGAAGACGCTGCACAACGGATTATTAATTTACCAACGCTTATATCCCAACATGATGCTCAACAAATTATTTCATTGATTCCTTGAATTCATCCGATCGTACTACGTACCACATAAAGCAACTTATCGTCGGGCAGATGCAGGAAAATTGTTACCTGCTTATTGACGATGGCACCAATCAAGCAATCATCATTGATCCGGGTGACGACCCGGAATATATCACAGACACCGTGGTTGGGCTTGCCGTTACGCCGACAGCAATAGTCGCTACTCATGGACACTTTGATCACGTGATGGCAGCGTTTGCCCTCCAACATACGTTCACGGTGCCATTTTATGCAAACCCGAAGGATCAATTTCTCTTGGACCACATGGAAGAGTCCGCGAAGCACTTTTTAGGAGTGCCTCGCACAGATCCTGCTCCGATAATTACTAATACATTACGTCAAGACGCAATGGTTCATGTGGGAGACCTAACGTTTCAGGCGGTGTCGACGCCAGGTCATACGCCGGGGAGTGTAAGTCTCGTCACTTATGACAAAAAAATGGTTTTTGTGGGTGACCTCATTTTTCGGGATGGTGGCGTGGGCAGAACGGATTTTTCTTATTCAGATAAAAAAATACTCCAAGAGTCCGTTAATAAAATATTGGCTTTTCCCGACGAGACGATTCTCTACCCGGGGCATGGAGAGCCAACGACGATTGGCCGGGAAAAGATGTATCATAGAGCCACATGAAGCTTCATATTGAGACTATTTCTGATCAGCATATTTGGGATCGGTTTTGGGAAATGCACGCACCGGGTGCTTTGTTTCAATCTTGGGCGTGGGGAGAAGTAGTGCTGCGGCAATCACGACCATTGACCCGATTTGGATTGTATGATGGATCTACTCTCGTCGGTATTTATCAGATTATGATCGTACGGGCCCGGCGCGGGACATACCTTCATATCCGCCACGGTCCGATTTTGGTTACCCAAGCGCTGCGTTATTGGCAACGTATCCTTACCCATCTTCAGTCTTTGGCGGGGACGGAGCACGCATGGTTTGCGCGTTTGAGTCCGCAAATAAATGATACCAAGGAATACCGCGCACTTTTTGATACGTTACGGCTCAAATCGAGCATTCTCCATGAGGTGGATGCCGAACGGTGTATTGTTCTTCCTCTTGATCCTTCAGAAGACGAACTCCTTTCGGGTATGCGCAAAACCACCCGCTATGAAATCCGTCGATTTGAAAAAATGGGGATTCATGTCGTCCGTTCTACGGATCCTGCAGATCTCGATAAATTTTATGATCTCTACCGGCAAACATCTGCGCGCCAGCACTTCGTAGAACACGCAGGCATCCGGGAGGAGTTTGAGGTGTACACGAAGGAAGGCAACGCGGTGTTGCTATTGGGATACCATGAACAAACACTCTTGAGTGCAGCGATTATTCTTTTTTCGGGTAGTGAGGCTATCTATCATCATGGCGCCTCAACCCACACAAAATTCCCGGTTAATTATGCGGTCCAATGGGAGGCGATCCGCATGGCAAAAAAGCGGGGTCTCAAGTCGTATAATTTTTGGGGCGTGGCACCCGAGGGAAACCTAACCCATCCATGGAGCGGGCATTCATTGTTTAAACGGGGATTCGGAGGGTTGGAAGTGGTGAAGATACACGCGCATGATTTTCCCACGTCCGGCCTCTATGGGTTTACCAGAATGATTGAATGGTGGGAGGAGAGAAGGCGCGGGTATTGAGGGGATCTGCTATACTTATCTTTGTCTATATGAGAGAGGCGCTCCGAAAGCACCATATTTCTTTCAAAACTGCTCTCGCCGGTTTGGGATGGGCTATTGGAACACAACCAAACTTCCGTGTTCACCTTGTGCTGTCTGCTTTAGCGCTGATAGGTGGATGGGTACTGCGAGTAACGCGGCTTGAGATGCTTATCCTTGTTTTTACCATTATTTTAGGGTTGTCGGCGGAAATGATCAATACAGCAATCGAAGCGATGACCGATTTGATCACCAAGGAATGGCGGGCTGAGGCGAAAATAGCCAAAGATGTGTCTGCGGGCATGATGCTCGTTACAGCAGCAGGAGCACTCATCGTTGCTGCGGTTATATTTTTTCCGTATTTTTTAGGGTAACCATACACATTACATATGAATGTATTACTGGGTGTCGTCCTTTTTTCTTGGTTGGTGCATAGCATCCTCTATATTCCGTTCATCCGACTTCTCTATACTTGGCGATTTCAACGGCTCGCGCAAAAAACGCTGGATATGTTTGAGAAACGAACCCCAATATTTGATAAGCTTCATAAAAATAAAGTCGGGACGCCGGTAGGCGGGGGACTGCTCATCATTGCGCTCACCACGATCCTATTCCCGCTGTTCATGCTGCTTCTTTACTACTTCTGGGTGCCGATAACTGCTGTTTATTCGGTCGGGAGTGAAATAAAAATACTCCTCTTTACCTTTGTTTCCTTTGGATTATTAGGCCTTATCGATGACATGAAGAAGACATTCCCATGGTTTAAGGAACGGGATTTTTTTGGTTTACGCCTCCGGCATAAGCTCTTTTTAGAAATAGTCATTGCCAGCGTTATCGGATTTTGGCTTGTTCATGATCTCAAAATAGATATTTTTTATGTTCCGCTCGTGGGGGTGTTTCACCTGGGATGGGGATTTGTTGCGTTTGCGGTTTTTGTCATCATCGCATTTGCCAACGCGTTTAATATAACCGATGGGCTTGATGGATTAGCCTCCGGAGTGCTCATGATTGCTCTGGTTGCATTTTGGACCATATCCGCTTCAATTTTAGATACGCCCTTATCTGTGTTTATCGCCCTTTGGCTCGGTGGGGTAATCGCGTTTCTTTACTTTAACGTCTATCCGGCGCGTATTTTTTTAGGCGACGTAGGAGCGCTTTCCTTTGGTGCGACACTCGCGGTCGTCGGCCTTATTTTAGGGAAAGCCCCGGCTCTTCTGGTCATTGGTGGTGTGTTTGTGTTGGAAGTGTTTTCATCGCTTATACAACTTTTATCCAAAAAGTTTTTTCACCGGAAAGTTTTTCCTGTGGCTCCCCTTCATCTTTGGTTTCAGTACCATGGGTGGCCGGAGCCGAAAATCGTCATGAGGTTTTGGATCATATCGATCGTGTTTGCGCTTTTTGGGCTTTTTTTGGCACTCCTGACACAATCACCCCTGCCGTAACACTTTATGAGGCACCAATTGCTTGGAAAAAAAGATGCCCCGATCGGTATATTGGACAGCGGCCTCGGTGGCCTCACGACGTGGGCCGAGGTTCGGAGCCAACTTCCCCATGAATCTATTGTCTATGTAGGGGATCATGCATACCAACCATATGGTGCACAGCAGGGATCAGTGATCCGTAACCGTGTGAAACAGTTGATTCAATTTTTATTAGCAAAAAAAGTTAAACTTATCGTTGTGGCTTGTAACACCGCCACCGTAGCTGGGATAGATACGTACCGGCGATGGTTTCCTCGGATTCCCATCATTGGCGTAGTTCCGGTCGTCAAAACGGCAGCATCAATGACCAGACGGAAGCATTTTATGGTGCTCTCTACTCCCAATACCGCGGCAAGTCCGTATCAGAAGCATCTTATTGAAACATTTGCCGGTGATTGTAGGGTCGAAAATATCGGTATTCCGGATTTAGTAACGTATATAGAAAAAGGAGAATCCGACGAACGGATTGTGAGACTGTTGCGTCGGTTTCTTCAACCGGAAACGTTGAAAGGTGTCGATGTGATCGTGTTGGGATGTACTCATTTCCCGTTCATCACAAGACAGATTCGGCGCATTGCCGGAGATAGGGTGCTCATTATCGATTCAGCTCCCGCGGTTGCCCGGCACGTAGCTCGCGTCTTGGCGGCTGAAAAGTTGCGTTCGGATGCGCGCAAGCCGTACACTGAATTTTATACCACCGGAGATGCTCACCAGGCGTCCCGTGTGGCTACAAACCTGACCGGTATCACGATAAAGTTTACCTATGCGAAACTTTAAAGAAAAACATATTGCAGTATTGGGATTATCCACCGAGGGGCGTGATACTGTTCAATTTCTCGTGAAGCGGGGAGCGGTGATTACCTGTTGTGACCGACGGACAAAGAATTTGCTTGGTGACGCGTACGAAGAATTATCCGCGCTTGGCGTATCGTTCCAACTCGGAGAGAATTATCTTCACAATCTCAATGCGTTTGGCGCGGTGGTGCGCACCCCGGGTATGTTGCCCCAAACCCCCGAACTTTTGGCGTATACACACGCCGGCGGGGAGATTACCAGTTCGACCAAATTGTTTTTTGCCGAGTGCCGCGGCCGGATTATTGGAGTGACCGGGACAAAGGGTAAAGGAACGACGAGTACGCTCATTGCCCGCATGCTGGAAATGGAGGGAAGAACGGTGTATTTAGGAGGTAATGTCGGACGGCCGCTTCTTTCCAAGGTCGACTCCATACAATCTGATGATTGGGTGGTACTCGAGCTTTCGTCATTTCAACTGGAGGACCTCACACAGAGTCCTCATATTTCAGTGGTTTTGCGTACGACACAGGAGCATTTAGCGAACTTTGATACGCTTGCGACTAATTTCCATTCGACGAGGGAGGCGTACGTCGAGGCAAAAAAATCCATCGTACGATATCAATCGGAGAGCGATATCGTTGTGGTAAACGGGGATGATCCAACGGCCAGATTATTTGTCCAGGAAACGAAAGCGAATGCTTTTTACTTCAGTAAGTCAGATACGCATGCGGATGCTTACGTGGCTGACCACGCGGTATATCTGCGAGACACTGAAAGTGTACAGAGACTTTGTGATTCGGGCACGGTGAAGATACTGGGGGATCATAATCTCGAGAATATCGCGGCAGCGAGTTTGGCGGCTCGCATGGCTGGCGTTTCGGTCAAGTCAATCATGGATGTCGCGATACAGTTTCCCGGGCTAGAGCATAGATTGGAGTTTGTCCGTACTGTGCAAGGAGTACGATACATAAATGATACATTCTCGACTGTTCCGGAAACGACGATTGCGGCTATTTCATCTTTTACAGAGCCGATTATTCTCATTGTCGGTGGTTCGGAAAAGCGCTCGGACTTTGGTCAAATGGGCCACGAGATTGCCAAAAGCCGCGTGAAAGTGCTCATCGTCATTGGCGATATGACACAAAGGATCCTTACGGCCGTGGATGACGCAGGATATACGGGGAAGCGCATTGTGGGATTAGGGACCATGAAAGAGATCGTCAAGCGTGCTGCACGTGAGGCCACAAGCGGGGATATTGTGCTTCTTTCTCCTGCATGTGCTTCATTTGATATGTTCAAAAACTACAAAGTACGTGGGGAGGAGTTCAAAGAAGAAGTTGGAAAAATCACCGCATCACGATGAAAATCACACCTGTCTATCATCCGCCGGATCGATGGCTCATCGGGATAGTCCTGTTCCTTGCATTTTTTGGCGTGCTTATGGTGTATGACTCTTCAGTCGCCATTGCCATCAGAGATTTCGGTGATCAATATTATTATGCGAAAGAGCAGTTGAAGTGGTTGGGTTTAGGAATCCTCGCTCTCGTAGTGTTATCGCGTATCGATTATCACCGATGGTATCGTTTGGCTCTTCCGGCCCTCCTTGGCACGATGGCGCTTCTTATGGCAGTATTTATCCCAGGGCTTGGTGTTCGGGCACTTGGTGCCCACCGGTGGCTCAATTTTGGAGTTTTTATCCTGCAACCAGCGGAGCTAGCCAAGTTGGTTTTAGTTTTGTATTTGGCTGCCTGGTTTAGCGCGCAGGAAAAAGGACGATTTATGGCATTTCTTCTCTTGACCGGATCTATCTTCGGATTGGTGATGCTGGAACCGGATTTAGGAACTGGTATCATCATCGTGGGGACTGCCCTTGTTATGTATTTTTTATCCGGAGCGGCTATCAAGCATATCGCCTTATTATTTCCGTTGGTGATCATCGGTGTCATCGTTCTTGCGATCTCCTCTCCCTATCGTTTTCGACGGTTAACCACCTATCTCAATCCCGAAAGTGATCCATTGGGAGCTTCGTATCAGATCAGACAGGTGCTTCTTTCGCTTGGGTCGGGCGGATGGACGGGGATTGGTATAGGCAAGTCACGGCAAAAGTATGAGTATCTTCCGGAAGCCAACACCGATTCGATTTTTGCGATCATCGGCGAAGAAACCGGATTTATGGGAACGACGCTGGTGGTAGGGGCGTTTGCATTTTTGGTTTGGAGGATGTTTCGGGTAGCAGCTCACAGCGCAGATTCATTTGGAAAATTATTGGCGGCAGGTATAGCCTCGTGGATCGGGATACAAAGCGTTCTCAATATCGGGGCTATGACGGCAGTCGTCCCGCTTACTGGTATCCCGTTGCCTCTCATTTCTTATGGCGGATCAAGTTTGGTGATTCTGCTTGCTGCATCCGGAATGGTGTTAAACATCAGCCGTCAACAAAAGATATGAAAGAACCAACTATTTGCTTAACCGGAGGCCATTTGACACCGGCAATCGCCGTCATCGAAGAAATACAAAAGCAGCATTTGCCTTGGAAGCTCATGTTTATCGGTCGCCGTCAGGCATTTGAAGGTGGAGGAAGTCCTGCTCATGAAGAGCGACTGGTAACGTCTCTGGGGGTTTCGTTTCATGGACTCATCGCCGGCAGGTTTCCGCGGTCGTGGTCACCGGTCGCAATGTTTTCACTTCTCAAAGTTCCCGTGGGGTTTGTACAGGCATTATGGATTCTCTTGCGGCATCGGCCGACGATGATTGTATCATTTGGCGGATATATCGCGTTGCCGGTCGTTATGGCGGCGTGGTTCCTGGGGATAGGGTACATGACCCATGAGCAGACGGAAGATTTGGGATTGGCCAATGCCATGATTGCCCGATTTGCCAGAAGCGTGCTTCTTGCGCGCAAGTCGGGTGTGCCCATCAGAAGCATGCTCTTTCATCCGCCTAAACAGTCTTCCTTTTCCGTAGAGAGAGAGCATCCGATTTTGTATATAACGGGAGGGAGCACCGGTGCCCAATCGTTGAACGCTTTGATTTTTCCTCTGGTCCGTGAATTAACGATGTCTTTTACGCTTGTTCATCAGGTGGGCGCGGCAGATTTAGAAAAAGCACATCGGATAAAGGAGTCGTTATCTCCACAGACGCGAGGTCGTTATGTGATAGCAGATTACTTTGATACTCCGGATCTTGCATGGATTTATCATCACTTATCACTCCTCGTCGGTCGTGCCGGCGCAAACACCGTCGCAGAGACGGCAGCCTTGGGAATTCCGTCGCTGTTTATTCCGCTTCCGTGGGCAGCGGCTGACGAGCAAACCAAAAACGCACAACAGCTTGTCCATGAGGGGATGGCAGTGGTGTGTGAGCAAAGCGCACTCACCGCCTGGAGTCTTCTCGTTCAAATTCAGGATATGGTCAATTCCATAGAACAATATAAAAATGAAGCAATAAGAATTGCAAAGCATTATCCCCGGGACGGGGCAGCTATGGTGGTAAAGGAAATACAACGGTTAATGACTGCATCCTCATGAAAAGAGTATTTGTGTGGCGGAAGTACGGCAAGATAGTTTTCTTGAGTTTAGCCGGTATTCTCATGAGCGGACTCTTCGCGTGGGCAGTCAACGCTATATTCACAATCAGAAATGTAGAAGTATCCGGTGAAGGGATACAGATAGAAGTCGATGCCACGAAGTTTCCGAACAGCTTACTTTTCTTTCCGGTTGTCGGTGTAAGAGAACAAATACTCAAAGAGTATCCATTGGTTGGATCAGTCATTCTCACAAAAAAATATCCAAGTACATTGGTTATTAAGGCCGTACCGCGTAAGCCCTTTGCGATAGTGGGCATCGAGAGGGAGACCTATCTTCTGGATGAGGATGGAGTGGTGCTCGAACAGTATTCAACCCACAGGGGATTACCCGTTATTCGCATTGCAATTTCAGGGGCAGTGCTCGGAACAAAAATTTCGGATCCCACGGTATCTGCCGCAGTTGGATTTTTGAGCGAGACGGCCATTTTTGTCAGGGTTCTTGATATTGTCCAGTATGATAATTCGTCCCTGAAAGCTCAAAGTGAATCAATGAGTATCGTATTTCCTCAACATGCAGATATCCCCGCTCTCGCCCGTACTTTACAAACTGTGACCGCGGGGTTTAGAATAAAGGGAAAGCTGCCCACAATAATCGATTTGCGGTTTGATAAACCGGTAGTGACATTTTAATTCACCACCATGGCGCGTGATAGAACAGTTTCCAGCATAGACATCGGTTCCTCCAAGGTTACGACCCTCATTGCCTCTATAGGTGAAGAAGATACGGTGAATGTTTTGGGTGTTTCTACGGTTCCGAGTCGTGGCCTGCGCAAAGGCCAAGTGGTCAATATTGACGACGCTACTGCTTCAATTTCCCAATCACTTGAGGCTGCAGAGCGGATGGCGGGGACGACGGTCGGGAGTGCATATGTTTCTATAGGAGGCAATCACATCACGTCACTCAATTCCCATGGGGTCGTCGCCGTTTCGGAGCCGGACAAAGAGATTACTCCCCAAGATGTTGCCCGGGTCATCGATGCGGCCAAGGCCGTGCAGTTGCCATCATCGCGAGAAGTGCTCCACGTTTTGCCGCGTGGGTATATCGTGGACGGACAGGAGGGGATCGTGGATCCTGTCGGGATGACCGGAGTGAGGTTGGAAGTGGATACGCATTTGGTGACCGGCGGGGCGACGGCTGTGCGCAATCATCATAAGTGTGTAGAGGAATTGGGAGTGGATATCGCGGGCGTTGTGTTTGGGGGTCTGGCCTCTTCGTACGCGTCGCTCTCTGATACAGAAAAGGAATTAGGGGTCGTTTTGGTTGACGTCGGTGGGGGAACCACCGATGTGGCGATATTTATTGAGGGCGCGCTTTCCTACTCATCGGTTATCCCCATCGGGGCGATCAACATCACCAAGGATATTGCGGCGGGACTACGGGTTTCCCTCGAAAGTGCGGAGAAGATAAAAATTGCCCTGTCGCTCGTGCCCAAAACTTCGGTTTTACCCGAAGAAGGGATGGACGTATCTCCAAAGAAGAAGCCCGGCGATACCAAAGATGATGATATCGACTTGTCTCATCTGGGATTATCGGAAGAAATGAGTAGTGTTTCCAAAAAGACCCTCATCGATGGCATCGTTCGGCCGAGACTCAATGAGATATTTACGATGGTAGGACTTGAGATAAAACGCAGCGGCTTTGGTGGCATGACGCCATCCGGGATAGTGTTAACGGGAGGCGGAGCGCTGACGGTCGGGGCTGTGGAAGCCGCACGCCGGAATCTGGCGATGCCGGTGCATACGGCAATTCCCGGAAAAATTAGCGGACTCATTGATGAAATCATGAGCCCTGCCTATGCCACAAGCGTTGGGCTTCTCCTCTATGGCGTCAAATCCGGCAAAGGGGAGGCAGGCCGGGGGTTTGCGGGACTCGTCCGCTTAGGCGGTAAGTTTCAAGTTAAAGGGATTGCAGGCAAGGTCATCGATCTGGTAAAGTCATTTTTACCGTAATAATTATTCGTATTCTTCTAGCTGCCCCTAGTAAAGGATAGGCGTCATATGCTTATTAAACCTGACATCGCCCGTTTTGCCAAAATTAAGGTCATCGGTATCGGTGGCGGTGGTTGCAATGCCATAAGCTCGATGATCGCCCTCAACCAGATAAACGGGGTGGACTTTTTGGGTGTCAACTGCGATGCCCAGGCGCTTCTGACATGCGCAGCCCAGACAAAAATACAAATCGGCGAGAACCTGACCCGCGGGTTGGGAGCCGGTGGCAACCCGGACATCGGCCGGCAGGCTGCCGAGGAATCCAAGGAAAAACTCAAGGAATTTTTGCGCGACACGGACATGGTATTTTTAACCTGCGGGGAAGGTGGCGGCACCGGGACCGGTGCGACGCCGGTGATTGCCGAACTTGCTAAAGAAATGGGTGCGCTCACGGTGGCCGTCGTTACCAAGCCATTTCACTTTGAAGGCGCACGCAGGATGGTGTCTGCCGAAGAAGGCATCATGACCCTGAAGGACAAAGTGGATACCCTCATCGTCATCCCCAATCAGCGCTTGCTTGAAGTCATCGATAAGAAGATGACGCTCCTTGAGGCATTCCGGGTCGCTGATTCAGTCCTTTCTCAAGGTGTGCAGGGGATATCGGATTTGATCACCATGCCGGGGCTTATCAACGTAGACTTTGCCGACGTGAGGTCGATCATGACCAATGCCGGAAGCTCGCTCATGGGAATCGGTACCGGCGTGGGCGAGAACCGCGCTGCCACGGCGGCCCGTACCGCAATCGCTTCGCCGCTTCTGGAGATCTCCATCGAGGGCGCCAAAGGCGTACTCTTTAATATCACCGGCGGCAGCGACCTGACGATGGCCGAGGTCGATGAGGCAGCCAAGCAGATTGCCTCTGCTGTGGATCCTGATGCGAACATCATATTTGGCGCGACGATTGACGAGAGCCTCGTGGATCAAATAAGAATTACGGTGATTGCGACAGGATTTGATCAAACCAAGAAGCGACTTCGGGAACTTTCCGGCAGGCCAGCGCCCGCGATGGGTGCGTATCTTTCTTCTAGCGGACAGCAACCTTCCATGTTTACCCGCCCGACGACGGTCGTGAGTGGGATTACCCCAGCGACGACTGTACAACCGCAACCGAAACCTACGAGTGCCTACCCTGCCGACGATCTCCCGCCGGAGGAAGACGAATTTGATATCCCCGCCTTTTTGCGACAGAGGAGTTGATTATGAAACATTCCGAAGCTGAAAGCGCATGTAAAGGCTGTCAGTACGCTTGTGCAGTTGCTTTGCACGGTCTTAATCAAACACTGCCGGATCCTAATCAAGAAGCGAAAATTTTATGTAGAGCCCCGATTAAAAAAGGGCAAACGACTGGGTTTGTCAACTTGAAAGATCCTGAAAAAAGTGTAGCGTGGTACCCCGCAATGGATGAGTGTATGTTGAGTCCGAGTCCCAATCAGAACACCTGCGAGAGAGTCGCAACCGTAAACGCTCGATTAGCGTCTGGGGTGTAGCTGTGTAGCGAGCGATAAGCAGATTATTTTTTTTGGATAATCCAATATTTTTTGATAGAGGAGTTGATGATTATGGTTTGGAGTGCTGATAGAGTTGCATCAGATCTTGATCAGGGAACTTTAGCAATACTTAAAGGTGTTGAACAGATAGGGGGAGGCATAGACGATGTGCTAACAGGACTTGCCTCACGAATATTATCGGGTGAGATACGCGCAGAAGATGAACCATCCGAAGATCTCATTAAATCTACCATTGATACCTTGATACCTGCAATGCAACTGCATAGGTCGGCATCCCCTTTTCATCGGTATTCAGCAACTTCAGGAGAAGTTGTTATTGGAGAAGATGCATCTTTGAGAAGACTCGCGCATCGATATTTAGAAGATTTTTTTCTCAATGGACTTGGTTTACCCGAATTATTAAATGGTACAACTTTGGTGATGGTTGCCGGGCAACAAGGGAGTGGGAAAGATAGTCTCGCGCCGGCCTTTAGTAGTTTAGGTTTCTCCGGTGCGTCTATGTCAGTGGTTGTTCGAGATGTAACAACTGCCTGGGGACATGACAGATCGGATACTAGCGAGAAGATAACTATCGGCAAGCAATTGAAAGCATTGTTGGGCCAAGGAATACTTGTACCTATAACGGTTGCACGGATGGCGGCACAAGGGAATAAAAATATTGTTATGTTTGGCCCACGCGTTATGGAAGAAGCAGAAGCAGTTCTCGATCTTGGTGGCACGCTCATCGGTGTAATGACTCATGCTGATTCAAATACTGACGTGCAAATTCGAAGAGCGAGGATTGTGGAACGAGCGAAAGAGGAGCCGGAGCGGGCGGTGGATGTAATTAAATTTGATGAGCGGGAGGGGATTGAAGGGGAAAAAATCGATCGAATATTAGGGCTTCCATTGTGTCATCGTTTTGTTAACGATATGCCTAAGGATAGCGTCAGAGATGAATTCAGCAAATTTATATTGCCCTTATTGGAAAAGAAAATGTCATAATAAATCGAGTATACTAATGGGATATGGCTCGGTATCATTGGACCTTCAAGGTATTAATTGGTTGGATTATCCTTTTATCGATTGCCTATAGCACGCTTTCGATTGTACGACACAATCATTTTCAATCCGGTGGATTTGACCTCGGGATTTATGATCAGGCGGTGTGGCAGTATGCACATTTCCAGTGGCCATACAATACTATTAAGGACCGTTTCATCCTCGGCGACCACCTCACACTGACGTTGCCGCTTCTGGCTCCTCTTTTTTGGCTTTGGGACAATGCCCGGATGCTCCTCATTTTCCAGGCATTTTGGGTAAGCTTATCGGCCATGGCGATTTATAAGATTGTTCTACGGCGAGGATTCACCGAGATTACCGCACTTTGTATCGGCGTTATATATAGCCTCTTTTACGGCATCCAGTACCTGGTCTTCTTTGATTTCCATCCGGTAGTGATTGGCGTCGGGCTCTTGGCATGGATTGCGTATTTTTTGGAATCCGGAAAAATGCGTTGGTTGGTGGCTGCCGTCGCATCACTTCTCCTGACCCAGGAGAATATGGGATTGGCGCTTGCATCACTGGGATTTATCTATTTTTTTCATAAGCAATTCCGTCGCGTGGGCGTAGCCTTTATTATTATCGGAGTAGGGTTTAGCCTTTTGGCGTCAAAAGTCGTGGCCGTCTTTTCTCCTATCGGCTTCCAATACTGGCCGCAGATATCGCATAATCCGATTGTCATTTTCCAGCAGTTTTTTGACTCCGAAGAGAAACGCCAAGTTTGGTGGTATGCGCTCGCTGGTTTTTCTTTCCTGCCTCTATTCGCCCCGGGAGCACTGCTGGCAGTTACCTTTGACTTGGCACAGTATTTTGTGACCGGTCCGGAGTTTAGCAGGATGTGGAGTCCGTTTATGCATCACCGCGCGACGTTGGGTGTGTTTTTGACGCTGGGAGTGCTTGACGCGCTTATAGTACTCAAGCGGCGGAGGATTGCACCACAGCGGGTAGCGATGGTTATTTTGGCCGTTGCTCTCATTTTTCAATATGTTTGGCATTTACCTCTCAATAAGCTTACGAAGACGGAATATTGGAAGGAAGAAGCATGGATGAGTGACAATCGTAAATTGTTCGCGCTGGTTCCTGCGGGAGCAGCAGTTGCCACGCAACAGAATTTCATTCCTCATCTCTCGCACCGCAACCAGATTTATCTCGTTTGGCCCCGGGTGCATGATTTTATTGATAAGCCGTGCGGGCAGACGAGCTGCTGGTGGCTGGATTTTGATAAGAAAGCTGAATATCTTGTCGTTGATACAAGACCCGATCAATGGCTCACGCAAATATTAGAATCCAATGACCACTGGCTCGATGCGATTGGGAATATGGAAAAAGCAGGCGTGATTAAGCTAGATCAATCTGTGAGCGCAGCGCGATTGTATAAGGTGAATCTTGACATTCGAGGAGTGAAAGAATAATCTACAACAATCTTCCTGCCTCAAGGAGGTGAAAGAGAAAATGAAAGTTGTATTCCCCGATGGGATAGTAGTCGAGATAGAATCAAAATTACCTTTTTTGGGTCCGGATGAAACTCACCCGGTAGCACTAAAGACTCCCGCAGGACTTGTCGAGTGTCCTGGTAAAGCAAACGGTTGTTGCGGTCTACGACAAGGAGATGATGGAGAACTCTATTGTGGTTTAACCAGTGATCAGCAAGCTGCTGGTGATATCGCGCGTTGTTACGACGAGATTACCAAGATTATTCAAGAGGCTCCTCCACAAAGTGCTCATCCTGAAACGCATGAAGGTTAAAGAATATTTTTTGCATTAACCGTTCATGTTTTGGTAGAATAGAGTCAGTTGAGAAATGCGTTAAATCCCGGTTATCACCGGGAGAGCCCCACGTCGCGTAAAGCTTTGCGGGGTAGGCAGAACGAAGAAACCAAATGGAAGTAGACCGTTCCGGGTATGCCCGTGATAGCTGTTAATAAGATAAAAGTAAGGTGGTACCGCGAGCCCACTCGCCCTTCATGTATAATGTTAGGGGAGTGGTTTTTTTTATGGCATCACTAAAGATCAACAATCCGCAGGAGAAAGTGAACCTTGCCAAGCTTGAGCATGAGGTCTTGGAGTATTGGGATGAAACGAAAGCGTTTGAGAAATCCGTAGAGATGCGGCCGGAGAATAAGCGCTACGTTTTCTATGATGGCCCTCCTTTTGCCACGGGACTGCCGCACTACGGTCACATCCTGACCTCCGTCATCAAAGATGCAATCCCGCGTTACTGGACGATGAAGGGCTACCGCGTGGATCGCGTGTGGGGGTGGGATTGCCACGGAATTCCGATCGAGAACATGATCGAGAAGGAACTGGAGCTTAAGGGCGGGAAGAAGGGGATAGAGGAAATGGGAATCGGAAAGTTCAATGCCGCCTGCCGGTCCGCAATTCTTCGTTTTGACAAAGAATGGGAGAAAATTATCCGCAGAATCGGACGGTGGGTGGACTTTTCCCACTCATATAAGACCATGGATTTGTCCTATATGGAATCGGTCTGGTGGGCGTTTAAAACGTTACACGAAAAAGAGCTCCTTTATGAAGGACGCAAAGTCATTCTCTACTGTCCTAGATGCGCGACCCCCTTATCCAACTTTGAGATCGCCATGGATAATAGCTATAAGGATGTGGAGGATCACTCGGTCTACGTCATGTTCCGCGTGAAGGGAACGAAAAATGAATACTTCGTTGCCTGGACCACCACTCCATGGACACTCATTGGTAATGTCGGCGTTGCTGTTGACCCGAAAGCCACTTATGTAAAAGTTTCGATAGGAGATACATTGATTTGGGTTGCAGAAAAACGGGTGGCCGCCGTCACTAAAGAGGAAAATTGGGAAGTGAAAATACTCGAGAAAGTCCTCGGGGAAAAACTCGTCGGGCGTGAGTACGAACCCTTGTATTCCTATCTTCCTGTCGGGGATAAGAAGGCGTATTACGTCGGAGCAGGAGACTTCGTTTCCCTCGAGGAAGGGACCGGGTTAGTCCATACCGCCGCCATTTACGGTGAGGATGACTACGTGTTTGCTCAAAAATTAAATCTTCCCCTCGTGCCGATGTTGGATGATCAAGGGAGATATTTAGACTTCGTCGAGCCCCTGAAAGGGATATTCTTTAAGAAAGCAGAAGAATGGATCGTGCATGACCTGGTTGACCGGGACCTTCTCTTACGGGCGGAGAAGTCCGTCCACTCTTACCCATTTTGTTACCGTTGCGAGACGCCGCTTTACTATAACGCAGTTCCGGCCTGGTTTATCGATATCCAGAAGATGAAAGCAGACTTGGTGGGTCAGAACGAAAATATCAATTGGTACCCTGATTATCTCAAACACGGTCGGTTCGGAAAGGGTTTGGAAACGGCGCCGGATTGGAATATTTCCCGGTCGCGCTATTGGGGAACGCCGATGCCCGTCTGGCGGAGCCAAGACAACAGACAGCAGATAACAGATAGCAAACAGCAGATAACGCGGATTATTGGGTCGCTGGAGGAGCTCAAAAAATGGGCAGTAGAGCCGGCAAAGGTCACGAAACTAAACGATATCCATCGCGAGTTTTTGGATGATATTGAGGTTTGGGTGGATGAAGCAAAAACAGTCAAGGGGAAGAGGATTCCGGAAGTGTTTGATTGTTGGGTGGAGTCCGGGAGCATGCCGTATGCCTCGCTTCATTATCCGTTCGATCACAAAGAACTTTTTGAAGCGACACACCCGGCCCAGTTTATCGTCGAGTACATTTCGCAGACGCGCGCCTGGTTCTATACGCTTCACGTCATGTCGGTCGGGCTTTTTGGTAAGCATACGTTTGAAAATTCTCTGACGCACGGCGTCATACTCGCGGAAGACGGCTCCAAGATGAGCAAGTCCAAAAAGAATTTCCCGGACCCCACCATCCTATTTGAAAAGTATGGCGTGGATGCGTTGCGGTTTTATCTCATGGAGTCTGTCGTCATGCGGGGAGAGAATCTCAATTTTTCGGAAAGCGGTGTCAAAGACGTGTACCAAAATGTATTGTCGAGGGTATGGAATTTAACGGCGTTTTATCTCCTCTACCGAGGAACACGTGTTGTTCCTTCTCAAGCGCCAATAGCGACTCATGTGTTAGACCGTTGGCTCTTGAGTCTGACGACCTCACTCGTGGCTGACGTGACCCGCACACTGGATACCTATGACACGGTCGCTGCATGCCGGGCAGTATTTACCTTCATAGACAACCTTTCTACGTGGTATCTCCGCAGAAGCCGGACGCGGTTGCGGGAAGACCCTGCAACGATGGAAGTATTTGGGTGGGTGCTTAAAATCCTGGTGACCGTCATGGCCCCCATCACGCCTTTTTTGAGTGAACGCATATACCAAAACCTTATGAATACGAGTGACAGCGTGCATCACACGGATTGGCCGGAGGAAATAGTAAAGAGCAAAGATCAAATAGCAAATATGGTAGAGAAGATGAAAATGGTCAGGGAAGTTTGTGCAATAGGACATGCGCAGAGGAAAGAGGCGCAGGTTCCGGTGCGACAACCGGTGAAGAAATTACAGATAGCAAATAGCAAATATCAAATAGAAGATGAATTTGTTGAACTTATTAAAGAAGAACTCAACGTAAAAGTCGTGGAAGTCGTGGTCGGTGAGGGAGAGGTTACCGTTAAAGTGGATACGACGAGTTCGCCGGAGCTCGTTGCCGAAGGCAAAATGCGGCAACTCGTCCGCGCGATCCAACTGCTTCGGAAAGAAAAAGGATGTACAATGGACGGACATATACGGGTACAGGTGCCGGAAGATTACAAAGATTTGTCTGAAGAGCTTGTCGCCCGCGTAAAAAAGGAAACACTCGCTGATGAAATATTATGGGGAAGTTCACTCACGCTATTGACGCATTCGACAGGCTCAGCGTCAACCCTGAGTTCTATCGAAGGGTTGATTGGGTCGACCTCGTCCTCTTCCTGACGGTTGGTGCGTTTGGATTATCTATTCTTCTTTCTATTGATACGGCACTATTTTTCCAACAGCTGGGGATCCTGGTTATCGCTGTTATTGTAGGATCGCTTGTTGCCCTCATTGATAGCACACTTTTGCTTTGGGCTGCACCGCTAGCCTACATGGCTTCACTTATTTTCTTATCCGTGTCATATCTGGGACCTGCGATCCGTGGAGCCACGCGATGGATCACGATCGCCGGGGTACAACTTCAACCTTCCGAGCTCGTCAAACCATTGCTTCTCCTCGGTTTTGCTTGGGCGATGAAAACCTTCCCACCGCGGAATATGAAAGGAATTCTCATCCAGTGCGGGCTTTTTATCATCCCGTTTTTGCTTGTTTTCCGTCAGCCGGACCTCGGGAGCAGCATCGTGTATGGGGTGATGTGGCTCTGCATGATGATTGCAGCCGGGTTTCCTATCCGGTATGTGATTGCCGGATTTTTGATAGCGACGTTATTGATTCCCTTGGGTTGGCGCGGGCTCCACGATTATCAACAATCCCGTATCAGGACGTTTGTAAACCCCGCTGTCGATCCCAAAGGTGCCGGGTACAATGCTATCCAGGCGATGATTGCGGTGGGGAGCGGTCAACTGTTCGGTCGTGGATTAGGGAGGGGAACACAAAGCCACCTCCGATTTTTACCGGAGTATCATACGGATTTTATCTTTGCGACATTAGTCGAAGAACTCGGGTTTTTTGGGGGGAGCATCCTGCTTGTTGCCTACGGAGCTCTGCTTTGGCGTATCGTCCGGCCGCTGGTGGTCGGCGTCATCGAGTCCCTGGTACCGTTTGTGTATAGCGTTGGGCTTTTTAGCATGATTCTTACACAGATAGTGATCAATGCGGGCATGAATATGGGTCTTATCCCCATAACCGGCATCACCCTGCCTTTGGTTTCCTATGGCGGCAGTTCGCTTTTGTCCCTTGCGGTGAGTTACGGCATCCTCTGGGCCATGAGAAACGCACGACACGATGATCGATCCGTTGCAATAGAGCTCAAGGACTGGTAGAATACACCTCATGCCAGGTAGTGAAACTTCGATCATACACTTCGTGTATGAAGAAGAATTCCTGGTGAAATAGATAAACTACTATAAGTATTTTTTGTTCCGAAAGGAACATCGAAGTTCTACTACCTGGTATGTTTGCAATAATTCAAATCGGATCAACTCAGTTGAAAGTAAGCGTCGGAGACGTGATTGAAGTTGCGCGTATGCCCGGTGAGGTGGGTGATATCGTCACTCTGCCGAACGTGCTGTTGGTGGGTGACGAGGGAAAGGTGAAGGTTGGTACCCCCACAGTAAAGGGATCCTCGGTGGAAGCGAAAATTGAAGCGCAGCACAAGGGTGAAAAAATACATGTCCGCCGGTATAAATCCAAAGTCCGCGAGAGGAGACACATCGGATTTCGAGCTTACCTGACGAAACTTCTTATTACTGCCATAAACGTCAAATAGATAGAGGCTGTTGTTTCATGAGTGCACATCTTTTTGTTTTTGGTCGAAGTCATGAACTTTCGTTTCATGAGCTCCACACTTTTGTTCCTAATCCGATCATCAGAATTTTGCCGGATGTGGCACAAGTAGACAATCTTCAAGCGGAAATAGATCCCAAACAGGTTATCAATCAGTTGGGGGGAACGGTCAAAATTGCCCGCGTAAAAGGGAGCATCGAAGCCATAACTCCAGAGGCAATCGCAGGGTTTTTAGATGGACAGGATGGGTCGGAGACGTTTGGTGTGAGCCTCTATGGGAGCCAGGAGACCATAGATACGGGGCTTTTGAAAAGCATAAAGGAAATACTTCTGGCCAAGGGTATACGGGCGAGATACGTAGCCGCCCATGAAGACCAGATCCTCACAAGCGTCGTGATTACGAAACAACACGTCCATGAGCTTATCATTGTCGCGGCCGGTCAAGGATTTATTGTGGGGGAAACAGTCGCGGTGCAGGATTTTGAAACATGGAGCGAGCGTGATTATGGGAGACCCTTTGCTGATCCCAAATCCGGCATGTTGCCACCGAAAGTCGCCCGAATGGCAGTAAATATAGCCGGAGAGTCTCCGCCAAAGGCGGACCAGCCTCTGGCTGGAAAAGTTCTCGTGGATCCCTTCTGCGGTATGGGGACGATCGTAGGGGAAGCCTTGTTAGCTGGTTGGAATGTCATCGGCAGTGATCAATCAGCGGAGGTCGTTGAGAAAGCAAAGAAGAACCTTGCGTGGCTAGCCTCGCAAGGTAGTACCTTGCGAGGTGACAAGGTAGTACCTTATGAGTTTCTTGTGAGCGATGCTACGCACATATCGAAAATTATACCCGAAGCATCCGTTGATGCTATCGTGACGGAACCATTTATGGGGAGCACGGAAATTCAGTTAAAAGTTCATAATGGGAAGTTTTCGATGCAGGAAATAAAAAATACGATAAAAGGCCTGGAAAAATTATATATAGGATGTTTGCGTGATTGGCAAAACGTGTTAAAATCGGGAGGAAAAGTCGTCATTGCGCTGCCCCAATACGCTATCTCCGGCAGGACATATTTCGTGAAAAATGTTATTGACAGGTGTGAAAACCTCGGCTATACTGTTTCGGCAGGTCCGCTTACGTATAGTAGACCGCAAGCAGTTGTGAGAAGACAGTTTTACGTACTCACCAAAAAGTAATATGGCTCATGTAAAAGCAGGCGGCACAGCAAAAGGCAATAAGGATTCTGTTTCCAAACGGCTTGGCGTCAAAATATACGGCGAGCAGAATGCCAAATCCGGCAGCATCCTGGTCCGGCAAAAGGGCACGAGAGTCCATCCTGGTGATGGCGTCATGATGGGTAAAGACTTCACATTATTTGCCGTGGTACCCGGACTCGTAAAATTTCATATCAAACTCGGAAAACAATTTGTTTCTGTCCTGCCAGGTAGTGAAAATTCGACTGCTCGGCATCCCCGAGCCTAACGAAGTTTCACTTCGTGTCGAATTTCTACTACCTGGTCTGCCCCTCGAAAAGTAAAATATGGCTGATACACAACACATTCTTCAGATGGAAGTGGAGATGATCCAGCCCAATCCGCTGCAACCCCGTGGTTTGATTCCTCCGGATTCATTAGGAGACCTCGTTAATTCCATCAAAGAACATGGCATCATTGAGCCGCTAGTGGTCGCCAAAACTCCAGCGGGTTATCAAATCATCGCGGGAGAAAGGCGGTGGCGCGCAAGCAGGCTCGCGGGCCTTGTGACTGTTCCGGTCGTCGTACGGGAGACTACGGCCAGAGGCATGCTTGAGATGGCGATTGTGGAAAACGTACAACGCGAGGACCTTAATCCCATCGAACGGGCACAAGCATTTCAACGGCTGATAGAAGAATTTGGATTACCGGTGGGGGAGATAGCCAAACGGGTAAGCAAAAGCGAATCGTATGTGAGTAACACCATGCGGTTGTTGGCACTTCCCGATGCCATCAAAGATGGGCTTATCTCCGGGGCAATCACCGAGGGACACGCACGGGCGATCGCAGGACTCGGGGAAGTGAAGCTGATGGTGGACGCGTATAAGACGATTCTGACGGAAAGCGCATCAGTCCGGCGAGCCGAGGATTTAGCACGGAGACTCAAGGCTCAATACAATAAAGAGCCATCCCATAAAGTCGAACGGATTCATAGTGACGAGTTAGATCTGATCGCTAAAGATCTGGCGCAGTCCATCAATGGCTTGGTCAAAATTACCCAATCTAAAGTGGAAGCGCGGCTCGTGTTTGTTATCCGTGGGTCACTCGAGCAAACCAGCAGCGCCCTCAAGCTTGTCCATCAACGCCTCGGAGTGAAAAAAGGAAGCAGCAATTAACGAAGAGAGTACGTAGGCGTCGAGATAATCCCCGCCTCGGAGAACGGCCAATACCGCAGGAACGCCTTACCGATAAAGTCTTCTTTAAGTATGGGGCCAAACTCCCGTGAATCGGAGCTGTGTCCCCGATTATCTCCGGAGACGAAATATTTTCCCGTCGGTACGGTGATTTCACGATCTTCCCGAAGGAAATTTCCACCGCTTATGTATGTACCGGGAGCCAGATATGGCTCTATGAGCTTAACCCCATTGACGTAGTAGCTACCACCTTTTAGGGAAATTCGGTCACCCGGTTCACCAATGATGCGTTTGATATAGTCGATATCTTTATTGGCAGGAGATTTAAAAATCACCACATCTCCACGCTTGGGATTATGAAGCTTATATTCAATTTTATTGGTCAATATATACTCTTTGTTATGGAAATTTGGCTCCATGGAGGCGCCGTTAATTTCCTGGGGCGACATGATGAAAAGATAAATCATCACCATGATGGCAAGAATCACAACTATGCCTTGGAGAAAATCAAAAACAGCTGCAAATAAACTTTTGATCGCACCCATGATACAAATTAGTGTAGGTGATATAATAAAGACCGTCAATAAGGGCGGTTAGCTCAAGCGGTAGACCTGCCCGACGTGAATGGACTCGTAGCTCAGTGGTAGAGCGCTTCGTTGACATCGAAGAGGTCAGAGGTTCGATACCTCTCGGGTCCACAGCGAACTAGTTTTTCTTTCTGTTTCCGAGCGAGATAAGAAACGCGATGAAGAGGAGGAATACGCCGCTTCCGATAAGCCACCACATAAGGATAATGCCCCAGGGGTTCATCGGTTGAGGAGAGAGATAAGGGTTACGAGATTTCGTTCCGGACGGCGTGGCGCTCTGTGAAGATTCCTTTTCGTCAGAAGCCCCCAAGACATCGGTGATCCAGTCAATCAGTCCGGATGTAGGGGATGTGGTTGATGTGGTCGTTATCGTCGTTGATGATGTCGTATTCGTAGTCGTGCCAGACGTCCCTCCTGATGATCCACCGCCCGTGCTGGTGGGAAAAAGAGGGTTGCTCGGGTACTTCACGGCGTAGGTATCCGTCTGGGATGAAGGTGGATCTTTGGTAATTTCACCCGCAATATTTTCCCAGTAGTCGGTATCTGTCGTCACCTGTCCCACAACTACGGTGTATTTACCTTTCCCCGTGCCGGTAACCTTCAACGTATATGTGCCGCTCTGCGCATTTTCCAAAAATATCATGCCATCGGTTTCGCTTGTGATGGTGCCTTTATAGTCCACGGTCATCGTGGCCGGGGACTTGATGAAAAACAACAATGAGGGAGAAAGTCCTGTTGCACGGCCTTCAGTAATCGCGCTTTCGCTTACCGTATAACCCAAGCTTGATACTATTTCGTTGATGCCCAATTTCTGATAGATGAGTTGCCCGTGGTTGGCGTTTAACACTTTGACATCAGTGTCCGCTTTGGCACTTTGGGAAACGACGGTACTGTCGCCGATTGCTTTGGTCTCGGTGGCTGGCCGGCCATCGGGATAGGTGTTGTTTGCAGCGTCTGCCGATGACGGATTATTAACCGTGAAGCCGAGGAGGGTTTGAGCTGATTCTCCCGCGATGGATTGAAACAATGGAAAGAGTTCACTAAATCCCGCTTGATAGGTGAGAAGCGTCGTATTTTTGTACGTCATGGTGGTTGGGTCAACGGTAGACCCATCGCTTAGGCGCGTGAGAAATGTGTAGATGGGGACTAAGTCACGAGTGACCGGCATCCAGTCGACGAGCACCTGACGGTCGGTTTTACCCGCTGTGCGGTTAAGGATAAGCATGAGTTTCAGGCTCAACCATTGGAGCGTGTTTTCGCGGTTAATTTCACCACCGGCAAATGCTTTGTATGCCTGCGGCACTCCTTGATGGGGAGAACCTACGGTGATGAGCTTATCAATCCTCGTGGTCCCGTACTTTTGTGCATAAATTCTCGCGACTAATCCACCCAAAGAGTGTCCGACGAGATCGACTTTCTGGCTTCCGGGAATTTTTGCCGTAATATATGCATCAAGTTCGGCTGCTGCATCCTCCAATTTTTTCCGCCAATCAAAGGGATAGAGAAAGAGCGACGTATTTTCCACAAATCCCATGTTTTTGAGCGTTTCTTTGAGCCCCTCGTATTCATGGACAATGGAGTTAATTTTCCAGTCACTCTGGGAGACGGTTTCATTATCGAGTATCGCGTTTTTGTTCCATGAGGCAAACGTACCGGGAATGATAATCACCGGCGGGGTGGGAGTCGGAGTAGGAGTTGGTGAAGGCGTGGGGGTGAGCGTTGGAGTAGGCGTAGGCGTGGGAGTAGGAGTTTCTGTAGGTGTAGGTAAAACGATCGGGCCATCTGTTGCCAGGCCGATACGCCATTTCGTCACGTCATCCACCTTGCCTTGAGCGCCGTAGTAAAGCAGGGTTGTGCCATTAGGGAGTTTTACAGCACCTGCACCTGCCAGATTGTAATTGTCAAACGTTGCGCCACGGGTAAGAACCGGATTTTTATCCGCCGGTTTGGTCCAATTGATGCCATCCGTCGATGTGGCATAGGAAATATTATTGTTGCCATGATAGAAAATTTCATAGGTCGTTCCGTCGAAGAGGACCGATGAGCCATCCACATTTGCTCCCTCCCAGGACTGAGTTGGCGTGAGTACGGGATTCCCGGTGTATGGGGTCCAATTCATTCCGTCGGAAGAGGTGGCAAGGCCGATTTTCCAGGAGCCTGTACCTGCGGCAGATGAATACCACAGTTTATATTCAGATCCAACTTTGACAACAAAGGGATAAACCCTTGTTCCTAAATCCCAGCTTTGTGAAGCAAGGTTAATAGCACCCTGTCTGCTCCAGTTGATGCCGTCACTTGATGTTGCGTGTCGAATTGTGAAATTAGACGTATCGTCTGGTGAAGCCGTATACCACATTTTATATGTATCACCATCCTTAATTACTCGGGGGGTATGGGTATTATTATCATTAGGGTCGGAAGGATTTGAGGAAAATATAGGGTTACCAGTATATTTTGTCCAAATTGCTCCATCTGATGATGTTGCATAGCCAACCTTCCAAGTTGAGCCATCGTTTCCTGCATACCACATTTTTAGTGTCGATCCGTCAAGCATTACTGATGGGGCATGAACATATTTATTTTCCCAAGTGTCAGAATTTGTAGTAATGATTGGATTTTGAGAAGATTTAGAGAACGCAGAAATGGCAATTGATTTGGTATGACTAAACCAAAAAAGAGGAACAACAAACAGCAGCAACAAAGAAAGAATCTTTTTCATTTATTGCAAAATAAAACCCCACGGTCTGGCAGGGATATCTTATAGTATAGAACTAATTATGATATTAATCAAATATTGAGAAATAAAGGTTCTAATTAGTCTAATTTGAATAAAAAGTGATAAACTAAAAATTATGAATGAAATAATTCAAAAATGCCGATATTGTAATTCGAAAGAAATAGCGGCCTATAAAAAAATTGACGAATTTATTATTTGTTATTGTGAGAAATGCCATTTACTATTTACTGCTTCAAATGTTGTTGATATTAAAGGTAAGGTCAATAAAGAATGGTATTCAGATCAGTACATATCTAATTATTTAAAACAGGAGCTTAAACTCAAAAAAAGATTTAGGCAAAAAATTCAAGAAATCGAATTGGTAAAAAAAGGAGGAAAACTTTTGGATTTGGGTTGTGGGGTTGGACTATTTTTGGAAACTATGCTTGAAACAGCTAATTATAAATGGGTATTACATGGTGTTGAAATTAATGAGGGGCTCATTGTTGAGGCTAAGAGACGTTTGGGCCAAAAAATATCAAACCTACATTTAGGAAGATTGACCACATTGAGATTTGAAAAGGATTTTTTTGATTGCATTACATGTTTTGACGTGCTCGAACACGATGATCAGTTAGAATCAACTCTAAGGGAAATAAAAAGAATTCTAAAACCATCCGGTACTCTGCTGATACAATCCCCGAACCAATTTAGCGCGATGTCATACCTATGTGGGGCTTTATGGGACTGGTGGGCTGTTCCTGACCATATTTTCCATTTTAATCCCAGATCACTATCTTCTATTTTAGTAAGCAAAGGTTTTCATATTAGAAAATTATATACCTGGGATCCACAAGCGGATTTTATATTAAATATCCAGGGAGCTATAAGGGCTCGATTTAGAGCGAGGAGTTTGATTGGTAGGTTAGCGGCAAGAGGGTTATACATACCACTTTTGTTGTTATGGAAATTACTTTCTATTGTTGAAATTAGGTTCAATATTGGAGGTTTACTTGTAATATCAGCAGAGGGTTAATATTTTTTTATGACTCTTTCAGTGGTGATGGTCACGTATAATTCGGCGGATGTGGTGGAGGGCGCGCTCCAAAGTATCGCGGGGTTGTGGGACGAACTATTGATTGGGGATGGGGGGAGCACGGATGGGACACTGGAAATAGTAAAGAAGTTTGGAGGAATGATAGTTACGCAGAAAGCGAAAGATGCTCTTGGGGAGAGGAAGCAGGAATTGGTGGAGCGGGCAGGCGGTCCCGCCTCGACTCGCGAAGAGTCGACTCGCCTCGATTCGGACAGCCTCGCGGTTAGGCGGGCGAAGCGGGCGCGAGGCGGGGATTGGATTCTCGTTCTGGATGCCGATGAGCGCGTCTCTCTCCGGCTTTCTCAAGAAATCAAGTATATCCTCAATCATCACAAAATTATGCACGTGCATAATTTTGTGATGAAGAAGAACGAAGGAACGACAGTTGTCGCATATAGAATCCCGTATCAGAATTATGTGTTTGGGAGCCCGGTTTACTATGGGGGCGAGAAGTACGCCAAGGTGAGATTGTTTCGAAAGGGATTTGCGAAGATTTCAGCGGAAGCACTGCATGAGGAAGTAATACTTAGTCAGGAATTACCTAAGGCCAGGCCTTCCCAAAGGCTAAGGCCTGGCCTTCAAGACGGGAACGTAGGGGCGTTGAAGGGGGTTATTCAACACCATTCCTATCGAACTCCGATACAACTCATCAAGAAATTTACTCTATATGCGTGGATGGCGGCAGCACGTCAAACGTGCCAGCCGCGTATGACTGCGGCGGGGGTCATACTGATAAGACAAAAGCCAGGCTTTCAAAATGCAAAGCCTGACTTTGAAAGTGATCCGGTTAAGAAGCTTTTTCTCTACGGCCCGCATATGGTTTGGGCCCGCTTCATCAAGGAAAAGGGATACAAGGATGGCTGGCGGGGTTTGGCGCTCGCATTGGCGTTTGGATATATGGAAGGATTGACGTATTGGCTTCAACTTTTCAGAAATTTCACAAGGTAGTACCTTGCAGTACCGCAAGGTACTACCTTAAAAATTATGGAGTGCTTCTGTGGAGTATCGCGTGCTACACTACTTTTTCGGTCAGGGTCGTACGATATAGTTCAATGCGCGTCGTGCGGGCAGGTACGAACCAAATCACGAGGCGGGGCCAAACGCACAGGATACTATGAGGAAGACGATGTACGATTTTATATCGAGCATCAGGATATGTTTAGAGTCCTATTCCGGAAACTCCTCGGATTTGTTCATAGGTACGCGCCACAAGGGACACTTTTGGATATTGGCGCAGGGGTGGGATTACTTCTGGATACGGCCAGGACGATGGGCTATGAGATTATAGGTTTTGAGCCGTCAAAAGCATCAGTGAAGGCGGCTAAAAAATATTTTGGGATAACACTGATTCCACGGGAGTTTTTGCCAGGTGCGCTAAAAAGAACCGTTGATGTGATTGTGATTAATCATGTCCTGGAACATCTCACAAACCCGCAGGAAGTCATCAGTCTTTCTGCAAAGGCTTTAACAGATACGGGGACGCTCGTGGTCGGGGCGCCGAATTTTAATTGTTTTATGCGGTGGATCAAGCGCGGGAAGTGGCAGTCCCTTATCCCAGGGCAGCACAGGTGGCAGTTCACCCTCCAGACACTTGATCAACTGATAAAGCCTCATGGATTCCGTCGGATTGCGGTATCATACGATAATCACGACCGGGCCATGCATTATTGGTGGAAGAAGCCCATCTATATGGCGCTTGATAGGATTGCTTTATGGACGGGACATGGAGAGGCGATGGTGGTGATATACAACAAATTATCCAATAATCCAATTATCCAATAATCCAATCAACAAATATGAAAGACCGAATTATAAGTTTTGTGATAGTGACGTATAAACCGGACAAGGAAGTATTGCGGCGCATGACGGTGGCGCTTGGGGAGTACCGGGTGATCGTCATAGATAATACGGAACATAATATTGGGTATGGACCAGCAGCAAATCAGGGGTTGAAGAAGGCGTTTGAGGCAGGGGCAACATGGGCAGTGGTCGTCAATCAGGACATAACACTCACGAAGACCGGGATTGATAAGTTTGTGAGAACGCTTGAAGACGGTGGTCCGGGAATAGTCGGGCCAGAGGCAGGAGAGCTGGACCCAAAGCGATGGACGACAGTATTAGCCTCAAGCCTGCCCGCCGTAGCTTTAGCGAAGGAGGGGCCTGTCCTTGTGCCTGATGATGCACTTTTATATATTTCCGGCTCATTCATGGCGATTCATCGGAATGTATGGGAGGCGACGCAAGGATTTTATGAACCGTATTTTATGTATTACGAAGACGCAGATCTTTCTATACGGGCAAAAAAGGCAGGATTTCCGTTGCGACAGGTAGCTATTGAGGGATTTAGGCATCATGCAACGAATGATAAAAATAATGACAAAGAATATTACCTCGCCCGAAATCATTTACTATTCGTTCGACGTTTGGCGCCATTGCCCGTAAAGATCCATGAGTTATTGCGGATTTCCAAAACATTAGCGGAGCATCATCAGCAGGGAAACTATGAGGCAATTAAAGGGATAGGGGATTTTGCGACGGGGCGACTGGGAAGAAGAATTACCTAAGGCCACCCCTTGCAAACGCCAAGGGAGTGGCCTTGAATACAGATTATGATCATCGGCGTCGATGCGGGGGCACTATCCATTAGCGATGACCGGCTGAAAGTCGGCGTGTATCGCGTGACGAAAAACGCGCTGGAAGCCATAGCCCTGATTGATAAAAAGAATAACTATAGGCTGTATACATTTCAAGCGATAGAGGAGGGGATTGTTGAGCGTTTTGGCGGCCGTGTCGAAGTGGTGCAGTTACCGAAACTTGGATGGCAACGCGTCTGGCTACCGTTTGAGCTCAAAAAGCACCCCGTCGATGCGTTTCTGGGATTTGCCCAAGCGCTTCCTTCTGTTTCTACATTGTGCGACATAGGGTTTATTTATGATCTGGGATTTATGTATCGGCCGGATGTTTATGGAGCCTCCGCAGCCACGCTTAAAAGACAAACCGATACACTCGTCGGGCGCGCGGACCATATCATCACGATTTCCCAGGCTACCAAGGCAGATGTCATCCGACGCTATCATGGGTTGACCAAAACGGTCAGTGTCGCCTATCCCGGAGTAGACCGGCGCTTCTCCCCCGCCGGGGAAAAATATAGTGGTGGCCGTCCGTACTTCCTTTTCGTCGGGAGTCTTACCAAAACAAAGGATATCCCACGTCTCGTGGAGGCGTTTGCAGGGTTAAACACGTATGATTTGTATCTGATTGGCGGCGACTATTGGCCGGATCCGGAGATTGATGAAGCGATTAAAACATTCCATCTGGGGGACCGTGTGAAAAAGCTTGGGTTCGTGTCCGATGAAGAGCTACCGAACTATTATCGGGGTGCAGTGGCTTTTGTGACGACGGCTCTCCAGGAAGGGTTTTGCATCCCTGCGGTTGAGGCGATGGCCTGTGGAACTCCGGTTGTGGCGTTAGGACGGGGCGCACTCAAAGAGGTGGTGGGAGAAGGAGGAATCATAATAAGTCAAAAGTCTGATTTTACAGAGGCGATGAGGAGTATGACGGAAAAGAAAACAAGGGATGGGTTTGTAAAGAAAGCAATAGAACAAGCTAAAAAGTTTCGATGGGAGCAATTTGGGGAGGAAATTTTACATCAGATACGCAAGGCCAGGCCTTCAAAGATATGAAAAAACCAACGATAGCCATTGTCCGGGGAAAATTTCTCAATAAATACGAGATGCAGATGTATGAGCCGTTGGTTGATCGCTATGACATCACTGCGTTTGGTTCCCTGACGTCTTATCACGATACGTATGCATTTCCGGTGATCAAGCTTCCCTCTCCCGTGGACCTTCCTGATTTTTCTTACAAGATGCCGATTCTCAATCGGCTTTTCATCGATGCACATTACCTCTGGGGACTGGAAGAAAAATTGAAGGGTTTTGATATCGTGCACACGGCAGAGACGTACTTTCACTATACGCAGCAATGCCTCAATGTGAAAAGAGCAGGAAAGGTAAAGAAGGTCATCGCAACCGTCTTAGAAAATATTCCGTTTAATAATGAGGGGATCTGGGGAAGAAATGGATTTAAAGCGCGCTCACGGCGGGAGCTTGATCATATCGTGGCTCTGACGCACAAGACAAAAGACGCATTGATCACGGAAGGCGTCGATCCCACAAAGATGAGCGTCATTCCGCATTTTATCGACACCAAGCGGTTTGTTCCGGCTCCACCCAGGAAGACAGTGCAAACAATTTTATTTTGCGGAAGGCTGGAAGAATACAAAGGGGTTTTTGATTTTGTTGAGATGGCCCGACGATTGCCCAGTTCGTTGCGATTTGTCATGGTGGGAGCTGGTAGTCAGCGAGATACACTCAAACGCCAGGGAATAGAAGTACGATCAGTTCCCTATCATGATATGCCGGCCATATACCAGGAAGCGGATGTTTTTGTGGCTCCATCAAAATCCACGAAAACATGGGAAGAGCAATATTGCACCGTACTTCTAGAAGCGCAGGCTGCTGGCTTGCCGATCGTCACCACTAATACAGGAGGCATTCCGGAAAATGTTGGTGATGCCGGAATACTTGTTCCTCCGGGAGATGTCGATGCGATGACGAGGGCGGTACGACGCTTTATCAGTGATCCCGCATTGAGGATAGCGTATGGTAAAAAAGCCCGCATGCGGGCAGTACGTGTTCATGATATAACCATAGGTGCCGAGAAACTTAACCTCCTGTATCAAAAACTCCTGCCCCACTAGATATGTGGAAAAGAATAGCTCTTGGGTGCATCATATTTTCCTTTTTGGCTCTTTCTTTCGGCAGCATGGTCAATGAGTCGCTGACCTACGATGAAGTTTTTTATTTGGAAGAGGGGAGGCGTATTGTATCAACCCGGACGTTTAGCGATCCGTATAACCCGCCTCTTGCGTCCATACTCACTGCTATCCCGAGCGTGTTCGGGTGGAAGAGCCCGACTGCTGCACGACTGGTCACCATCGCACTGGGAGTTTTTTTGATACTGGCGGTTTATCAGGTGGGAGTAAAGGCATTGGGTGGGACAGGTGGACTGGTGGCAGCCATACTTATTGCGTTTGATCCGTCGCTCCTGGCTCACAGCCACTACATAACGGGTGATGTACCACTCACTCTTTTTATTTTTTTGGCCGTCATCGCGTGGCAAAAGTTTCTCATCAAACCCGACCGAACGAGATTTATTTTGGTTGGATTAAGTGTGGGGTATGCGTTCGCGACAAAAATGACTGCAGTCCCGTATGTGGGCATCGCCTTTCTGGCGATAGTGTGGTGGCAACGATCCAGGCGTGGGTGGCAATGGTATATTGCCCGTGGATCTGGTTTCGTGGGAAGCGTGATCATTGCGTTGGTTTTTGTATGGGCAGCGTATTTCTTTACGTTCGATGTGGTCATCAAGGATCGGGAAGATCCCAACAGGGTTTCCGTACGAATGCTCGTCTACGCGAAGGCTCATCGTCTGCCGGCGTTGGAATCAACAATCATATTCCTAAGCCAACAATCGTTACCCTTGGGGACGTATGCGGCAACGATCAAAAATACCGTTCTTCGTGCGGGAAAACCTTCAATAGTGTTTTTTGACGGGGTGATCTTTGATCGGTCGAGATGGTACTTTCTGATTGTCAATGTTTTGAGAAAAACACCGATACCATTTGTTATCCTCGTTGGCATGGGACTCTTGTCTCATAAAAAACAGCGTTTCGTGCGGTCAATGGTTGCCTGTGGCGCGGGGATGGTGCTTTTTGCGTCTTTTACTGGGATGGCGCCACTTATCCGTTATGTGTTACCGGCGATACCCTTCCTGGCATTAGTTGCGGCGTGGGGAGCGAGAGGGAGAAAGAAACTACTCGTCACCATTCTTCTGCTGTGGTATATCGCCGGAACCGTCCTCGCGTACCCGCACTTCATTTCTTATGCCAATGAGGTTGTTGGGTCGCGGGATAGGAGATATGAGGTGCTGGCGGATAGTAATTTGGATTGGGGACAGGCACTGCCGGATTTGGCACGATATGTGGCGAATAGAAATCTAGGAAAAATGAGATTTTCTTATTTTGGGAGAGATGACGGCGGCCGGTATGGATTGGCGAGTAATACTGCGTATGGCAGTTGGAAATTTGAAGATATTTGTGCCTTTCATGATGTGGTGATTGATCCTAAAGCATTGACTATGGCTACCATCATAAGCGTTTCGAATTGGTATTCATGCCGATATAATAAACAAGAAGCATACCAGAAAGACAACATACGGGATGTGGTGGCGGACGTGTTTTTGGTGTTTTGATATGAAACGGTTTTTGCCTCTTATAATTCTTATCACTCTCTGGCTTGTCTTTTTTTGGAAGCAAATTGTGGGTGGACAGGTATGGTATTGTTGTGACAATCTATTGATCAACATTCCTGCCCGCGTCTTTCAGGCGCAGGAGCTTAAAGACGGGAGATTCCCTCTCACAAATCCCTACATCTTCTCCGGCACACCGTTTTTTGCGGATTTAAATCTCTCGGTACTTCATCCGCTTAATCTTCTGTATTTGGTGATGGCACCGTTTCGCGCATTGACCGTGGGGATACTTCTTTCATTTCTCGTCGGGTCAATCGGCATGTATGCGTTGGGGAGAACGCTCCGGTTGAGTAGGTTTGCATCTCTTGCCGGAGCGATCGTGTTTGGGTTTAGCGGGTCACTCGTGGTGTACGCCAATAATATTCCGATTCTCCAAGTGGCTGCTTTGGTTCCCTGGGTACTGGCGATGTGGATCCGTTTTTTGAAATATCCTACGGGAAAGGGTCTGATCGGATTTGTATTGATTGCCAGCGTTCAAATATTATCCGGTCATCCCCAGCTTACTTACTATACATGGCTCGTGCTGGTCGGTTACAGCCTATATCAAAAGCCTACGCTTAAAACAGTTACGCTTGGCTTGAAAGCGGCACTATTCGTGCTCCTTTTGACGAGCCTGCAAGTGGTCCCGTTTATTAAACTCATCATTGAATCTTCACGCATGGGGCAGGATTTTAGCGCTGCCTCTTCCGGATCTGTCCATCCATTATCATTGCTTCGGCTCATACTCCCTGGCATTGTCGGTGATCTCACCGGAGGGACGGCGTGGATACAGACGGGGAGCATGCACGGGTATGTAGGATTTATCCCTTTGCTTCTGTTACCTTTTGCATGGAAAAATAAACCTGGAAAATTTTTCGTCATTGTATCGGCGTTGTCTTTATTTTTGGCGATGGGGAACTATACGCCGGTATATTGGCTCGCCTATCATCTCATTCCCGGCATTGCGTGGTTGCGGGAGCCAGCGCAGTTTCTCTTTCTTTGGAGCTTTGGTATGGCTGGTGCCGTGATGGTGGCAATGGATACATTGATGAAGAAATCATACGCCGCGCGGTCTTTCTTTGTTATCGGGTTGGGTCTTCTTCTTGGAGCGGCGGTCTTGCGTATACAAGGCATTGGTATCTGGGAGCAGCTTGGAGATGTTCGTTTTCTTCCTGATCGACTGATAGTAAAATTGTCCCAGGTGCCGTGGACGCAACGCACAATCATAACGGATGGAATTTTATACAATCTGACCCTCGTCGGAATGTTGGTCATCCTTGCGGCTTTGGCAATAGCACGATTGCGGTTGAGCGGTGTCGCCAAGATGCTTGTACTCGTGGTCTTATTTGCAGATCTTTTTGTCTATGGGCAGAGGAATGTGACAACGATTTCAGAGCGTATCGTGAGTGGTTGGCAAGAGAAGCAAAGGGCGCGTATCGCATCCTGGAAATTATCAGATACAAAACATTACCGTTATTATACGGATCCGGTAGTCTATCCGTATCCGTATAAAAAACCATTCGGACAATTTAATGATCCGGGAGAGAGTGAATGGCAATTTAAGATTCTCCGGCCATCGTTGGGCATGATATATGGCATTCCTGCTGTGGATGGGTACGCATCCATGGTGTTGCGGTCGTATCAAATGAAGGTTGGATCATTAGCGCATGATCCGACGGGAGTGGCTATACCTTCGATTGTTGATCCGTTTCTTCCCAAAGTGGGAGTGCGCTATATCATAACGAAACGCAATAATCCTTTGCTCACTGATACGTCCCGGTACACGGTGATCGCGGTAGAGGAGAGCATCGCAGTGTATGAAGACAATAAAGCTGTGCCGATTACGTCTGTAAAAGAAAGCGAACAATGAGGATCGCATTCATGGCGCTTAATGGCCCGATGATTGTAAGGATAACGGATCTTCCATTAAGTCCGGCACGAACGAGTCTGGTATAAAGGGCGGCAAGACCAAATGAAAGTATGGGAAGAGTAGATACGAGCATGCGGCCGGAATAGGAAGCTCCTTGCCACCAGGTACTCCAGGAGCCGACGATAGCAATTTCCATAACAACTACTCCGATAGACCAAGCCCGTCGTTTATCTTTCCAACAGAGAAATCCTATGAGAGTCAGAAGCGTGACCGGTGTCCATAAGAAAAGTCCGTTGGTGGGGGAAAAAAGCACATTGAGGAAGTTCGGTGACCACCACGCGAACGATTCACCCCCGGCAAGATACGGGCTAGTAAATGGCGAGCCGTAGAGCGCGTACCATACAAATAGTTGGGGGGAGAAGATGAGCATACTTCCTAGGAGTAGTGGTATGACAGATTTTAGCCTCAAAAGGTGAGACCTTTTGAGGCTAGGAATTGTGAGAAGGCCGAGGATGGCGTCTTGCGGACGAACGAGGGCGCAGAAGCCAAGGGCGCAGCCGGTTACAAACGGTGAGACATTTTTGGAATAAAGAAAAGAAAGAAAAACGACTGCCGCAAAAAAGGAAATTGCGTGACTGTTGACCGGGTCAACGGCGCCGTAGAAAAGGAGATTAGTGGCAAGGGCAATACTGGTCATGGATAAGAGACTCACGGCTGGACTAAATGATTGCATGAGCAACCGATACAGAAGTATGAGTCCGGAGAAAGCCGCGAGGACGGAAAGAAATCCGATGAGCAATTGATAGGAGAGTTCATAGCCGGATCCTCCCAGAAGTGTCCGCGCCTGTCCGTACCAGGGAAGCCAAAAAAGAGGTGCGCCGATGGGATGCTTATTGCCGAGTTGATTCGTGGGAGTGATCGGTGTGGTAACGGCGAAGTGGGAGTATTCATTGGCAAAGTTGATATCATGATCAACGACCACCGATCGGATCCAAGAGTAATAGAAGATGCCGTCCCCGAAGACGGTTTTTTGAAGGAAAAGCGCATGCGAGAAGAACGCAAGGATATAAAAGAAGAAGATACCAAGGAGCCATCTGGGGAGATTCATAGTGTGATAAGATTATACTACTCCAACGTATGATTTCTGCAGTTATATTAACTCACAACGATGAGGCAATTATCTCCCGATGTTTAGAGAGCCTCGGGTGGTGCGATGAGGTGATTGTTGTCGATGATCAATCGACAGATGGGACAGTGATAGTGGCGAAAAAGCTCGGAGCGAAGGTATATATTCACCCGTTACATGACGATTTTGCCGCGCAGAGGAACTTTGGGTTGGAAAAGACAAAAAATAATTGGGTTTTGTTTGTAGATAGCGATGAGGTTGTTACAGAAGCATTAAAGAAAGAAATACTTCAAAAAGCAGATAGCAAACAACAAACAGCAAGCGGTTATTTTATAAAACGAAAGGATTATTGGGGAGGAAGGTGGCTAACGCATGGAGAGACGGGGAATGTTAAGTTGTTGCGGCTGGCGCGAAAAGAATCGGGAAAGTGGGTTCAGCCGGTGCATGAAGAATGGAAGATGCAGGGGGATATCGGAGAACTGACTCATCCACTCCTCCACTATCCTCATCAAAACGTCGCACAATTTCTGGAAGAAATTAACCAATACTCGGGACTTTATGCTCAATATCTTTTTGAGCAGGGTGTCAGAGAGCCCGCATGGTACATAGCCGGAAAACCACTAGCCAAGTTTTTCGTCAATTATATCTGGCGTTTAGGATTCCTAGACGGCACAGCAGGGATCGTGGTCGCCCTCATGATGAGTTTTCACTCATTTCTCGTCCGGGCAAAACTTTGGCAGATTTATGACGTCAAGAAAAAAAATATCCTATGATGATGCTCCCCGCAATACTTCTCTGGATTACGTTACTTCTGGGACAATTGGGAGCCATTCCCCTGGGAAGTGGGGTGATTGTATATATTCAGGATATTGTACTTTGTCTCATGATACTCATGACGGTCGTCCGCTATAAATTTTTTACAAAGCTCCGGGGATTTCGGTTAGTCCGCCCAATCGCATTATTTGTTGGATTAGGTGTACTATCGCTTGTCGCCAATTACATGCGTTATCCGGCCGATGTGACCGGAAAAGGGAGTTTATATCTTCTCCGCTGGATGGTTTATGCAGGGATGTACGGAGTAGTCATCGTAAGTCCCTTAACAAAAAAGTTTTGGCTCTGGTGGCTGGGAAGCTTTGGCATCGCGTTGAGCGCCATCGGTCTCGCCCAGTTTTTTTTATACCCGGATCTTCGGAATCTCTGGTATCTCGGGTGGGACCCGCATTACTACCGAGTATTTGCGACCCTTTTGGATCCTAATTACGTCGGGATACTCCTTGTACTGACGATATTCGTGTGGATGTATCTCGCTGTAAACAACGAAAAGTGGCGCATACGGTTCGTTCCATTTTTTATAATAGCCGGCATCGCGTTCATCTTGACCTATTCGCGCAGTAGCTATCTCGCGCTGATTGCCGGCGTGGGAGTGGCAATCATTTCGCTCAAGCAATGGAAAGCGGGAATGTTCCTTATTCTTCTTTTTTTGTTGGCTATCGTTTATGTGCCCAAGCCAGGGGGTGATACGTTGTCCCTGGACCGTTACGATTCTACTGTGTCGCGAATACAAAATTGGGAGCAAACGATAATGCGTATAGGAGAGCGTCCTGTGTTTGGGTACGGGTTTAATGTCGTGCCATTTTTGGATAAAGAAGATGCATCCGCGCTCCCCGGGCGGAGTGGCGCGGGGATAGATAGCAGCATACTCTTTATCGCGGTGACCACGGGGTTTGTGGGACTCTTAAGCTATCTTTGGCTCATGGGTAAACAGATTACCCTTGCAAATCGATTAAAAGATAAGACTCTTGCAATACTGTTGTATGCATCATTTGCCGCGATTTTCATCCACAGTTTATTTGTGAATAGTTTGTTTTATCCGTGGGCGATGGTGTGGATGTGGGTGCTCGTGGGAGTAGTGGAGAAAGAGAATCGAAGCACTTATCGTTGATATGTTACGCGGCGATCTTCTGTCTCCTGATTGCCTGCGGGGTCCGTTGCGACGATATGGAGGGTGTTGTCTCCTTCGGATAAAGAAAATGTATAGCTAAATGAGCCGTCGTTTCCGACCACGGCAAGTCGATCATTCACGGTCACCGTATTATCCGATGCGGTCTTCCCCTTGACGATGAGCGCATTGCTCTCTCCCACGACGCGTGCGCCGTCGGTGGGACTCGTGATGGTAAGCTCCGGCTTTTTTCTCTTGATGCTTACGCTCAAGACGTTGGAAAGATCGCTTACTCCGTCTTTGTCATTTTTGGCTTTTGCACTGACTGTATGGTCGCCTTCTGGAAGTTTTTTTGTGAAAGAGAATGTGCCATCGTCCTTGACCGGAAGTGTCGTTGCTTCTTCTTCATCGATATACAGGACGATTTTGAGTCCGAGGTCGCTTTTGCCGGTAATCGTAATGCTCGCGCTATTGGTCGCTTCCGGCAAAGAATCCAAAATAGGCGGTAAAATGAGTTCTTGATTTTGAGATGCCTGTTGAGGAGTATTTCCTCGGATACGATCAACCATGAGACTAAAACCCACAAGGATTTTCAGTCCGAAGATAAAAAGAAAAATGACGAGGCCAAGCATGCCACCCAGAGCCCACATCAAGCGCTTGCGTTGCTGTCGTTCTTCGTGCCGGATGAGTCGGGAATAGACCATAAAGATTGTAAAAATTTTCGATTGAGCCGTCTGGGAGGATCGAACTCCCGACCTACGCTTTACGAAAGCGCCGCTCTACCAACTGAGCTAAGACGGCGTAAATGTACGGGATCCCGTACTTCTAAGCCAAATGTTAGCACATTTGGCGAGATAGTACTGGGACGAAAGCGTTGCCCCGCCTGCACTTGCCTTCGGCAAGAGCCGATGGCGGGCAGGTCTGCCACTGAGCTACTTCGGCCGATGGAGCAAAACCTATCTGATTTGCACTTCGGTTGTTTTTACCCGATGAATCGATGAGTCTATTGTAGCAAAATGTCCAGGGAAGTACACTCATTCGGAAAGGATTCGAGATTTATGTCTCTCAAACACAAAGTAATCCTTATTCCCGGTCTTGGTGATAGAACAAGATTACTGGAGTGGGCGGTGGGGCATTGGAGGAGGTACGGATTGGAGCCCATCGTTTACGCTGTAGGGTGGCGTGATGAGGAGAATGCATTTCGACCGAAGCTTAAAAAATTAGTCGCACTGATTGACCAAATTGTAAAAAATGGTGATAAGGTTTCGTTCGTTGGTACGAGCGCGGGTGGGAGTGCCGCATTGAACGCTTTCATGCAACGCAAAAGTAAAATTTATAAGGTTATCAACGTATGCGGGAGATTACGGGTAGGTCCAACCACGGGATTTCTTTCATTTGACTCCAAAACGAAATCCAGTCCGGCGTTTGCTGAGTCAGTACGGCTTTGTGAGCGAGGCATAGCACAACTATCATTACCTGATCGAAGAAAAATTATGACCATGCGGGCAATGTTTGGTGATGAATTGGTCCCTCCGGAGACGGCGGTGATTGATGGCGCCCTCAATATTCAAATTCCCATAGGAGAGCATATGTTGAGTATCGGCGCAGCACTGACGATATTTTCTAAACCACTTATTACTTATTTAGTTTCCCGTAATAAGGTGTAAGTCTTTTGCATTTTTATCCGTTATCACTCCCTTTTTCGTTTTATGTTCAATTTGTTTGCGGGCATTGCCGGCTATTGTGCCACCCTCTCTGGCGACCCGTATATTTGCAGGAAAATTCTTCGGTTGTCTTTTTTGGGAAATTTCCGTAGTTGCCGTTTCTGCGAGCATATTAAGGACCAGCTCAAGGTTGGTCATGTTATCCCGAAGATTTTCTTTTTTCAAACCCTTGAGATTCTTGTATTGTTTGGTAGTTAATCCTGCCCAGGCTTGGGATATTTCGTTGGTGAGGATGGCAAACTCCAAGCCTTCTTTCACGCCACGATCCTCCCATTCATCCGTGAGAGCTTTACGGATTTCGATGCTTTTTAATCGCTGGTTGATCCAATCTCGACTGTATCCTTTTTGTAGATACGTGTTGAGCGCTCGACTGATCGCAAGTTCCGGATCAGCAGTTTCCTCAAGCCGCTCGTATCCTACCTGAGCAAGCCACAGCTTAAACGGTTCTGCATTAGGGGAAGGGATTGATTGGATAATTCTAAGCATAACTTCAGTATTTGCAGCGTCCGTTTTGTAGTATTTTCCATCTTTAGCCTGCATTTTCAGTTGGTGACATTTTGTCACCGACTCACTACCTTCTTTTCGTAGCCTTTCTGCTAACTTGTTCCAGTATTTTCGAGGGTTCTCGCTATTTGTGAGAACGGCCACCACATCCACCACTGAAAAATACCACAGTTCTTTTTCATCATCCCAGTGTCGGCGGATTCTCTTACCCTCAAATATAGCTACTTTGGAGATTTTCCTCATGCTCCCATTCTACCTACTTTTCGGTTATTTTCAATTAGTGCTACACTACGGCCATCGGGTATGAAACTGAAGCACAAGATAACCAGACACATACAACCGACTGCGCCGTTTCATTTCGACTCGACCTTCCATAAACCGGCTCACTTCGCTTCCGGAGATAACGCATGGGAACCGGGCGTGCGTTGGCAGACGTTTCGCTTCCTCGGTCGGGATTTGGGCGTGATATTTCGGAATGCCGGTTCCGTGGATACGCCAACTATTGCAGTCGAGATTTACTCGGCAAGGGAGCTACCGGAAGAGTTAGTTGATGACTTTGTCAGGGAAGTGCGGTATAGATACAACTTGGATTTGGACCTTGCAGATTTTTATAAGCGATTCGCCAAGGATGGATTCGTGGGACCGGTGATCAAACGCATCCGCGGCATGCGGCCGGGACACCAGGATTCGCTGTACGAGTATCTCATCGTCGGTATCGTGCTTCAGAATTGTACAGTACGCAGGTCTATCCAGATGATGCAGGCGCTGTTTGAGAAGTATGGCACGCTTCTTGCGTTTGCCGGTAAAAAACTCTGGTGTTTCTGGGAGCCGGGAATACTGGAAGGAATTCCGGAGGAGGAACTTCGTTCTCTCAAAGTGGGGTATCGCGCCAAATCCATAAAAAGAACGGACGACCAGTTCAGTCAGGGGAAGATAAACGAGATGGAACTGCGCAACAAAGACCCTGATACCCAGATGCGGGTACTCCTCACACTCTACGGCATCGGGCCGGCAACCGTGTGGTATCTCCTGTTTGACGTGTTTCATCGTTGGGATTTTTTTACCCATATTTCGCCGTGGGAGCAGAAGATTTACTCAAAGTTATTCTTTGACACCGATCCGGAGCGGCCGGTGTCAGTCGAAAAACTGATCAACTATTTTGACAAGTACGGCGAGTATAAGCAGCTGGCCGTTCACTACATCTGGGAAGATCTCTGGTGGAAGCGTAAAAATGAGCACATACCCTGGCTTGAGAAATTAATTCGGGTGTGAGCTCGCAGTATGAGTTCATTCTGCGCTCCAGAGAGATTTGTTTTATATGAATATTTTTTGGGGTCCGTATACCATCATGGGAATACTGTAGGTATACACATCGTGGGTGTGGGTGACTAAACTGCTATTATTTTCAACCGGTGACATTTTGTCACCATCTCACTATCTTCTTTGGTGCTTAAATTAATTTTTTTGCATTATGTATTGTTTGTCATGTCACTATTTTGTATAGTGTAGGCATATGACCAACTCCATCACCATTTTTGAAGACATCAAAAAAATTAATGAGTACCAAGCAGAATATTGGTCCGCCCGACAGCTGGCAAAAGTTTTGGATTATGCCGATTATCGCAATTTTGAAACGGTCCTCAAAAAAGCCAAGGAATCCTGTAAAAACAGCAACCAGACGATCCGTGATCATTTCGTTGACGTCACCGACATGATCGAGGTTGGCAAAACTGCCACACGAGTCATTAAAGATGCTTTGCTTTCCCGATACGCCTGTTACCTTGTGATGCAGAACGCTGATCCTTCAAAAGAAATTGTGGCGCTTGGGCAAACATATTTTGCCATACAGACGCGTCGTCAAGAAGTACAAGATCAGGGTATGGAAGATCAAAAGCGCGTGTTTCTTCGGGATGAAATGACGGCACATAATAAACATTTAGCAGAAGCGGCTAGTCAGGCGGGAGTGACTAACTACGGACGATTTACCAATTATGGCTACATGGGATTATATGGCGGATTAAGCATGCAGCAAATTCATGCGAAAAAACGATTAAAATCGACGCAAAAAATTCTTGATCACATGGGCAGCGAAGAATTGGCGGCAAACTTATTTAGAGCGACACAGACAGATGCCAAGATTCGTCGTGAGCAGGTTCAGGGGGAAGCAAGGGCGAATCAAACGCATTTTGAAGTCGGACGCAAAGTTCGCCAGACTATTTACGAACTGGGTGGAACAATGCCGGAAAAATTATCACCAGGTGATGATATTACAAAAGCAAAAAGAAGAATATCTTTACCGAAATGACCCAATCTCAAGCACTTGTCGTCCTTAAAACCGGTACAAATGTTTTTTTGACGGGTGAACCCGGTAGTGGCAAGTCGTATGTTGTTAATGCGTATGCTGCTTATTTGCGTACACATGGCATTGAACCGGCAGTCACCGCTTCAACGGGCATAGCGGCGACCCATATCGGCGGCATGACAGTTCACTCATGGAGCGGAATCGGAATAAAAACGAAGTTGGATGTGCGTGACCTGAAGTACATTACTTCCAATCAATACATCACTCGCCGCATTGATCATGCGAGCGTTCTCATCATTGAGGAAGTATCTATGCTTACCCCCGAAAGACTTTCTCTGGTTGATATCGTGTGTCGCCAGGTAAAACAGAATCATGAGCCATTTGGAGGCATGCAGATAATTTTTGTTGGTGATTTTTTCCAGCTGCCTCCGGTGGTAAAAAGAGAAACACAACAGCATGCACAAACAGAGTTGATTGCACCATCACCCATCCGGTTTGCGTACGATGGCCCGACGTGGATGAGTATAAATCCGACCATCTGTTATCTGACGGAACAGCACCGGCAGGAAGATGGTGATCTTTTAGAACTTCTCTCGGCAATTCGACATAATGCATTTAGTACCGACCACCTCTACCATATTCAGAAAAGAAAAATTGTAGATCAGGTGATTCCCGATACCGTGCCGAAACTTTTTTCACACAACGCAGATGTGGATCGCATCAATGACGAAGTCCTCGGTAAGATTCCCGAAAAATCTACGGTATTTCCGATGTCCTATCAAGGTCCGGACTCATTAGTCGCGACACTGAAAAAGGGGTGTCTTTCCCCTGAGTGCCTTTCTTTAAAAGTTGGCGCCGCGGTGATGTTCACCAAAAACAGTCCAAAAGGACAGTTTGTCAACGGCACGCTGGGTGTAGTTGAAGTATTTGACAAAACAAAGGGATATCCGATTGTGAAGATGCGAAATGGTCAAAAGATTATGGTCGAGCCTATGGACTGGATTATTGAAGAAAATGGCCGCGTTCTTGCACAGATTTCGCAGATACCACTTCGTTTGGCATGGGCGATCACCGTCCACAAAAGTCAGGGTATGAGCTTAGATGAAGCCGTTATGGATCTATCTGATGTCTTTGAATTTGGGCAAGGCTATGTAGCCCTTTCACGCGTGAGAAGACTTTCTGGCGTCTATATGGTGGGTTGGAACGCACGCGCGTTTCAAGTTCACCCAGACATACTCGTCAAAGACGATGAATTTCGTCGAGCTTCACTGGACACAGAAACAAAGTTTTCTACCATCCCTCCGATTGCATTGCACCATATGCACGATACGTTCATTGCACGGGTCGGAGGAAAACGAAAAAAAGAAAAACCGAATACACAGAGAGAAACGCTTGTTTTATGGAACGAAGGAAAAACGATCGCACAGATTTCAAACGTGCGAAAATTGAAAGAGGGCACTATTTTGGAGCATATAGAAAAACTTGTGGAGAGAGATGAAATACAAAAGTCGGATCTTTCCCGTCTTCTTACGCCAACGATTTCTCGAGCACTTTCAAATATACACAGTGCGTTTGATGAGCTTGACGATAGTAGGCTCTCACCAGTTTTTCAAAAATTCAATGGCACATATACATACGAAGAGTTACGGATTGCCAGGATATTGATTCCATCAAAACAATCCTAGCTGATTTTCAGAAATTTTTGGCTTCGTTTTTACAGACACCAGGTGTGTGGGTGACTAAACTGCTATCATTTTCAACCGGTGACATTTTGTCACCATCTCACTATCTTCTTTGGAGCTTAAATTAACTTTTTAGCATCCAGAATGTTTTGTTTGTGGTCCAGAGCCATCTGTTCAGGTAAGGCATCTAAAGAAAACCATTTTGCATCTGTCGCATCATCATTGTGTTTAGGCTCACCGTCATTCACTTTTGTAAGATAAACGAGGTTAATAACTTGCTTCGGATGACGAGCAGGGGAACTATAGACTCCAATCAATTTGGTTTCGGTTACTTCTAATCCTGTTTCTTCCTTAACTTCTCTTTTAACGGTTTCTTCAGTTGATTCGTCCCAACTCACATACCCTCCCGGTGTTCCCCAAAATCCCTTGTTGGGTTCAACTCCTCTTTGAATCAGGAGAATGTTGTTGTTTTTAATAATAACTGCATCGATAGAAACACCCCGATTTGCATATCGTCCACAGTGCGGGCATGGTTCGTCTCTTTGTAATGACTGCATATATTTTATTGTAGCCTTATTGTCAGTGCATGTACACCATACAGACTGTCTCAAAGTTGACAACACCTGTTTGTTGAATTCGTTTTGAAGATGTTACCGTATTATTTACACATAATCTGACAGAGCATTAATTTATCCGCGAAGAAAATACGGATCATCTGAGTATGGATCGGAAGTGCTGACCAGAAGCCGCATGATTGCATAGGCGTGTCTGAGCTCTTTAAGTTCCAAGACTGCGTACGAATCATTGTCGTTATCCCAAAGTGTTCTTTGTAATAATGTTGTTAGCTCTCTAGATTCATCCGGATAGAGCAATTGAAATCGTTGAAAAGCTGGATTCGCTCTAGCGGTATTATCATCGGTAGAGTCAAAAAAACGATGGAAATTATTTGATGGATGTTGCCAATGAAATGAATATTCGGGGAACATGAAGGCAGACGAAAAGTTAATAAAAAGATCAGATGGTTCTGGTAGCTGGGAAATTTTAATATGAATATCTTTTATGATCATAACTTCACCGTGATTTACTACGGCCTCAATTCTATGCAATGACATAGCGCGGAATTTAATAGGACAGTGAAACGCGTTTCCGTTGTGAGATGGATTTCGTTACTGCCATGGCAATTTGAGCGGCGGAGGGGAATCCTCCTCCGCTAAAGCTTCGGACGGACTCTGTCGAACCCAATTGAGCGGGATACGAGAATTGAACTCGCTTCTCCACCTTGGGAAGGTGGCATACTACCGGTGTACTAATCCCGCACTTCGGTCGCTCACGCGACCGTAGTGAAAACATATCAATACTGCAAATTCTACCAGTTACGGCAAGGTCAGGACGTTGCCCGGATGGATGAGGTCGGGATTGACTAGCGCGTTTGCTTTGGCAATCTCTTCCCATTTATATCCATTATTATATTGCGCAACCGCTACCCCCCAGAGTGTATCTCCGGCGACAACCGTATAGGTTTTGAGCGTAGGTTGGCTCACGCTGGTGCCTGATGTGACCTGTCCCTCCATAATGGGTGTCACGGTCGGGATTACGAGAGTTTCGCCCTCCTTAATATCATCCCCACTGGTGAGATTATTGGCGGTCACGAGATCCACCCAGTTGTAGCCAGTCTTGTAATATTTTTCCGAAATAGACCAGAGTGTTTCACCAGCCGCAATAGTGTGATTTCCGCCGGGTGTGGAAGTAGCCATTTTTTCCTCATCCGTCGCCGGAGTCGGCGTTGTAGCTGCTTTTTGACTCCGATTTTGGATAAAGTTATAAACGAGCACTCCCACGACCAAGACTACTGCAATACCCAGAACAAGTGACACGTAGCTTTCCGTCGACTCAAATCGTTTTTGTAAGTTTTTAAACATTGTGTAAAAGTTCCTCCAGTCCAGGCAGAGATACTAACCGATGAACAAAGTAACAATACAACAAATTGACAAGATGACAAAGCGACCAAAAGATGATTGAATATTGGCCCACCGCAACTTAGCATTCGGCTTTTCAGTACTATTCGTACACGACTCATGCTGCGTTTGCTGGTGGGCAGTGAGATTTCTAATCTCACTCCGTTCAATAAGAAATCTCTACTGCGGGCGACAGCGTATCAAAACTGGCACCTGAATGTGTCACTTCTGATTGCACTATTGTAT